>Ga0190275_10000036_pt1 | contig 173744 bp, 175 predicted proteins | sample Popmic550T_FD_133745 | JGI IMG/M metagenome (GOLD analysis project Ga0190275, IMG submission 133745) | Populus adjacent soil microbial communities from riparian zone of Yellowstone River, Montana, USA - 550 T | ecosystem: Environmental > Terrestrial > Soil > Riparian zone > Trees stand... | reverse complement strand
GTTCGATGACCTCCGGCCCGCCGGTCGCGCGGACGATCAGGCGGTAGCGCGCGCTCATCGCGCTTTGGCGGACAGCGCCGGCCACGCCCGCCACGTCCCGATCCCATAAGCCAGGCCGTAGACCAGCACGATCAGCGAACTCCACAAGGTGAAGGCGTCGACAATCTCCGGGCGAATCAGCAGGAGCGGAGCGAGCAAGAGTCCGCGCAGCAGATAGATGGCGGTGATCGCGACCAAAGCCGTCCGCATCAGCGGCAGCCGGCGAAACAGGCCCGCCCCGGCGAAGGCGTAGGCCGCCCAGACTGCGAGAAGTGCCGCGATCCCGACGGTGATCAAAGCGGGCCTGAGCATCCCACGCTCGGCCATCCGCGCCATCCCCTCGCCGGCGCCGAAGAACCGGTACCAGTCCGGCCCGCCGGCGATGATCGCGACGTGGAGCAAGGCGGCCGCGGCGCTCAGCATGCCGCCCGCGATCAGCCAGGGATTGCGGGGCACGATCGCCGCCCTAGCCGATATGGTCGGCGAAGAAGGCCTCGGTGCGCGAATCGGCGAGCCGCGCCGCTTCCTCGCTGCGCCTTTTGCCCATTTCGGCGGCGAAGCCGTGATCCTCGCCGGGATAATCGTGGATCGTCACTTTGGGATGATCATCGAGGCCCTGGTGGATCTGCGCCTGCTTGTCGGGGGTGACGAAATGGTCGGCGCCGGCGATGTGGAGCATCAGCGGCCTGGCGATGGCGTGCTTCTCGCCGAGCAGCCCCTCGAGGCCGACGCCGTAATAAGCGACCGATGCATCGGCATCGGTCCGCGCCGCGCACAGGAAGGCGAGCCGGCCGCCCAGGCAATAGCCGACGCAGCCGACCTTGCCGCCCTCCGGCAGGCGCGCGCGCGCATCGCGGATGGTCGCCTCGATATCGGCTATCGCCTTGTCCTGGTCGAGCTGCTGCATCAGCCCCAGCGCCTGCTGGAACTGGTCGGGCAAATCGGGATCGAGCTCTACGCCCGGCTCGAGCCGCCAGAACAGGTCGGACGCGACGCCGATATAGCCCAGCGACGCCATATGGTCGCATTTGCGCCTTATCCCCTCATTGACCCCAAATATCTCCTGGATGATGACGATGGCTCCTCTGGGCGTTCCCTCGGGCTCGGCCAGATAGGCGGAAAAGCCGCCATCGCCGGCCAGAGTCTCGATCGCGATCGTCGTGCCCATCGGAAACCTCCTCCACTTGCGCGCCGGGCCTCTATAGACCTAGAGCGCGCCCCGCCAACAGACGCGAGAGGACGAGCCGTCATGAAAGTCAGTGTCGACGTCGATTGCACGCCCGAGGAGGCAAGGCGCTTCCTGGGGCTGCCCGATCTCGGTCCGGTCCACGAGGCCTATGTCGAGAAGATGAAAAGCGCGGTCACCGACGGGCCGACGCCCGAAATGTTCGGCGACATGATGAAGGCCTGGGGCCCGATGAACGAGGCGGGGATGAGCATGTGGAAGCAGATGCTTGACCAGATGGGCGGGAAAGGCGGCGCTTGACCCGCCTGTCTGGTTCGCTGGCCGAAACCATCTTCGCTTTGTCCTCGGGCGCGCCGCCGGCGGCGATCGCCGTCGTGCGGATCACCGGCCCCAAGGCGGACGCCGCGCTCGAAGCGCTCGCCGGATCGCTCCCCGAGCCGCGCCGGGCGATAATGGCCGCCTTGCGCGCCGAGGGCGAAGTCCTTGATAATGCATTGGTAATGCGCTTTCCGGGGCCGAACAGCGCGACCGGGGAGGACGTTGCCGAGCTCCATCTGCACGGCGGCCGCTCGGTCGTCTCGGCGGTGCTGGCCGCGCTTTCCGGCCTGCCTGGCCTGCGTGCCGCCTTGCCCGGGGAATTCACCCGCCGCGCCTTCGAAAATGACCGGATCGACCTGGCCGAGGCCGAAGGGCTCGCCGATCTGCTCGAGGCGGAGACTGAGGGGCAGCGCCGCGCGGCGCTGGCGCTGGCCGGCGGCGCGCTCAGCCGCCAGGTCGCGGATTGGCAGGCGCTGCTTCTCGCCCTCGCCGCCGAGGTCGAGGCGGCGCTCGATTTTTCCGACGAGGACGATGTCGCCCCGCTCCCCGCGGATCACGACGAGCGGCTCGGCATGCTTCGGGCCGAGTTGGCCGCCTGGCAAAGGCGGCCGCCGGCGGAGCGGCTGCGCGACGGCGTGCGGGTCGTGATCGCAGGTCCGCCGAATGCCGGGAAATCTACTCTTCTCAACGTGTTAGCGCAACGCGATGCGGCGATTGTTTCGGCGGCGCCGGGGACGACGCGCGACCTGATCGAAGCGCCGGTCGCGATCGGGGGCCTGCCCTTTCTGCTGATCGACACGGCCGGGCTGCGCGATTCGCCGGACGAGATCGAAGCGATCGGCGTCGGCCGCGCCCGGGCTTCGCTCCGGGCGGCGGACCTGCTCTTGTGGCTCGGCGGTTCCGACGAAAGCCCCGAGGGGGCGATCATCGTCCATCCCAAGGCCGATCTGGGGCCGCCACGTGGGCGCGCCGATATCTGCGTCTCGGCCAAGACGGGCGAGGGGCTGGATGCGCTCGTCCGGATCCTGATTCACCGTTCAAGCGTCCTGCTGCCACTCGAGGGCGAGGTCGCGCTCAACGCGCGCCATCGCGCGGCTTTGGCGGACGCCCTGAAGTCGCTGGAGCTCGACGCGGACCGGGACCCGCTGATTCGGGCGGAGGGCCTCCGCCGAGCGATGCTTGCCCTTGATCGAATCACGGGAAAGGCCGGGGTCGAGGACATGCTGGACGCTCTATTTGGGCGCTTTTGCATCGGAAAATGAATGTTCCACGTGGAACAAATCGGCTAGGGCGGCGCCGGTCATGCAGAGTTTCGACATCATCGTGGTCGGTGGCGGCCATGCCGGAACCGAAGCGGCGGCGGCCGTGGCGCGGATGGGGGCGTCGGTGGCCCTGGTCAGCTTCGATCACGCCCAGATCGGCGCCATGTCGTGCAATCCGGCCATGGGCGGGCTCGGCAAGGGCCATCTGATCCGCGAGGTCGACGCGTTTGACGGGCTGATCGCCCGCGCTTCCGACCATAGCGCGATCCACTACCGCATGCTCAACGCGAGCAAGGGCGCCGCGGTTCGGGGGCCGCGCATCCAGGCCGACCGAAAGCGTTACAAAGCGGCGATCCACGCGATGGTCGACGCGCAGGCCGGCTTGGAGGTGGTTGAAGGCGAGGCGAGCTTCCTGAGGCTGGAGGGCCGGCGCGTCACCGGGCTGACTCTCGCCGATGGCCGTGCAATGTCCGCCAAAGCGGTGCTTCTCGCCACGGGCACATTCCTTGGCGGCAGGCTCCATTTCGGCATGTCGAGTTGTGCCGGCGGGCGTGTCGGAGAGCGCGCAGCGACCGCGCTTGCAGCACAGCTCGCTACGCTGGAGCTTCCGCTCGCGCGCCTCAAGACCGGGACTCCCCCGCGTCTGGACGGGCGCACCATCGATTGGGCGGGCCTCGAGCGCCAGCCGTCGGACGACGGCGCCTGGACGATGTCGCCGATGAGTGTCGGCCGGATCGCGCCGCAGCTTTTCTGCGCCATTACGCGCACCAACGCCCGCACGCACGCGATCATTCGCGCCAATCTCGAACATTCTCCTTTGTTCGCGGGGGAAATCAGCGGAATCGGGCCGCGCTACTGCCCCTCGATCGAGGACAAGGTCCATCGTTTCGCCGACCGCGACAGCCACCAGGTCTTTCTCGAGCCCGAGGGGCTGGACGATCCGGCCATCTATCCCAACGGCATCTCCACTTCGCTGCCCGAAGACGTCCAGCTCAAAGTGGTGCGCTCGATGGCCGGCCTGGAGCGCGCCGAAATCCTGCAACCCGGCTATGCGGTCGAATATGATCATGTCGATCCACGCATCCTGGAGCCCACTTTGGGCGTGCGCAACGTCGAGGGTCTTTATCTCGCCGGCCAGATCAACGGCACGACCGGCTATGAGGAGGCAGCGGCCCAGGGCCTCGTGGCCGGCCTCAACGCAGCTTCCTGGGCCGCGGGCGGCGCCCCAATCCTGTTCGACCGCGCCGATTCCTATATCGGCGTGATGGTCGACGACCTCGTTCTCCAGGGCGTCACCGAGCCTTATCGGATGCTCACCGCGCGGGCCGAATATCGCCTGCGCCTGCGCGCCGACAATGCCGCCGCCCGCCTGACCCCGAAGGCGATCGCCGCCGGCTGCGTCTCGCCGGCCCGTAGCCAAAATTTCGCGGCGGCCCAGGCCGAAAGGTCCCGTATCGAGGAGATTCTCGCCCATCGGGACGGGCCAACGAGCCTCGCGGAGAAGCTGCGCTCCCCCGAGACCGATGCACAGGCGCTTCTCCAACTGGCTCCGGAACTCGGTCAATTCGGCCCGGCGGCCCTGGAAGAGGCGATCCAGGACCATCGCTACGCGCCTTATGTCGCAAGGCAGCAGTCCGAGATCGATCGCCTCCGTTCCGATGAAGCCGTCCGCATTCCCATTGGGCTCGATTATGCCGCGCTGGCCGGCCTTTCCAACGAAATGGTCGAGCGGTTGAGCGCCGCCCAGCCGTCGACCCTCGGCGCCGCCGCCCGCATCCGAGGCGTCACCCCCGCGGCGCTGGCGGCGATTCTGGTCCATGCCCGCCGCAGGGCCGCCTGATGGACGAAGCGGCTGCGCGTGCCTGGCTGAAGCGCGAATTCGATGTTCCACGTGAAACAATGGAGCGGCTCGACGCCTTCGCCATCTTGTTGCGGGAGGAAAACGAACGCCAAAATCTCGTGTCGCGGGCGAGCCTGGACCAATTGTGGGCGCGCCACATCGCCGATTCGGCGCAATTGCTGCGATTCGCGCCCAGCCGCGCGGCGTCCTGGATCGACCTAGGCACCGGCGCCGGATTTCCGGGCCTTGTCGTCGCCCTGCTGCATCAGGGCCAGGTCACGCTCGTCGAGGAGCGCCGCCTGCGCGCGGATTTCCTGCACCGGGCGGCCGACACGCTCGGAGTCGCGGTCGAGATCGTCGCCGGCAAGGCGGAACGGCTGACGCGCCGCCCGTATGACGTGATCAGCGCCCGCGCTTTCGCCCCACTCGACCGTCTGCTCCAATTAGGCACAGGCTTCTCCACAGCTAAGAGCGTCTGGCTGCTTCCCAAAGGCCGAAACGCGCAGACGGAACTGGAAGCGCTCGATCCTTCGTGGCAGGGTAGCTTCCGGCTCGAACCGAGCGTCACCGACCCCGAAGCGCAGATCATTGTCGCCGAGGACGTCCGCCGGGCGGGGCAGAGGAAGTAGAAGATGATCCGGATCGCGGTCGCGAATCAGAAAGGCGGGGTGGGCAAGACCACGACCGCGATCAACGTCGCCACCGCTCTGGCCGCGACCGGCAGCCGCGTGCTGCTGATCGACCTCGATCCCCAGGGCAATGCCTCGACCGGCATGGGCATCGGCCATGCCCAGCGCGACCATTCGAGCTACGAGCTGCTGACCGGGCAATGCACGCTCGAACAGGCGGTGGTGCCGACCCGGGTGCCGCGGCTCGATCTCATTCCCGCGACCGTCGACCTTTCCGGCGCGGAGATCGAACTCATTGAATTACAAGGAAGAACTCACCGACTCGACAAAGCGCTCGAAGGCGCGGCCGATCTGCGCTGGGACGTCTGCCTGATCGATTGCCCGCCCTCTTTGGGCCTGCTCACCGTCAATGCCCTGATCGCCGCCAATGCGATCCTGGTGCCCCTGCAGACCGAATTCTTCGCGCTCGAGGGGTTGAGCCAGCTGCTGCAGACGGTCGAGCGGATCCGCGCCCGCTTCAATCCGGAGCTTTCGATCCTCGGCATCGCGCTCACCATGTTCGATCGGCGCAACAGGCTTTCCGGCCAGGTCGCCGACGATGTCCGCGCCTGCCTTGGCAAATTGGTGTTCGAGACGGTGATCCCGCGCAACGTCCGCCTCTCGGAGGCGCCGAGCCATGGCATGCCGGCCCTGATCTACGACCATCGCTGCCCGGGCTCGGAGGCCTATATGGCGCTGGCCCGCGAGCTGATCGCGCGCTTGCCCCGCGCCAAGAAGGAGGCGGCATGAGCGACCCCTTCCCCGCCAAGAAGCGCCCTTCGGGCCTCGGCCGCGGCCTTTCCTCCCTGCTGGGCGAGGTCGCCCAGGAAGCGCCGGTCCGCGGCGGCGAGGGCGCAGGCGGCCAGATCCAGATGATCCCGGTCGCCAGCATCGAGCCCCATCCGGGCCAGCCGCGCCGGATCTTCCAGGAGGAGAGCCTGATCGAGCTCGCCGCCTCGATCCAGGCGCGCGGCGTGATCCAGCCGATCGTCGTGCGCCCGCACGGCCACCGCTTCCAGATCGTCGCCGGCGAGCGCCGCTGGCGCGCGGCCCAGCGCGCCAGGCTGCACGAAATCCCGGCGATCGTCCGCGCCTTCAGCGACGAGGAGACGCTCGAAGTCGCCCTGATCGAGAATATCCAGCGCCAGGATCTCAACGCGATAGAGGAGGCGCAGGCCTACAGGCGCCTGGTCGAAGATTATGCCCACACCCAGGAGGAGCTCGGCCGGCTCGTCCATAAGTCGCGCAGCCATGTCGCTAACCTGTTGAGGTTGCTGGACCTTCCGCCGAAGGTGCAGGTCATGATCGGGGCCGGGCAATTGACCATGGGGCACGCCCGCGCGCTGATCACCGCGAATGATCCCGAGGCGCTCGCCGAAGAGGTGATCCGCCGCGGCCTTTCGGTTCGCGAGACCGAAAAGCTCGCCAAATCCGGCAAGGCCCGCAAGGAGCGGGCGGCGCCGATCGAATATAAGGGCAGCGCGGCGGACATCTCGGCGCTCGAGCGCCAGCTCGGCGACCTGCTCGGGCTCAAGGTCGCGATCAGGCACAGCCCCAAAGGCGGCACGGTGACCCTCGCTTATTCGAGCCTGGATCAGCTCGACATGATCTGCCAGCGCCTCAGCGGCGACAAATTCTAGCGCAGCCGCGCCGCCTGGCGGCAGATCGCGAACAATTCGGCGTCGGCCGCGATCGGCCCGATTCCGCCCGACGTCTTGACCTGCCGCTCGGCTTCGGCGAGCCGGCGCATCGCCTTGGCGATCAGATCGCTCCGCCACCGCCGGACCTGCCGCTCGATTCCGTCTTTTTCCTTGAAAAAGATCGACTTGCCGGCTGACGCCATGACTGCGGCGGGGCTCGAGCCCTGCTCGACCTCGGCCCGCAACCGCGCAAGCAGCGCCATCCGCCGAAGCATCGCGCGGATCAGGGTGATGCCCTCCAGGCCCTCGGCGTGGAGCCGGACCAATTCGGCCTCGAGCGAAGCGGCGTGGCCTCCCGCGGCGCTGTCGACCAGCCGCGTCAGATCGCCCTCGTCGGCCGCGGCGCCGAGCGCGTCGACGATCTCGTGGTCGAGCGGCTTGGGCCCGTCGGGCGCGGCGCCGGCGTAGAGCGCGAACTTGATCAGCTCCTGCTCGACGATCGCCCTGTTGCCGCCGCAGCTCTCGGCGATCCGCCGGGCGACGTCGGGGAGCACGATCAGGCCGTGCGCGCGCGCCATGTCGAGCACCAGCCGCTCGGCATCGCGCGCGTCGGGAACGTAGGAGGCGAAAGCGAGCGCGTTCGGCGCCGCGAGCGCGAGCTTGAGCAGCTTCGAGGCGGGTTTCAGCCCGCCCGCCACGACCGCCACCGGATTGCCCGCCGCCGGCGCTTCGAGCAGGGCCTCGAGCGCCGGCACGATCTCGTCGCCGGCCGATTCGACCAGAATCCAGCGCAGATCCCCGAACATCGAGATCGAGGCCGCCTCGTCGGCGAGCCGCGCCGGGTCGCCCCGCAAATCCGCGCCGGAAAGGTCGATTCGCTCGGCCGCGGCGCCCATCGAAGCCCCAAGCGCCTTGACCAAAGCCCGGCTCCCCGATTCGTCGGGCCCGTGGAGGAGGAAGAAGCGGATCTCCCCGGGCGCCTTGAGCGCCTTGTCGATCTGCTGCCGGTTCGCCTTCATCGCCGCGCCGGAGCCGGCGCGGTGCCGCCGCGCGAGGCGTAGAGCGCGATCCGCGACACGATCTGGTCGGCAATCTCGACCGCGAGATGCTCCAATGCGGTCTGCTCGGCGGCGACGGTCGCATATTCGGAGCCGACCACGTCGATTCCCGCGTCCGATCCGGCGGTGGCGTCGAGCAACACGGTCCCGACCGCCGCGTCGATCAGCCGGTAGCGCGCGCGCAACGTCCGCCTTTCCCTGGTGACCGCATCGTCGGAGCGGATGCCGAAGCCGGTAATGTTGTCGTCGAGCTCCACTTCGAGCCGGTAGACGGGGTCGCCGCGCGTTCCGAGCCTGTCCTCCAGCGCGGTCCGCACCAGCCAGCCGGCGCGGCCCTGGATCGGCCCGACCTGGACGGAGTGCAGCGTCTGGGCGACCCGCCCCGACCCGCCGCCCGCATAAAGCGGCCTGAGCGTGCAGCCGGCCAGCGCGAGGCCGAAAGCGGCAAGGGCAAAGGCGAGTCGCGCCCTCACGCGACGATGTTCACGAGGCGATCGGGGACAACGATCACCTTCTTCGGCGCGGCCCCGCCCAGGATCCGCTGAACCTGCGGGTTCGCGACCGCCATCGCCTCCAGATCCTCGCGCGAAGCGCCCTTGGCGGCTTTGACGGTGTCGCGCAGCTTGCCGTTGACCTGGATCGCGATCGTCACCTCGTCCTCGACCAGCAAGGCGGGATCGGCCTCGGGCCAGGGCGCATCGGCGATCAGCCCGGTGCGCCCCGCCGCCGCCCAGGCCTGCTCGGCGACATGCGGCACCATCGGCGCGACGAGGCGGATCATCGTTTCGACCGCCGCCGCGCGCGCGGCCGAAGCCGGCGCCTTCTCGATCGCATTGGCGAGTTCGTAAATATTGGCCACCGCCTTGTTGAACGCCAGCGCCTCGATATTGGCGCCGGCCGCGGCGATCGTCCGGTGCAGCTTGCGGTCGAGCGCCCGATCCGTGCCCTCCCCGCCTTTCTCCTCCGAAGCCAGCCGCCAGAGGCGCTGGATGAAGCGCCAGGCGCCCTCGATGCCCGCATCGGTCCATTGCAGGTCCCGCTCGGGCGGCGAATCGGAGAGCAGGAACCAGCGAAGCGCATCGGCGCCATATTGCTCGACGATCGGCTCGGGCGGGATCACGTTCTTCTTCGACTTCGACATTTTCTCGATTCGGCCGGCGACAATTGCCTTGCCGGCCGCCTTGGCCTCCTCCGCCTCCTCCGGCAGCAGCCAGTTGCCGCCCGAGTCCCGATGGGTGAGATGGGTGACCATCCCTTGGGTAAACAGGCCCTGGAACGGCTCGGCCATGTCGAGCATACCGAGCCGCCGCAAGGCCCGGGTCCAGAAGCGGGCGTAGAGCAAGTGCAGGATCGCATGCTCCACGCCGCCGATATATTGATCCACCGGCAGCCAGTGCTCCGCGACCGTCTTGTCGAAGGGCCGGTCCGCCGGCTGGCTGGCGAAGCGGATGAAATACCAGGAGGAATCGACGAACGTGTCGAGCGTATCGGTCTCTCGTACCGCCGCGCTGCCGCAATTGGGGCAGGGCACATGCTTCCAGCGCGGATGCCGGTCGAGCGGGTTGCCCGGCGCCTCGAAGTCGATATCCTCGGGCAGCACGACCGGCAGCTGATCCTTCGGCACCGGCACCGCGCCGCAGGCCGGGCAGTGGATGATCGGAATCGGAGTGCCCCAGTAGCGCTGGCGCGAGACGCCCCAGTCGCGCAGCCGCCAGACGGTCGTCCCCTCGCCCCAATTCTCCGCCTCGGCGCGGGCGATCACCGCCGTCTTTGCCTCCTCGACTCCCATGCCGTCGAGGAAGCGCGAATTGACCAGAACGCCGTCGCCGCTCTCCGCCTCGCCGGTGACGGGCTTGTCCTTGTCCTCGGTTGCGGCGGCGACGACGCGCAGGATTTCCAGGCCATATTTGCTCGCGAACTCGAAGTCGCGCTGATCATGACCCGGCACGCCGAAAATGGCGCCGGTGCCATAGTCCATCAACACGAAATTGGCGATGAACACAGGCAGCGTCCAATCCGCGTCGAGCGGGTGGACGACCTCGGCGATCTCGAGCCCGAGCTTCTCCGCCGTCTCCAGCTCGGCGGCGGTGGTGCCGCCCCGCTTGCAGCGCGCGATGAAGGCGGCGACGTCTGGATCTGCCCGCGCCGCTTCGGCGGCGAGCGGATGATCGGGCGAGACCGCGACAAAGCTCGCTCCGAAGATCGTGTCGGGCCGGGTGGTGAAGACCTCGATCGACTTGTTCCCGACCGCGAATTCGCAAGGAGCGAGCACGAACAGGAACTTCATCCCCCGGCTCTTGCCGATCCAATTCTCCTGCATCAGCCGGACCTTGTCGGGCCATTGGTCGAGCGTATCGAGCCCGTCGAGCAGCTCTTCGGCGAAGTCGGTGATCTTGAGGAACCACTGGTTCAATTTGCGCCGCTCGACGAGCGCGCCCGAGCGCCAGCCACGGCCGTCGATCACCTGCTCGTTGGCGAGCACGGTCATGTCGATCGGGTCCCAATTGACCTCGCTCTCCTTGCGGTAGACGAGGCCCGCCTCGAACAGATCGACGAACAACGCCTGCTCGTGCCCGTAATAAGCGGGATCGCAGGTCGCGAACTCCCGGCTCCAGTCGAGGGCAAGGCCGAGCAGCTTGAGCTGCCCCCGCATCGCCTCGATATTCGCTCTCGTCCATTCGCCCGGATGGACCTTGCGCTCGATCGCCGCATTCTCGGCGGGCATGCCGAACGCGTCCCACCCCATCGGATGCAGGACCTCGAAGCCCTTCATCCTCTTGTAGCGGGCCAGGACGTCGCCCATCACGTAATTGCGGCCATGGCCGACATGGATGTGCCCCGAGGGATAGGGGAACATTTCCAATATATAGGCTTTGGGCCGATCGCTTGCGTCGGACGCGCGGAACGTCCCGGCCTCGTCCCACATTTTCTGCCAATGCGCATCGGCTTTTTGCGGATTGAAGCGCGACGCCATTGCGGGGGAAGCTTCCTCGCTGGAGATTGGCCCTTAGCCGGTGATCGCGGCGCGCCTGAGATCGCGGGCGCGGGTCAGGATGATGTCCTCGAGCCTCTGCACGGTCGCGGCGGTGACCGGCGCGTCGACCCACTGGCCGTTCTGCAGGACCTGGCGCGCCGCGGTGACGCGCAGCGCGTCGGCGCGCAGGTCGCGGTCGAGGATCACCGCGGTCAGCTTGACCCGGTCGGAGGGATTGCCCGGATTGGCATACCATTCGGTGACGATCACGCCGCCGTTGGAATCGGTCTGCGCGAGCGGGGCGAAGGACAAGGTCTCCAAAGCGGCGCGCCACAGATAGGCGTTGACGCCGATCGTCGTCACCTGGCTCGCGGCGATATCGACGCGCCGCGTATTGTCCTCCGCCGACCGGCCGAATGTGCGGTTGATGTCGTCCCGGATGAACTGGCAGCCGGCCAGGGACGCGGCGGAGGCAATCGCCAGGCCGAAGGTGAGTACGCGAGCCATGACAAGGTCCTTGGATACGAAAGGGGCGTTGGCCGTTATAGATATCGGCACGCGCCCGGCAAGCGCTGTTGCGCCAAGCCGGTGCGCCCCGTGCGCTGGCACATGCTTCATCTCCGGGCAAGGCCGATTGTGTGATAGTTGCAACATGATTCGAGATTCACGGACGCGGTGGGTCGGTTTGCTGGGATTCGCGTTCGAGACGTACTAATCCTCGTTGTGAGAGGAGTGAAGCGTTTGAAGAGGCTTCGGGCCATCGGCACTGCAGGAGGCGCATCGCTTGCCGCGATTGCGCTGCTGCTTGCCCCTGCCCTTGGCGCTACGACGCAGAGAATAAAGGCGAATCGGCCCGCGCCCTCGCTGAGCGCCCGCGCAGCCGACGCATTCACCCCGGCCGTCTCCGATCCGCGACTCGCCGCCGCGCTCGCCCGCCGCGGCACCGACCTCGCCACCGATTTCCGCTTCACGCCGGCCAGCGCCGCCGGCGAACGCAGCCGCCGTGTCCAGGTCGCGATCCGCGCTCGGGCAAATACGATCGCCGATGCCGCGCGCAGCGCCGGCCCGACCTCGGCCTCGCCGGTCACCGCGATCACCCCCAGCTCCTACAATCTGGGCGTTTCGGTCGGCTGGCGGCGCTTCGCGATTTCCGGCGACGTCGGCCAGGCCGATGGCGGACTGATCGCCGGGACCCGCGAATCGGCGCAAATCGGGATGAGCTACCGCGCCACCCGCCGGATCACGGGCCGGGTCGCGGTCGCCGCCGAGCGCGCCCAGGGCGCCCAGCGCATCCTCGCCGAGGACCAGGCGGTTTCGCTCGACGTCGGCGGCGCCTACTCGATCGCCCGCAATTTCGATGTCACCGCCGGCGCCCGCTACCGAATCGCCCGCGACCGAATCGAGCCCCTGACCCGCGACGACCGCCGCGACAGCCAAGCGGTCTATGTGGGGACCGCGTTCAGGTTCTGACGGTATTCCCACTAGCTGCGACGTCCGGGTAAGCCTTTTCCCGCAGCCTTGATTTCAGCAATCACCTTGTCCGCTTCCGCATGTCGAATTCGCGCTGTCTTGGCTTTGTACTTTTCGTACTCACTCTCGGCATGTGCCTTGGCGCTTGTCATTGAGACGCGCCCGCCGCTCCGGAGAACGACACGCCCTAGACCGCCCAGCTGTTCGTCCAGAAGGGCAGTCGCTTCGGCCATCGTCTTGAGGCGTCCGATGTCCATTTGGTCCTCAAATATATCCAGCAAGATCGTGGTTAGCCGGTTCAGCTCTCTTATCTCTGGCTTCGCTAGATAATTTTTGGAAACGACCACGTCAGCCTTTCGTATGTTGTCGTTCGGCCAAGTTTGCAGCCCCATGTTCGGCTCTCCGGCGTCCGCGCGATGCTTCAGAACCTCAGCGGGCGTGTTCGTGCAAACGGCGTACACCAGCTTGGCTTGGGTGTTCTTGTAGAATTCGTGCCAGACCTCGGATTGGCCATCATAATCTTGGCACATCGCGCAGATCGATCGGAGCTCGCGATATACGTTGGCTTCGTCAGACCGAATGTCCCGGATGATCTCACGCAGCTCGGCCACGCGGTCGCGATTCTCGGGCCTTTTCAAGCGGGGGGCATCAATGACAAACCCCTTGGTAGCGAACTGGATCAGCTTGTCCGTGGCCCACCGGCGAAATTGGGCTGCCTGCGGCGAGCTGACCTTGAAGCCTACGGCGATCACCATATCCAGGCTGTAGAGAGTGACCGGACGCCCTGCCGGACTTATTTGCATATCATGCAAATAAGCGTCTTCCCCCAACTCACCGTCCGCGAGTATCTTATTGATATGGCGAGAGATAACGGACACGTCGCGCCCATACAGGCCTGCGATTTGGGCCTGAGTCATCCATAGCTCGTCACCTTGATAATGCACCTCGACGTGAAGCCCGGTATCGCTTCCATAGATCAGAAATCGATCCCCAGTCTTCTCATCTTGTTGGAGATGGACCGGCTCTAGATCTGGCATTTCGGCTCCCGCATTTCCCTTCGCCGCAGATTCGAACGGAAGGGGAACGAATCGTAACAGGTTATGTCATCGCTTGCCAGTACCGCGCCGATTGGCTGGGCTGCAGGATCTCCTGCCACCGAGACCCAGGCGCTTTGCGTTATGGGAAGGCTGCAGTGCCTCACGTCATTTCGCTAATCACGCCCCCGCCCGCGGTGCAGCCCCTAAATCCCAGCTATCGGCCCCAAGCGTCGATTCCCGCCCAGCCGTAAGCGCCGAACGAGGCGAGCCTTCGCCCGCGCGCCTGGTTCATTCCGCCTAATGCGATCACCGGCAGGCGGGTCCTGCGCGTCAGCCAGGCGAAGCGGGCCAGGCCGAGCGGGCGGGCCTGTGGATGGCTGCGCGTGGAAAAGGCCGGCGACAGGAAAAGCAGGTCTGCCCCGTTCCGCTCGGCGGCGCGGATTTGCGCATAATCATGGACCGGGGCGCTGCGCAGGCCGGAGCCGCGGCCGCTTCCGTGGCTGCCGTCCGCCCCCCAGGCCTGCGCGTGGGCGGCCGGGCCAGCGAGGAGGATCAGCCGCCCTTGCGCCGCCGCCCGGACGCGGTCGAACAGGGCGCGGCGCTCGGCTTCGGGCAGGCTGTAGTGGCGGAAGACGATTCCCCCGTCGTCCGGCAGGCCGCCGATCGCGTCGATCAATCCGTCGCCTTGCCGTTCGTCGGTCATCAGCCACAGGCGCGGCAGAGGCTGGCGGGTGCGCATCGCGCTTCCTATAGCAAAGGCCATGACGAAATCCCCCCTCGAAGAAGTGCGGGCGCGGATCGGCAAGGCCGCCGCTCTGGCGGGGCGGCAATCCGGTGACGTCATTCTGGTCGCCGTCTCCAAGACCCGGCCCGCCGCCGCGATCGAGGCGCTGATCGCGGAGGGCCAGCGCGATTTCGGCGAAAACCGGGTCCAGGAAGCGCAGGCGAAATGGCCGGCGCTCCGCGCGCTCTACCCCGAGGTCCGCCTCCATCTGGTCGGCCGGCTCCAGTCGAACAAGGCGGCCGACGCGGTCGCCTTGTTCGATGCGATCCATTCCCTCGACCGCCCGTCTCTGGCCGACGCGCTCGCCAAAGCGATGGACAAGGACGGGCGCCGCCCGGATTGCTTCGTCCAGGTCAATATCGGCGGCGAGGCGCAAAAGGGCGGCTGCCCGGTCGCCGAACTCCCCGCCTTGCTCGATCGCGCCCGCGCGCTGCCGGTCGCCGGGCTGATGTGCCTGCCGCCCGAAGGGCACGAGCCCGCGCCCTATTTCGCCTTGCTCGCCGAGCTCGCGCGGCGTCATGGCGTCGGCGGCTTGAGCATGGGCATGTCGGCGGATTACGAGAGCGCGGTGATGATCGGCGCCACCCATGTCCGGGTCGGCACCGCTTTGTTCGGCCCGCGCGAGGAGGGGATGGATGACGGATAGAAACTATTTGGCCGATCCCGGGGCGCGGCGCCGGCGCAACATTCGGATAGCTTTGGTGATCGTGGCCTCGTTGACGCTGTTCGTCGGAATGCTCTTCTTTGCCGTGACGACACTGACCCGTCCGGTGGTGGACGCCGGCGATTCGTTCATGACCGCGCTCAAGACCGGCGATTTTCCGCGCGCTTATGCGCTCGCCGCGCCCGAGCTCCAGCGCGAGCTCGGCAGCGCGCAGAAATTGGGCGCGGGCGTCGAGCCCGAGCGGCCCGCCGACTGGTCCTGGTCGAGCCGCAGCATCCGCAACGGCACCGGCCGGGTCAGCGGCGCCTATACAAGGCGCGACGGGGTGCCGCGCAGGGCCTTGCTGGTGATGCGCAAGGTCGACGGCGAATGGCGGATCACGGCGTTTCGCCTCGGCCCCGATTGAGCCTCGAGCACGCCCATGCGGTTTGAAGCGCTGATCTTCGATTTCGACGGCGTGCTGGTCGAAAGCGAATGGGCCGGCAATGCGCAGCTCGCGGCCTGGCTGACCGCGGCCGGGCACCCGACCTCGGTCGAAGATTCGATGACCAATTTCATGGGGCTGGCCGGGCTCGACTTCATCGGCGCGATCGAGCGTTGGATCGGCGGGCCGGTGCCCGACGACTTTGGCGAAGCGCGGGCCGAGGAGGACGCCCGGGCGATCGCCGAGGGCGTCGAGGAGGTGGCGGGCGCTGTCGCTTTCATCCGCGCGCTGCCGCCGGGCTTCCCCAGAGCGATCTGCTCGTCGAGCTCGACCCATTGGATCGAGAGCCATCTCGCCAATCTCGGCCTCGAAGGCGCGTTCGGGTCGATGATCTTCTCGGGGCGCGAGCATGTCGCGCGCGGCAAGCCGGCCCCCGACCTCTATCTCCACGCCGCCGATGCGCTCGGCGTGCCGATCGGCCGGATCGCGATCATCGAGGATAGTCCGGTCGGCGTCGAAGGCGCGGTCGCGTCGGGCGCCGAGGTGATCGGCCTGGTCGCCGGCCGCCACTGCATGCCTGGCCACGCCGAACGCCTGCGCGCGCTCGGCGTCCACCATATCGCCCGCGATTTCGACGAGGTCGCGGCCCTGCTCGCCTAGAGCTGATGCCCGCTTCGGTCGCGCTTGGCGTCCAGATAGGCACGATTGTGCGCGGTCGCACCGACTTTCAGCGGCACTGTCTCCACCACTTCGATGCCTCCCGCCTCCAGCGCCGCCACCTTCCGGGGGTTGTTGGTCAGCAAGCGGACCGCGTTGCGCGACAATTTCGCCAACATCCGCGCCGCGACCGAAAAGTCGCGCTCGTCATCCGCAAAGCCGAGTCGGTGATTGGCGTCGACCGTATCGAACCCCTGGTCCTGCAGCGCATAGGCGCGAAGCTTGTTGACCAGGCCGATGCTCCGCCCTTCCTGCCTGAGATAGAGCAATATGCCCCAGCCCGACGCCGCGATCGCCTCCAGCGCCGCTTCGAGCTGCGGCCCGCAATCGCATTTGAGCGAGCCCAAAGCGTCCCCGGTCAAACATTCGCTGTGGACCCGGACCAGCGGCGCCTGCCCGCCCGGATCGCCGATGAGCAAGGCGACATGCTCGGCGGTATCGCCGTCCGCGCGGAAGGCGACGATCTCGGCTTTCTCGGCGAAGCGGTTGGGCAGATGGGCGCGTGACACGATCCTGAGATCCGCGCCGGTCCCGAACGTCATGACGTCAGCCGCCGCGACCCGCGCCTCGGCGGGCCCCTCGCACCGCGTGAACAAAGCGGGCAGCAGCCCCGCCAGCCGCGCCAGACGGAGCGCGGCGGCCGCCGTCGGCGGGGATGAGAGCGGCGCCGTCCGGAACGGGCCCTTGAAAGGATAAGCGAGATCGAGCGCGGGGTCGGCGATCGCGGTTGCGGCCTCGAGGTCGATCCAGGGACTGCGCGCGATCAGCACCGGCTCGGTCGGCAGCGCCTCGCGCTGGTTGGTGAGCTTCAATGTCGCCGCGCGGTTGCCGGAGATCAGCAGGCTCGCGGGCTCGTCGCTGTCGTCGAAGGCGGCGAAGCCCTTGGAATCGGCGGTCTCGACGGCAAGGAAGAATATGTCGTCGACCGCCACCGGCCAGCCGCGGCGCAAGGCGTCGATCGCGCGGGCGACGTCCCGCGCGCCCATCAGAGCGTGAATTCCGTCATGAGCGGGACATGATCCGAAGGCCGCGTCCAGGCGCGGCACGGCTCGTAGACCCTGTGCGCTTTGGCCAGCGCGGCAATATCCCTGGTCGCCCACATATGGTCGAGCCGGCGGCCGCGGTCGTTCCTGGTCCAGTCCGGCGAGCGGTAGCTCCACCAGGTGTGGAGCCGCTGCGGCGCAGGATGGAAGTGGCGGCCGAGGTCGACCCAGTCGTTGCTCGCCTGAAGCCTGTTCAGCGCCTCGACCTCGATCGGCGTATGGCTGACGACATTAACCAGCTGCTTGTGGCTCCAGACGTCGCATTCGAGCGGCGCGACATTGAAGTCGCCGACCATGATCGTCGGGCAGGCGCAGGCTTCGGACCAGCGCGTCATCCGCTCGATGAAATCGAGCTTCTGGCCGAATTTCGGATTCAGGTCGCGGTCGGGAATGTCGCCGCCGGCCGGGACGTAGACGTTTTCGAGCCTGATCCCGCATTCGAGGCGGACGCCGACGTGGCGTGCCTCGCCGTTCGCCTGCCAGTCGATCCGGTCGTCCTCGCGGATCGGCACTTTCGAGACGATGGCGACGCCGTGGTGCATCGGCTGGCCGCAGATGATGAGGTGGTCGTAGCCGAGCCGCCGGAACAAAGCCTCCGGGAACTCGCTGTCGCGGACCTTGGTTTCCTGCAGGCACAGGATGTCGGGCGCTTCCTCGAGGAGGAATTTCGCGACGATCTCGGCGCGGGCGCGGACCGAATTGATGTTCCAGGAGGCGATTTTCAAAGCGGAAGGCATGGCGCGGGGCTTAACGGTCGGGGCAAAAAATGGAAGGCCCCCGCTCCGGGGGCGTGGAGCGAGGGCCACCAAGCGTTGCTACGCGAGGTCAATCGCCGGCCTGGCTTCGGGCAACAGGGGGAAAACCCGCAACCGCGGCCGGCAATTGCAGGAGCGAATCTAAGCTCCTGCACCTGTCGCGCGGATGAACGAATTGTGGCCTTTTTGAGCCGCGCTTCAGCCTCTCGGGCCGCGGCGCGTCGGCTCGCGGTACCGGAAGGCGGCGTCGGCGACCGGCACGTTGAAGCGCTGGTTGCTGAGGCGCACGGTGGTGAGGTTGTTCTGGGCGTCCCGCGTGTTCCAGCCCTGCAGCATCAGCCCGGCCGGCGCGCCCGGCACCTTGGCGAAGGCGATGGTGATCGTGCCGAACTCGCGCCGCCGGCTGTCGCGCGCCTCGATCATCAGCACCTGGGCGTCGTTCTGCACGACCCGCGAGAAGCGCGCGAGGTCCTGATCGGGGTTGAGCAGGACCGAGAGCGGCGAATCGTTGATCGGCCAGCGCTGCCGCTGGCCGACGTCATAATCGATGAAGGTGAGCGCCCGCCCGTCGGCGACCACCAGGATGTTGGCGCTGCGACCGTAATCGAAGCGCACCCGGCCCGGCCGGCGGATGGTCAGCGTCCCGGTCAGCGCGCGGCCGCGCCGGTCGCTTTGGGTGAAGCCCGCAGTCATCGTGTCGACCGCCTTCAAATGCGCCTGCACCTGGGCGAGGCCCGGCACCGGCGCGGACTGAGCGCCGAGCACGACCGGCGCCGCGGCGGCGAGCGGCATTGCTGCGAGGAGAAGAGCGCGGAAACGCGGCATGGGGGATTCCTTCGACGGGGGACAGTGGCGCGATATGGCGCCCGCCGCTTGAATGTCCAGTGAACCCGCGCGGTTCCTTCAAACCAGCGGCCGGCCTTCCGGATCGACCAGCACCTCGCGGCGGCCGACATGGTCGGGGGCGCTGACCACGCCTTCCTTCTCCATCCGTTCGATCAGGCGGGCGGCGTTGTTGTAGCCTACGCGCAATTGCCGCTGCAGATAGGATGTCGAGGCCTTCTGGCTCTCCGCGACGACCTGGACCGCCTTGCGGAACAATTGGGTTTCGGCATCGTCCTCGCCGATCGGCTGGCCTTCGAACATATAGCCGCCGTCCTCGGGCTCCTCGGTGACCGACTGGACATAATCGGGGCGCCCCTGGGCCCGCCAGAAATCGGCGACGGCACGCACTTCCTCGTCGGAGACGAACGGGCCGTGGACGCGGGCGATCTGCTTGCCGCCGGGCATGTAGAGCATGTCGCCCTTGCCCAGCAGCTGCTCGGCGCCCTGCTCGCCCAGGATCGTGCGCGAATCGATCTTCGAAGTGACCGAAAAGGAGATGCGCGTCGGCAGATTGGCCTTGATGACGCCGGTGATGACGTCGACCGAGGGCCGCTGCGTCGCCATGATCAGGTGGATGCCGGCCGCGCGCGCCTTCTGGGCGAGGCGCTGGATCAGGAACTCGACCTCCTTGCCCGCGGTCATCATCAGATCGGCGAGCTCGTCGACGATGACCACGATCTGGGGCAGGACCTCATAGTCGAGCTCCTCCATCTCGTAGCGCGGCTGGCCGGTCTCCGGATCGTAGCCGGTCTGGACGCGGCGCCCGAGCGGCTGCCCCTTCATCCTGGCTTCGCGGACCTTGGCGTTGAAGCTGGAGAGCTGGCGCACTCCGACCGAGGCCATCATCCGGTAGCGCTCCTCCATCTGCTCGACCGTCCATTTGAGCGCGCGGATCGCCTTTGCGGGCTCGGTGACGACCGGGGAGAGCAGATGCGGGATGTCGTCGTAGACGCTCAATTCGAGCATCTTGGGGTCGATCAGGATCATTTTGCACTGCTCGGGCGTGAGCCGGTAGAGCAAGGACAGGATCATGCAGTTCAGGCCGACCGACTTTCCCGAGCCGGTCGTGCCGGCGACGAGCAGATGCGGCATCGGCGCGAGATCGGCGACCACGGGATCGCCGGCGATGTTCTTGCCAAGGATGATCGGCAGCTGCGCGACCTGGTCCTCGAAAGCCGGGCTCGAGACAAGTTCGGACAGGGTCACCATCTCGCGCTTGGCGTTGGGCAACTCGATGCCGATCACCGAGCGGCCCGGAATGGTCGCGACGCGGGCCGAGAGCGCCGACATGTTGCGGGCGATGTCGTCGGCCAGCTGGATGACGCGGCTCGCCTTGATGCCGCTCGCCGGCTCCAATTCGTACATGGTGACGACCGGGCCGGGCCGGACCTCCACGATCTCGCCCTTGACCGAGAAATCGTCGAGCACCGATTCGAGCAGCCGAGCGTTGCGCTCGAGCGCCGCCTTGTCGAGCACGACGTTGATGGGCGGCGGCGGCGGATTGAGCAGGTCGACCGAAGGCAGGCGATAGCTGTCGCCGAGCGCGAGAGAAGGCTGGCGCTCGCGCAAGGGGCGCCGCACGGCGTCGCGGGCGCGGTCGGCGATGACCGGCCCGCGCGTCTGCGGCGCGGCGACCACCGGCGCGCGCGCCGGCCGGTCCTCGAGCGCGGGGAAATCGTCATCGACAAATTCTCCATCGTCGGCGCCGGCTCGCCGCGCGGTCAGCCAGCGCCGCTCCTCGGCGGTAAGCCCCAGGCCGATCAGGCAGAGCGCGAGGCCGATCGCGGCCAATATGGCGATGATCGCGATCCGGAAGGGTGTGACGAGGCTCTCCTCGCCCAGCCCGCTCAACCCCCAATTGACCAAGTCGGAGATAGCGAGCCCCAGCGCGCCGCCCCAGCCCGCCGGCAGACCCTTGACCGCGCCGCCCGCGAACAAACCCGCGGCGATGTCGATCATGGCGATGCCGAGCGTGGTGACAAGCAAGGCGCGCAGCCAGCGGCCCGGATCGGCGCCGCGGGCGAGCCGAAGCCCGATCAGCGCGAGCAATGGCAGCAGCAGGCCCGCCGGCGGACCCATCAGCATCAGCAGCATGTCCGAGAGCCACGCGCCCGGGCTTCCCATCCAGTTCCGGACCGGCCCGGCGGCGTCGGTGTTCAGCGAAGGATCGCTCGGATGATAGGTGATCAGGGCGATGAGGGCGACCAGCGCGCCTGCCGCAAGCGCGAGGCCGCCGAAGAAGCTCCATGAGCGGCGGACGAGGCGCCTGAGGCCCGCCCGCCACTGCGCGAGCCGGCCCGGCCGGTTCGTCTGCGCCGTTGCTGCCGCCATCGCCTCTGTGCCCCAAATGTTCCCGTTCTCCCTAATGCGCCCTCCAGGACTCCCGGGTCAAGCGCTTGGCGTTGCTTGCCTGCATCGCTAAGCGGTGAAAAATGGAGAGCGCGGACGTCATCATCCTGGGCGGCGGGCTGGTCGGGCTCAGCCTCGCCCTCGCGCTCGATCGCCACGGCCTTTCGGCGATTGTCGTCGACCCCGCCGATCCGGACGCTCAGGTCGCGCCCACCTATGACGGCCGCGCGACTGCGGTGTCGAGCTCGTCGTGGCGAGTGCTCGAGGCGCTCGGCGTCGGCGCGCGGCTCGAAGGCAAGACCTGCCCAATCCGCGCGATCCGGGTCAGCGACGGCCTCAAACAGGGCGGGATCCTGTTCGATTCCGCCCCCGACGACGATCCGCTCGGCACGATGGTGGAAAACCGGCTGCTGCGCGCAGCGTTGCGCGAATGCGCGCGCGATGCGGAACGGATCGCGCTGCTGATGCCCGCTTGTCCGGTCGAGACGATACGCGACGCGGCGGGCGTCCGGGTCGCGCTCGACGATGGTCGCATGATCGCAGCGCCGCTGCTGGTCGGCGCGGAGGGGCGCAATTCGCCGGCCAGGGAAGCGGCCGGCATCGCGATCGCGCGCTGGTCCTACGATCATGTCGCGATCGTTGCCACCATCGCCCACGAACGGCCGCACGGCGAGACCGCCTATGAGATTTTCTATCCCGACGGCCCGTTCGCGATCCTGCCGATGCTGGCCGGCGAGGACGGCCGGCCGCGCTCGGCGATCGTCTGGTCGGTCAGGAAGCGCGACGCCGCGGCCATGCTCGCTCTGCCCGAACGCGCTTTGGCCCACGAGATCGAGAAGAGGATGGGCGGCTTCCTCGGGTCCGTCGCGCTGGCCGGGCCGCGGTGGAATTATCCGCTGGGCTTCCATCATGCCGCGCGGATCACCGGTCTGCGGCTGGCGCTGGCCGGCGACGCCGCCCACGGCATCCATCCGATCGCCGGCCAGGGCCTCAATCTGGGCTTTCGCGATGCCGCCGCTTTGGCCCAGGTCCTGGTCGAGGGCGCCAGGCTCGGCATGGACCTCGGTGACGCGCAATTGCTCGGCCGCTACGAGCGCTGGCGCAGCCTCGACACCTTCCTGGTTGCGATGGCGACCGATTCGCTGACCAGGCTGTACGGGGTCCCCGGGCGGGCGGCCTCGGCGATCCGGCGGCTGGGCATGGGCGCGGTCGAGCGGATCGGGCCGATCAAGGACCAATTGATGGCCGAAGCCCGCGGTGAATCCGGTGAAATGCCGCTGCTGCTGCGGGGCCTGCCGATCTAGGCCCTTACTGGAGCGTTTCGGGTCCGTCGGCGCCGCCGGGGGCCATGCGCTGGAACTGCATGAACTGGACGAGGAGGTCGGCGCGCACGGCAAGGTCGCCCGCTTCGAGCAAGGCCTGTTTGGAGCCGACATCGAGCGGCGCGATCTGGGCGATGCCGTTGACCAGCATCTCGTCGTCGAGCCGCGACACCGATTCCCATTCGACCATATAGCCGAGCGCGTCGGCGTAGCGCTTCGCCTCGCGCTCCACGTCCGCGCGCTGGACCATGGCGAGCACCTGATCCTCATCCTCGGCGAAGCCGTCGCGATCCGCGTCGACCTGGCGGTAGGGCGTCTCGACCGCCGCCTCGCGGGCGATGCGGAAGCGGCTGAGCCCTTCGAGGACGAGGTTGAAGCGGCCGTCGTCCAGCTCTTCGCACGTGCCGATCCGCCCCAGGCAGCCGATCTCGAACAAAGCGGGCGGCTCGCCCCCATCCTTGGGCTGGACCATCGCGATCAGCCGGTCGCCGGCGAGCGCGTCGCGGACCATCGCCCGGTAACGCGGCTCGAATATATGCAGCGGCAACTGGCTGCGCGGAAACAGGAGCGCGCCGGCGAGCGGGAAGACCGGAACGCGAAGAAGCGCGCCCTCCATCTCAACCAAACAGAATAGCGGAAAGGCGCCGCCGCTGCGCGGCCGCCCAGGGATCTTCGAGCCCGACCGCCTCGAGCAATTGCAGCAGCCGCTTGCGCGCCGCGCCCTCGTTCCACTCGCGGTCGCGGCCGATGCTTTCCAGCAATTGGTCGGCGGCCGCATCGCGCGCGCCGCCCGCGGCCAGTGCACCGGCGAGCTCGTAGCGCGCTTCATGATCGTCGGGATCGGCGGCGATGCGCGCCTCCAGCGCGGCGGTGTCGGCCGCCGGCGCGATCTCGGCCAGCGCCAGCGCCGCGCGCGCACGGGCGATGGCCGGGTCGGTTTCGATCTTTTCGGGGAGCCCCTCCAACTTCGTGCGCGCCTCGTCCGCGCGCCCGGCGGCGAGCAGGGCACGGGCGAGCCCCGAAATCACTTCCGGATTCTCCGGCGCCATGTCGAAAATCTGCTGGAAGATATTGGCCGCGCGCTCGGCATCGCCTTCACCGAGGACCTGCTCGCCCATCGCGATCAAGGGTTCGATTTCGGCCTCGAGCGCCTGCGCCTCGCCCTGGACCGGAAGCTGCGCCAATATCTGGTCGAGCGCGCCGGTCAGCTGCCCCTCGGTGCGCGCCGAGGTAAGATCGGCGACCGGCTGGCCCTGGAAGAAGGCGTAGACGGTGGGGATCGACTGGACGCGGAACTGGGCCGCGATCAATTTCTCCTCGTCAACGTTGAGTTTGACGAGCGTCACGCCGCGATCGGCATAATCGGCCGCGACTTTTTCGAGCAGGGGCGTCAGCTGCTTGCACGGGCCGCACCATTCCGCCCAGAAATCGAGGATGACCAGGCTGGTCATGCTCGGCTCGATCACGTCGCGCCGGAATTTCTCCACCGCTTCGCGCTCGGCTTCGCTCATGCCCAATGTCGCCACTTCAACTCTCCGCAAGCTTGCCTGTACAACGCCCTATGTGGGATCGCGGCACCCTCTGCCAAGCCCATCTGTCGGGGGTTGCCGGGTCTTGAGGCCCATGCTAGCAGCCGCCGCCTTACCCGAACCGATCGTCGGTTCAGCTCAGAGCGGGCGTAGCTCAGGGGTAGAGCACAACCTTGCCAAGGTTGGGGTCGAGGGTTCGAATCCCTTCGCCCGCTCCAGAATCTTTCATGACTTCCCGATCTTGCGCTTCGCCGTAGCGTGCTAGCGCTGCCTGGCGGGCCGCGCGGGCTGCGGCGCGGGCGTCGGGGCAGCTCTTGCGGGCGCCGCCTGCGGCTGGGTGCGCGGCTCGAGCAAGGCGGCGGTTTCGATCGAGTCGAGCGCGGCGCGGGCGGCGACGTAGAGCCGCGCCTTGCGGATCCAGTCGCCGGCGCTGTCGCGGCCGGGAATGCGCAGCACTTCGGCCAGAGCGACCTCGACCTGGCCCGCTTCGAGCCGCTGGGTCGCGCGGCGCAGCCGCTCGCTGGGCTCGGTCGAGGGCGTGCCTTCGCGGCGGACCGTGATCAGCGAGCCCAATTCGGCCCGGAACGCGTCCCACCAGCCCGCGTCGGGCGGCGTGCCCATCAGGCGTGGGCCCGCCTCCTGCAGGCCGAGCTGAAGCTCCTGCAGAGTCACCGGGTTGCGCGCGGCCAGGATGATCATGCCGACCGCGCGCGGCTGGGTCTCGCCGAACCGTTCGCGCAGCAGCGCCTCCAGGAAGCCCAAAGCGACGCCGCGGTCGAGCGCGCGCCGCGCCGCGAAGGCGACGAGCAGCCCCTCGGCGCGGTCGGCATTGCCGACGGCGGCGCGCGACTGGGTGTCGACCGTGCCGATCCTCTGCTCGAGCGCGGCGACTCGGCGGCCGATCTCGGGATCGATGACGATCCGCTCGGGCCCGTCCGCCGACGCCGGCGGCAGCCCGGCCGGAAGCTGCTGCCCGGGGGGTTCGGGCGCCGGTGCCGGCGGGGCCGGCTCGGCAATTGCGACCGGCTGCGGCGTGGGGGCGATGCCGATTGCGCGCGCGGCGGCATCCCACTGGCCGAGCAGATATCCCATCGCGCCCAATCCGAGCAGGAAGGCGATGCCGGGGATGAGCAGCGGGCGAAGCCAGGACTTGCGTGGCGGCCCCGCATAAGTATCGACCGGATCATAGTCGCCGTTCATGGTCGCTCAGTCTGGCACAGCTTGGCGGCAAGAACCAGCAACGCCTCGTCGCGCGGCGCCGGGGCGATCGCGACCGAGCGCCAGCCCGGGCCCGCCGCAGCGGCCGTCTGCGCGCTGATCGCCGCGATCCGAATCGCGGCGCGGCGCGCGCCGGCGAGGTCCGCGAGGCGCGCGGCGGCGCGCGGAGAATGGATGAGGACGAGCGCCCGTTCGGCATCCGGCGGCAGCCCGCCTGCCTCGTCCGCCGCATAGACCGGGATCGCGGTGACGTCTTCCAAGGCGGCATGATCGCGGCCGCACAAATGGAGCATTGATCGGGCGCCGTCCCGCTCCGCTAGGTCGCGAAGCGCCGCCCCATCCAAGACCCCGGCGCGCACATTGGCGAACCCGGCCGCCCGCGCGGCGCGCGCCGAGCCTTCGCCGACTGCATAGCAGGGCAGCGCGAGATAGGAGGCCAGGCCGTCGCCGCCGAGGCGTGCGGCACTGGCGCTGGTGAACAGGATTGCGTCGAATCGGGCCGGGTCGGGCGGCGACCAGTCGAGCGCCCTGAGTGCGAAAAGCGGCGCGACGATCGGCTCCAGCCCCAGCTCCCGCGCCCGTGCCGCGCTTTCATCGGCCCCGGGCTGGGGACGGAGGATCAATATCCTTCTCACGGACCGAGCCCCGCGCGGACCGACCGCACCGGGTTGAACATCGCGCGCAGGGACGGACTGGCCATGCGCAGCAGCGCGAGCGCCGGGTCGGCGGGGTCCCGATGATGGCTGCCGTAAAGATCCATGTCCACACGGTGGACCTCGCGCCCGTCGGGGCTCAATATCTCGGCACTGAACCCCATTTCGTCGGGACCCCAATCGGCCCGCGCTGCGACCGCGGAGCGGCAATCGCCGCCCAGCGCCTCGAGGAACTGCCGCTCGGCGTGGACGCAGCCATGGGCGAAACGATTGTCGATCGCCTCGACAAGCTGGCGCAACTCTTCGTTCTCCCAGACGATCTCCACGCCGACCGCGCCTTGCGAGGGCGCCGGGAGCCAGTCGAGCGCCACGCCGGCGTCGATACCGAGGCGATCGAGCCCGGCCGCCGCCAATATGGTCGCGTCGACCTCGCCCCGCTCGACCTTTGCGAGCCGGGTCTGGACGTTGCCGCGGATCGGCACCGCGAGGAGATCGGGCCGGCGGGAGAGCAGCTGGGCCTTGCGGCGCGGCGAGGAGGTGCCGACCCGCGCGCCGCCCGGCAGCGCCGCGAGGCTCTCGGCGCCGATCAGGCGATCGCCGGTCGGTGCGCGCGCAAGCATGGCGGCGAAGCCGAGCTCCGGCGGCCGCAGCGTCTCGACATCCTTCATCGAATGGACCGAGAGGTCGATGCGGCTGTCGAGCAGGCAGCGGTCGAGCTCCTTGGTCCACAGCGCCTTCCCGCCGAAATCGGCCAGCGGCCGGTCCTGGATGATGTCGCCCGAGGTGGTGATCGGAACGATCTCGATCGCCTCTTCGCCCCAGGTGTGAGCGGCCCGGAGAGCCTCGGCGACGAGGCGCGCCTGGGCCAGCGCCAAAGGCGATCCGCGCGTGCCGATGCGAAGGGGCCGGTCCATCCGGCGCTTGTGCTAGCGGCTCTGCAAGTGGCAGGGAAGCCGCGATGAGCCTGATCCTCGGCATCGAATCGAGCTGCGACGAAACGGCGGTGGCGCTTGTCGCCTCGGACCGGCGCATCCTCGCCCACCGTCTGGCGGGCCAGGAGGCGGCGCACCGGCCGTTTGGCGGGGTCGTCCCCGAGATCGCGGCGCGCGCTCATGTTGAGATCCTTCCCGGTCTGATCGAGGCGGTGCTGGCCGAGGCGCAAGTCGATCTGTCGGAGGTCGACGCCATCGCCGCGACCGCGGGGCCCGGCCTGATCGGCGGGGTCATGGTCGGCCTCGTCACCGCCAAGGGGCTGGCTTTGGCTTCGGGCAAGCCGCTGGTCGCGGTCAACCATCTCGAGGGCCATGCGCTCTCGCCGATGCTGAGCGATCCCGATCTCGCTTTCCCCTATTTGCTGCTCCTGGTCTCGGGCGGCCATTGCCAATTGCTGCTGGTCGAGGGCGTCGGCCGCTACCGCCGCCTCGCCACCACGATCGACGACGCCGCAGGCGAGGCGTTCGACAAGAGCGCGAAACTGCTCGGCCTGGGCTTTCCCGGCGGCCCGGCGGTCGAGCGGGCGGCGAAACGGGGAGATTCGCGCGCGGTCCCATTGCCGCGCCCGCTGCTCGGCTCGGACGAGCCCCATTTCTCCTTCGCCGGACTGAAGAGCGCCGTGCTCCGCGCCAAGGAAAGCGGGCGCTACGCCGATTCCGACATCGCCGCTTCGTTCCAGCAGGCGGTGGTCGACTGCCTGGTCGACCGTACGGCCCGCGCGATCGCGGCTTCGGACGGCATCACCGCCCTGGTCGTCGCCGGCGGCGTCGCGGCCAATCAGGCGATCCGCTCGGCGCTGACCGATCTCTCCGCCGCGCACGGCCTGCCCTTCGTCGCGCCGCCCTTGTGGCTGTGCACCGACAATGCGGCGATGATCGCCTGGGCGGGCGCGCTGCGCTTCGATGCGGGGCTGACGGACGGGCTCGACGCGCCGGCGCGCGCCCGCTGGCCGCTCGATCCGGACGCCGAAAAGGCGCGCGGCGCCGGGGTGAAAGCGTGAAAATCGGGGTGATCGGCGCCGGCGCCTGGGGCACGGCGCTCGCCCAGGTCGCCGCGGGGGAGGGGGAAGAGGTGTTCCTGTGGGCGCGCGAGCCCGACGTGGTCGAGGCGATCAACACCGGCCACGAGAACAGGATTTTCCTTCAGGGGGTGAAGCTGCGCGAATCGATCCGTGCCACCGGCGATCTGGCCGATCTCGGCAAGTGCGAAGCCTTGCTGATCGTTACTCCGGCACAACATTTGCGCGGGGTGATCGGCGCCCTCGTCTCCCCGGGGACACTGCTCGTTCTGTGCGCCAAGGGGATCGAGGACAAAACCGGACTGCTGATGCACGAAGTTGCCCGTCAGGTTCAGCCAGGCGTGCCGATCGCAGTGCTTTCGGGCCCGACCTTCGCCCACGAAGTGGCCGCGGGCCTGCCGACGGCGGTGACGTTCGCGGTCGAGGACAGCGCGCTCGGCGAACGGCTGGCGGAGCGCATCGCACGCCCCGCGTTTCGGGTCTATCTCTCCGACGATGTCGCCGGGGCGGAGGTCGGCGGCGCGGTCAAGAACGTCCTGGCGATCGCCTGCGGCGTCGTCGAGGGCCGCCGGCTCGGCCAGAATGCGCGCGCCGCCCTGATCTCGCGCGGCTTTGCCGAAATGACCCGCTTCGGCCTCGCCAAGGGCGCGCGGGCCGAAACCCTGGCGGGCCTTCCCGGTCTCGGCGATCTCGTCCTGACCTGCTCCTCCACCGCCTCGCGCAATTTCAGCCTCGGCAAGGGGATCGGCGAAGGCGCGCGCCCGGCCGACTTGCTTGCCGACCGCATGACGGTCGCCGAGGGCGCCTTCACCGCCCCGGTGCTCAAGCGCGCCGCCGGGGAACTGGGCGTCGACATGCCGATCGTCGCCGCGGTCTGCGCGTTGCTGGCGGAGGAGGAATCCGTCGACGAGGTGGTTGGCCGGCTGCTGGCCAGGCCGCTCAGGGCCGAGGGGGTTTGACGCCCTCCATCATCCCGGCGAAGGCCGGGATCTCGGAACAATAAGTCTCAGGCTGTCTCCACGAGACCCCGGCCTTCGGGGTCCCCGCAAAGTAGTACTTTGCGGGGCGCCCCTTCGCCGGGGTGACGGCCTGCGGGGGCCGTCAGAAGTCCCAGCAGATGCCGTTGCTTTCCCAATCGCCGTAGCGGGTCGGCTCCTTGCCCTTGGGGCCGCCATGTTCCTCCGCCTCCTTCGGTTCCGCCGGCTCGGGCACCGGCGGGCTCGGCGAGAGGTAGGCGGGCGGTTTCACGTGGGGCGGGCGCTCGGCCATCGGCAATTCCGTTTGAACTCGCGGGCTCCCGGGCGCATTCGGCCGCCAAAGCGCGAAAGGCAAGAATGAGCGACACACGAACCTCCGATCCGCCGGGCACGGCGTCGCGCCGCGCCGCCTTGCGCCTGCTCGACGCCGTCCTGCGCAAGGGCCTGCCGCTCGAATCCGCGCTCGACGCCGCCGCCCGCGACCTCGACCGGGCCGACGACCGCGCTTTCGCCCACGCCATCGCCGCCGAGGCGCTGCGCCGGCTGCCCGATCTGGACGAGCTGATCGACCATGCGACCAAGAAGCGCCTTCCCGACGACGCCAAGGCGCGGTTCGCGTTGCGCATCGCGCTGGTTCAGGCGCTGGCGCTCGATACGCCGCATTTTGCCGCGATTTCGACCGTATTGCCGCTGGTCGACGGCGGCCCGCGCAAGCTGGTCCATGGCGTCTTCAGCAATGTGATGCGGCAGAAATGGGCTTTGCCCGAGGTTCCGAATCTGCCGGCGCCGGTCGTCGAGCGCTGGCGCAAGGCCTGGGGCGGGGAAGTGGTGGAGGCGGCCTCGCGCCTGATCGCCGCCCCGCCCCCGCTCGATCTCATCGGCGAGCCGCCGCGAGAACTCGAGGGTGTCAGCTTGATGCCCGGCCACCTGCGCCTCCCCCGCGGCACGGAGGTCCCGTATCGCGAGGGCCGATATTGGGTGCAGGATATTTCGGCCTCGATCCCCGCGCGGTTGCTCGGGCCCGGCCTCGGCAGGACGGCGCTCGACCTGTGTGCCGCGCCCGGCGGCAAGACGATGCAGCTCGCCGCCTCGGGATGGGATGTGACCGCCGTGGACCTCTCGCAAAGTCGTCTGGCGCGACTTTCCGAGAATCTGGCGCGGACCGGCCTTGAGGCAGCCGTGATCGCCGCCGATGTGATGCAGTGGCAGCCGCCCGCCCCGGTCGATGCGATCCTGCTCGACGCGCCCTGCTCGGCGACCGGCATCTTCCGCCGCCATCCGGACGTCCTCCACCGCGCCCGCCCCAGGGCGATAAGGGAGCTGGCCGAGATCCAGAAGGCGATGCTGGCGCGCGCCGCCGACTGGCTGAAGCCGGGCGGGACCCTGGTCTATGCGGTCTGCTCGCTCGAGCCCGAAGAGGGCGAAGCGGTCGCCGACGGCTTCCTCTCCAGCCGCGGCGATTATGCCCTCGAAGAGCGGCAACGCATCCTGCCCGGCGCTTATGAGGCGCAAGGCGGCGCCGACAGCTTCTTCATCGCCCGCTTCGTGCGGAAATAAATTCCTCCGGGGGAGGAATTTATCCGGGGATAAAAAGAGGCGATCCTTGCCCAGCGACTCAGGGCAATGTTAGGGTCGCTTCGTGCAGAAGCCGGTCCGCATTTCCCCCTCGATCCTGTCGGCGGACTTCGCCCGGCTGGGCGAGGAGGTCCGTGCTCTCGACGAGGCCGGCGCCGACTGGATCCATGTCGACGTGATGGACGGCCATTTCGTTCCCAACCTCACCATCGGCCCGGTCGTGGTCAAGGCGCTTCGTCCTCACACCAAGAAGCCGCTCGACGTCCATCTGATGATCGCGCCGGTCGACCCCTATATCGAGGCGTTCGCAGAGGCCGGCGCCGACATCATCACCGTCCACCCCGAAGCGGGCCCGCACCTTCACCGCACCGTCCAGAAGATCAAGTCGCTCGGCAAGCGCGCCGGCGTTTCGCTCAACCCCGCGACCCCCGCCAAGGCGCTCGATTATGTGCTGGAGGAGATTGATCTTGTGCTTGTGATGAGTGTCAATCCGGGCTTCGGCGGGCAAAGCTTCATCGCCGGCCAGCTCAGGAAGATCGCGGCGGTGCGCAAGCGGATCGACGCGGCCGGCCTGGCGGTCGACCTCGAAGTGGACGGCGGCGTCGACAAGGAGAATTGCCGGCGCGCGATCGAGGCGGGCGCCGACGTGCTCGTTGCCGGCACCGCCACCTTCCGCGGCGGCCCATCGGCTTATGCGGACAATATCAAGGCGTTGCGGGGGTGAGCCTCCTCGAACGGGTGGAGAGCGAGACGGGCGAGAGCGAGATCGAGCCGGGCAAGAGGCTGATCCGGGTCGGCGACGACCGCGGCCTTTCGCTGTTCGAGCGGCTCAATTTCCGCCTCCATCGCTTCGCCTGGAAGACGCCGCTCCACAAATTGCGCCTGCGCGGCCGCGTGCCGCTGAAGCTGATCGCGGTGCCCAAGGACCCGATCGCCGGCGACAAGGCGGCTGGCGAGGCCCTGCTCGCGGGAAGCTTCCTCCACAACGGGACCGAGGTCCCGGTCGCGCAGCTCGATTTCGCGACTTTGGGCTATCCCGAGGATTTCAGCCTCTATCTGCAAAGCTTCGCCTGGCTGCGCGACCTTTCCGCCGCCGCGACCCGCGAGCGCGGCGCCAAGCTCGCCGAAGGGATCACCCGCAAATGGCTCGCCGCCTTCGCCGAGGAGATAAGCGAGCCCGCCTGGCGCGCCGACCTCTGGGGCCGCCGCATCCTGTTCTGGACCGCCTACGCGCCCTACATCCTCTCGAGCAGCGACCCGGTCTACCGCTCGAGCCTGCTCTACGCGCTCGCCCGCGGCGCCCGCCACCTCGAGCGAAGCGCCGACAAGGGCTATCCGGGCCTCCCGCGGATCGCCGCCTGGGGCGGGGTGATCGCAGCCGCTCTGGTGGTCCAGGGCGGGCCGGCGCGGCTCAAATCAGGCGAGGCGGGGCTCGCCCGCGCGCTCGGCCTGTCGCTCCACGACGATGGCGGCCTCGTCAGCCGCTCGCCGACCGAACAGGTCGCCGCGGTCGAGATATTGGGCCAGCTGCGCGCGATCTACGCCGCCGCCCGCCGCGACGTGCCCGACTGGCTGGCCGAGGCGCTGGCCTCGGCGGTTGGGGCCCTCTTGTCGGTCACGCTCGGCGACGACGCTTTGTCGAGCTGGCAGGGCGGCAACATGGCGAGCCGCCGCCGCGTCGCCGCCGCGGCCGAAGGCGCCGGGCTCGATCTGGGACCGCTGCGCCAGGCGCGGGGCTGGGGCTATCAAAAGGCGCAGGCCAAGACGAGCGTGCTCGTGTTCGACGCCGCCCCGCCGCCGCCGCCGCGCGCGCTCAACGGGGCATGCGCGTCGACCCTGGCGTTCGAGCTCAGCGACGGGCCGAGCCGCCTGATCGTCAATTGCGGGGGCGTCGGCGCGGCGCGCGGCGCCTTGCCGGCGGGCCTGGTCCACGCGTTGCGGACCACCGCCGCCCATTCGACCCTGACCCTTGGCGACCGCAATTCGACCGCGATCCACGAGGACGGCTCGCTGGGCAAGGGCGTCGGCGAGGTCGAATTGGTCCGCGACGACACCGCCGGCAGCCGAATCGAGGCGAGCCATGACGGCTATGCGCGGCGCTACGGCCTGATCCACGAGCGCCGCCTCAACCTCTCGGCCGACGGCCGCCAGCTCAGCGGCGAGGACCGGCTGATCGCCGCCGGCCGCCGGCGCCGGTCCGAGGTCGTCCCGTTCGCGGTCCGCTTTCACCTCGGCCCGGCGACCGAGGTGACCTCGACCGCGGACGGCCAGGGGGCGCTGCTTCGTCTGAGCGGCGCGGTCTGGCAGTTCCGCTGCCGCGGCGGCGCGCTATCGGCGGAGGACAGTTTGTGGATCGACGGCGAAGCGCGGGCGCACGCGACGCTCCAGCTCGTCGTCACCGGCGAATCGCCGCCGGAGGGCATGACGATATCGTGGGAGCTCAAGCGGGTCTCCTGAACATGAACGTCGAAGGTAATCCATGTCGGACGTGAAGATCGCCCGCGCCCTCCTTTCGGTCTCGGACAAGGCCGGGCTCGTCGAGCTGGGACGGGCGCTGGCGCGTCACGGCGTCGAACTGGTCTCGACCGGCGGCACCGCCAAGGCACTGCGCGACGCCGGGCTCGCGGTCCGCGACGTTTCGGACCTGACCGGCTTTCCCGAGATGATGGACGGGCGGGTCAAGACGCTCCACCCCAAGGTCCATGGCGGCCTGCTCGCCGTCCGCGACGATCCGGCGCACGCCGCGGCGATGGCCGAGCACGATATCGGCGCGATCGACCTGCTGGTCGTCAACCTCTATCCCTTCCTCGAGACGGTGATGAAGGGCGCCGAACGCCCGGAGGTGATCGAGAATATCGATATCGGCGGCCCCGCGATGATCCGCTCGGCGGCCAAGAACCACGCATATGTGGCGGTCGTCACCGATCCCGGCGATTATGGCGCGCTGATCGCCGCGCTCGACGAAAATGACGCCAAGACGTCGCTCGACTTTCGCAAGCGCCTGGCTACAAAGGCCTTTTCCGCGACCGCCACCTATGATGCGATGATCGCGAGCTGGTTCGGCTTCGTCGACCAGGGCGCGCTTTTCCCCGAGACCCTGCCGCTCGTCCTCAAGCGCGGCGCCGAGCTGCGCTACGGCGAGAATCCGCACCAGCAGGCCGCCTTCTACGCCCCGGCGGGCCCCCATTCGAACGGCATCGGCCAAGCCGAGCAGGTTCAGGGCAAGGCGCTCTCCTACAACAATCTGGCCGACGCCGACGCCGCGCTCGAGCTGGTCGCCGAGTTTCGCGAGGCCGGGCCCACTTGCGTCATCGTCAAGCACGCCAATCCCTGCGGCGCAGCCACGGCCGCGACGCTACGCGAAGCCTATGAAGCGGCCTTGGCCTGCGACACCGTCTCGGCGTTCGGCGGCATTGTCGCCCTCAATCTTCCGCTTGACGGGCCGACCGCCGAGGCGATCGCTTCGATCTTCACCGAAGTCGTGGTCGCGCCCGGCGCCGACGAGGCGGCAAAAAAGGTGTTCGCGGCAAAGAAAAATCTGCGGCTGCTGCTGACCGGCGCGCTGCCCGATCCGGCGCGCGGCGGCCTTGCCATCAGGTCGATCACCGGCGGCTGGCTTGTCCAGGCGCGCGACAATGGCCGAATCTCGGGCGCCGATCTCAAGGTCGTGACGAAGCGCGCGCCCACCGAGCAGGAGCTGTCGGACGCTTTGTTCGCCTGGGCCGTCGCCAAGCACGTCAAGTCGAACGCGATCGTCTACGCCAAAGACGGCGCCACCGCCGGCATCGGCGCCGGCCAGATGAACCGGCTCGAATCGGCGCGCATCGCCGCCTGGAAAGCCAGGGACGCCGCCGACAAGGCGGGCTGGGCCGCGCCGCGCACGATCGGCTCGGCGGTCGCGTCCGATGCCTTCTTCCCGTTCGCCGACGGCCTCCTTGCCGCCATCGAGGCGGGCGTCAGCGCAGTGATCCAGCCCGGCGGCTCGATCCGCGACGAGGAGGTCATCGCGGCCGCCGACGCGGCCGGCATCGCGATGGTCTTCACGGGCGTGCGGCACTTCCGCCACTAGGGCGTCGGCAAAGCTGGCTCCTCGTCGCCGTGCCTTCGGAACAGGGCGCGGTCCTCGTGGGTGAAGCCGCGATACCAGACGGTGATTCCGAAGGCGAACAGGATCATCGGCGCGCCGAGGCCGAGCTCGAGCCATTCGGGCAGCCGGGTCGCGAGATAGCCGACCACGCTCGCCGCAGCGGTCGCCCAGATCAGCGACCAGCGCCAGCCGTGCACGGGCGCGCCGAGCAACCGGGCGAGCAGCCGCGCCTTGAGGATCGACGCCAGCCCCAGGGCCAGCGCCAGAGCGAGCGCCGCACCGGCCGCCTGGTGCGCCTGCGACCAGCCGGCTTCGCGCATCGCCACGATGATCGCCACGGTGAGCACGCCCTGGGTGACGATCGTAAGCGTCGAGATCATCAAATTCTTGTGCCTGGCGACATAGACCAGGGCGGCCTCGGACACCGCCGCGGTCGCGGCGACGACCTCGGCGATCAGCAGGAAGGCGAGCGCCGCCGTGCCGCCGACGAAGGCGCCCTTTTCGCCGAACAGCCCCATCAGCGCCTCGCCCGGTATGCCGAGCATGAGCGCGACTGCGGCCTGGGCGGCGATGATCCAGAAGCCGACCTGGCGGACCTGCCGGGCCACCGCGCCCTTGTCGCCCTCGGCGAGCTTCTGGGTGATGACCGGCGCCAGGATCGGATCGAAGCTGGTCTTGAGCTTCTGCGGCATCGAGGCGACCTGCTGCGCCACATAATAGAGCCCGACATAATAAGGCGCCACGAACAGGCCCAATATCGCGATGTCGAGCCGGCGCGAGCCCCATTCGATCGCGTCCGCCGCCGCCAGCGGCACGTTGCGCCGCGCGACCGCGTTCATGGCCGCCGGATTGGGTTTCCATCCGCGCGGCCGGCCGTAGCTGCGGAACAGGCGCCACAAGGCCGCCGCCAGACCGGCGACCACCGAGACGACATAGGCGATGATCAGTCCGTCGCGGTGGAAATGGGTGAAGATCAAAGCGCCGGCGGCGATGCTGATCACCCAGGGCTCGACGATCGCGCGGACGTGCACGGTCGAGGCGACGTCATGACGGTAAGCGAGCGCCGCCAGCGCGACGTCGGCGCCGGCGATGCCGAAGATCACCAGCGGGAGAAGCCATTCGGCGCCCCTGATGTCGCCGGCGGGGAACATCGCCTGGGGCACGAGCATCAGCAACGCGCTGGCGATCGCCGAGGCGATGAATGCCGCCAGCAGCCCGTCCATGACGACGCAGACATGGGGCTGGTCCGTGGTCGCCAATTGCTGGGCGAGTCCGCGCTTCAGCCCCAGAGTCGCAAGCTGGGCGCCGAGCTCCATGACGATCACCGCATAAGCGAAACGGCCGAGCAGCTCCGGCCCGTAGAACTGCCCGGCGATGAACAGGAACGGGATGCGCGCCGCCAGCCGCAGCACGAACCCGAAGAAATTGGTCCGCCCGCCCCGCGCCAGCGCGGCTATATCCTGGTCGGGATACGCGCCGCTCAATGCGCCGCGCCCCAGTTCGGCCCGGTGCCGATCTCGACGCCCAGCGGCACGCCCAATGTCATCGCGGGCTCGGCGGCGCGCTCCATCACGGCGCGGATCACGGCCGATGCCGGCTCGGCCTCCCCCTCGGGCACTTCGAAGACGAGCTCGTCATGGACCTGCATCAGCATCCGCACCCGGCCCAGCCCTTCGGCATCGAGCGCAGGCCCCATCCGGGCCATCGCCCGCTTGATGATGTCGGCGGCGCTGCCCTGGATCGGCGCGTTGATCGCGGCGCGCTCTGCGCCCTGGCGCTCGTGCTGGATCTTCGACTTGATCCGCGGGAAATGCGTCTTGCGCCCGAACAGGGTGGTGGAGAAGCCGGCCTCGCGCACTTCCGACAGCGTGTCGGCGATGTAGCGCGAAATGCCCGGAAAGCGTTCGAAATAACGGTCGATGATCGCCTGCGCCTCCTCGGCGGTGACGCCGAGCCTTCCGGCCAGCCCCCAGCGCGAAATGCCGTAGAGGATGGCGAAGTTGATCGTCTTGGCCGACGCCCGCGTGTCGCGATTGGCCGCGCCGAACAATTCCACCGCGGTCATATTGTGGATGTCGTCGCCCCGCGCGAACGCCTCGCGAAGCTGGGGCACGTCGCAAATATGCGCCGCCAGCCGCAATTCGATCTGGCTGTAATCGGCCGAGAGCATGACGAAGCCCGGCTCGGCGATGAAGGCGTCGCGGATGCGGCGGCCGATCTCGGTGCGGATCGGGATGTTCATGAGATTGGGGTCGGTCGAGGCGAGCCTTCCGGTCTGCGCGCCGGAGAGCGAGTAGCTGGTGTGGACTCGGCCGGTCTCTTTGTTGATCTGCTCCTGCAGCGCGTCGGTATAGGTGCTCTTGAGCTTCGTGAGCTGGCGCCAGTCGAGCACCAGCCGGGCGATCGGCACGCCCTCGCGCGACAGCCGCTCCAATTCGGTGACGTCGGTCGACCAGGTGCCCGATTTGCCATTGCGTCCGCCGGACAGGCCCATCTGGTTGAACAAGATATCGCCCAATTGCTGCGGGCTGCCGATCGTGAACTTGCACCCGGCCTCGCCGCAAATCCGCTCTTCCAATTCGGCGATCTGGAGGTTGAATTCGGCCGAAAGCGATTTGAGCACGTCGCGGTCGACCTTGACCCCGCCTTCCTCCATCGCCCCGACCACCGCGACCATCGGCCGGTCGACCATCTCGTAGACCCGGGTCACCTTCTCGAACGGAAGCCGGGCGCGGAACCGCATCCATAGCCTGAGCGCCACATCGGCATCCTCGGCGGCATATTCGGTCGCCTTGTCGAGCGGGACCTTGTTGAAGGTAATCTGCTTCAGGCCCGTCCCGCACAAATCCTTGAAGGCGATGCATTGATGGTCGAGATGCTTCTTCGCCAGATCGTCGAGCGCGTGGCTGTTGAGCCCGCCCGCGTCGAGATTGAAGCTCATCACCAGAGTGTCGTCATAGGGGGCGACGCGGATTCCCCGGCGGCCGAGCACGACCCAGTCGAACTTGAGGTTGTGGCCGATCTTGAGCACCGCCGGATCCTCGAGCAGCGGCTTCAATCTCGCCAGAACCAGCGCCGATTGCAGCTGCTCCGGCCGTTCGGCGAACATGTCGTCGCCGCCATGTTTGAGCGGGATGTAACAGGCCTTGTTGCAGGCGGTGGCGAGGCTCAGTCCGACCAATTGGGCGCTGACGCAGTCGCGCCCGTCGGTCTCGGTGTCGAACGCGACCAGCCCGTTCGCTTGTGCCTCGGCGATCCACCGGTCGAGCGCGGCCTCGTCGGTGACGGTCTCGTAGAGCGAGCGGTCGATCCTCGGCTCGGGCCGCACCTCGGCCTGGGTCGCGCTCTCGGCGGGCGGCGCGCCCTGCGCCTGAACGCCGAGCCGCGCGAGCAGCGAGCGGAAGCCGTGATGCTCGAGGAACTCGCGCAGCGGCTCTTCCGGAATCCCCTTCATCGCCAGCGATTCGAGCGGCTCGGGCAAAGGCGAATCGCAGATCAGCTCGACGAGCTTGCGCGACAGCCGCGCCTGATCGGCAAATTCGATCAGGTTCGCCTTCAATTTCGGTTTGGCGATCTCCTCGACATGGGCGAGGACGTTCTCGACGTCGCCATATTGCTGGATCAGCTGGCTCGCGGTCTTGGGGCCGATGCCCGGCACGCCCGGCACGTTGTCGACGCTGTCGCCCATCAGCGCCAGCACCTCGCCCAGTTGCTCGGGCGGAACGCCGAACTTCTCGATCACCTCATCGCGCCCGATCCGCCGGTCGTTCATCGTGTCGAGCATGTCCAGCCCGGGCTCGATCAGCTGCATCAGATCCTTGTCGGAGGACACGATCGTGACCTGCCACCCTTCCGCCAGCGCCGCCTTGGCATAGCAGGCGATGATGTCGTCGGCCTCCAGCCCCATTTCCTCGAGGCAGGGGATGGAGAAAGCGCGGGTGGCGTCGCGGATCAGGGGGAATTGCGGCACCAGCTCGGGCGGCGGCGGCGGGCGGTTGGCCTTGTATCGGTCGTAGAGCTCGTTGCGGAACGTGCTCTCCGATGCGTCGAGGATCACGGCGAGGTGGGTCGGTCCGTCGGCCTTGCCGAGCGCCTCGGCGAGCTTCCACAGCATCGTCGTATAGCCGTAGACCGCGCCGACATTGAGGCCGAACTTGTTGGTCAGCGGCGGCAGCCGGTGGAAGGCGCGGAATATGTAGGACGAGCCGTCGACGAGATAGAGATGCGGGGAAGGCATGGGCGCAAGGTCTAGACGAACGTAAGGCGGCGTTCAAACTTGTCTGCCTAGAAGGGACGCGATGAACCGCCGTATCCTCCTCCTCTCGGGCCTTGCGCTCGCCTTGGCGGCCACGCCTGCCGCGGCCCAGCGCTTCGAGCCGGCGCGCTTTACGGTCGAGACGGTCGGGCGCGGGCCCGACGTCATCCTGATCCCGGGCCTCACCTCGGGCCGCGAGATCTGGCGGGCGACCGCGGCTTTGCCCGGCTACCGCTTCCATTTGATCCAGGTCTCGGGCTTTGCGGGCGAGCCCGCGCGCGGCAACCGCGCAGGCCCGGTCGTGACCCCCCTCGCCGACGAGATCGTCCGCTACATCGCCGACCGCCGCCTCGTCCGCCCGGCGATCGTCGGCCATTCGATGGGCGGCACGCTGGCAATGATGATCGCTGTGCGCCGGCCCGATCTGGCCGGCCGGATCATGGTCGTCGACATGCTGCCCCAGCCGGCCGGGCTGCTGGGGGGCAGCGCGCGGGACGCTGGTCCGCTCGCCGACTTCATCGCCACGCCAGGCGGCGGCCGCCTGTTCGGCGCGCTGATGGGGGCCTTCACCCCGCCCGGCTCGACCAACAGCCGTAGCGACCCCGCCGTCGTCGGCCGCGCGACGCAGGAGCTGATGAGGATCGATCTTACCCCGCAGCTCCCCCGCATCCGCGCGCCCTTCACGATCGTCTACGGCTCGCCCGATCGCCAAGCCAACGCCGCGATCGACCGCAGCTTCGCCCGCGCCTACGCCGCCGCGCCCCGCGCCCGCCTCGTCCGCATCGACGGCAGCGGCCACATGGTGATGCTCGACCAGCCGGCGCGGTTTCGCGCGGCGCTCGTCGATTTCCTACGGCGCTAGGATCGTATCGACGGCCTTCGTCAGCGTCTTTGGATAATCGAGCGTGTAATGGAGCCCGCGGCTCTCCTTGCGGTGGAGGGCGGAGCGGACGATCAGGTCGGCGCTCTGGAGCAGGTTGCGAAGCTCGACCAAATCCGTGGTGACGCGGAAATGGCCGTAATAATCCTCGACCTCCTCGGTCAGCAGCTTGATCCGGCGCTGGGCGCGCTCCAGCCTCTTGGTGGTGCGCACGATGCCGACATAATTCCACATGAAACGGCGGATCTCGGTCCAATTCTGGGTGATCACCACTTCCTCGTCGGAATCGGTTACCCGGCTCTCGTCCCAGGCGCGGATCGGCGGCGGCGGCGGCAGATCGTCCCAATGGGCCGAAATGTGTGTCGCGGCCGCGTCGCCGAACACGAAGCATTCGAGCAGGGAGTTGGAGGCGAGCCGGTTGGCGCCATGCAGGCCCGACTGGCTGACCTCGCCGACCGCGTAGAGGCCCGGCAGATCGGTCCGCCCGTCGAGGTCGATCACCACCCCGCCGCAGGTATAATGCTGGGCGGGGACGACCGGGATCGGGTCGGTCGTGATGTCGATGCCGAGCTCCTTGAGCCGGGCGTGGATGTTGGGGAAATGCTCGCGCACGAAGTCGGGCGGCCTGTGGCTGATGTCGAGATGGACGTAATCCAAGCCCAACCGCTTGATCTCATGGTCGATCGCGCGGGCGACCACGTCGCGCGGCGCCAATTCGGCGCGCGCGTCGAAATCGGGCATGAAGCGATGGCCGGTTTCGGGGATTTTGAGTTGTCCGCCTTCGCCGCGCACCGCCTCGGTGATCAGGAAATTCTTGACCTCCAGATTGTAGAGGCAGGTCGGGTGGAATTGCATGAACTCCATGTTGGAGATTCGACACCCCGCCCGCCACGCCATCGCGATACCGTCTCCGGTCGCGCCGCGCGGGGCGGTCGAGAAGAGGTAGACTCGGCCCGCGCCGCCGGTCGCGAGCACGGTCGCCCGCGCGGTGAGAGTCTCGACCTTTCCGGTGCGCCGATTGAGCGCATAGACCCCCCAGACATGGCCGTCGCCCGAATAGTGCTCGCCGTGGCGGCCGGTGACGAGGTCGATCGCGACCATGTCGGGGATGAGGGTGATGTTGGGATTGGCCGCGGCGGCGCGCTCGAGCGCCTGCTGCACCGCCCAGCCGGTGGCGTCGTCGACATGGACGATTCGGCGGTGGCTGTGGCCGCCCTCCCGGGTCAAATGCCAGCTTTCCCCGCCGCCGGCGGTGAAGGGCACGCCGAGCGCCGCCAGCCGTTCGATCGCCGCCGGCGCGCCTTCGACCACGAACGCGACCGTGGCGCGCTTGTTGAGGCCCGCGCCGGCGATCATCGTGTCCTCGACATGGGCCTCGAACGTGTCGCCGGGCTCGAGCACCGCGGCGATCCCGCCCTGCGCCCAGCCGGTCGCGCCCTCGCCCTTGGCCAGCACCGCCACCTTGAAGCGCCGGGCGAGGTTCAATGCCGCCGTCAGCCCCGCCGCGCCGGAGCCGATGACGAGGACGTCATAGGCCTGGCTAGCCATCGGCCCCGGCGGCCCGCGTGAGGTTGAGGAAGACGTCCTCCAGATCTGCCTCGCGGGTCGAGACGTCGACGATGCCGAGCCCTTCCCGGTGCAGCGCCGCCAGAACGTCGCCGGCATTGACCCGGTCCTTGCGATAGGTGATCGCCAGCGTCCGCTCGCCCATGAGCTCGATCTTGTCGAAGCAGGCGTTGACCGGCGCGCTCGCCACGTCGCGGTCGACCACCACTTCGACCACCTTCTCCTGCGCCATGCCGATCAGGGTCCGCGTCGGCTCGTTGGCGATCAGCCGGCCATGGTTGATGATCGCGATCCGGTCGCAAAGCTGCTCGGCCTCCTCGAGATAATGGGTGGTGAGGACGATCGTGACGCCCTGCGCGTGGAGGCCGCGTATATAGTCCCAGAGCTGCTGCCGCAGTTCGACGTCGACGCCGGCGGTCGGCTCGTCGAGCACCAGGATCGGCGGCGAATGGACCAGCGCCTTGGCGACCAGCAGCCGCCTTTTCATTCCGCCCGAAAGGGTGCGCGAATAAGCGTCGGCCTTGTCCTCGAGGCGCATGGCGCGGAGCAGCTCCATCGTGTGCCGCTCGGCTTTCGGGATGCCGTAGAGCCCGGCCTGGATCTCCAGCGCCTCCTTCGGCGTGAAGAAGGGATCGAACAATATCTCCTGCGGCACGACGCCGATCGAGCGCTTGGCGTTGCGCGGATGCTCGTCGATGTCGAAGCCCCAGATCGTCGCGCCGCCGCCGCTTTTCCTGACCAGCCCGGCAAGGATGTTGATCAAGGTCGATTTGCCCGCGCCATTGGGGCCGAGCAGGCCGAAAATGCCGCCGCGCGGGACGTCGATCGTCACCCCGTCGAGCGCGCGCTTGCCGCCGGCATAAGTCTTCTGCAGATTGTCGATGCTGATCGCGGCTTCGGCCATGGCGGTCCGAATAGCGGGACTTTCCCGCCTAGCGAAGCGGATTGTCCTTCGCTAAGGCGCGAAGGCATGGCCGCCACCGATCCCTTCACGCCCGAAATCGCCTATGTCGCAAGCCCTCGCGTGGCCTGCGACGGCGCCAGTCAAATCTCGCCCGCTCTGGGCCATCCGCGCGTCTGGCTGCGGATCGACGAGAAGGGCTATGTCGATTGCGGCTATTGCGACAAAAGGTTCATCCTGAAAGGCGGCGCGGCGGACGAGGGTGCAACCGCCGGCTAACCGCCCTATATCGCCACCATGAGCAATGATCCCCGCCGCTTTCTCTACCGCCCCGACGGCCTCGATCTCGACGCCGCGCTCCGCCTTACCGCCGACGCGCTGAAGGGCTGCGACGATGGCGAGCTCTATCTTCAATATACCGCGTCCGAGAGCTTCGGCTTCGACGACGGCCGGCTCAAGACCGCGGATTTCAACACCCAGGCCGGCTTCGGCCTGCGCGGCGTTTCGGGCGAGACCACCGCTTTCGCCCAGGCCAATGAGCTCAGCACCGCCGCGATCCGCCGCGCCGCCGAGACGATGGCGGTGCTCGATCCGGCCAAAGGCGCGCGCCCCGGCCCGCCGCGCCGGACCAATGCGAAGCTCTATACCGACGCCGATCCGCTCAGCCTGATCCCGTTCGCCAGGAAGGTCGCGCTTTGCCAGGAGATCGACGCCGCCGCCCGCGCCCGCGATCCGCGCGTCGCCCAGGTCTCGGTGGGGCTGGCGGGCTCGTGGAGCGTGATCGACATCGTCCGGCCCGACGGCTTCGTCGCCCACGACGTGCGCCCGCTGGTCCGGCTCAACGTCCAGATCGTCGCGGAAGCGAACGGGCGGCGCGAGAGCGGCTATCACGGTCTCGGCGGCCGCTACCTCTATGATGATTTGTTCGAACCGGCGGTCTGGAACCGCGCGATCGACATGGCGCTCGCCCAGGCGCTGGTGAACCTTGAATCGGTCGCCGCGCCCGCCGGCGAAATGACGGTGGTGCTCGGCCCCGGCTGGCCCGGTATCCTCCTGCACGAAGCGATCGGCCACGGGCTCGAAGGCGATTTCAACCGCAAGGGCACGTCCGCCTTTTCCGGGCGCATCGGCGAGCGCGTCGCCGCGCCGGGCGTGACCGTGATCGACGACGGCGCGATCGGCGACCGCCGCGGCTCGCTCACCATCGACGACGAGGGCACGCCCACCCAGCGCAACGTGCTGATCGAGGACGGCATCCTCAAGGGCTATATCCAGGATCGCCTCAACGCCCGGCTGATGGGCGTCGAACCGACCGGTAACGGCCGCCGCGAAAGCTTCGCCCACGCGCCGATGCCGCGGATGACCAACACCTTCATGCTCGGGGGCAGGGACGACCCGCGCGAGATTCTCGCGCGCGCCAAGAACGGCATTTACGCCAAGAGCTTCGGCGGCGGTCAGGTCGATATCACCTCGGGCAAGTTCGTCTTCTCCTGCACGGAGGCCTACCGGATTGAGAATGGAAAATTAGGCGCCCCGATCAAGGGCGCGACCCTGATCGGCGACGGCCCGACCGTGCTCACCAGGGTCGCCGCGATCGGCGACGACATGGCGCTCGATGAAGGGGTCGGCATCTGCGGCAAGGGCGGCCAATCGGTCCCCGCCGGAGTCGGCCAGCCGACCCTGCTGATCGAAGGGATCACGGTCGGCGGCACCGCGGCGTGAACCGGGAGATAGACCCCGCCGAGCTGCAAATGCGGCTCTTGCGGGCTTGGTCGGCTGCGACCAGCGGGCGCTGGCTTGCCGCCAATCCGGCCCGGGGCCAGTGCAGCGTAACCGCGCTCGCCGTGCAGCTTCTGGCCGGCGGGGAAATCCTCAAGACCGCCACGCCTCAGGGCCCGCATTCCTACAATCGCATAGAGGGCGTCCGCCACGATTTCACGACCGCGCAATTCGATCGGCCGCCGGCCTATGACGATCTCCTCAGCGACGCCGCCGAAGCGATGGCCGACACCTCTTCCGAGCAACTCGCCGCCCTGATGCGCGCGCTGGAAAGACCCGCATGAACGCGCGCCAGGTCAGCGAAATCCTCCATTTCTGGTTTTCCCATGGCTGGGACGATTGGTGGAAGGCGAATCCGGAGTTGGACGCCGAAATCCGCAAGCGCTTCGAATCGCTCTGGGCCGAGCAGCGCGAGAACGTCCCCGACCATTTCCTCGGCTCCGCCGATGAGGCCCTCGCCGCGGTGATCCTGTTCGACCAGTTTCCGCGCAACATGTTCCGCGGCCATGCCGATCAATTCTCGACCGATCCGCTCGCGCTCGCGATTGCGAAGGGCGCGGTCGCGCGCGCCTATGATGACGGCATGACGCCGGAGCGGCGCGGCTTGCTCTACATGCCGTTCGAGCATAGCGAGGATGCGCGCGACCAGATCCAGTCGCTCCTCCTCTTCACCGCGCTCGGCGATGCGCAAATGCTCGATTACGCGCGCAAGCATCACGAAATCATCCAGCGCTTCGGCCGCTTCCCGCACCGCAACGCGATGCTGGGCCGCAAGCCGAACGCGCTCGAGGACGCGGCGGGCGAAGTGGTGCCCTGGTGATGGCGCTGGTCCTGCTCAAGAAATTCTACACCAGCGTCGAGGCGTCGCTTGCGCAATCCTATCTTGCGAGCGAGGGCGTCGAAACCTTCCTGTTCGACGTCGAAAATGCGTGGGACAACTTTGACCGCGTATCGATCCCGGTGCGGATGATGATCGAGGAGCAGGACCATCGGCAGGGGAGCAGGCTGCTCGCCGAGCTCGACGACAAGGACGTCAGTCCAGGTGGGGCCGCAAAGCGCTGAGATCGTGGCCGGCCGCGCCGGCGGCGGCGAGTATCTCGGCTGCAGCCATGCCGCGGCTGCGCGCCGCCAGCGCCCACAGCCAGGTCGAGCGCCTGCCGGATTTGCAGAAGGCGAGGATCCTGCCCTCATCCATCGCCGCCGCCATCGCCGCGACCTGATCGGGCGCTAACCCGCCCGCGACCGGGATGTGATGATAAGCAAGGCCCGCCGCCCGCGCCGCCGCATCGATTTCGGCGCCGGGCGGCTGGCCGGGCTCCTCGCCGACCGGGCGGTTGTTGACGATCACCGTCACTCCGGCCGCGACGGCGTCGGCAACGTCCGCGGCTCCGATCTGACCGGAGACCAGGACGGTGTCGCTGAGGCGCTCGAAGATCATCGCTTCAGCGCCGCCAGCGCGGCGAAGGCGGAGGCGTTTGTATCGGCCGCGGCGCGCGGCCGCCGCCGCTCGCGGCCGCGCCAGACCCAGCCGGAGGCTTCTTCGGCGGGCCGGAAGCCGATGTCGCGCATCAGCTTCGCCACCGCCTCCGGCTGGAGGCCGAGCGAGGTGACCAGAGCGGGGTCGATCGCTTCCCGCTTGCCGGTGCGCGCTTCATGGGCGCGGGCGGCGATCCGCTCCGCCATGTCGACGCGGATCATCTGCGGCCCGGCCGCGCGGAAGCCGAGCCGGGTGAGCAAGGCGCGATCGGCCGGGGTCGGCAGCACGACGCTCGCCTGGGCCGGCATTTCGGGCATCTGCGCGCCCGCCGCGGCGGCGCGCAAGGCGGCGCGCCAGCGCATCGCCTCGGGCTTCAGGACCGCCGGCATGAACAGGTCGAGCGCGCCGAACCGGATCCCGAGCGCGCTCACCGCGCGCCGCCGGTCGCGATCGAGCGCCGCCAGCGGCGCCGCGACCGCCTCGCGCGCGACGATGCCGCCCTCGTCGACGAGCAGTGCGAGCAGCGCCCGAACGGCCGGCGGCGCGGCCGGGTCCCGGGCGGCGTGGCCGGCGGCGCGCAGCGGCCCCAAAGCGGCCTCGGCACCGATCCGGAGCCAATCCTTGAGCCGGGCGACGACCGCCTCGCGGCCCTTATCCGATACCCTCTCGATCCGCCGGTCGAGCAGAACGCGAGGGCTGAGCAGATTCTTGCCCGGCCCGAGCCGCGCCACTTCATGGCCGCGCCACAGGATCGCCACCGGCCGACCGGCATCGGTCCGCAGCGAGAAATGGCCGTCGGTGTCGGCGACCAGGGCGGCGGCGCGCTTCGCATATTCGCCCGCGAGCCGCCGCTCGGCGGTCGCCAGCAGCATCTTGCGGTCGGCGTGGCGGGCGGCGGGATCGACCTCGAAGGCGAAGCCCTGCAACCGCCCGATCGCATAGGAGCCGACGCTGACCTCGCCTTCGGCGTCGATCAGCACCGGGAATTCGCCCGCGCCCTTCTTTCCCAAGTCGCGCATCAGCACCGCCGTGCGCCGGTCTACGAAGCGCTGGGTGAGCCGCTCGTGGAGCGCGTCGGAGAGCTTCTCCTCGACCGCCATCGTCCTTGCCGCCATGGTCGCGGGGTCGGCGAGCCAGTCGGGGCGGTGGGCGATATAGGCCCAGGTCCTGACGCCCGCGATGCGGTCGGCGAGCGTGTCGATATCGCCCTGAACGTTGTCCAATCGCGCCACCTGCTCGGCATACCAGCCCTGCGGGATGCGGCCGCCGCTTTCGCTCAGATGAGCGAACAGGCGCGCGACCAGACGGGCGTGATGCTCGGCGCCGGTCTTGCGGAAATCGGGCAGGCCGCAGGCGGCCCACAGCCGCCGCACCAGTTCGGGCGCGCCCGCGCGGGCATGAACCTCGGGATCGCCGGCGAGGATCTTCAGCACCGCCAGATCGGTCGCCTCCGGCGCCGCGCGCACCTCGCGCCGCACCGGCCTGCGCTCGAGCGAGCGGACCAGCGCCTCGACGCTGGCGAAATCGAGCTCGCTTTCGCGCCAGTAGAGAAAGTCCAGAGGCTCGAAGCGATGCTCCTCGATCCGCTCGATCTCGTCGGGGCGGAATTCGGCGAGCGCGTCGGCTTCGAGGGTCAGGCTGCCGAACGTGCCGTCGCGCTGATGGCGCCCGGCGCGGCCGGCGATCTGCGCCATCTCCGCGGCCGTCAGCCGCCGGCGCCTCTTGCCGTCATATTTGGAGAGGCCGGCGAAGGCGACATGGTCGACGTCCATGTTGAGGCCCATGCCGATCGCGTCGGTCGCGACCAGATAGTCGACCTCGCCGGCCTGGTACATGGCGACCTGGGCGTTGCGCGTGCGCGGGCTAAGCGCGCCCATCACGACCGCCGCGCCGCCGCGCATCCGGCGCAGCATCTCGGCGACCGCATAGACCTGGTCGGCCGAGAAAGCGACGATCGCCGAGCGCGGCGGCAGGCGCGAGAGCTTGGTGGGCCCGGCATAGCTCAGCGTCGAGAAGCGCGGCCGGGTGACGATCTCCGCCTTGGGCAGCAGCGCGCGCACCATCGGCCTCAGGCTCTCCGAGCCCAGTATCATCGTTTCCTCGCGGCCGCGGGCGTGGAGCAGGCGATCGGTGAAGACGTGGCCGCGCTCGGGATCGGCCCCCAATTGCGCCTCGTCGATCGCGACGAAGGCGACGTCCCTTTCCAGCGGCATCGATTCCGCGGTGCACAGGAACCAGCGCGCCTGATCGGGCAGGATTTTCTCCTCGCCGGTGATCAGGGCGACCTGGTTCGCGCCCTTGAGCCTGGCCACCCGGTCGTAGACCTCGCGCGCGAGCAGGCGCAGCGGGAAGCCGATCATGCCCGAGGAGTGCGCGCACATCCGTTCGACCGCCAGATAGGTCTTGCCGGTGTTGGTCGGGCCGAGGATGGCTTTCAGCTCGGCGTTCATCGCTCCTAGATCGTTCGGTACCCGCCAAAGCGCAACCTTTTCCGCCGTTTGAACCCGGGCACCTCCTTTCGTCCGGCGCCCCTTTCGGTTCGCCGCAACCGGCGCCCCCGGGTAGAATCCGTAATTTGACTTTAACCTGTTTTCTTCACAACCCTCGCCACCTGCCGAGCGGGGTGCGCGGCGGGGGAAAGAAGCGGGCGCGAGGGCGAAAAGCTTGTATCAGGTCAATGATATCGGCGTGGGATCGGGCAGCGGCGCAGCCGCGCTTGCGCTCGACGGCGGCCTTTACCGGGCCCCGGGCGCCCGTCCGGCCTTCGGCCACAAGGTCGAGGGCCTGCGCGCACGCGCCGAGGCGTTCGATCTCGTGGTCGATCTCGGCCAGCGGATCGGCTCGCGCGAATGGCTCCGCGGCCTGGTTACCTGTTTCGGCCTTTGCTACGCCGCCTGGTCGCTCGCCCCGGGCATAGAGCCGCTGGCGGGATATTCGCCGGCGCCTTTGTTCGACGCCCAGTTCGAGGAGGCGCGGGCGCTGAGCATCGCGCCGCTCGCTTATGGCGCCGATACCGGCCGCCGGATGGCCCCCACCGACGCGGTCGAGGCGCTTGCCCAAAGCCCCGAGCGGCCGATTCTCGATCTGCGCGCCACCTTGGGCCGAGGCGACGGCTTCGCCACCGTGCTCGAGCGGGCCGGCGTCGCCGCCGCCGAGGCGCAACGGGTGGCCAGCATGATCGGCGACATCCTTCCGGTCGGCGATATCCGGCCGGGCACGATCATGGACCTGACCCTGGGCCGCCGCCCCAACCGCACAGTCGCGCGGCCCCTCGACAAGCTTTCCTTCCGCGCCCGCTTCGATCTGCGGGTCGAGCTCGCCCGGGTCGGCGGGGCCCTCGCTCTCACCCGGATTCCGATCGCGGTCGACGACACCCCGCTCAGGATCCAAGGACTGGTCGGCGCCAGCCTCTACCGGTCGGCGCGCGCGGCGGGCGTGCCGGCCCGCGCGGTCGAATCCTATATCCGCGCGCTCAACACCCAGCTGAGCGTGCCCGCCGGGATCAATTCGAGCGACCGCTTCGACATCATCATCGAGCACCGCCGCGCCGCCACCGGCGAGGTCGAGACCGGCCAGCTCCTTTATGCGGGCCTGAACCGGTCCAGCGGCCGCGCTCTCCAGCTGATGCAGTGGGACAGCGGCGGGCGCAGCCAGTGGTTCGAGGCTTCGGGCGTCGGCCGCCAGAGCGGCGGCATGGCCCAGCCCGTGCCCGGCCCGATCACCTCCAATTACGGCCTGAGGATGCACCCGATCCTGGGCTATGCGCGAATGCACCGCGGCATCGATTTCCGCGCCCGCCACGGTTCGCCGATCCTCGCCGTCACCGACGGAATCGTCGCCCGCGCCGGCTGGGCGGGGGGCTATGGCAATCAGGTGCGCATCAACCACGCCAACGGCCTTGGCACTTCCTATTCGCATATGAGCCGGATCGCGGTCGCGTCCGGCGCCCGCGTCCGCCGGGGCCAGGTGATCGGCTATATCGGCACGACCGGCCTCTCGACCGGCCCGCACCTCCATTTCGAAACCTATCGCAACGGCGCCCCGGTCAATCCGCGCTCGGTCCACTTCGTCGGCCGGGCCCAGCTTTCGGCCACCGACCTCGCCAGCTTCCGCGGCCGCCTGCGCAGCCTGCTGGGCACCCCGGTCGGCGCCGCGCAGAGCGCCCAGCCGGCCAATGCGGGCGCCGGCGCTTCCCGCACCGCACGCTGATTTCCTGAAACTCTTGATACCGGATCGAAGCCTGCTTCGATCCGAGGCTCTCAGCGGCCCTGGGCCCGCCAGCGCTTGACGACTCGGGCCACCATCGCATCCTCTTCGCCGGTCTGGCGCCAGAGCTGCGAGAAGAGCGGGTCGGACGAGGCGGGGCAGCGGTCGCGCTCGAGATCGTCGAACGAAACCCGGATCGGGATCGACACGCCTTCGCCGCAGACGATGCACTCGCGGTTGCGGAGCGCAGGGATGACGTCGAGGAAGCCGCGCGAGCCTTCGGGCATCGCGTTCTTCACATATTGCTGGTCGCGGTCGTTGTTGAGCCGCATCGCGAGGATCGTGCCGCATTGCGAGAGCACGCCCTCGGCAAGATCGGACGGGCGCTGGGTGATCAGCCCCAGCGACACGCCATATTTGCGGCCTTCCTTGGCGATCCGCTCGAGCACCTTCCTGACCGCCTGGCCGCTCGAGGTCTTGTCGGCCGGGATGTAGCGGTGCGCCTCCTCGCAGACGAGGAGGACGGGGCGCTGCACCTCGTTGCGCGACCAGATCGCATAATCGAAGACCAGTCGCGAGAGCACCGCCACGACCACCGAGACGATGTCGGACGGAACGCCCGAGACGTCGATGATCGAGATCGGCTTGCCCCTGGCGGGGAGCCGGAAGATCTTGGTGATGAACGCGCCCATCGAATCGGCGACGAGCATCCCTGAAAACATGAACTGGTAGCGCGGATCGGATTTGAGCTCGTCGATCTTGGTCTTGAGCCGCATGTAGGGCGCGGTGTCGGTGGCCTTGTTCAACAGCCCCATTTCATGGCCGATGGCGTTGGTGAGGTCCGACAAGGTGTAGGGTATCGGCGAATCCACGGTGAGCTTGGAAAGCCCCTCGGCGGCACGATTCTTGGCGCGCGACTGGAGCAGGCATTTGGCGAGGATGTCCATGTCGCGCTGCCGTTCGGCGCCCGAGGAGGTGACGAACACCTCGGTATGCTCCTCGAAATTCATCAGCCAATAGGGCATGGCCAGATTGTCGACGTTGAACAATTCGCCATGGCCCTTGAACGCCGCCGAATATTCGCCGTGCGGGTCGATCATGACGATGTGGCCTTCGGGGCTCTGGTCGCAGATCCGGTGCATGATGAGGGCCGCCGCGGTCGACTTGCCGGTGCCGGTCGAGCCGAGCAAAGCGAAATGCTTGCCGAGCAGTGGGTCGATGTAGAGCGCGCCGCGCACGTCCTTGGTCGGGTAGACGGTTCCGATCTCGATATGGGCGCGGTCGTCGGCGGCGAACATCTGCTTCAGATCCTCGCCGGCGACCGGATAGGCCTTGCTGCCGGGGACCGGATAAGCGGTGATGCCGCGCTTGAAATCGAACAGCTTGCCCGACGCCGGATCCTCGTCGCCCTCGCCGAGGAAATCGACCTCGGCGCTGACCGTGCCCGCCTCGGCGTCCACCACTCTCAGGCTGCGGACGTTGGCGAGCAGCCAGCGCCGGTTCGAGGCGATCTTGATCTGGCTTCCGACCTGGCCGGACATGGCGATGCTTGGGTCGGGGTCGCCGGCGAGTTCGGCGAAGCGGCGGCCGGCAATCTCGACGCGGGCGCCGCTGCCGCCGATCTCGACGACCTGGCCGAGCGCTTCGTGGCTCGGCACCAGCGCCTTGGGGGGGATGGGCCGCACGGCGCCGATCTCCGCGCCGTCTTCGGGCTGCGGAAAGCTGTGAAGGTTCGTCGCGTCGGTCATGCGGGCGCCTTTTTCGTCACTCGGCGCCCGTCCTAGACGAATAGGGTAAACAAGAGATTTCCGAATGTTAGGAGGAAGCGGGCCGGAGCAGCCCCGGACTAGGCGTAGCGCCGCTGGAAGAGCGCGCTCGCCGCCCAGCCGAGCAGCAGCGACAGGGCGACCGAGACGATGCCGTAGGACAACGACCAGCGCTCGGCCGCCAAGGCGATGAAGCCTTCGAACCCCAGCTTCTCGATCCGGATCTCGCGCACCGCGCCGGCGATGACCCGGCCGTCGCGTATCAGGAAGGTCTCGGCCGTATAGGTGCCGACCGGCACCCGCGCCGGGATCGAGATCCGGGCGCGGTAGAGCACGCTTTCGCTGATCTCCACGCCGCGCGGATATTCGGCGTAAAGCCGGTTGCGGCGCCTCAAATCGATCAGGCCCTGCTCGAAGCGCCGCAACGTATCGGCCGAAGCGCCGCCGCCCGGCGAGAGCTGGAGATAGTCCAGCCCGAGCTCGTAGATCGAGGCGGTGCGCTCGTCGACCAGCCGCGAGAGCGGCCGCGACGAGGCCACGGCGTAGAAGCTCGGCGCCGAGCGGAACCGCACCCGATCGACGTTCATCCAGATGCCGGCGACCTTTTGCTTCTCGCGCAGCACGATCCGCTCGAGCGGGCCCTTGAGCACCACCGCGATATCGGGCCGCGCTTCGGGCGTTATCCCGCCCGGATAGAGGATCGCGCCGAACAGAAGCAGCTCGGCGCCCGAAAAGCTGTGGCGGATCTCGATGTCGCGCTGGGAAACGTCGGGCACCAGCCGGGGCTGCGGCTCGGCCTGGCCGAGCGCGAGCGGGGCGAGCAGAGCGAGGAGGAGTGCCCGGGCGCGCCTCACAGCATCTGCACCGTGTAGATCTCCTCGGGCCGGTAGCCGAGCTGGAGCGCCATCCTGAGGGCGACGCCGAGCACGACGATGGCGAGGATCATGCGCAGCAGCTCGGGCTTCATCTTCTGCGCGAGGCGGGCGCCGAATTGCGCGCCGACGACCGAGCCGAGCAGCAACAGCCCGGCGAGCACGATGTCGACCGAGCGGGTGGTGGTGGCGTGGACGATGGTGGTGACGGCGGTGACGAACAGGATCTGGAGCAAGGAGGTGCCGACCACGACCTGCGCCGACATGCCGAGCAGATAGATCATCGCCGGCACCATGATGAAGCCGCCGCCAATGCCGAGCAGCACCGTCAGAATCCCGGAGATGAATCCGAGCCCGAGCGGCGCCAGCGGCGAGATGTAGAGGCCCGAGCGGTAGAAGCGCCAGCGCATCGGCAGCGCCGCGATCAGCGGGTTGTGGCGCCGCGCCGCCCGCGTCTGCGCCCGCTCAGACGGCTTCAATATGTCGAGCGCGGTCGCCGATTCCCTGGCCATCATCAGGCCGATGCTGGCCAGCAAAAGCACGTAGAGGATCGAGATGACGGTATCGATCTGGCCGCTCTCCTGGAGCAGGCGGAACAGGAATCCGCCGAGGATCGATCCCATCACGCCGCCGGCGATGATCACCGCGCCCATCCGGACGTCGACCCCGCGCCGCCGGCGGTGGGCGAGCACGCCCGAAATGCTCGTGCCGGTGATCTGGGTGGTCGCCGAAGCGACCGCGACCGCGGGCGGGATGCCGTAGAAGATCAGGATCGGCGTCGTCAGGAATCCGCCGCCGACCCCGACCATGCCGGTCATCAGCCCGACCAGCCCGCCCAGGCCGACGATCACCAGAGCGTTTACCGACAGGCCGGCGATCGGCAGATAGATGTCCATAAGCGCGCGACCCTAACCGCGAAAGAAGCCGCGCGGAAGGCGCGGACGCTTCAAAAATCCGCTGCGAGGGTGAGCGCGGGCCCCGAGCCCGGCGCGGCGTCGCCGGCGACGCGCAGGCGCCAATCGGCCTGGAGCCGCAAATGGGCGCCCGCCACCGGCAGGCGGTAGGAAAGGCTCGGCCCGGCATCGAGCCGCGATGCGCCCGGCTGGGCCGCGCCCCAGGCGCCGCCGCCGACCTCGACCGGCCCGACCGGCACGCTCAGCCGCGCCGCGCCGTCGAAGAAGGCGTCGCGCGCCTTGAGGCCGACAATGCCGGCCTGGGCATAAGCGTCGAGCCTGAGCCTGCCCGCGAACGTCCGGCTCATCCCGCCATAAACGGCAATCGAAAAGGCCGAGCGGCCTTCGCGCCCGAGCGCCTGACGCCGCTCGGCCAGGATGTTGAGGGGAATCGCCGCCGTCGGCCGCCAGTCCAGCCCCGCCGCCAGCTCCGCGCCTTGCGGCCGGCGCAACGGCGCATAAGCGCGCCCGCTCAGCGCCAGGCCGCCCGTGACGCGAGAGAGGATGCGCGCCCCCGCCTGGCTCCCGCCCAGCGTCCCGCCCGGCGCCAGCGCGGCCCGGCCCGAATCACGCCGGACCAGCAGCCAGGCCGAGCCGGTCGAGCGGGCGGCGGCCGGGAGCGATGGAAGGGACTCGGCACGATCTCGCGTCGCCAGCGCGGAAGGGAGCACGGCCCCCTCGCCGGAAGAAATGGAGCGCTCGGGGAAAACCACAGCGGAGGTGGGAGAGGGACGAGCTGGAGGAGCGAGAGGAGCGAGAGGAGCGGGAGGAGCGGGAGGAGCGGGAGGAGAGCCCCATTCCGCCAGTCGGTGCGGGCCCGGAGGGAGGACGGAGGCGGTCTCGATCGGCGGTTGCGCAATTGGGGCGGCGACCTTCGGGCGCGGGGCGAGAGCTGGGACATGGGGGGCCGCGTCTGTCCCGCCCCCCGGGAAGAGAATCGCCGCGCGGACGCAAATCCAGCCGCCGACGACAAGAGCGAGGAAGCGCAGCGGCGGCGGCACCTGCTTGATCGGCGATGCCTTCATTCGGCGGGTATCTGGCGCGGAAAGGCATGGGCGGTCTTGTCCCAGGCCGGCGCTCCGGCCGGGCGCGCGCGCAAATAGCGGCCGAGCGCGCGGCGCGCCGCCATGATGGCGATGATGTTCGACGTCACCGCGCGGGGCAGCGATCGCAACCCTTCGCGCCACCCGTAATCGCGCGCGACGAAGCCGAAGCGCATCGCCAGCCGCCACAGCAGCAGCAGCGAGTTGACCGCGGCGAGCAGGACGAAGAGCGCCGGGAAGGGCTGCAGCCTCCAGCCGGCGAGCAGCAGCGCCGCCCACAGGAAGAGCGCCAGATAAGCGGCGCCGAGCACCAACGCGGCGAGCAGCGACTGGCGATCGCGCATCCGCATCCAGCGCTCGGCGATCCCGCCGCTCCAGCCGAGGCGCGCCCAGCCGGTCAGCGCGATCCCGGTCAGCCAGCGGGCCTTTTGCGCGACCGCGGCCTCGATCGTCGCCGGGAAATAGCCGCGGGTGGAGATTGCGGGGCGGCCTGGGCCCAGGGGCAGGCGGACGAAGGCGGCGCGGCGCCCGAGACCGCCGAGGCGCAGCCCGAGCTCATAATCCTCGGTAAGGCTGGCAGGGTCGAACGGCGCCCCGTGCGCCCGCGCCAGCTCCTCGAGCGCGTCGCGCGCGATCGCGCAGCCGACGCCGGCCGAAGGCAGGCTGGCCCCGATCGCCGCGCGGACGACGAGCTCCTTGCCGTGCGATTCGGCGAATTCGTCGGCATAGCTCGCGCTCACCCAACGCGATTCGGGGTCGATCAGGGGGACGACCGGCAGCTGGACGAGGTCGAACCGCTCGATCAGCGCGTCGAACAGGCGAAGCTCCGCCGAATGGACGACGTCCTCGGCATCGTGCAGCACGACCGCCTTGAACCTCACTCCGTCCTGCGCCTCGTCCTCGATCATCCGCTCCCACAGGCGGTTGAGGCAATCGGCCTTGCTGGTCGGCCCGGGCGCCGGGCCGATGACGAGCCGGATCCGTTCGCTCGACACGCGCCAGACCCCCGCGACCGTCGCCGGATCGTTGGGGTAACAGCCGACATAGAGCCTATAGTCCGCCGCCCCGAACGCGGACTGGGCATGGGCCAGCATCGCGCCGATCACGGCCGATTCGTCCCAGGCGGGGATGAAGATTGCGATCCGCCCGGGCTGCGCGGGACCGGCAAGCACGGTGGCGCGTGGGTCGCCGGGATCGCCCAACAGCCGCCGCTTCGCCTCGAGTCCCAACCAGATGAAATCGACGCCAAGGTCGCTCGCCCCGAGAATAACGAAGCCGAACGCAGCGAACAGGGCCGCCTCGCGCATGATATGCTCGGCCAAGGCCAAGGACGTCTCGATCCAGTTCATTTCGCTTCTCTCAGAATCGGACCGAAACATCATCCGTTTTGGAGGAAAAAGAAGCAAGGTTTTTCGTAAAATCGCGGTGCGGGGCCCTTGCCGGTTATTTTGAGCGCGAAGATGCCCCTTCGCGCGAAAGCGGGTTCGCCGGCTCCGATGCGCGGGAGCGATGCGCCCGCTTTCCTACCGAGCCGCAATTCGCCATGAAGCGGCGATGACCTGGCTTCGCACCTTCCTCGCCGCCTTTTCCCTGGCATTGCTCGCCGCCGCCTCGCCGGCGCAGCCTCCGGCGCGCGACTCGCTCGACGCCGTCGCTCGGGATTATGTCCGCCTCGTGCTCGAGATCGGCGAGCGCGACGAGGGCTATGTCGACGCCTATTACGGACCGCCGCAATGGCGCGAAGCGGCGCGCGCCAATCCGCGCACGCTCATCCAGCTCGCCGCCGCCGCCGAATCGCTGGCGCGGCGGCTCGAGGCGATTCCCGCGCGGCGCGGCGGCATGGATGCGCGCCGCAAGGCGTTCCTCGCCGCCCAGTTGAATGCGGCGGGCCACCGCCTGCGTCTCGCCCAAGGCGCCCGCCTGACCTTCGCCGAGGAGGCCCGGGAAATTTACGGCGTGACGGTCGATCTGCGGCCGCTCAGCCATTACGACCCGATTCTCGCCCGGATCGGGCGGCTGTTGCCGGGGGAGGGCCCGCTCGCCGCGCGGGTCGACGCCTTCCAGGACCGGTTCGTCATCCCGCCCGCCCGATTGGACGCGGTGATGCGCGCGGCGATCGCCGAATGCCGCCGCCGCACGATCGCCCACATCCCGCTGCCGCGCGGCGAGGCGTTCACGCTGGAGTTCGTCACCGCTCGCAGCTGGTCCGGCTACAATTGGTACCAGGGAAATTATCGCAGCCTCATTCAGATCAACACCGATTTGCCGGTGCGGATGGGCCGCGCCGTCGATCTCGGCTGCCACGAAGGCTATCCCGGCCACCACGTCTACAATCTGCTGCTCGAGCGGGCGCTCTCGCGCGGGCGCGGCTGGGTCGAATATATGGTCTATCCGCTCTATTCGCCGCAGAGCCTGATCGCCGAGGGCTCGGCCAATTACGGCGTCGAGCTCGCTTTCCCGGGGAACGAACGCCTCGCCTTCGAGCGGCGAATCCTCTATCCGCTGGCCGGCATTTCGAGCGAGGACGCGGAAACCTATGCCGCGCTGCAGGCCGCGATCCGCGATCTCTCCGGCGCCCGCTTCACCATCGCCCGCGATCTTCTCGAAGGCCGGATCACGCGCGAGCAGGCGGTCGAGCTGACCCAGCGCTACAGCCTCTCCTCTCGGCCGCGCGCGGAGCAATCGGTCGCCTTCACCCTTCAATATCGCGCCTATGTGATCAATTACGGCCTCGGCCAGGACATGGTGAAGGCCGCCATCGAGCGCTCGGGGCGGACGCCCGCCGCGCGCTGGGCGGCGATGCGGCGCCTGCTGTCCGAGCCCGTTCTTCCGGCCGATCTGCTGGCGAGGCGGCGCTGATGCGCTGCTTTTGGGACCCGCGCCAGCTCGCGCACGCGCCGGCGCTCGAGCTTCACAATGGCGGCTTCGTCCCGTTCGCCGAAACGCCCGCCCGCGCCGAGGCCATTCTTGCCGCATTGGGGCCGGCCGAGGCGGTGTTGGACCATGGCGAGGGGCCGCTGCGCGCGGTCCATTGCGAGGCCTATCTCGCTTTCCTCTGGTCGGCGCACAAGGATTGGCGGGCGACGGGGCGGGAGGGCGATGCGAGCGGCTATGCCTGGCCGGTCGTGCGGCGGCGCCCGCTCGACCTGGAACGGATCGACGCCAAATTGGGCCAATACAGCTTCGATGCGTCGAGCCCGATCGCTGAAGGGACCTGGGAGGCCGCTTATTGGTCGGCGCAGACCGCGCTGAGCGCGCTCGATGCCGTGCTGGCCGGGGACCGCGCGGCCTTCGCGCTCTGCCGCCCGCCCGGCCACCATTGCGGCAAGGATTATCTCGGCGGCTATTGCTACCTCAACAATGCCGCCATCGCCGCCGAGGCCGCGGCTGCCGAAGGGAAGCGAGTCGCGATCCTCGATATCGACTATCATCACGGCAACGGCACCCAGGACATATTCTACGCCCGGGGCGACGTATTGTTCGTCTCGCTCCACGCCGACCCCAGGATGGACTATCCCTATTTCTGGGGTCATGCCGACGAGACCGGCGAAGGCGCGGGCGAAGGCGCGACGCTCAACCTGCCGCTGCCGCGCGGCACCGATCTTTCCGCCTACCTCCCGGCCCTCGATGCGGCCCTCGCGAAGATCGCCGATTTCGCGCCGGAGCTGCTCGTCATCTCCTACGGCGCCGACACTTTCGTCGGCGACCCGATCTCCTATTTCACACTTCAAACAGCCGATTATGCCGGGATCGCCGCGCGGGTGGCCGCATTGGGCCTCCCCATGCTGGTCGTGATGGAGGGCGGCTATGCGGTGGATGCGCTCGGCGCCAACCTCTCCTCCTTCCTTTCCGGCTTCTAAAGCTTCTCCGTCAGCTCGGGCACGATCTTGAACAGATCGCCGACCAGGCCGACGTCGGCGACCTGGAATATGGGCGCGTCCTCATCCTTGTTGATGGCGACGATGACCTTGGAATCCTTCATTCCGGCGAGGTGCTGGATCGCCCCCGATATGCCGATCGCGATATAGACTTCGGGCGCGACGATCTTGCCGGTCTGGCCGACCTGATAATCGTTGGGCGCATAGCCCGCGTCGACCGCGGCGCGCGAGGCGCCGACGCCGGCCTTGAGCTTGTCGGCGAGCGGATCGAGCAAGGCGTGGAATTGCTCCGACGAGCCGAAGGCGCGGCCGCCCGAGACGATGATCTTGGCGCTGGTCAGTTCGGGCCGCTCGGACTTGGAGAGCTCGGCGCCGACGAAGGACGAGAGGCCCGCATCGCCGGCCCCGGCCACATTCTCGATCGTGCCCGAACCGCCCTCGGCCGCCGCCTTCTCGAAAGCGGTGCCGCGCACGGTGATCACCTTCTTCGCGTCGGACGATTTCACCGTCGCGATTGCGTTGCCGGCGTAGATCGGGCGGGTAAACGTGTCGTCGCTCTCGACCGAGAGGATCTCGCTGATCTGCATGACGTCGAGCAAAGCGGCGATGCGCGGCGCGACGTTCTTGCCGGTCGTCGTCGCCGGGGCGACGAAGGCGTCGTGGGTCGCCATCAGCTCCACCGCCAGGACCGCGACATTTTCGGCCAGATTGTGCGCATAAGCCGCGTCGTCGGCGACATGGACCTTGCCCACGCCCGCGATCTTCGCCGCCGCCTGCGCGACGCCGCTCACGCCTTGCCCCGCGACGAGCAGATGGACCTCGCCCAGCTTCGATGCGGCGGTGACCGCGGCCAGAGTGGAATCCTTCACCTTGCCGCCTTCATGCTCGACGAGAACCAGCGTCTTCATGCCACCACCCCCAGTGTCTTCAGCTTGCCGACCAGCTCGTCGACCGAGCCGACCTTGACGCCGGCCTGGCGCTTCGACGGCTCGACCACCTTCACCACCGCCAGCCGCGGCGCGGTATCTACGCCGTAATCGGCCGGCGTCTTCTGGGCCATGGGCTTGGACTTAGCCTTCATGATGTTGGGCAGGCTGGCATAGCGCGGCTCGTTCAGGCGAAGGTCGGTGGTCACCACCGCGGGCACGTTGAGCCTGACCGTCTCGAGCCCGCCATCGACCTCGCGCGTGACCTCGACCTTGTCGCCCGAAACCTCTACTTTCGAAGCGAACGTCCCCTGCGGCCAGCCGAGCAAGGCGGCGAGCATCTGGCCGGTCTGGTTGGAATCGTCGTCGATCGCCTGCTTGCCGAGGATGACCAGCCCCGGCGCCTCCTCCAGCGCGACCTTCGCCAGCAGCTTCGCCACCGCCAGCGGCTCGAGATCGTCGTCGGTCTGGATCAGGATCGCGCGGTCGGCGCCCATGGCGAGCGCCGTGCGCAATGTCTCCTGCGCCCTGGCCGGGCCGATCGAGACCGCGACGATCTCGGTGGCGACGCCCTTCTCCTTCAATCGGATCGCTTCCTCGACCGCGATCTCGTCGAACGGGTTCATGCTCATCTTGACGTTGGCCAGATCGATCCCCGAGCCGTCAGCCTTGACCCGCGGCTTGACGTTGAAATCGATCACCCTTTTGACGGCGACCAGAAGCTTCATCTTCCTACCCTCTCTTTGTCGTCATGCCGGACTTGATCCGGCATCCACCTTCTCAACCTCCTGTGAAGGCAAGGTGGACCCCGGATCAAGTCCGGGGTGACGGTCTGCGGTTACGCCGCGACCTTCACTTCCGCCACGATCTTGCGCGCCGCGTCCCCCAGATCGTCTGCGGGCACGATCGCCAGCCCCGAATCGGCGAGAATGCGCTTGCCCTCCTCGACATTGGTGCCTTCGAGCCGCACCACCAGAGGCACGTCGAGATCCACCTCCCTGGCCGCGGCGACGATCCCCTCGGCGATGATGTCGCAGCGCATGATCCCGCCGAAAATATTGACCAAAATGCCCTTCACCGCCGGGTCGGAGAGGATGATCTTGAACGCCGCCGTCACCTTCTCCTTGTTGGCGCCGCCGCCGACGTCGCAGAAATTGGCCGGGAAGGCGCCGTTCAGCTTGATGATGTCCATCGTCGCCATGGCGAGCCCGGCGCCGTTGACCATGCAGCCGATATCGCCGTCCAATTTGATGTAGGCGAGGTCGTATTTCGACGCCTCGACCTCCATCGGATCCTCCTCGCTCTCGTCGCGCAAGGCCTCGAGGTCGCCATGGCGGAACATCGCGTTCGAATCGAACCCGATCTTGGCGTCGAGCACCAGCAATTGCCCGGCTTCGGTAACCGCGAGCGGATTGATCTCGATCTGCGAGGCGTCGGTGCCGATGAAGGCGTCGTAGAGCAATTGCGCCACCTTCTGCGCCTGCTTGTTGAGCGCGCCCTCGAGCCCCAGCGCATAAGCGATGGCGCGGCCGTGATGCGGCATGAAGCCGGTCGCCGGGTCGATCGCGAAGCTGTGGATCTTGTCGGGCGCGTCGTGCGCGACGGCCTCGATGTCCATCCCGCCCTCGGTCGAGGCGACGAAGGCGATCCGCCCGCTCTTCCGGTCGACCAGCAGAGCGAGGTAGAATTCGCGGGCGATATCGACCCCGTCGGTGACGTAGAGCCGGTTGACCTGCTTGCCCGCGGGGCCGGTCTGGATCGTGACCAAAGTGTTGCCGAGCATCTCGCCCGCCGCCGCGCGGACCTCGTCCATCGAGCGCGCCAGCCGAACGCCCCCCTTGGCGTCCGGCCCAAGCTCCTTGAACTTCCCCTTGCCCCGCCCGCCCGCATGGATCTGCGCCTTGACCACATAAAGCGGTCCCGGCAGCTTGCCCGCCGCCGCCACCGCCTCCTCGACGCTCATCGCCGCATGGCCGTCCGGGACAGGCACGCCGAACCGCGCGAGCAGCTCCTTGGCCTGATATTCGTGGATGTTCATGGCGCGGGGCTAAAGCACAGGCTCGGCTGCGAATCCACCCCGCACCTACTGGCGCATCCCCTGTTCGAGGCGCGCGATCTCCGCCGCGGAGACCGGCATGCGCACCATCTCCGAGAACGCCGCCCGCGCACCGCAGCTGGCATAGTCGCTGGGGCGCGGGTCGCCCTCTTCGCCGCCGGGGCCGGAGCGGCCGTTTTCGTAGACTTCGGCGCGCTCGCCCCAGAGCAGGAGGACGGGCATCGGCCGGGTCCGCCAGGGCAGGGGCACGTCGGCGCCGGAACGCTGCGGCCCCGAATACCAGCCGGTCACGGGGTCGAAGCGCAGGCCCTCGCCGCCCAGCGTGCAGCTGTGGGCGTTGGCGCCGACCGCCCCGCCCGTCGCGTCGATCGTGCCGTTCGGATTTACCCGCACGACGGCGTGCGACCAGCCGCCGCCGATGATGACCGGCACCAGCCGGGCGTAGAGCGGGCCGGCGCGGAAAGCCTCGTCGAATGCCACCGGCGGCGCGACGAACAGAGCCGCCGCGCCCGGCCGCGCCCAGGCGGGCGGGCCGATGCGCGCGACCAGGGCCGCCTTGCGCCGCTGATAGCTCTGCTCGACGCACCAAACGTCGTCGGCCGGGCAGCGATCGCGTTCGCGCAGCCAGGCGCTCTGCGACGCGCCGGCGCCCGGGCCGGCCTCGCGGTAAAGCCCGGCGACGGCGCGGTCGAGCGCGCGCAGCCGGCCGCCGTCGGGCCTGCAGATCAGCAGCTCGATCGGGCTCGCCGCGCGGGCGCAGTCGAAGGAGGGTCTTGCCGCCTCGCCGGCGAAGGAGAGGTGCGGCAGCATCGCGCGCAGCTCGGCGCCGCTCAACGCGACGACCGCATCGCCGCCGCGGACCATGATCGTCCCGGCGATGTCGGCGGCGGCGAGCTCGTCGAGCTGGGTGAGGTCGACCTCGGTCCGGTCGATCCGCGCGCCGCCCCAGCTGGCGAGCCTGTTGTAGTTGGAGAGCGCCGCGCCGGTCAGGTTCGCTCCGCTCAGGCGGATCTCGCCCTGGAGCGGGCAGCCGTCGTCGAGGCTGATGCCGCAATCGAAGCGGAAGCCGGAGAGGTCGGCGCGGTCGAGCCTGAAATTCTCGACGCTTGCGTCCCAGCCGCCGTCCATCCTGCCGCCCGAAAGATCGGCGCCCGATGCGTCGACGTCCTTGAGATTGGCCTGGCGCAGCAGCGCGCGCGGCAGATGGGCGCCGGCCAAATTCGCGCCGGAAAGGTCGCCGCGGACGAAGCCGATCCCGGCCGCCCGAAGCCCCCGCATGTCGGCGCCGGCGAAATTGGTGTCGAGAAAGCAGATATTGTGGAGCGCCGCGCCGCGCAGATCGGCACCGGCGAAATTGCCGCCCGCGATCGTGATCAGCGCGTCCCCCCGCCCGGCGCGCAGGGCAATGAGGGCGTCGCGGCCGCTTATCGTGGCGCCGTCGACGCGATCGGGCAGTGCCGCTTCTTCGGTTCCTCCGTAATGCGGGCCGAGCGCCGCCTGGCAGCCCGGCATCGGCGCGGGCGCCGCCGCCTGCAGCGTCGCGGCGAAGAGCAAGGCGAGCGCCATCAGCGCGCCGGCCCCGCCGCGCAGAGCGCCGCCGAGCTCGACGTCACCGCCATTATTCGCGCGTCGCCGAGCGCCCGCACCCGGTGGAGGAAGTCGCCGATCGATCCCGCCCCGCGCGCCCGCGGCAAATCGCCGATCCGCCGCAATTGCATCAGCGACAGCCGGTCGACCATCCGGCCCGCCATGCAGGCGGCGAGCGGCTCGGCCAGGCCGGCCCTGACCAGCCCGTCGCGCAGCCGCGTCTCGGGCATCGCGCAGCCGGCGAGCAAAGCGGCGCCGGCGCCGAAAGCGACGAGCGCGCGCAAGGTCAGCGCCGGTTCCCCGCGCCGACGACGATCTGCACCTGGGTCGCGCCGCCGCTTTGGGTCGCGGAGACGGTGACGCCCTCGCCCTCGGCGCGCGTGGCGACGATCATCGCGGTCGGCCCCATGTTCATCTGGCTGGCGACCCGATAGCCGGCGCCGGTCACCGCCTGGCCGTAGAAGGCGATCACCTGGGCGGGCGTGTCGCTGGTCCGGAAGCCGAGGATCCGGCCCCGATTCCCGGCCTCGCCCCCGCTGACGTCGACGCTGGCCGTCGTGTCGGCGCCGGGATAGGCGGGAATGCCCTCGGGGAGCCCGGTCAGCGCGCCGCCGCCGCCGATGCGCACCTGGGCATTGCCCTCGGGGGAGGTGATGACGATGTCGGCGGGTTGGGTCCTGGCGCGCTGCTCGGCTTCGCTCCCGCCCCGCCCGCATGCCGCCAGCGCCATGAGCGCCGCGCCGGTGATGAGCTTGCTCTTCATCTCTCCCCCCTTCGCCCTCGTTCCGCGGCGGACATGATGCCACGGCCGGCGGCCAACGCCTAGGGCGGAACGGATCAGCGCGCGGGCGGCGGCGGCGGGCGGACGCGCAGCCGGGGGCCGAGCGTGCGCATCGTCTCCTCGACCGAGAGGGTGCGGCAGGTTTGCGGCGCGCGCATCTCGCAGACGATCGGGGCGTCGCGGTCGTTGACGCCGCGGGCCTTCACCTCGACCCTGACGCCGGCCATCGCGGAAAGGTCGCCCAGCGTGTCCGAATTGTCCTCTGTGTCGGTGTCGATCAGCTGGAGATAGGCGAAGCCGGCCTCGCGGGCGAGCTCGGCCGCGCGATAGGTCGCCATGTCGAGCGCGAAGCTCTCGCGCGTGAAGCCGTTCGCCTGGGCGCGGACCAGCCACAGATCGGCGGCCAGCCTTTGCTCGCGATAGCCGTCGCCCCAGCCGAGCGAATTGCGGTCGTAGGTGGTCGCGCAGCCGGCGAGCGCGAGCAGGGAAGCGGCGAGAAGCTGGGAGCGGCGGGCGGTGTGCATGAGCGGACTTCCGAAGGTCTAATCGCCAGAACGATAAGCGGGAAGGAAGGGTTTCATTTCGCCATAAGGCGCGACCGCATGGCCGCAATCGCCGCAATGGACCCAGCCCTCGTCGCTGAAATCCTCCGGCGGGAGAAGGAAGATGCTCTGGCAGGCGGCGCAGAAGAAGGCGGCGTCGCGGTTGCGCAGCCTCGACCAGTGGACTTTCATCGGATCGACGCCCGCGCGGCGGCGCACAAAGCCGCAATAGAGCCGGTCGACCAGGATCATGGTCGCGAACATCGCGGCGATCCAGGTCAGGAACTCGAAACCGGAATAGCGATCGTTCGCCGAGATCAGCCACCAGGTCAGGAGCAGCCAGAGCCCGCCGACCAGGATTGGCAGGAAGTTGCGGATGCGCAGGTACATCGCGCGCCCCAGGCCCTAAACCGCGCCGGTCGTCCGGGCGAATTGGAGGGTGTCGGCATATTGCTGGAAGCGGGCCGCCTTGCCGCCGGCGACTCGCCAGACATGGGCCATCTGCGCGTCGACCGCGCGGCCGGTCGCCTTGCAGGTGCCGCGATAATGGCCGAGCGCGATCACCGTGTCGCCGCCGTCGATAATCTCGTCGGGCACCGCCGCGAAGCCGTCCCATTCGGCTCCGATCCGCGCGAACACGCCGCCCAGGATCGCGTCCGGCCCGCAATAGGGGTTGTTGTCGGCATAAGGGAAATTCTCGGCCTCGTTCCAGACGATGTCGGGGCTCATCCGCCCGACCACGCCGGCAATGTCGCCGGCCGCGAACGCCTCGTAAATGCCGCGGATCAGATCGACATTATCCTGGGACATGGCAAATTCTCCCCCTGGTTGCGGGCGCCATGATGCCATGCCCGGCGCTGGAAGCCCAGACCCGGCGGGCGTGCAAATACGGGCGCCCGCGCGGGGGCGCCCGAAGGGGTTGAAAGTGCGGCCGGCGCTAGTGGGCGTTCGCCTCGATCGCGTCGGCCTTGTTCTCCGCCCGGTCGCGGACGGTGTCGGCCGTGTTCTGCATGTTGTCCTGGATGTTCTCGGCCATGCTCTCGATATTCTCGGCCTTGTTCTCCGCGGCGTCGCGGACGTTTTCGGCCTTGTTCTGCGCAGGCGTATTATTGCAGGCGGCGAGCGCGAGCAGGCCGACGGCCGCGATGACTGGAGCCAATTTCCTCATTCCAAATCCCCTTGTTGCGGTCACGAAGGAGCGCCCGGGCGTTGACCCAGGCGCTCCAGGGAAACCGGGAGACCTCCCAGCGTCCGGATCAACAAAGCGCAAGTCGCGATTCGGTTCCGCGCCTCCATGAGGCGGGCCGGGCGAATGCCTTATCTTCGCCCGATTGTCGGCACAGAAGCTGCCGGTCAGCGGTGGAGCGTAAGCATGTCATTGGCCATGGCCCTGGTGCTGCAGGCGGCGGTGCCGGACGCGCCGGCGCCCCCGACATTGGCCGCGATCGAATTCGACCTGGCCCGCTTCAGGCCGTTCGATTTCGAATCGGCGATGCCGGGCCGCGGCTGCAACCGCTCCGACCCGTCGACGATCGTGGTGTGCGGACGCCGAACCGGCGGCGCCTATCCGCTCGACCGGATGGCGTTGGTTTTCGAGCCGGAGCGGCTCGTGGCCGAGACCCGCCTGATCGGCAATCTGACCGGCTATATCGGCGTCGAGGCCGTCGAATTCCCGGGCGGCCAGGTCAGCAACCGCGCCATGATCGGCATCCGAACGCCGTTCTGAGCTCGGAGGGGCGGATTTCGCGGGCCCGGCCCCTTCCATGCTGCATTGCAACAATTACATATCTTCCACGTTCGATGCCCCTGCAGCCCGTCGCGGGCCGCGCGCGGACGGGGAGAGACGAGCATGGTTGCGATACGACCGGGATTGCGGATCAGGCCGAGCGGCCGCGGCATGAGCGCCTTCGCTCCCGCCGTCGCGACAATCGACCGGCTTGCCGATCTGCCGCCGGTCCGCGACAATCCGGGCAATCTCAGCGGCCGCTATTACGTGCCGGCCGGGCTGAACGGCCCCGCCCCTCTGGTCGTCGTGCTGCACGGCTGCACCCAGAATGCGGCGCTCTACGATCATGGCTCGGGCTGGTCGCGCCTCGCCGACAAGCACGGCTTCGTCCTGCTCTTCCCCGAGCAGAGCCGCGCCAACAATTCGATGCTCTGCTTCAATTGGTTTTCGCCTGCCGACACAAAGCGCGGCAAGGGCGAGGCGGCCTCGATCGCCGCCATGATCGCGGCAATGAAAAAGGCGCATGCGATCGACCCCAGGCGGGTCTTCGTTACCGGCCTTTCCGCCGGCGGGGCGATGGCCTCGGCGATGCTCGCCACCTATCCCGAGATTTTCGCCGGCGGCGCGATCATCGCCGGCGTCGCTTATGGCTGCGCCTCGGGCGCGGCCGAGGCGTTCGATTGCATGGGCGGCAGGGCGAAGAGCGACGCTTCTCAGCTCGGCCTGAAGGTCCGCCGCGCCTCGCCGCACAACGGGCCCTGGCCGCGCATCCAGGTCTGGCAGGGCAGCGCCGACACGATCATCGTTCCGAGCAACGCCGACGCGATCGTCCTCCAATGGGCGCATCTGCACGGGCTCGATCCCAGGCCGGACCGGACCGACAGCGTCGAAGGATATCCGCGCCGTTCCTGGCTCGGCGCCGACGGCGCGCCCCTGATCGAGCAATATACGATCACCGGCATGGCCCACGGCATCCCGCTCGATCCCGGCACCGGCCAGGGCGAATCGGGCGCGGCCGGCGCCCACATGCTCGACGTCGGCCTTTCCTCCACCGACCGCATCGCCGCCTTCTTCGGAATCGCGCCGGCGGTGGCGGAGCGGGCGGAGCCACGCGCCGCCAGCCCCGCCATGGCACGGCCGGCCGCGCCGCCGGCGCAAGCGGAGGGCGTCCAGGCGGTGATCGAAAAGGCGCTCAGGGACGCGGGACTGATGCGCTGAGCCCTCTGTGCCCCGATCGGACGCGGATTCGTTCCGACGAAGGCGCCGTGATGGCGGTCACGCCCTTCTGCCGTGCCTTCCCCCATGGTGGGCGCGCGCGGCCGGTCCGCGCAAGGCCGCAAGGAGGAGATCGACATGGGTGAGCAAGCACAAGCTTCGGGATCGACCGCCGCGGCGGGCGCCCCCAGCCGGTATCGCGGCTGGACGGCGATTCAGGATTTGATGCCGGGGTCGGCGCGGCCGCGGCCGCTGCGGGTCGGCGGCGAATATCATCTCAACCAGCGTTGCGGCGGCCTCAGCCTCCGGATCGCAATCCCTCAGGGCATCATCAAGGAAGAGCTGCTGCTCGACCTCGTCGACGGCCCCGGCAACGGCGGCGATTGGGTGGAGGTCCGCGACGAATTCCCGGCCGAGCCGCGCCAATATTCGACCGTCAAGGTCACCGATTCGGACGGCGAGACCATTACGATCGAGGTCGAAACGCCGGTCTGAGCGCTCGAGGCGTCGGATTGGCCCGGCGAGAAGACTTCAAACGCCGCTGCCTCGCGTCGGGCCGCTTTCGGCGGCGCTGAGCGGCGGGACTATGGGCGCGACCGATCCGTTTCGGCGCCGGATCGGAGCGGGTCGTTTGCGAACGATTAGGGCCGGGCCGCTAAGTTCGGCGCATGTCGAAGCATTGGCGCCCGAAGCGGAGCGGCCTGGCCGGGCAATGGGACCGGCACCGCTGGCCCATGCCCAATGCGCACAGGCGGCGCGGGCGCGGGTTTTCGGCCGGCGGGATATTGGCGATGGTGCTGGGCGGCCTCGCCGCCGGAACGCTCTACGTTGCCGGCACATCGACGAAGATCGCCTGGGCTTCGGGCGCCGGCGCCGCGCAGGCGAGCGCCGGCGACCTCCATGTGATCGACGGCGACACGTTCGAGCTCGACGGCGTCCGGATCCCGATCGCCGACATCGACACACCGGAGACGCGCGGCCGCTGTCCTCACGAGACCCAGCTCGCCGCCCGCGCCACCGCGCGGATGGGCGCCTTGCTCCGCCAGGGCCCGTTCGAGCTCCACCGCACCGGCACGCGCGACGAAGACCGCTACGGGAGGAAGCTCAGGATCGTGACCCGAGGCGGCCATTCGCTCGGCGACACGCTGGTCGCGGAGGGTTTGGCGCGGACCTGGAGCGGGCGTCGGGAGCCTTGGTGCTAGCGCTCTCCCCGGGCCGGAATTGTCGAAGCCGCCTAGCGTTGCTCTGAACTATCGTCCGATCCGTTGGCCGAGGGCTGTATCGCAGGCAGCGGCATTGCGCGGGGCGGCTCCACCGTGGGCGCGGCAACCGGAAACTGCGGTGTCCGCCGCGGGCACATCGTGGGCGCGGAGTAAACGGCGGTTCCATCCGGTCCGCGCATGATCACCTGGGGTGGCGGCTGCGGGTTGCACATCTCCCAGCCGTAAGGGGCCACGGCGGCCTCGCGCGCCGCGGCCGCGGCATTGTCCGCCGCCGTCGGAGTCGCGGGCTCCTGGACCGGCGCCGCGACCATGTTCCCGCCACCGCGTTCGTCCCAGCTGGCCTGCTCCGCATTGTTGTTCGCCGCATCGGCGGCCGCATCGCCGCCCCGGCCGCCGCACGCGGCCAAGAGCAGGGGCAGGACCAAAAGCGGGATCAGGCGCGCGCGCATCGTTCGGCCTCCGGCTGGATAGGGGAGGCTAGCAGGTTCGGGCACGGGACGGAACGACCGGCGCTGGCATTGAGAGAGTTGCGCCGAATTAGGTATTGCGTCCCCGGAATTCAGAGGAACACTTGCATTGGACGGGATCGGTGCCCATAACACGCGGGTCCGACGTACTTCGTCCCGACAATTGTGTCGGCGGCGGATAAGGTACTCGGTTACAGATGGAGACTAAAATGGCCCACCAGCTTGGTGTGCGGTCGACCGACCGCCTTTCTTTCCTCTACCACTCCCTCCGCAACATCAGTGCTCCCGACGACGTCGCAAACGATCGGCGCGTCTATACCGGCCATGCGTCGGGAACGTCATTCCTCGGCCTACCGGAGGACGAGAACGTCCGCGGCTATCTCGTCACCGCTGAGGGCAAAAAGCGCCAGCGATTGTCGGATGTTCACCGCCAGATTCGCGATACGCTTGAAAACAAGCCTGAGGACTTCTGCATCTTGAATGGCGGCATTGTTATCGTTGCTGCCGCTGCCGAAGTGGACGAAAAAACGAAGCAGGTGACGCTCCTCTCTCCGAGCATTATCAACGGCTCTCAGACCCGTGGCGAACTGGAACGTTATTTCGAATATTGCAGAGTCAACGGTATCACTCCGCACGATGTCTCGGTGAAATTCGAGATTATCGTTTCGGATGATACTGACTTGAAAGCCGAAATTTCCATCGCCCGGAATTTTCAAAATGATGTTGCGCGCATTTCGATTGCGGGCCGCCGGGGGCAGTTGGATGAGCTTGAAGGGCGGCTTCAGGAAGCCCGCCCAGACTTGAAACTGCGGAAGTCCGAAACGGAGAGGTCCGAAGATTTCTCGGACACCGAAAAGGTGTTGCAGGTTTGCACCGCCCTAATGCCGACAGCGCTCTGGCCCAAGCCGAAGGAGAAGGAAGACCCCATCAAGGTCTACACGTACAGCATGAAGTCAAAGTGCTTGCGGGAATTCCAGGACATTCACCGGAGAGCAAAGTCGCCGACCGCCGAAGAGCAAGCTAGCGGAGAAGCAGCCAAGGCCGCCGAGCTCTACCGGTATTATTTGGACATCGCGCCTCAGGCTCTCGAGCTTTACGAGCGCTGGAAAAAGCACTCAGGTTTCCAGGGCAGTCGTCTGCGCTCGCTGGAACGTGAGGGCACCACGATCGTCGACATTCCGGATGGGATTGTTTTCCCCATTATCGCGTCACTTTCAGCATTCGTTCGGAAAGTCGATGGAAGATGGACTTATAGCCCACCGGAAAAGTTCAATGACGCGGACATTATCAAGGCGGCCAAAGGGCAATATATGAACGCTGCCGGCTCCAATCCGTGGATTATGGGAAAGAGCAGAGCCGTCTATTCGTCGCTGTTCCAGATCACGAATATCTACAAGGATCTAAGCGCTTAGCGAATGGGGCCGGCTACGCCATCGGAGTGGCCGGCCCACTACCCAAGGTGCTACTCCGCCGCCACCCCCGCCCGCGTGAACATATCGGCGCCGTCCTCGGCCTTGGCCGCCGCATCGGCCTCCGCGCCATCCCCGTCGTTCGCCGCCTTGGCCCCCTGCCTCTTGTCGAAGCTGTCCCAGACCTCGCCCCGATTCCCCGTCATGCCGCCCGCTTACGCTTCTTCAGAGGGATGACCAGGCGGGCGTTCTCGAACCATTCGTCGGTCAGCTCCGGCGCCGCGTCGGGATTGGCGGCGATCTGGGCGGCGATGTCCTCGTCGGTCATGGCGTCGAACGCCGCCAGCCGCTCGGGCGTCATCCAGGCGCGGGCCGCGGCGAGCCGCTCAGGCGTGACTTTCACGGTATCGGGCGATTTCTTCGTCATTGGCCTTCCTGAAGCTGATCAGCCGCCGCACGGCCTCGCGCCATGTATAGACGACCACGCAAATTCTGTCATCCAGCGAGGCGACCGGCCCCGTCGCCACGAAACGGGTCTCGCCATATTCGAACCGCGCATCCTGCTCCTCGACGAAGTCCCGGTCGAATATCTCCATGCCCAAATCAAGCGGCAGCCCGTGCTTCGCCTTGTTGATCTCGTCCTTCACCGGATCGAGCTCGAACGACATTATTCAGCCGCCACCCCCGCCCGCGTGAACATATCCGCGCCATCCTCCGCCTTAGCCGCCGCATCGGCCGCCGCACCGTCGCCGTCGTTGGCGGCCTTGGCGCCCTGGCGCTTGTCGAAGCTGTCCCAGACTTCGCCCCAGTTTCCGCGCGTCGCGGCCTTGGAATATTCCGTCGCGCGCTGTTCGAAGAAATTGGCGTGCTCGACGCCGTTGAGCAAAGGCGCGAGCCAGGGCAGGGGGTGCTCGTCGACCATGTACATGGGCTTGAGGCCCAATTGGCTCAGGCGCCAGTCGGCGATGTAGCGGATATATTTCTTGATCTCGGCGGGCGTCATGCCGGGGACCGGGCCCTGCTCGAAGGCGAGGTCGATGAACGCGTCCTCGAGATCGACCGTGTGGTGGCAGACGTCGCGTATGTCCTTGCGCACGGCGGGCGTCAGGCAGTTCCGCTCGGCGCAAAAGGCGTGGAACAGGCGGGTGATGCCCTCGCAGTGCAGGCTCTCGTCGCGCACCGACCAGCTGACGATCTGGCCCATCCCCTTCATCTTGTTGAAGCGCGGGAAGTTCATCAGCATGGCGAAGCTGGCGAAGAGTTGCAGCCCCTCGGTGAAGCCGCCGAACATGGCGAGCGTCTTGGCGATATCCTCGTCGGTATCGACCCCGAACGTGGCGAGATAATCGTGCTTGTCCTTCATCTCCTTATATTGGAGGAACATGCTGTACTCGCTCTCGGGCATGCCGATCGTGTCGAGAAGGTGCGAGTAAGCCGCGATGTGGACCGTCTCCATGTTGGAGAAAGCGGCGAGCATCATCTTGATCTCTACGGGCTTGAACACGCGGCCATATTTGTCGTGGTAGCAATCCTGCACCTCGATGTCGGCCTGGGTGAAAAAGCGGAAAATCTGGGTCAGCAGATTGCGCTCGTGCTCGGTCAGCTTCTGCGCCCAATCGCGGCAATCCTCGCCCAGGGGAACCTCCTCGGGCATCCAGTGAATCTGCTGCTGGCGCTTCCAGAAATCGAACGCCCAGGGATATTCGAAGGGCTTGTACTGGTTGCGGACTTCCATGAGCGGCATTGAATTTACTCCGTGGGACTAGCTGGCGGCGCGATGAAACAGGATCGACGAAGAAGCCGGCGCCGGGCGCCGGCGGCCGGAACGGGGGGCGGGGAAGCTCATCCCTCCTCCTCGCGGCGGATATTGTGGCTGCCCTCGACGACCCGCTCGCGGACCACGCGCTCCCTGTAGACGACCTTGGTCGTCTTGCGGGCGCCGACGCCGAACACGACGATGCCCAGGAAATAGCCGAAATCGTACCAGCCGCCATTATTGGGCACGGCGTAGACCGCGACCTCCGGCAGGAACAGCGACAGCGCCCAGGCAATCGGGAAGATGAAGCCGTGCCACAGGCCGAGCAGGAAGCCGGGCGCCGCCGGCGCGACCGCGGCGGCGCTCTGGGCCGCGCAGGCGGAGAGCGCGGCCAAAGCGGCGAGCAAGGCGAGGGCGCGCGCGCTGCCCATCACAGGTCCAGCTTGCCAAGGCCGATGGCGACGAAGACGGCGGCGGCGACCAGCATCAGCGCCCCGGCCTGCTTGCGCTGGCCGAAGCCGCGGGTGCTGCGCGAAGAGAGGAGGACGACGAGGCCGACCACCGCCAGCACGATTCCGATCCAGAATTTGGTGTTGTCGACGAGGGTCATCCATGCCTCCTTCGCCCCGCGCGCCTCATTGGCACGCGAGGCACTCGTCATAATCGGTCGTCTCGAGCGCGATCTCGCGCAGATCGGGGGTGTTGTCCGCCTCGACCCCGCCCGCGAAGCCGGCGCGCTGCACGCTCTTGGAGCGCAGATAATAAAGCGATTTGATGCCGAGCTCCCAGGCGCGGTAGTGGAGCATCAGCAAATCCCATTTGTCGACGTCGGCCGGGATGAACAGGTTCAGGGACTGGGCCTGGTCGATATAGGGCGTGCGGTCGGCGGCGAGTTCGAGCAGCCAGCGCTGGTCGATCTCGAAGCTGGTCTTGAAGACGTCCTTCTCCTCCGGCGTGAGGAAATCGAGATGCTGGACCGAGCCGCCCCGCTCGAGGATCGTCGACCAGATCCCTTCCGAATTCTTCGATTTCTCGACCAGCAGCCGCTCCAAATGCGGATTGCGGATCGAGACCGAGCCCGACAAGGTCTTGTGGGTGTAGATATTGGCCGGAATCGGCTCGATGCAGGCCGAGGTGCCGCCGGTGATGATCGAGATGGACGCGGTCGGCGCGATCGCCATCTTGCACGAGAAGCGCTCCATCACGCCCTGATCGGCCGCGTCGGGGCAGGGGCCGCGTTCGTTGGCGAGCATCAGGCTCGCTTCGTCGACCTGGCCGCGTATGTGGCGGAAGATCTTGAGGTTCCAGCTCTTGGCCATCGCGCCCTCGAAGGGAAGCCCGCGCGCCTGGAGGAAGGAGTGGAAGCCCATCACGCCGAGGCCGACGCTGCGCTCGCGCGCCGCCGAATATTTGGCCCGCGCCATCTCCTCGGGCGCGCGGTCGATATAGTCCTGAAGCACGTTGTCGAGGAAGCGCATCACGTCCTCGATGAACATCTTTTCGCCGTTCCACTCGTCCCAGGTGTCGAGATTGAGCGACGAGAGGCAGCAGACCGCCGTCCGCTCCTGGCCGTGCTGGTCGGTGCCGGTCGGGAGGGTGATCTCCGAGCACAGGTTGGAAGTGGTGACCTTGAGGCCGACCTCGCGCTGGTGCCGGGGCATCGAGCGGTTCACCTGGTCGATGAAGATGATATAGGGCTCACCCGTCGCGAGCCGAGTCTCGACCAGCTTCTGGAAGAGGGCGCGGGCATCGACGGTGGCGCGGGCCGAGCCGTCCTTGGGACTCTGCAGCACCCATTCGGCGCCGTCGCGCACCGCGAGCATGAAGGCGTCGGTGACGAGCACGCCGTGGTGGAGATTGAGCGCCTTGCGGTTGAAATCGCCCGAGGGCTTGCGGATTTCGAGGAACTCCTCGATCTCGGGGTGCGAGATGTCGAGATAGCAGGCGGCCGAGCCGCGCCGAAGCGAGCCCTGCGAAATCGCCAGCGTCAAACTGTCCATGACCCGGACGAACGGGATGATGCCCGAGGTCTTGCCGTTGAGGCCGACCGCCTCGCCGATGCCGCGGACATTGCCCCAATAGGTGCCGATCCCGCCGCCGCGCGCGGCGAGCCAGACATTCTCGTTCCAGGTGCCGACGATCCCCTCGAGGCTGTCCGAAACGCTGTTCAGATAGCAGGAGATGGGCAGGCCGCGCCCGGTGCCGCCGTTCGACAATATCGGCGTCGCCGGCATGAACCACAATTTCGAGATATAATCGTAGAGCCGCTGGGCGTGGGCCGCGTCGTCGGCATAAGCCGAGGCGACCCGGACGAACAGATCCTGGAATTTCTCGCCGGGCAGCAGATAGCGGTCCTGGAGCGTGTCCTTGCCGAAATCGGTGAGCAGCGAATCGCGGCCATGATCGATCGCGACGTCGAAAATTTGCGGCTTCACCGATTTCGAATCGTGCGTCTGCGTTTTCGGTTTCGCCTTCTTCGGCGGCTCGCTGCGGTTTCCTGAAGTTGCTACACTGTTGCCGGCATCATCCATGGGCGTGCCACCGCCTGTCGAAAACTCCACAGCTTGCTCCCCACACTTATACACAACCACTAGCGGTTGTGTGCCGCCAAAGCTGCTATTGGTAGTGGAAAGGGAGTAGCTTGAGCAGCCCGATCTTATCAATACCCCTGCCCGAAACGATTGCGAGGAGGGGGCTATGGCACGCCGCGCGACGCGCCGGGGAACTGGCGTTTTCCATTTTGTCAAGTGGTAGAAATTTTTTTTACCACACGTAGTCGGAGTCTGTGTGGATGTCATTTTGAGGTAGGTGCAACCGTATATAGGTCCACACCCAACGCTCGTCCCCCATTTGTCCGCCTCGCCGCCAGACCCTGACGGCGAGGTAACCCGGAAGATCAGGCGGTTGTACCTCATACGTTTCCATGATAGGCATATCATGTTCTCCGGACAATCTTTTCACTCAACGCACTTCCCAGCCACATTAATCTATATGTAGTGGCTCGGGGGGAGTCGAGTCCACATTCTGTAGATTTTTCAGATTCTGGTGGGGGAACTGGGGGATGAGCTGTGGATAACTGGGTCCGATAGAACTTTCCCGCCTCATGGACGATGTGCGGCGCCGAGCAGCGCTTTTTTGCTGAAACGTCTTCGCGTGCCGCGTCAACACTGAGTACAGACGCCGCGCCAAGACGATTGGGGCCGGCGCCCTTCGGTGCCGGCCCCGCCCTCGATACGCAACGCGAGGGACAGCGATATCGCTTGCCTGGGCCTCTAGAGAGGCGGCCTTGATCGCGCGCTGAACGGGGCCGTAAGCCCGGGTTCATCCGCCGCGCCGGCCAAGGGCCCTACCAGCGTTGCCAAGCGGGCGTTGGGAGTCCATGGGGAGCCCATGCTTTCTCAACGAACGCGGTATACAATCCGGGCGCTGCTGCACCTTGCCGATCGCTATGGGGAAGGGCCGGTCCAGCTCGCCGAGATCGCGCAGGCGCAGAATCTGCCGCCGAAGTTCCTGACCGTGATCCTGTCGCAGATGCGCCGCGCCGGCCTGATCGAAACGATGCGCGGCCGCGAGGGCGGCTATTGGCTGGCGCGGCCGCCGGCGCAGATCAGCTATGGCGAGATCGTCCGGCTAACCCGGGGCTCGCTTGGGCTGCTGCCCTGCGCCAGCCGCCTCGCCTACGAGCAGTGCAGGAATTGCATCAGCGAGGACAAATGCCGCCTCCACCGCGCGATGCTCATGGTGCGCGACGAGACCGCGCGAATCCTCGACGGGCTCAGCCTCGCCGATCCGGTGCCGATCGGGGAGCCGCCCGAAACGGAAGCTGTGTGAGGCGGGTCGCGATCGTCGGCGGCGGCGCGTCCGGCACGCTCCAGGCGCTTCACCTCGCCAAAGCGGGGGTTTCGAGAGTGACGTTGATCGAGAGGGCGCACGCGCCCGGCCGCGGCGTCGCTTATTCGACCCGGCGGCCCGAGCATCTGCTCAACGTGCCGGCGCGGCGGATGAGCGCCCTGGCCGACGATCCCGACCATTTCACCCGCTGGTTCGCGAACCGGGCCGGCGGCACCGCCGAGGATTTCGCGCCGCGCACGCTCTACGGCGACTATCTGGCGGAGCTGCTCGCCGGGGCCGGGATCGCGACCGTCGCGGGCGAGGCGGTGGATCTCGCCGGCGGCGTGCAGCTGGCGGACGGACGGACGATCGAGGCGGACAGGGTCATCCTCGCGCCCGGCAATTTCAAGCCCTCGACGCCGCGCGGGATCGATCCCCGGGCGCTCGGCGCCCTGTGGGTCGACGATCCCTGGGCCAAGGGGATAGCGGACCGGCTCGGGGCCGGCGACACCGTCCTGCTGGTCGGGACCGGGCTCACCGCCATCGATGCGGCTCTGACCCTCGACGCCGCGGGATTTGCGGGGCGGATCGTCGCTCTGTCGCGGCGCGGCCTCGCCCCGCGCGCCCATGGGATGCGCGAGCCGATGGTGGCGCCGCGCGAGGATATGCCGCCGTCCTGCACAGCCATGCTGCGGCGGGTGCGCGTCCGCTCGGACGAGATCGGCTGGCGAAGCGCCGTCCACGAACTGCGCAGCGTTACGCAGGCGCTGTGGGGCACGGCGGCAGACGAGGAGCGGCGGCGCTTCCTGAGGCACTTGCGCCCGTGGTGGGACGTGCATCGCCACAAGATCGCGCCCGCGGTCGGCGAGACGATCGAGCGGATGCAAGGCGCCGCCAGGCTCGCCATCGCCGCCGGCAAGCTGGTTTCCGTCGAAGCGGACGGCGAGCGCGCCCTGGTCCGGTTCCGCGCCCGCGGCGGTGAAGATATCGAGACGCTGCGAGTCGCGCGGATCGTCAACTGCACCGGGCCGGAGCTGGATATCGTCCGTGCCGGCGAGCCGTTGCTGGACTCGCTGCTGGCGGCGGGCCGGATACGGCCGGATCCGCTGCGCATCGGCGTGGACGTCGATGCCGAGTGCCGCACGCTTGGCGCCGACGGCGCGGCGTCGGACCGGCTCTATGCGATCGGCCCGATCACCCGCGGCACCTTCTGGGAGAGCGTCGCCGTCCCCGACATCCGCGCGCAGGCCGCGCGGGTCGCGGAAAGGCTGGGTGGCGACGGTCGCTGAAGAGGCAGTATGGACCTGCTCGGCGCGGCAAAGTAGCGGGGAGGCGATGGCGGAAGAGAAAATCGGGCTCGGCACGCGGCTGGTGATCGGCGGGATTGCCGGCTTCGTCGCGACCCTCGCCATGACCTCGGCGATGCGGCATTTGCACCGGCGGCTGCCCGGCAAGGAGCGCTATCCGCTGACGCCGCGCGAGATCGTCGATTCGGCGCTCGATCCGCCCGCCTCGATGGCGCCCGATCTCACGCTCGCGCTCCATTTCGCTTATGGCGCCGGTTGCGGCGTCTTGCTCGCCGCCGCCGATCCCCGCATCGGCCGGTTCGGCGGCGCGCTGGCGGGGGGCGCGGTCTGGCTGACCTCCTACATGGGCTGGATCCCGGCGTTCGGCGTGCTCAAACCCGCAAGCCAGCATCCGAACCGGCGTAATGCGCTGATGATCGGCGCCCATTTCGCCTGGGGCTGGGCCACCTCCGAAGCGATGCGCGAATTGCTCGCGGCGCGCGAAACCATCTTCGCCGAGGGGCCGGACAGGGACGCGCCGGACGGCGGCAAGCGTCGGGCTGATGCATGAAGCGCGAAAGACCGGACGGCGGAATGCGAGGAGGCCGTCAGGGGCCCCGAATTCTGGAATATCGGCCTGACTCGGAAGCGCTGATCTTCTCACCGCAACTCCCCTATGTGGCCCAGGCCCGCGGCGAGGAATTCACCATCTCCTTTGCGCGGCTGCGGCCTTTCCTGACCGAAGAAGGCGCGCAGAATCTGCGCGCGCTGCGGGCGGAAACGAATGGGGACCGGACAGGCCAGCCGCGTCGTCGGTGATCAAAGCCACCGCCTGACTTGCCGCCTATATGCGTCATAGTCCGATCCGAAGCGTCGAGAGAGATATGCTTCCTCCCGCGCAATCACGAAGCGGTCGATGAAGATCGCGACTCCCCCGACGAGCAAGGCAGCGACGATGCTCCCGAAGAAAATGCAGAAACCCAGCGAGAGCCATGCCATCCCCAGGTACATCGGATTGCGAGAATATCGGTAGATCCCCGATTGGACGAGCGCCGAGGCCGGCTGCCAAGGTTCCGGCCGGGTGCGATACCGGCGAAACAATCCCAGCGAAGCGGCGATCAACGTCACCCCCCGCGAGCGCCAAAGCGTAGCCGGCAAGCTGGGGCAATCCGAGAAACTCGCTTCGGTCAGGCAAGGTGCCATCGAGAAGGGCGCCGGTCGCGATCGCGCCCGCGAACAGCAGAGGCGGCGGCGAGAAGACCCGCGCGCTGTCAGGCCCGTTTTCCTTCTTCTCCAACATTGCAGACGCCTCTCTTCTTGCGACCCACGGGGAATTAGGCCGCGCCCTGCTCGACGCGGCCCCTTCCAATTAGCACGAGCAGCTGTTGCAGGCGCAGTTGCTGCAGGTGCAGTTGTCGCAGGCGCAGGGCTTGCAGGCGCAGGGATCGCACTGGCAGCCGCGATTCGCGGCCTCTACGGCCTTGGTTTCGATATTCTTTTTCACGTCGTTTCTCCTTCTTGCCCGGAAGTGGGCAATCGCTTTATGACCTCCGTACCATGGTACGGAGTCAAGCGATGAATCGCGACACGATCGGAGGCCTGGCCGAAGCGGCCGGCGTAGGCGTGGAAACGGTGCGCTACTATCAGCGGCGCGGCCTGCTGTCCGAGCCGGCGCGAGCGCAGGGCGAAGTCCGCCGCTACGGCCGGGAAGATCTGAAGCGCCTGCGCTTCATACGCTCCGCGCAGGCGGCGGGCTTCACGCTGGCCGAGATTGGAGCGCTTCTCGATCTCGATGCGTCCGATGATCGTCCGCGGGCGTATGAGATGGCCGCGGGCCGCGTGGCCGCGCTCGACCGGAAGATCGCGGAACTCCAGGAGGTGCGCCGGGCGCTGTCGGGCCTGGCCACCGCATGCGCGGGCAGCGGCAAGGGGCCATGCCCGATATTGACCGCTTTCGAGCTCCAGCCCGTCAGGACCGCCTAGGCGCTTGCGCCTTGCGCAGGCTCCGCTTCCGGGGAATCGGAGGCATGCTTTCCGAACAGCAGAATCGCGGCCAGCACCGCCGGCGCCGCCAGGTCGTAGGCCCCGCAGAAGGCCGGCCACCATTCGGGCACGCCGCGCCCCGCGAGCCACAAATGGCGGGTGAAATCGAAGACGCCGTGCAGCGCCAGCCCCGCCGCCACGAACCACAGGCTGGTCCGGAACCCGAGGATCGCCGTCGCCGCGAAGAGGGCGAAGATCACCAGTTCGGCGAAAAGGCCATCGCCGCCCGCCATCACCGCGAACAAAACATAATAGGATGCGACGACGATCAAAACGACCGGATAGAAGGCCCGATCGCGGTCGAGGCCAGTGATCCGGGCGAATGCTGCGACCACCAAGGCCACCGTCAATCCGACGAACGTAGGCATCGCGAGAGACTAGCCCGCCTCAGACAATAAGCAATGTCCGCTTCCCACCCCTGAGCGGACAAAAGGAGGGGCTAGCGAAGCGACCCAGGGGCGGAAAATCAGTGTCCCCTAGTCGACGTGCGGGTTGACCGCGGGCGGATCGCTGGCCGGGAAGCTTTCGTCGGAGGCCTGGTCGGTCCGCTCCCAGTCGGCCGGCGGATCGCGCATCGCCTCGGGTCCGGCCGAACGCGCGGCACCGGACTGGCCCGCAATTCCGGGCTCGGTGCTGCCCCGCTCGAGCGCGGGCGCCGGCACTTCCGCGCCGCCCCCCCACCAGCGGCGGGCGAAAAGGGCGGCGGCGAGGCCGGCGATGGCGGCGCCGGTTCCGGCGGCAATGCTATGGGCGCGGGTCCAGGCCATGCTCAGATCGCTTCGTGCTGGAGGGTCGCGGCTTCGGCCGGCGGCAGGCCCTCGCTTTCCGCCTTGGCGAGCAGCTCTTCCTTGCGGGCGGCGAGCTGTGCCCCGAGCGCCTGAAGGTCGATGTCGGCGGCGCGGGTCTGCTGGAACAGATTGTCGCGCTGCTTCTCCTCTTCGGCGACATGGTGCTCGATCAGTTCGGAGAGGACCTTGACCTTGGCGTCGTAAAAGCTCTCGTCGGGCTCGGCCGCCTCGAGCTCGTTGATCAGCAATTTGGCGCTGTCATGCTCGACATAGGCTTCGTTGAGATCCTCCTCCTCGACCTTGCCGCGGATCGCCGGATAATAGATTTCCTCCTCGATCTGGGCGTGGACCTTCAATTCGGTGCAGATCTGCCGGACCAGCTTCTCCTTGGCGGCGGTTCCGCTCGCGCCCTCGAATTTCTCGAAAAGCGCCTCGACCTTGCGGTGATCGCCGGCGAGAAGCTGAAGTCCGTCCTGGCTAGTGGTTTCGTTGGCCATTTTAGTCTCCTTGATTGCGGGCGGGAAACACTCAAGCCGCGGCGCCGGTTCCCGCTCTTGACCCGGATCGGCAGGTCCCTATTTCGCCCGCGGCCGCTTAGGCCGTATAGCGGCGCCCGGGCCGGCCGTTTCCGGCCCGGCGATGGAGCTTTTTTGGATATGGCGAAGGCCCAGGCGAAAGCGCCGCAATTCGGGGCGATCCACCGCCACGGCTTCGTCCGAGTCGCCGCGGCCAGCCCGCTCGCCTCGACCGGCGATGTCGCCTTCAACGTCGCCGAGACGCTGAAGCTGGCGAAAGAGGCCGCGGCGCGCGGCGTCGACCTCGCAGTCTTTCCCGAATTGAACATCTCCTCCTACGCGGTCGACGATCTGTTCCTGCAGGATGCGTTCCTCGACTCGGTCGAGGCCGGGATCGCGCGGCTGGCGCGCCTAAGCGCGAAGCTCAGGACGGTGCTGGTGGTCGGCGCGCCGCTCCGGCGCAACGGCCGGCTCTACAATACGGGCCTCGCCATCGCGCGCGGCGAGATCCTGGGCGTGGTCCCCAAATGCTTCCTGCCCAATTACCGCGAATATTATGAGAAGCGCTGGTTCGCCTCGGGGGTAGGCCTCGAGGGGCTGAAGATCGCGGTGGCGGGGCAGAACGTCCCGTTCGGGCCGGACCTGATCTTCGCCGCCGCCGATCTCGCCGACTTCGTCTTCCACATCGAGATTTGCGAGGATTTCTGGGCGCCGCAACCGCCCTCGACTCTGGGAGCGCTGGCCGGCGCCCTCATTCTCACCAACCTTTCCGCCTCGAACATCACGATCGGCAAGGCGGACGAGCGCAAGATGCTCTGCTCGGCCCAGGCCAGCCGCTGCCTCGCCGGCTATGTGTTCTCGGCCGCCGGGCCGGGCGAGAGCACGACCGACCTTGCCTGGGACGGGCAGGGATCGATTTACGAGCTCGGCGACCTCATCGCCGAAACCGGGCGGTTCGACTGGTCGTCCGAGCTCGCGATCGCCGATATCGACGTCCAGCGCCTCAGGCTCGAGCGGATGCGCAACGGCACGTTCAACGACAATGCCCGCGCCGCCGGCCATCCCGAAACGCGCTTCAGGACGATCGGCTTCGAGCACAGGCCCGATTTCGCCGATATCGGATTCGAGCGGAAGCTGCGCCGCTTCCCCTACGTCCCCAACCGGCCCGAGCAGCTCGATCAGGATTGCTACGAAGCGTTCAACATCCAGGTCCAGGGCCTCGTCCGCCGCTTCAAGGCGACGAGCGGCAAGCATCTCGTCATCGGCGTGTCGGGCGGGCTCGATTCGACCCACGCTTTGATCGTCGCCGCCAAGGCCTGCGACATGCTCGGACTGCCGCGCTCGACCATATTGGGCTTCACCATGCCCGGCTTCGCCACGGGAGCGCAGACCAAGGGCAATGCCTGGTCGCTGATGAACGCGCTTGGAGTCGCCGGCGAGGAGATCGACATCCGCCCCGCCGCCACCCGGATGCTCGCCGACATCGGCCACCCTTATTCGAAGGGCGAGCCGGCCTATGACGTCACCTTCGAAAACGTCCAGGCGGGCCTTCGCACCGACTATCTGTTCCGCCTCGCCAACCACCATAAGGGCTTCGTCGTCGGCACCGGCGATCTGAGCGAGATCGCCCTGGGCTGGTCGACCTACGGCGTCGGCGACCAGATGAGCCATTACGGCGTCAATGCCGGCGTCCCCAAGACCCTGATCCAATATCTGATCCGCTGGGCAATCAGATCGAGCCAGTTCGACGAGGCGACGGACAAGGTCCTCCAGGCGATCCTCGACACCAAAATCTCGCCCGAACTCGTCCCGGCCGACGCCAAAGACGGCATGCAGTCGACCGAGGAGCGGATCGGCCCCTACGAGCTGCACGATTTCTTCCTGTTCCACATCCTGCGGAGCGGCCAGCCGCCCTCGAAGGTCGCCTTCCTCGCCTGGCAGGCCTGGAAGGACGCGAAGGCGGGCCTGTGGCCGATCGACTATCCCGACGCGCACAAGCGCGAATACGACCTCGCCACGATCCGCAAATGGCTCTCAGTCTTCCTGTTCCGCTTCTTTCAGCTCTCCCAATACAAGCGCAGCGCTATCCCCAATTCGCCGAAAGTCTCGGCCGGCGGCGCCCTTTCGCCCCGAGGAGACTGGCGCGCGCCGAGCGACGGCAATGCCGGGCCGTGGCTGGAGGAGCTGAAGGCGGCGTTCGGGGATTGAGGTATCCAGCGTGAACGAGCTGAAAATCGCCGGAATTGTCGTTCTGACCGCCACACTGTTGGCATGTGGATCGGCGGACTCTGAACGGATCGACCAGACTTCGCGCGAACCGACCATTCTGCCTCACGCTATCGTTCTGATGACACCTGATCAGTTTCCTCGATTCTACGCGGAGTTCGGTCGTGAGGCATTCAACCGCGCAAACGCGAGGACCGCCGAGGCGGCTCGGGCAATTGCCAGCGACCCTCGTTGCGATGCTCTGGATCTGATCGGCGTCGCGGATCGATCGAGCGCCAGCCAGATACATTGGTACGGCGATTGCGCGAATGGATTTCGAGGTCGAGTTTCAGAAGCTGAGCTCGCACATTGATCGCGTGCTGAACCCGCAATCCGAGAAAAATAGGGACAGTCCCTATTTCAGGCCGCCGCGTCCTTCGCGTCCGCGCGTAGCTCCAGCTCAAGCGCGGCGATCACCTTCATCACCGTGTCGAGGCTCGGATTTCCCTCCTCGTTCAGCGCCGCGTAGAGCGACCCTCGGCTAAGGCCGGTCGTCCGCGCAATGTCGCTCATCCCGCGCGCGCGGGCGATCATGCCGAGTGCATGGGCGATGACGCGCGCCTTGCCCGAAGCGAGCGCGTCGCTCAGCAATTCGGCCTGTGTGCCGGGATCGTCGATATATTCGGACGCGTCGAACGGCGTCGTCTGCTCTCTCAGTTTTTGCATGTTGAACTTAGTCATTGCGCCCTGCGATCTCCTTTGCCTTGGCGATGTCGCGCCGCTGCGATCCCTTGTCGCCCCCGATCAGAAGCAGAACCAGCGCCTCGCCACGCCAGGTGAAATAGAGCCGGTATCCCGGCCCCTGGTCGATCCGAAGCTCGCTCACCTTGTCGCCGACCGATTTGACGTCGCCGAAATGGCCGCCCTCCAGCAAAATGATGCGCTTGGCGATCCGCCCGCGTCCCACCATGTCGCGGAGGCTCCGGAACCAATTGGCGAACTCCGGCGTCTGCCGCGTCTTAATCACCTGTCTCGCATAGAAGACAGGTCTGCCCGTGTCAAGATTAGAAGACACTCCTTCGACTTGACGCGCCTCACAGGCAAAGTGCACGACTGCGCCAGTCTCACCCACCTGTTCAGGCGTCACGACCATGATCCGCACCGTCGCTTTGCTCTCCCTGCTGCTCCTCGCGACTGCCGCGCCGGCGCAGCGGGTGGCGCCGGCCGAGCAGGCGCGGCTGCAGAGGCTCGGCGCCGCTTTAGCGCTATGCCATCGCGCTATCGTCCGCCGCGACGCGGCGACGCGGCTCAGCGCGGCGCGGATCGCCGACCGCGCTCTGGCCGCCTGCGCCGGGCGCGAGGCGCCGATCCGCGCGGCTTTGGTCCGCCATCTCGGCCCTCGGCGCGCGCAGGCGGCGATGCAGGGCCAGCGCCAGCATTGGCGGCAGGGGATCGCGCGGATGGTGGCGGCGGCGCGGGCGCGCTGAATCCGCTTGCCGGCGGCCGCCGCTCGTCGAACCCGCTCGGCGGTTCGACGAAGGGCGGGCCGCTGCTTGCCTGTATTGCGGTTATGGTGCAGCGTCGCCGCTTTCCGACCTGACGTCCCAAGGGGTTTTCCGCACATGATCCGCAGCCTTGCCGCGCTTTCGCTCTTGCTCGTCTCCACCACCGCTTTGGCGCAGCCGCGCGCGCGAGGCGGCGGGGCAAACGAGGCGCCGGCCTGGGACGTCAACGCGCCGCCGGGCGCGCGGGTGCGGCAGGTGCCGATGAACGTCAGCGAAGGGACCTGGATGAACGTCGACGTCAGTCCCGACGGGCGGACGGTCGCGTTCGACCTGCTCGGCGACATTTACACGATGGGAATCGCCGGCGGGCGGCCGACGCGGATCACTTCCGGGCTGGCATTCGACATGCAGCCGCGCTTCTCGCCCGACGGGCGGCTGATCGCCTTCACCTCCGATCGGGGCGGGGCCGACAATATCTGGGTGATGAACGCCGACGGGACCGGCGCCCGGGCGATCACGCGGGAGACCTTCCGTCTGCTCAACGCGCCGACCTGGAGCCCCGACGGCCAATATATCGCGGCGCGCAAGCATTTCACGACCCAGCGCTCCTTGGGCACCGGCGAAATCTGGCTCTACCACGTCAGCGGCGTCGGCGACGGCGTGCCTTTGGTCGAGAGGCCCAACCCGCAGTTCCAGAAGGAATTGGGCGAGCCGGCTTATTCCGCCGACGGCCAGTCGATCTTCTTCAGCCGCAACGTCACCCCGGGCAACATCTTTGAATATGCCCAGGATTCGAACCGCGAGGTGTTCGCGATCGAGCGGTTTGACGTCGCGACCGGAGAGCGCACCAGGGTCGCCGGCGGCCCGGGCGGCGCGGTCCGTCCGACTCCTTCGCCCGACGGCCGCTATCTCGCTTACGTCCACCGCACCGGCGGCCGCTCGCGCCTGTTCGTCAAGGATTTGCAGTCGGGCGAGAAGCGGCAGGTCTACGCCGATCTCGACCAGGATTTGCAGGAGACCTGGGCGGTCCACGGCGTCTATCCCAATATGGACTGGACCCCGGACAGCCAGACGATCGTCTTTTGGGCCGGCGGCAAGATCCGCCGCGTGGGCCGCGACGGCTCGGCCTCCGCCGAAATCCCGTTCCAGGTCAGCGACTCGCGCGCCGTGATCGATCCGCCGCGGCCGCAGGTCGCGGTGGCGCCGGCCACCGTCACCACCCGCATGCCGCGCTTTGCCTCGGTCTCGCCGGACGGCAGCCGAGTGGTGTTCGAGACGCTGGGGCGGCTCTACATCCGCGATGCCGCGGGGAGCGCCGCGCCGCGCCCGCTGACCGCCCAGGACGGCGACTTCCAATCCTTCCCGTCCTGGTCGCGCGACGGCGCCCGCATCGCTTTCGTCTCGTGGAACGACCAGCGCCTCGGCGAAATCCGCACCGTCTCGCGCGACGGCGGCGATCTGCGCACCGTGACCCGGCAACCGGGACATTATCGCCGCCCGCGCTTCTCGCCCGACGGCGCGACGATCGTCTACGAAGCGGGCGGCAGCCAGGGCCTGACATCGAACCGCTGGTCGGGCGCGAACGGCGTGTTCCGCGTCGCCAGCGCGGGCGGCGCCTCGACCCGCATCCTCGGCGAGGGCGGCAACCCGCATTTCGGCGCCGACCCCGGCCGCGTCTTCATCGAAGTGAGCGAGCAGCAGAAGCAAAAGCTGATCAGCGTCGATCTGGGCGGCGGCAACCGGCGCGAGCACGCGTCGGGCGATATGGTCACCCAATATGAGCTCTCGCCGGATGGGCGCACGCTGGCGTTTCGCGAGAATTACAATCTGTTCGTGACGCCCTTCTTCGGCGCCGCCCGGACGCTCGAGATCGGCGCGCGCGGTTCGCAGCTGCCGGTGACGCGGGTCAGCGCCAATGGCGGCAACTATCCCAATTGGGCGGGCAACCGGCTCGCCTGGAGCCTTGGCCCGACGCTTTACGGCGCGAACGTTTCCGACATGCTGCGCAGCGCGCCCGGCGGCTCGTTCACCGCGCCCGCCACCGGAACGTCGCTGTCGATGACCGTCCCCGCCGACGCGCCGGCCGGCCAAATCGCGCTGGTCGGCGCCCGCATCGTCACCATGGCGCGCGAGGACGGCGGGATCATCGACGACGGCGTGATCCTGATCGACGGCAACCGGATCCGCGCGGTCGGCCGCCGCGGCGAGATCGCGATCCCGGCCGGCGCGCGCCAGGTCGACCTCGCGGGGAAGACAATCATCCCCGGCCTGATCGACGGCCACGCCCATGGCAGCCAGGGCGAGGACGATCTGATCCCGCAGCAAAACTGGTCGGCGATCGCGCACCTCGCGATGGGAGTCACCACCGTCCACGATCCCTCGAGCACCGCATCCGAAATCTTCCCCTCGGCGGAGATGCAGCGCGCCGGGATCATCCTGGGGCCCCGCACCTTCTCGTCGGGCGAGATCGTCTACGGCGCTCGAAGCCCGAGCCGGTTCGCTCTGGTCGATTCCTACGCCGACGCGCTCGCTCATGTCCGCCGGCTGCGGATCGAGGGCGCCCATTCGATCAAGAATTACAACCAGCCGCGCCGCAACCAGCGCCAGCAGGTCGCCGCCGCCGCGCGCGCCGAGAACATCCTCGTCGTGCCCGAGGGCGGCTCCCTGTTCCAGATGGACATCACCCTCATCCAGGACGGCAATTCGACGCTCGAGCACAATATCCCGCAGCAGCGCTTCTACGAGGACGTGGTCAGCCTCTTCTCGCAGACCCAGGTCGGCTACAGCCCGACTTTGGTCGTCACTTATGGCGGGCTTGCCGGCGACCCCTATTGGACCCAGGCGGAGCCGGTCTGGAGCCATCCCTTGCTGACTCGCCACACCCCGCCCGCCGAGCTTGCCTCGCGGGTACGCTCGACCACCGCGCCCGCCGACCAATATGTCGACCAGTATAGCGCGCGCGAATCGCATCGGCTCGCCCAGCGCGGCGTCCTGGTCGCCATCGGCGGCCACGGCCAGCAGCCCGGAATGGCCGAACATTGGGAGCTGTGGAGCCACGTCCGCGGCGGCGCCTCGCCGATCGAGGCGCTCCGCCACGGCACGGTCGACGCGGCGCGCATCTACGGCTTCAGCGACATCGGCACATTGGAACCCGGCAAGCTCGCCGACCTCGTCATCCTCGACGCCGACCCGACCCAGGACATCCGCAATTCGGACAATATAGCCCAGGTGATGCTCAACGGCCGGCTCTACGACGCCGCGACGATGAACGAGACCGTCACCGGCAACCGCGTGCGAGCGCCCTATTTCTGGGAGCAGGACGGCGGCGGCGGAACGGCGGCGGTGACGACCGCGACCGAAGAGGATTGAGAAAGGGGACAGTCTCTTTCCGCGCGCCCTTGCCAAGCTTCGCGCCGAGGCGGGGAAAAGTGACTGTCCCCATCCGGCTCGTCCCCATCCGGCGCCCGTTTTAGCACTTCGGTAAGATTCGTCTGTCAGCCTTCCTTTCGGGGAGACAGATATGGCGACTCAGGTCCAGCCGCAGCCGGTCGAGCAAAGATCGGAGCCGCGCTTCGAAGACCTGATCGACCGCGCCTTACTCACCTTCCGCGGCGCCGAATATCCGGTGCCGGTCGTCAACATCTCGAGCCGCGGCACGATGGTCGAGAGCGACCTTGCCCCGCGCCTGGGCGAAAGCGTGATCATCCGCTTCGAGGGATGCAGCCCGATCTACGCCTTCGTCCGCTGGAGCCGGGAAGGCCGGCTCGGTCTCAACTTCGGCTGCGAGATGATTCTCGGCTGATCCCCGCGCGCGAGAGGACAGTTACTGGTAGGCGATTATGTCTTTTACAAACCCGCTAGAGACGGACCATCGAACGGAGCGGCGGTGATCGCCTTCTCAGCGCAGGCAGTATGCGCGTGTAAGTTCTGAACCGTCTCGGTTGGCTGCCAGAGATTCGACAGTGCAAACTGCACGGCGGTTCTGTCATCGCGGGGAATGGTCTCACCGCAAAAACAGCAGGCGTATTTCACTCCGGCTTCTCCACCGGCTTTGGCTTCACCACGCGTTGCACGGCATCCCGCCAATCCGACCATTGCGCCGCGTCGAGGGGCGGTCCGCAGTCATGACCGCGATCTACGCTGCCCAGCAGCACGGCGATGTCATCCGACTCTTTCAACCCCCGCTCCCAGTAAGCCTCAAGAAAGACACGCATAGCGTCGAAAGCCTCAAGTTCGGTGAGGCTTTGAAGTGGTTCGCCGGGCCAGCTGGCCTCGCTCACTCTGATCTCTCAGGCACCGGCTTATGCTTCACCAGCTTCCCTAGGCGCTCGCGGAAGCGCGCGGGATCGTCGTCGCATTCGAGGTCGCGGGCGGCTTCCTCGAACTTCTCGCGCTGGGTTTTCTGGTCGTCGGTCATAACATTTTGCTCAATCGGTTGCTCGCGGACACGCGGTATATGAATGGGCCTTTTTGGGCATTGATCCTACCGGAAATCTTCTCCCAATTGTGGGCTAGGGCCTTCACCTTGAAGAACATTTGGGACGCGGCTCCATACAGGTAGAAGCACTTGATCTTGTGCTGCTTAATCGCCTCATAACCCGCGCTTCGCGGGCCACATTGGCGAGAGCGATCGGCATGAGAGTGTCAGCGTTCACCGCGTCGATAACCATGGTGCGAGCGCGGCCAGTGTCGCGGTCCACAAGGGCCAAAACCTTCATCTTATGATGGAAGGCGCGCTTGCGGGCATGTTCAAACACGGTGCCGACCTTGGCCGTGAATTGCTGGCGGCACTCGCCACACTTTTTCAGACCGTAGCGAATGGCGCCTTCCGGGCTCTTGCCGCTCGGCTTGCCGCGCACGTTGGCGAGGTCGTAGACGCGACCGCTCACGGTGCCGCAGTGAGGGCATACAACGCCGTCCGCCCAGACAACGCTCTCTAGATATTTGAACGCTCCGGCTCGCTGTGGAACTGACGCTGAGATAGAACGGACATCGGTTTGCTCCTATGCCGATATCTCTCCTCATGCGTTTGGGTTTGTAAAGCACATAATCGCCTACTGGTAACTGTCCCCATTCGGTCTTACTCCGCGACCGGCGCGAGGAGGCCACCCGATGATCGACCTTTACACGTCCCCGACTCCCAACGGCTACAAGATCTCGATCCTGCTCGAGGAGCTGGAGCTCCCCTACGCTGTCCATGCGATCGACCTTTCGACCGGCGCCCAGAAGGAGCCTTGGTTCACCGCGATCAACCCCAATGGCCGGATTCCGGCGATCGTCGATCGCGCGAACGGCGATTTCCCGGTGTTCGAGAGCGGGGCGATCATGCTCTATCTGGCCGAGCGTGAGGGCAGGCTGATCCCGCCCGACGCGAAGGGCCGCTCCAGGGTCGTCCAATGGCTGATGTTCCAGATGGGCGGGCTGGGGCCGATGATGGGCCAGGCCAACGTCTTCGCGCGCTATTTCCCCGAAGTGATCCCGCCGGCGATCGACCGCTACCGGCGCGAGAGCCGGCGCCTGCTCGAAGTGCTCGACCGGCAGCTCGCGGATATGGAATATCTCGCCGGCGATTATTCGATCGCCGACATCGCCAATTTCTGCTGGGCGCGGATCCACGAATGGCCGGGCGTCGAGATTGACGGGCTCGACCATCTCCAGCGCTGGATCGGCGCGATCGCCGCCCGCCCGGCGGTCGCCCGCGGCCTCGAAATCCCGCCGCGAAGCCAGGACGAGGCGGCGCTGATCGCGAAGGCGCGCACCCTGCTCGCCTGAGCGAGGCGCCCTTGATCGCGGCCCCGCGCGCGGCCTATGGCGGCGCGGGGGCCGGACAAGAAGGAATTTTCATGCGTCTCACCAAGCCCCTGCTCGGCCTCGCCGCGCTCGGCCTCGCCGCGATGGCGGCGGCGCAGAGCGGCGCCCCGCCCGCCGAGGCACCGGCCGCCGCCCCGGCGGAGCCCGCGGCCCAGCCGCCCGCCGAGCCCGCTGCCACCGAAGTTCCGGCCGAGCGCGGCCTTTCGGGCCTCGAAGACACGGTCAACCAGCTCCGAGACGAGCCGGCGCTCGCCGTGGAGCCGCCCGCGCCTCCGGCGACGGACGCACCCCCCGCCGCCCCCGCGACCACGCCCGCGCCCGCACCCGCCGCCCCGGCGCGGCCGCTGACCGCCGAGCAGCGCGCCCAGCTCGACGCTTCGGTTCAGCGCGGACGGCTGCTGTTCGCGATCGCGCGGGCCGGGCTGATCGCGACGCAGGACATGCTGAGCCGCGTTTCCGATCCAAGCGCCGCCGGGATTGCCGGCTGGCTCGCCGAGCCCGCGGGCAATGCGACCGGCGTCACTTTCTACGCCAATGGCGAGGGCGGCGCGCCGCCGGCCGCGGTCTATCGCGTCAGCATCCTGGGCGGCCGGGTGACTTCGCGCGAGATATTCCTCACCAGGATCCGCCCGCCGCTCGGCCCGCATCTGGCACGGATGGCGGCGGCGCGCGCGGCGACTGACGCGCTCGAACATCCGGCCTGCGGCGGTTCGAATTTCAACGTGCTCGTCGTGCCGGCGCCCGCGCCCGACGCACCGATCGACGTCTACCAGCTGAGCGTGCCGGCCCGGCGCGGCCATTATCCGGTCGGCGGCCATTACAAATCGACGATCGCGCCCGACGGATCGGTCGCCGCTTCGCGCGGCTTCACCAATGCCTGCCTCGATCTCGCCGTCCCCGAGCCCGCCGCCGGCCGGCAGCCGGCGCCGCTCGCCGTCACCCATTTGCTCGATCCGCTGCCGACCGAGATCCACGTCTTCCTGGCGCTGTCGACCGGCCACCCTTTGGTCGTGGTGGCGGGCGATCCGCAGCGATTGTTCGCGGTGACAGGCGCCGGAATCGCCGAGATCAGGAACTAGGGACCGAAATTCGCAAGATCGATCAAGCGCTTCGTCGAAAAGGGGCTTGCGCGAATCGCTTTTCGCCTGAACGGCGGAGGGAAGACAATATGGGGAGCGGCGCGGCGCGAAGCCGGCCAGGCCGCCTGGGAGGATTTTTCAATGAAGAGCTCACATTTCGCGCTGGTTTCGGCGCTGCTTCTCGCTGGCGCGGCGCCGATCCTGGCCCAGCCTCCCGCTGCCGGCGCCCGCCCGCCGGCGGCGTCGCGGTTCGCGCCCTGGGGCGTCGACCTTTCCGCCCGCGATCCGGCGATCAAGCCGGGCGACGATTTCTTCCGCCATGCCAACGCCAATTGGTTCGCGCGCAACCCGATCCCGGCCGACCGGACCGCCTGGGGCGTCGGCACGGTGCTCTCCGAGGATGTCGAGGCGCAGGTTAGGGCCATCGTCGAGACCGCCAATCGCGGCTCCGATCCGGTCAGCCGCCAGGTCGCCGCAATGTATGCGAGCTGGATGGATGAGGCCGGGATCGAGCAGCGCGGCGCCGCGGTGCTGCGCCCCTATCTCGATCGCATCGCCGCCGCCCAGACCCGCGACGATCTGATCCGCCTGTTCGCGCAGCCGGGCTGGCCCGCGCCGATCGGAGTCGGCATCACCCCCAATCCGGCCGACCCGACGCGCTATGTCGCCGGCACCGTCCAGGGCGGCCTGGGCATGCCCAACCGCGATTATTATCTGCGCGAGGGCGCCCAGTTCGACGCCTATCGCACCGCCTACCGCAATTATGTCGTCACCATGCAGCGCCTCGCGGGAATCGCCGATCCGGAGGCCAAGGCCGACGCGATCATCGCGCTCGAGCGCCGCATCGCCGAGGCGCATTGGGCGCCCGAGCGAAGCCGCGACGTCACCCAATCGATCAACCCGATGACGCCTGCCCAGCTCGCCGAGCTGGCGCCACAGTTCAATTGGCCGCTGCTGCTGCGCGAGCAGGGCCTGGGCGACCTCCAGACGATCGTCGTGCGCCAGACGACCGCGATCCAGGCCGAGGGCCGGCTGTTCGAAGAGGTGCCGCTCCAGACCTGGAAGGACTGGATGGCTTATCAGTTCATCCGCAATTACGCGCAATTCCTGCCGCGCGCGTTCGACGAGGCCAATTTCGATTTCTACTCGCGCACGCTGCGCGGCGTCGAGCAGCAGCGCGACCGCTGGAAGCGCGGCCTCGGCATACTCGACAGCACGCTCGGCGAAGCGGTCGGCGAAATCTACGTCCGCCGTCACTTCCCCGACAGCAGCCGGCGGCAGATGGCCGAGCTGGTGGGCGATTTGCGCGCCGCGTTCGCCGAGCGGCTCCGCCGGAATCCCTGGATGGACGAAGCGACCCGGACCGCGGCTCTGGCCAAATTGGACGCCTTCGATCCGCGCATCGGCAATCCGGTCCGCTACGTCGATTATTCCTCGATGCAGGTCGATCCCAACGATCTGCTCGGCAACATGATGCGCGGTGCCCGCTTCCAGCAGGATCTGGCGCTGTCGCGATTGCCTCATCCGGTGGATCGCTCGCTCTGGGCGATGAATCCGCAAACGATCAACGCTTATTACAGCCCGCTGACCAACCAGATCACCTTCCCGGCCGCGATCCTCCAGCCGCCTTATTTCAACCCGGAGGCCGATCCGGCGGTCAATTACGGCGCGATCGGCGCGGTCATCGGCCACGAAATCGGCCACGGCTTCGACGATCAGGGCCGCCGCTTCGCGCCCGACGGGCGCCTGCGCGACTGGTGGACGGCGCAATCGGCGGAGCGCTTCACCGCCCTCGCCACGCGGCTGGGCGCGCAATATTCGGCGTTCGAGACCGCCGGGCAGAACCTCAACGGGTCGCTCACCATGGGCGAGAATATCGGCGATTTGGGCGGGCTCGAAATGGCCTATGCCGCCTATCAGCGCTACCAGGCGCGGAACGGACGGGCGCCGGTGATCGGCGGGCTGACCGGCGATCAGCGCTTCTTCCTGGCTTTCGCCCAGGCGTGGCGCAACAACGTCCGCGAGGGCGCGCTGCGCCAGCAGGTGCTGACCGGCCCGCACAGCCCGCCCGAATTCCGGGTCAACGGCGTCGTCCGCAATTTCGACGCCTGGTATACGGCGTTCGACGTCCGGCCCGGCGACCGGCTCTATCTGCCGCCCGAGCAGCGCGTCCACATCTGGTAATGGCGAAGGGCGCCGCTATTGCGGCGCGAGCGCGAAATCGACGCGGATGCGGACCTCGCTGCCGCTCATCCCCGGCTGGACCGGCGGGGGCGCCGACATCTGCGCCGCCGCGTCCTCCATCGCCATCATACCCACCATGATCTGGTCTTGGCTCGCGCCGGGATCGCGGATCGCGAGCACGCGGTCGACGCGCAGCCCCGCCGCCTGCGCATAGGCCTCGGCCCGGCCGCGCGCCGCGCGATAGGCCTGGGCATAAGCCGAGCGGTTGGCCGCCTCGGGATCGGCGACGCTCAGATTCGGCCCGGAAAGGACGTTGGCGCCCGCGTCGGTCGCCGCCGCGATCGCCGGGCCGGCGCGAGCGAGGTCGCGGACGCGGACCTCGATCATGTTGTTCGCTTCGAACCGGCCGCGATTGGGGCCGTGGTCGACGCGGGCCAGGGTGATCGACCGGGTCTGGACGTCCTCGGACCGGATGCCGAGCGCGCGCATCGCGGCGACGACGCGGCCCATCGCCTGATTGTTTCCGGCGCTCGCCGCCGCCGCGCTCGGCGCGATCGTCGAAACGCCGGCGACGAAGCGGGCCTCGTCGGGCCTCGTATCGGCCCGGCCCGAGGCCGTGATCTGGACCAGCACCTCGCCGCGCTCGACGCCGCGCGGATTCGGCGGCGGCTGCCCGCAGGCGGCCAGCGCGACGCACAGCGGCAAGGCCAGGGCGCAAGCGCGCATCGCTTCAGCGCTTGATGTCGCTGACCATCCCCTTGGTCGAGGGCTGCGAGGCGTTCTTCTTCGGCTTCTCCGCTTTGGGCTTGCGGATTTCCCTGTTCGATTTCTTCTGACCCTTGGCCATCGTCCTCGTCCTTTCGCTGCGGCGTCATTCCCGGGGCGCGCTTTAGGCGCCCTTGGCCGCTTATGCCCGGAGATTCGCCGCGCCGCCAGCGCCCGCTCAGAACGAGCCCGGCACCTCGCGCTGCGGCGTGCTGGGCCGGTCGGGCATGAGCAGCTCGCGCGCCGGCGCCCTGAGCGCCGCAGCGCCCGGCGGCGCGGCGCTGATCGGGGTGCAGACGCGGCCGGCGAGAAAGTCGAGCGCGGCCCGGGTCGAGGCTTCGGCCGGATCGCCCATCGGCCGGGTGAAATCGTCCGCCGCCTGGCAGCTCGCCATCTTGGTCGCCAGGCCGTCATAATAATCGCCCTGGCGCGCGGCGTTCTGGGTGGCGAAGGCGACGACGCGCAGGCGGTCGTCGCAGGCGCCGCGGTCGACCGCGATCTGCCCGACCGGCTTGCCGTAGGTGTTGGTGCCAATGAGGGCCGCGTTGGCGTGCAGATAGGGGATGAAGGCGTTCATCACGAGCTCGCTGGCCGAGGCGGTGCCGCCGGTGCCGATGAACGCGATCCGGGCCGGCGCCACCGATTGCGCTTGCTGGGCGAAGAAGCGGGTCGATCCGTTCGACGCCTTTTCGGGGCGGAAAGCGGTGTAGGAGAAGACCTCCGCGCTCGTCCGGTTGCGGCCGAGCAGATCGCCGAACAACTCGGCGATCGAGACCAGCCCGCCGCCATTATACCTGAAGTCGACGATGATGTCGGTGATGCCCTGGGCGCGGAACTGGGCGAAGGCGCCCCGCAAAGCGGGATCGGCGGGCGAGATGAAGGTGCGCAGATTCACATAGCCGACCATCCGGCCGCCGTCGTTGATGATCCGCACCCCGTAGCGGCTCGAAACCGGGGTCAGCTCGTAATCGGCCTTGGTGACGTTGAGGTCGCGGGTGCCGGCCGGATCGGTCACCCGCAGCAGCCGCGCCGTGCCCGCAATCGTCGGCCCGAGCGCGTTGGTGATTCCGGCCGTGCCCTCGGCGGCGATGATCTCGGAGACGCTGCGCAAATTGGCGGCGCCGGTGCCGATCGCGAGGATTTCGGTGCCGCGGTCGATCCCGGCGGCGAGCGCGGGCGCGCCTTCGAACGCCTCGGCCACGAACACGCGCCGGGCCGCGACGTCGTAGGACAAGCGGATGCCGAAGCCCGCGCTCGATCCGGACGCATAAAAGGCATTTTCCTCGGCGATCGAGGTCACATAGGTGAAGAAGCGGTCCCGGCGCTGGGCGCGCGCGGTCGCGGTCAGCGCGTCGATATAGTCGGCGACGCTCGCATAGGGCGCCGGGCTGAGGCTCGCCGGCAGGGTTTCGGGGAACAGATACCATTCGCGCAGCTGCGCCGCCGCCCAATTCTGCCGGTCGACGAGCGAGCAGGCCGCGTTAACCGGCGTGGTCTGGGTCGAAGCGGCGCCGCCCGCACTGCTGGTGCCGCCGCCGCCGCAGCCCGAAAGGAGCCCGGCCAGGGCAAAAGCCGCCGTAATACGCTGATACTTCATTCGATCTTTCCGCTAGTCTTCAATCGCTTAGCCGAGTTTCGCGGCCTTGTCAGCACGAACTTGCGGCCCGAGCCGCTTTGCGCCATCGCACCGGCGATGCCGGCCAACACCTCCTATACATTCCGCGCGGCCGGCCCGGCCGATCTGCCGCTGATCGCGCGTTGGCGGGCGATGCCGCACGTGATCGAATATTGGGGGCCGCCCGAAGTCGAGCCGGCGGCCGCCTCTCTGGCCGATCCGCGGATCGCGATGTGGATCGTCGCTTATTCGGGCCGCCCGTTCGCTTACGCGCAGGATTATTGTCCGCACGATTGGGCCGATCATCCCTTCGCCCATCTCCCGCCCGGCGCGCGCGGCATCGACCAATATATCGGCGAGCCGGGGATGGTCGGCCGCGGCCATGGCAGCCGCTTCGTCCGCCGCCATTGCGAGGCGCTGTTCGCGGCCGGCGCGCCGGCGGTCGGAACCGATCCGCATCCGGACAACGCCCGCGCGATCCGCGCCTACCAAAAAGCCGGCTTCGCTATCGCCTCGGGCCCGCTCGACACGCGCTGGGGCCGCGCGATCCTGATGGAGCGCTGGCCTTAGGGGGATTCCCAGCCCGCGATGATTTCGACGAAGGCGGCGCCGTAGCGCTCGAGCTTGGCGGCGCCGACGCCCGACACCCGCGACAGAGCATGCAAGGTCGTCGGCTTCAATTCGGCCATCTCGCGTAACGTGCTGTCGTGGAAGATGACGTAGGGGGGCACGCCTGCCTCGGCGGCCAGCTCGCGGCGCCTTGCCCGCAGCGCCTCGAACAGGGGATCGTGCGGATATTCGGCCGCCTTGCGGTCGCGGCGGCGGGTGCGCCTGGGCGGCAAAACGATCTCCACCTTGGCCTCGCCCTTGAGGATCGGCCGCGCGCCCGGGCCGAACGAAAGGCCGCCGAAATCGTCGGCGCGCAGCGCGTCGCGGGCGAGCAAGGCGCGGGCGACCGGCTTGACCAAAGCCAGTTCGTCGGCGTCGGCGATCCCAAACACGCTGAGCCGGTGGTGGCCGAAACCCAGCACCTTGTCGGTCTCGCGCCCGGCCAGCACGTCGGTCAGATGGCCGATGCCGAACCGCATCTCGGTGCGGAAGGCGGCCGAAAGCAGCTTTTGCGCCGCCGTGCTCGCGTCGATCGCGGTCGGCGGGTTCAGGCAATTGTCGCAATTGCCGCAGGTCGCGGGCGGATCCTCGCCGAAATGCCGGAGCAGGATGGCGCGGCGGCACCCGGCGGTCTCGACCAAAGTGGCGAGCGCGTTCAATCGCTCGCGCTCGCCGGCCTGGCGCGCCTCCTCGACCTCGGTCGTGATCCGCCGCCGGGCGCGCGAAAAATCCTCGGCGCCCCAGAACAGCCAGGCAAAAGCCGGCTCGCCGTCGCGCCCGGCGCGGCCGGTCTCCTGATAATAAGCCTCGATCGACTTGGGAATTCCGGCATGGGCGACGAAGCGCACGTCGGGCTTGTCGATCCCCATGCCGAAGGCGATGGTCGCGACCATCACCATATCCTCGCTGGAGACGAACGCGGCCTGGTTGCGCCGGCGGACTTCGGGATCCAGCCCGGCATGGTAGGGAAGGACCCGGCGCCCAGCGTCCGACAATTGCCCGGCCAGCTTTTCGGTCGCCGCGCGGCTCGCAGCGTAGACGATCCCCGGCCCCGGCTGCTCGTCGAGCAGAGCCTTCAATTGCGCCCCGACGCTGTCGCGCGGCCGGACGGAGTAGCGGATGTTGGGCCGGTCGAAGCCCGAGATGATCAGGCCGTCGGCGGGAATGCCGAGCTGGACCAATATATCGGCGCGGGTGCGCGCGTCGGCGGTCGCGGTCAGCGCCAGCCTCGGCACGTCCCCGAAGGAATCGAGCAGGGGCCGCAGCAGCCGGTAATCGGGCCGGAAATCGTGCCCCCATTCGGAGACGCAATGCGCCTCGTCAATCGCGATCAGGGCCAGCGGAATGCGTTCGATCAGCTCGCGAAAGCCCGCCCCAGTCGCCCGCTCCGGCGCGACGTAGAGCAGTTCGAGCTCGCCTTTCCTGAGCCGCTCCACCGTCTCGGCCCGGTTGCTGTCGGCCGATGTCAGCGCCGCCGCCCTGAGGCCGAACGCCTCGGCCGCCCTGATCTGGTCGTGCATCAGGGCGATCAAGGGCGAGATCACCAGCGCCGTCCCCTCCAGCGCCAGCGCCGGCACTTGGTAGCAAAGCGATTTGCCCGCCCCGGTCGGCATCACCGCGAGCGTCCGCGCGCCCGCCATGACGCGCCCGATCACCTGCTCCTGGACGCCGCGAAAGCCCTGGAAGCCGAACGTGTTGCGCAGGATTTGCAGCGGCGAGGTCATCGGCCTTCCAGAGCCGCCGGCACAGGAAATGTCGAGTCGCATCTCGGGCCCCGATATCAAGAACAAAAAGAGAATACCAGTGCTAGCAGGCGCGCGGGCAGGCCGGTGGCGCCCTCGATTGTTCCCCCTTGGGGCGCTTGGCCAGCCTCCAGAAAAACCAGCCCCAAACCCCCGTCTTTACCGAAATTTTGTCAATTTGGCCGACAGTGCCGCCCATGTCGGAGAAGCTTACACTTCCCTCTGCGCGGCGGGCGGATCGGATGACGAGCCGGGGCATCGGGCCGTCATGATCCGGCTGTTCAAACATTATGTGCCTTATGGCGTGCTGCTGCTCGGCGCGATCGACTTCGCTTTGTTGCTCGGCTCGGCGCAGGCCGGCTGGGCCTTGCGGCTGTGGCAGGTGGCGGGCGAATTCGACGCCGATGCGGCGCGGCTGCCCAACATGCTCGCCTTCGCGGGCGCGCTGCAGGCGGCGATGGTCGCGGTCGGGGTCTATGCCGTGCCCGCCCTGCGCTCGGTGCGGTTCGCGATCGCCCGGCTGATCGTCGCCGTCGCGCTTGGGATCCTCCTATTGTCCCTGGTCTTCTTCGTCGTGCCGCCGGTCAGCTTCTGGCGCTCGAGCCTGCTCTACGCGACCTGGTTCGCCCTGATCGGCATGACGCTCGTCCGGGTGGCGCTGCGCGATCTGCTCGGCGGCGAGCGCTTCAAGCGCCGGGTGATGGTGCTCGGCGCCGGCGCGCGCGCGGGCCGGATCGAGGCGCTGGCGCGCTCGAACGGCGCCGGCTTCTGCGTCGTCGGCTATATCGGCATGAACGACGGGCCGGCCGCGGTCGCGGGCGGAGTCAACCGCGCCGATGTCACCAGCCTGCCCGGCCATCTGCTCAGCCTCGGCGCGAGCGAGGTCGTGCTGGCGCTCGAGGAGAGGCGCAACGCCTTGCCGCTCAACGATCTGCTCAAGATCAAGACGACCGGCGTCCAGGTCCACGATTTCTCGTCCTTCCTCGAGCGCGAGACCGGCCGGGTCGATCTCGACAGCCTCAACCCCTCCTGGCTGATCTTCTCCGACGGCTTCTCCTCGGGCCGGCGCCTGTCGGGCGTCGCCAAGAGGCTGTTCGACATCCTCGCCAGCCTGATCCTTCTGGCCTTCACCTTTCCGCTGATCCTGGCGAGCGCGCTGGCGATCGTGCTCGAAAGCCGCGGCCCGGCTTTCTTCCGCCAGCGCCGGGTCGGCCTCTACGGCGTTCCGTTCGACCTCCTCAAATTGCGCTCGATGCGGCTCGATGCCGAGGTCGGGGGCAAGGCGGTCTGGGCGCAGAAGGACGATCCGCGCGTCACCCGCGTCGGCCGGATCATCCGCACGCTCCGGATCGACGAGCTGCCCCAGATCTGGTCGGTGCTGAAGGGCGAGATGAGCTTCGTCGGCCCGCGCCCCGAGCGGCCCCAGTTCGTCGCCGATCTCGAGGCGCGCCTGCCTTATTATGCCGAGCGCCACGTCGTGAAGCCCGGCATCACCGGCTGGGCCCAGATCAACTATCCCTATGGCGCCAGCGTCGAGGACGCCCGCGAGAAGCTCGAATTCGACCTCTATTACGCAAAAAATTACACCCCGTTCCTCGACCTCCTGATCCTCCTCCAGACGGCGCGGGTGGTGATCTGGCCGGAGGGGGCGCGATGACCGGCTTCGTCGCCTTGTGGAGCCATTTGCTGGCGGCCGCGCTCTACGGCGCGCTCGCCGTCTACCAGCTGCGGCGCTGGCGCGGCGACGCGCGCAACCGGCCGCTGATCACCGCCTTTGCCGCGATGTCGGTCTGGACGATCTTCCTCGCCTTGCTCGGCCCCTACGCCTTCCTGACCCAGCTCGCCGAGAGCGGCCGCAACCTGGCCTTCCTGGCCTTCATCTACGGCCTGCTCGCGGGCGCCGCCGACGGCGGCCGCCAGCGCGCGGTCAAGGGCCTGTTCGCCGCGGTCGCGGCCGTGATCGGCCTGCAGATCGTGGTCGGCGGCGTGATGCCCGAATTCCAGCGCGCGCCGATGGTCTTCGAGGCGCTGGCCTCGACCAGCCAGATCATCGGAATGATCATCGCCGCCGGCGCCCTGATCCTCGTCCACAATCTTTACGGCCAGGCGGCGCCCGGCTCGCGCTCGGCGCTCCGCTTCCCGATGATCGCTCTGGCGGCGATGTGGGCCTACGATCTTCACCTCTACACACTCGCTTATTTCACCCGCGCGCCGGGCGCCGAATTGTTCGCGCTGCGCGGCCTGGTGCTCGCCGCGCTCGCGCCTTTGTTCGCGCTCGGCGTGCGCAACGCGACCTGGAAGATCCAGATTTCGCGCGCCGCGACCTTCCAGTCGGTCTCGCTGGTTCTTATCCTCGTCTATCTGGTCGCGATGATGCTGGCGGCCCGCGCGATGGAGATCGTCGGCGGCGATTGGGCGCGGATCGGCCAGGTCGGCGTAATCTTCGTGATGACCCTGGCGGCGCTCGTCCTCCTGCCCTCGGCCAAGCTGCGTGCCTGGCTCAGGGTCGTGCTCGCCAAGCATCTGTTCGAGCATCGCTACGATTACCGCCAGGAATGGCTGCGCTTCACCGATACGGTCGGCCGCGAGGGCGGCGCCGGGGCTCCGCTCGAGGAAAGGGTGGTGAAGGCGCTCGCCGATATCGGCGGCTCGCCCGCCGGCCTGCTGTTGACCTGCGACGAGGGCTATCGGCTGTCGCCCGCCGGGCGCTGGAACTGGAGCGCCGCCACGCCCGCCGGCGAGGGCGCCGAGGCGTTGCTGCGCCATGTCGAGAGCGGCGGCTTCGTCATCGAGTTCGAGACGATCCGCAGGGGCTGGATCGCCGCGGGCGACGCGCGGATTCAGATCCCGGACTGGCTGGCGTCGATCGAGCGCGCCTGGGCCGGAATCCCCCTGATCCACGGCGGCAAGCTCGCCGGGCTCGTCATCCTCGAACACCCGCCCTTCCGGCGCCCGCTGGACTGGGAGGATTTCGACCTGTTCCGCACCGCCGGCATCCAGGCGGCGAGCTACATCGCCGAGGCGCGCAGCCAGCGGGCGCTCGCCGACGCCCAGCGCTTCGACGAGTTCAACCGCCGCTTCGCCTTCATCATGCACGACATCAAGAATCTGGTGAGCCAGCTCGCCCTCGTCGCCCGAAACGCCGAGCGCCACGCCGACAATCCCGAATTCCGCGCCGACATGATCGCGACGCTGCAAAATTCGGTCCGCAAGATGAACGATCTTCTCGCCCGCCTTTCGCCCGGCGCAGCGCGCGAATCCGAGCCGGTGCGACCGGTCGCAGTCCAGCCGCTCGTCGAGGCGCTGGCCGCCGGCAAGCGCCGGCTCCACCCGGTTCGAGTCAGCGGCGACGCCGCGCTCGTCGCAAGGGTCGATCCGGCCGGCCTCGAACAGGCGCTCGGCCACCTCCTCCAGAACGCGATCGACGCCAGCGCTCCGGGCGCGGCAATCGACATAAATTTCTTCGAAAGCGGCGGCGACGTCGCGATCGAAGTCAGCGATCGCGGCCATGGCATGTCGGCGGCGTTCGTCCGCGATCGCCTGTTCCAGCCCTTCGTCTCGACCAAGGAATCGGGGTTCGGGATCGGCGCCTACGAGGCGCGGGCGCTGATCCTCGCCATGGGCGGTCGCCTCGACGTCGAGAGCGGCGAAGGCGAAGGCGCCAGGTTCACCCTTTTTCTGCCGGCCGCCGAAGATCTCGCCGCGCCTCATTATGAACGGAAACGCGCATGAACGCCGCCGTGAATCACAAGCTGCTCAGGCCGAAGCTGCTGATCGTCGAGGACGACGAGGGGCTGCAGCGCCAGCTGCGCTGGGCTTATGACGATTATGAGGTGCTGGTCGCTTCCGACCGCAACGCCGCGGTGGACCTGGTCCGCTCGGCCGAGCCGGCGGTGGTCACGCTCGATCTCGGCCTTCCGCCGGATCCCGACGGCGTCACCGAGGGCTTCGCGACCCTCGAGACGATTCTTACCCTGAAGCCCGAGACCAAGGTGATCGTCGCTTCCGGCCACGGCGCCCGCGAAAGCGCGCTTCGGGCGATTGCATCCGGCGCCTATGATTTCTACCAGAAGCCGGTCGACATCGACCAGCTCGGCCTGATCGTCCGCCGCGCCTTTCAGCTCCACGGGCTTGAGGACGAGAATCGCCGCCTCGAAGTCCAGGTCGGCGCCGAGCGCACGGTGCTCGGCTCGATGATCACCGCGGCGCCCGAAATGACCCGGGTCGCGCGGACCATCGAGCGCGTCGCCAATACCGACGTTTCGGTGATGCTGCTCGGCGCGTCCGGAACCGGCAAGGAATTGCTCGCCCGCGGAGTCCACCGCGCCAGCCGGCGCCGCGGCGGCGCCTTCGTCGCGATCAACTGCGCCGCTATCCCCGAGAATCTGCTCGAAGCCGAATTGTTCGGCTACGAAAAGGGCGCCTTCACCGGGGCGATCAAGACCAATGAGGGCAAGATCGAGCTCGCCCATGGCGGCACCTTGTTCCTCGACGAGGTCGGCGACATCCCGCTGGCGCTCCAGGTCAAGCTGCTGCGTTTCTTGCAGGAAAGGGTGATCGAGCGGATCGGCGGCCGCCGCCCGATCGCGGTCGACACGCGGATCGTGTGCGCCACCCACCAGAATCTGGAGGAGATGATCGCGGCGGGCACCTTCCGCGAGGATCTTTACTACCGGCTCGCCGAGATCGTCGTGCGCATCCCCAGCCTCGCCGAGCGGCACGGCGATCCGGCCCTGCTCGCCAAGCATTTCCTGTCGCGCTTCGCCGCCGAGATGAACCCGCACGTCAGGGGCTTTGCGCCGGGCGCGCTCGCCGCGATCGAGAATTGGGCTTGGCCGGGCAACGTGCGCGAGCTCGAGAACCGGCTGAAGCGCGCGGTGATCATGGCCGACGGCAAGCTCGTCACCGCAGAGGATCTCGATCTGTCCGCGCCCGCCGGCGACAGCCTGCCGGTCAACCTCAAGGCCGCGCGCGATACCGCCGACCGCCGCGTCATCCGCAAGGCGCTGGCGCAGACCGACGGCAATATTTCGGGTGCCGCCAAATTGCTCGGCATCAGCCGGCCGACGCTCTACGACCTCCTGAAGCAATATGGGCTGCAGGCGTGAGAATTGCCGCGCCTCTCCTTGCCTTGGCGCTGCTCGCTTCCTGCTCGGGCCGGACGGGCACGGCCTATGAGCGCGGGCTCGCGGCGTTCAATCTTGGCGACGTGCGCACCGCCCGGGTCGAGTTCCTCAACGCCCTTCAGGCCGATCCGGAGGATCACGCGGCGCGCGTCATGCAGGCCCGAGTTCACCTTGCCCTTGGAGACGGCGTCGCCGCCGAATCGGAGATTCTGCGCGCGCGCCAGTCGGGCGTGCCCGCGTCCGAAACCGCCCATCTGCTCGCCCATGCCGAATTGCTCCAGGGCGACCCCCGCGCCGCGCTCGCCGAAGCCGCCGGCGCTCAGGGCGCGCACGAAGCCTATGCCGCCCGCATCCGCGGCCGCGCCTATATGGCGCTCGGCGAGGGCGGCAACGCGCTCGCCGCGTTCGACCGCGCCCTCGTCCTCGCGCCGCGCGATGGCGGCGTCTGGACCGATGTCGCCCGCTTCCGCCGCTCCAGCGGCGATATCGCCGGCGCGCTCGAAGCGATCGACCGCGCGGTCGCCGCCGGTCCGCGCAACACCGAGGCGCTGGTGCTGCGCGGCCTGCTGACCCGCGCCCAATATGGCCTCGCCGCTTCCCTGCCCTGGTTCGATCGCGCGCTCGAGGTCGATTCGGGCAATGTCGAGGCGCTGCTCGAGCGCGCCATCACCTATGGCGACATGGGCCGGATGAGCGACATGCTGGGCGATACGCGCGAAGTCCATCGGCTGACCGGCGGCCATGCGACCGCTTATTATCTCCAGGCGGTGCTCGCCGCGCGCGCCCGCAATTTCGAGCTCGCGCGCAGCCTGTGGGCCCGCACGAACGGCGCGTTCGATTCGACGCCGGCCGGCCGGCTGCTCCTCTCCGCGATCGATTTCGAGACCGGCAATGCGGAGCAGGCCGCCCGCCGGCTCGCCGGCCTCCTCGCCGATCAGCCGCGCAACCGCCGCGCCCGCCGCCTGCTCGCCGCCGCCCAGTGGCGGATGGGCGACGCCGCCGCGACGGCGGCGACTTTGCGCCCGATCGCCGATCTGCCCGACGCCGATTCCTACAGCCTGTCGTTGATGGGCCGGGCGCTTGCGCGGCTCGGCGACGGCGACGGCGCATCGCTCTATCTGGCCCGCGCGGCCCGTCCGCAACCAGGCGCGCTGACCGCGCTCGATCCGCTTAGCGAAGGCGATTTCGCCGCCGTCCGCCGCGCCTCCCAGGAGCGTCCCGGAGACGGCCCCGCTCAGGTCGCCCTGGTTTCGGCCTTGCTCGCCCGCGGCCAGGGGGACGAGGCGCTCGCCCGCGCCCGCGCCCTCCAGGCCGCCAATCCCGGCGCGCCCGAGGTCCACATCCTGGTCGGCGACGCGCTCGGCGTGCGCGGCGATTTCGCCGCCGCCGCCGATCAATATCGCCGCGCCGCCAACCTCGCTTTCACCGAAAATGTGGCGCTTCGCCTGATCGAGGCGCTGCGGCGCTCGAACCAGGTCGAGGCGGCGGACAACGTCCTGGGCCTCTTCGTCCAGCAGAATCCGCGCAGCGTCCCCGGCCTGATTCTGCTCGGCGGGCGCGAGATGCAGCGGCAAAACTGGCTGCTCGCGATCGCGATCTACGAGGGGCTGCGCGCGCGGATCGGCAATAACGATGCGACCATCCTCAACAATCTCGCCTGGGCCTATTCGGAAAGCGGCGACGTCGATCGCGCGCTGCCGCTGGCGCGGCGCGCCTGGGCGCTCGACCGCGACAATCCGGCGACCGCCGACACATTGGGCTGGCTGTTGTTCAAGAGCGGCCGCCGCGCCGAAGGCCTCGTCCTGCTCGAACAGGCCGCGCGCGGCACCCCCAGCGATTCCGATATCCGCCGGCGCCTGGCCCAGGCCCGCCGCAGCTAGCGCAGCGCCTGCCGGTCGAGGTTCAATTCGGCGATCGGGATCACAATCACATTGGGATGCTCGCGCCGGAGCGCCTCGAGGAATTGCGAAGCCTCGCCGACGATGACGATGGTCGCGCCCTGCGGAGCGAGCAGTTCGGCCGCCGCCGCCTGCGCCTGAGCGGGCGTCACCGCCAGCACCGAGCGCTGGTAGCGCAGCAATTCGGCCGGATCGATGCCGCGCAACACGTAGCCGCCGACCAGCTGGGCAAGGCCGGACGTGGTTTCGACGTCGCGCCCGTAATCGCCGGTCAGCGAAGCGCGCCGGGCGATCAGCTCGGCCGCCGGGATCGGCTCCGCGCCGAGCCTGCGCATCTCGGCCAGGATCAGGCCGAGCACCTGCGCCGCGGCGTCGTTGCGGGTCTGGGTCGCGGCGGTGAACGGGCCGGGCCGCCGCCGGGCGTCGAGGCTGCTCCCCGAGCCGTAGGAGAGGCCGCGGCGGATCCTTATCTCCTGGTTCAGGCGGGCGCTGTAGCCGCCGCCCAATATCGCATTGGCGACGATCGCCGGGTAGAAACGCGGATCGCCGCGCGCGATCCCGTTGCGGGCTACCGCGACCGCCGCCTGGCCGGCGCCCGGCATATCGACGACGATCACTTCGGTGCGGGCCGGAGGGCGCGGCCCGTAGACCGGCGGGGGCACCGGCGCGCCTTCGCGCCACCCGCCGAAATGCCGCTGCGCCAAGGCGCGCGCCTGGCCCGGACTGATGTCGCCGGAGAGGACCAGGGTCGCATTGCCCGGCCGCCAGGTCGCGCGATAGGCGGCCTCCAGATCGTCGCGGGTGATCGCCGCGAGCGTTGCCGCCGTGCCGCCCGAGGGCGCGCCATATTCGGACGTCCCGTAGAGCGCGCGGCCCGCGGTCAGCCCGGCCACTTCGCCGGGATCGAGCATCGTCACCCTGACCGCGTCGGCGGCGATCGCGCGCTGCCGCTCGAGCTCCTCGCCGGGCAAGGTTGCGTTGCGGGCGATGTCGGCGATCAACGCCGCCGCGGCGTCGGCGTCCTGGGTGCGCACGGTGAGGCCGATCTGCGCCCCGTCCCTCCCTGCGCCGGCGTTTAGCGAGGCGCCGAGCGATTCGGCCGCGGCGTCGATCTGCGCGGCCGAGCGGGTGCTCGTGCCTTCGGTCATCACCGAAGCGGTGAGCGCCGCCGTCCCGGCGCGCCCGTCGCGGTCGCCGGCGGAGCCGCCGGGCGCGAACAGAGCGACGCTGACCAAAGGCAAGGCGCGGTTCGGGACGGTGATTACATTCAGCCCGTTGGCGAGCCGCTGGGTGACCGGGGCCGGCACGGCGGGCGAAATTTCGGGCCCGGGCGCCGGCGGCGCGAGGCGCCCGGCTTCGGCGGCGGGCTCGACGATCCTGATGTCGGCAGGCGGCACCAAGGCCGCCGCCTGAACGCTGGACGCGGTCGCGATAACGTCGCCGCGCGCTTCGCCGCGCATCCCCTCGGGCAGATAGCGCAAGGCGGCGCTGCGCTCGTCGCGCAGCCAGATCCGGGCGACCCGCTGGATGTCGGCGGGGGTCACCGCGGCGATCCGCGCGAGGCGGCGGTTGGCGGCTTCGGCGTCGCCCTCGACGATCACCGCCTCTGCGATCGCGGAAGCCTGGCCGTCGACGGTCTCGCGCGAGCGAAGCGCGCTGGTCAGCAGCTCGTTCCTCGCTTCCTGGAGCTCGGCGGCACTCACGGCCTCGTCGCGGAAGCGGGCGATCTCGCGCCGGAGCGCCGCTTCGCCGGCCTCGGGTGTCTGGCCGCTCGCCAATATCGCGTAGACGGCCAGGTTGCCGCGGCCCTGCTTGGAATCGACATAGGAGCTGGCCTGCGCCGCGATCTGGTCGCGATAGACGAGCGACTGGTGGAGCCGCGAGCTCTCGCCGGTCGAGAGGATGCCGTCGAGCATTTCCATCGCCGCCGCGTCGGGATCGGCGGCCGGCGGGATCGGATAGGAGATCAGGACCGCCGGCAGCGGCGTGTTCGCCTCATAGACCGTGTAGCGGCGCGGATCGACCCGCACCGGCTCGACCGCATCGACCCGCGGGATTGCCCCCGCAGGCCGCGCGATCGGGCCGAAATAGGCGTCGATCCAGCGATCGAGCTGGGCGGGATCGAAATTGCCGGCGACGACCAGCACCGCATTGTCGGGCCTGTAATAGGTCGCGTGGAAGGCGCGCACGTCGTCTATCGTCGCCGCGTCGAGATCCTCGATGCTGCCGATTCCCGGCCGGCCGTAGGGCAGCACGTCGTAGCTGATCTGCGGGAAATAGAGGTAGAACATCCGCCCGTAAGGCGCGGCGAGGACCCGGCTTCTATATTCCTCCTTCACAACGTCGCGCTCGGAAGCGAAGAAGCCGGGCTCGACCACCAGCGAGCCCATCCGCTCGGCCTCGGCCCATAACAGGCGCTCGAGATGGTTGGCCGGGACGACCTCGTAATAATTGGTGTAATCGTCGCTGGTCGAGGCGTTGTTGAAGCCGCCGACATCCTCGGTCAGCCGGTCGAACTGCTCGGGCACCATGTTGCGTGTCGATTTGAACATCATATGTTCGAACAGATGGGCGAAGCCCGAGCGGCCGCGCGGGTCGTCGCGCGAGCCGACGTCGTACCACACCTGGACCGAGACGTTGGAGCTCGACGGGTCGCGGATCGCATAGACGCGAAGGCCGTTGGCGAGGGTCCGGCTCTGGTAGCGGATCGGCGGCACGGCGGCCGGGTCCTGCGCGAATGCGGGCGCCCCGGGCGTCCCCAGCGCCAACAGCACGGCCAGCGCCGCCCGCGAAAACCAACCTGTCATACAATACCCCTCTTGAGGCGGCCTAGCTGCGCCCGTGCCCGCGCGCCGTCAAGCTTGCAGCGCGTCGGCCGCCTCGCCGAGCTCCAGCCAGCGATGCTCGGCCGCTTCCAGCTCCGCCTTGGCGGCCGCCACCGCCTCGCTCAGCGCCTCGAACAGGCGGGGGTCGCGGCGGTAGAGATCGTGGTCGCAGAGCGCCGCCTCGTCGCGCGCGATCGCCGCCTCCAATTCCCCGATCCGCGCCGGCAAAAGCGCATATTCGCGCTGGTCCTTATAGGTCAGCTTGGTCCGCGGCTTTGATGGCGCCGGCGCGGCCCTGGCCTGCGAAGCCCGCGATATGGGCGCGGTGGGTCCCCGCCTGCGCTCCCAATCCTCATAGCCGCCGGCGACGATGTCGACCCTGCCCGATCCGTCGAGCCCCAAAGTGATCGTCACCGTCCGGTCGAGGAAGTCGCGGTCGTGGCTGACGATCAGTACCGTCCCCTCATAATCGGCGATCACTTCCTGCAAGAGGTCCAGCGTCTCCATGTCGAGGTCGTTGGTCGGCTCGTCGAGCACGAGCAGGTTCGAGCGCCGCGCGAATTCGCGCGCCAAGAGGAGCCTTGAGCGTTCGCCGCCGGACAGCGAGCCGATGCTGGCGTCGACGAGCGTTGGCTCGAACAGGAAATCCTTGAGATAGCCCTGGACGTGCTTCTTTTGCCCGCGCACCTCGATCCAGTCGCCGCCGTCGGCGAGTATCTCGCGCACGCTCTTTTCCGGGTCGAGCAGCCTTCGCTGCTGGTCGATCATCACCCCGGTCAGCGTTTTCGCCAGCGTGACCTTGCCCTCGTCGGGTTCGATCTCGCCGGTCAAGAGCTTCAGGAGGGTGGTCTTGCCGGTGCCGTTGGCGCCGACCACGCCGATCCGGTCGCCGCGCTGGATCCGCAGGGAAAAGTCCCGGACGATCACGCGCTCGCCATAGCTCTTGGTCACGCCCGCGGCCTCGATCACCATCCTGGTGCGGACGTCGTCGCTCTGCAGCCCGAGCTTCGCCGTCCCGGCCGGGCCGAGCATCGCCGCCCGCGCGGCGCGCATCTCGTGCAATTTGGCGAGCCGGCCCTGGTTGCGCCGCCGCCGCGCCGTCACCCCGCGCTCAAGCCAGCGCGCCTCGAGCTTCAGCCTGGCGTCGAGCCGCCCGGCGCTCCGCGCTTCCTCGGCATAGACCTGCTCGGTCCAGGCCTCGAACCCGCCATAGCCGACCTCTGCCCGCCGCACCGTCCCGCGGTCGAGCCACAGCGAAGATCTGGTCAGCCGCTTGAGGAAGGTCCGGTCGTGGCTGATCGCGATGAACGCGCCCGAATAGCGGCCGAGCCAATCCTCGAGCCATTCGATGCCGGCGAGGTCGAGATGGTTGGTCGGCTCGTCGAGCAGCAGCACGTCGGGCGCCTGCGCCAGCGCGCGCGCAATCGCCGCCCGCCGCCTTTCGCCGCCCGACGCGGTCTGCGCCGGCCGGTCGAGATCGACCTCGATCCGGTCGGCCATCGCCTCGATCTCATGCGCCGCCGCGCCGCCCGCCAGCGCGAAATCCTTCAGGGTCGCGAACCCCTCGAGCGCCGGATCCTGTTCGAGCAGCACCACTTTGGTCCCCGGCCGGATCGTGCGCCGCCCCTCGTCGGTCTCGATCATGTCGGCGAGGCATTTGAGCAAGGTCGTCTTGCCCACCCCGTTGCGCCCGATCAGCGCCAGCCGATCCCGCTGCCCGACGAACAGGTCGAGCCCGCGAAACAGCCAGCCATTGCCCTGGATCAGGCCGAGATTTTCATAAGCGAGGACGGGCGCTGCCATGGTGCGGGCGATGTAGGGGGGAATCAGGCCGGGCTCAACGGACGCTGAAAATCCTCCCCGGAACGGGGAGGGGGACAGCCGCAGGGGGACAGTTACCTGGGACGGTCACCGGGGACAGTTGCGGCTAACTGTCCCCAAACCCCCTGACAACCCCGCCCCGCCCCTGTAGGGAGCCCTCCATGCTTTCCCTCAATGCCATCACGGTCCGCCTCGGCGGGCGCCTGATCCTCGACCGCGCCAGCGCGGCGCTGCCGCCGGGCAGCCGGGTCGGGCTGGTCGGGCGCAACGGGGCGGGCAAGTCGACGCTGATGCGGGTCGTCGCAGGTCTGTTGGAAGCGGACGAAGGCGCCGCGGAAATGCCGCGCGCCGCCAGGATCGGCTATATCGCGCAGGAGACGCCGGCCGGCCCGGCGACCCCGTTCGAAACCGTGCTCGCCGCCGATGTCGAGCGCGCGGCCCTGCTCCACGATGCCGAGACCACTGCCGACCATCATCGCCTCGCCGAAATCCACGAGCGATTGAACGCCATCGCCGCCCATGCTGCCCCGGCACGCGCCGCGCGCATCCTGGTCGGGCTCGGCTTCGACGAGGTGGCGCAGCGCCGGCCGCTCGACAGCTTCTCGGGCGGCTGGCGGATGCGGGTCGCGCTCGCCGCCTTGCTCTTCTCGGCCCCCGATTTGCTGCTGCTCGACGAGCCCTCGAACCATCTCGACCTCGAAGCGACGCTCTGGCTCGAGGATTTCCTGCGCTCCTACCGCGCCACCATGCTGATCGTCAGCCACGAGCGCGATCTTCTCAACAACGTCGTCGATCACATCCTCCATCTCGAGGCGGGCAAGACGCTTCTCTACGTCGGCGGCTATGATTCGTTCGAGCGGCAGAAGGCCGAGCGCCAGGCGCAGCAGGGCGCGATGCGCGCCAGGCAGGTCGCCGAGCGCGAGAAGCTCCAGGCCTTCGTCGACCGCTGGCGCGCCAAGGCGTCGAAGGCCAAGCAGGCGCAGAGCCGGGTCAAGGCGCTGGCCCGGATGCAGCCGATCGCCGAGGCCGCGAACGATCCGAGCCTGACCTTCGATTTCCCAAGCCCCGCCGAATTGAAGCCGCCGCTGGTGACGCTCGACATGGCCGCGGTCGGTTACGAGCCCGGCAAGCCGATCCTCTCGCGCCTCAACCTGCGGCTCGACCCGGACGACCGCATCGCCTTGCTCGGCCGCAACGGCAACGGCAAGACCACGCTCGCCCGGCTGCTCGCGGCCCAGCTGCCGGCGATGGAGGGGCATATGACCGCGTCCGGCAAGCTGCGGGTCGGCTATTTCACCCAATATCAGGTCGAGGAGCTCGACCGCGACGATACGCCGCTCGAACATATGAGCCGGCTGATGCCCAAGGCGACGCCTTCGGCGGTCCGCGCCCAATTGGGCCGCTTCGGCTTCTCGGGCGACAAGGCGACCATGAAGGTCGCGAAGATGTCGGGCGGCGAGCGCGCCCGGCTCGCTCTGGCCTTGATCACCCGCGATGCGCCGCACATGCTGATTCTCGACGAGCCGACCAACCATCTCGACGTCGACGCCCGCGAGGCTTTGGTCCAGGCGCTCAACGATTATACCGGCGCGGTGGTGGTGGTCAGCCACGATCGCCACATGCTCGCGCTCACGGCCGACCGGCTTGTGCTGGTCGACGGCGGCACCGCCACCGAATTCGCCGGCAGCCTCGACGATTATACCGATCTCATCCTGGGCAAGAATGGCGGCGGCGATGGCGCGCCTGCGAAGGAGGCGCCCAAAGGCAGCCGCAAGGACGAACGCCGCGCCGCCGCGCAAGCGCGCGGGCGCGGCCAGAAGTTGCGCAAGACCGCTTTGGCCGCCGAGCAGGACATGGCCCGGCTGGAGGCGCGCAAGACCGCGCTCGAGCGCGCGATGTTCGATCCCGCCGCCGCGGCGCCTGAAGACGCGGTGCCGATGAGCGAATTGATGAAGCGCCACGCCGAGGCCGCCGCCGCCCTCGCCGCCGCCGAGGCGCGCTGGCTGGAGGCATCGGAAGCGATCGAAGAGGCCCGGGCGGCGTGATTTTCCGGCAGCCTCCCGCTATGTGGCGCACCATCCTCCTCTACGCGTTCGCGCTCGCGCTGGCGGCGAGCGCGCTGGAGTGGCTCAAATTTCGCCACTGGACCCAGACTTTCTCGACCGAAATCTATATCTTCCTGATCGCCGCCGGCTTCATCGCGCTCGGGCTCTGGGCGGGGCGCCGGCTGACGCCGCGCCCGGCCGCGGCGCGGTTCGAGCGCAACGATGCGGCGATCCGCTCTCTCGGCCTCAGCCCGCGCGAATGCGAGATATTGGCGCTGCTCGCCTCGGGCCGGTCGAACAAGGAATTGGCGCGCGCGCTCGGCATCTCGCCCAATACGGTCAAGACCCATCTCGCCCGCCTGTTCGACAAGCTCGAAGTGCAAAAGCGCGTCCATGCGATCGAGAAGGCGCGTTCGCTCGCGCTCATCCCTTGAGGCGATTTCCTCCAAATCACCCTTTCGGGCGATGGCGGGCCGTTTCCCGGCCCCGTAGAAGGTGCGGGCAAAGGGGAGACACGGCATGAAATACGCTCTCGTCTACGGCCTCCTGTCCGGACTCGTCACCATCGCAATCATCATGACCGGCCTGCTGCTCGGCCCCGAAGCCGGCTTCACCCATTCGCTCTGGTTCGGCTATCTGGTGATGCTGGTCGCGCTGAGCTTCATCTTCGTCGGCGTGAAGCGCTACCGCGACGTCGAGCGCGGCGGCGTGGTCAAGTTCCTGCCCGCCTTCGGCATGGGGCTCGCCATCGCCGCGGTCGCCGGCCTCGCTTATGTCGTCGTTTGGGAAACCTATCTCGCTTCGACCGGCTACAGGTTCATGGATGAGTATATCGCCGCCGCGCTCCGCCGCAGCGCGGCCGAGGGCGCGTCCGCCGCCGCGATCGCGCAGCAGGCCGCCGACTGGGAGAGCATGCGCGAGAGCTACAGCAATCCCTTGTTCCGGATTTCGATCACCTTCCTCGAAATCTTCCCGGTCGGGCTGCTGGTCGCGCTCGTCTCGGCGGCGCTGCTGCGCAACCCGAAGCTTCTGCCGGCGGTCGCGCGGTGACCGTCCGGCGTCAGGCGGGCCAGATCGCATCGACCGCTTTCTCGGCGGCCAGGCCGATCGCCAGCCCGGTGGCGACGTCGGTCGGATAATGGGCGGAGCGGGGGATCTGGGCGAGCGCGATCAGGCCCGCGCCGCCGAGCGCCGCCGCTCCGTGCTCGGGGTAATGGCGCGCAAAGGCCCGCGCGACTGCGATCGCGCCGGCGCTGTGGCCCGAGGGAAAGCTGGTTTTCTCCTTGGCTTCGCTGCGGCCCGGCTTGATCTTGTGCCCGTCCCGGCCCCTGGCGCTTCTCGGCCGGGTGCGGTCAATCCGCCGCTTGACGAAATTCTTGGCGAGGGTGGCGAGCAGATGCGCGGCGATCATCCGCGCGCCGGCATTAGCCATCCGCCGGTCGCGGCCGATCACCCCGATCGCGAGCACGCTGCCCGACAGAGTCAGCATTTGCGGCTGGTCGCCCAGTTCGCTTGCCCAGGACAGCGCTTTGACCGCCGCGGTCCCGCGATAGGGCGCGACCGCCTTAACCGCCGCTCGGTCCGCCTTCATCAGCGCCTTGCGCGCCTTGCCGATCTTCTTCCTCACCATCGGCGCGACAACCGCCGAGACGCCGATTGGTGCCCCGGCCTCTGTCCCAATCCTTAAGGCGGCACTACGGGAGCATTCATGGCCTATTCAATGCTTTGCGCCTATCACCCCTTGCCAAGCCTTCTGGAAAAGCCGAGTTTTTGAAGTGATGCGTAACCTGATCCTGCTTGCCGCCGCCATCGCCGCCGCCGCTCCCATGGCGGGCGCCGACGCGCGCGGCATCAACCGCGTGCGTGAGCAGGACAATGCCTATCGCGCGACCCAGCAGGGGCGGATTCTTCCGTTCCAGGAAATCCGCATGCGGGTCAACGTCCCCGGCGCGACCTTCATCGGCGTCGAGTTCGACGGCCGCATCTACCGGCTGAAATATATGCGCGGCCCCGAGGTGATCTGGATCGACGTCGACGCGCAGACCGGCCGCATCGTCCGCCGCCAATAGGCGATTGGCGCTGGCCTTTTGCTCCTCTATTCCCATATCGCCGATGAAACATTTTCCTGCCCGTGGCGGTTGACCGGTTCGGGCGAGGCAAAAGGGGAAATTTATGCGGGTCCTGATCGTCGAGGACGAACCCAATCTCGGCCGCCAGCTGCGGGCGACGCTCGAAGGCGCGGGCTATGCGATCGATCTCGCCACCGATGGCGAGGACGGCCATTATCTCGGCTCGACCGAAGCCTATGACGCGATCATCCTCGATCTCGGCCTGCCGGAGGTGGATGGCCTCACCGTTCTCGATCGCTGGCGCAAGGAGGGGATCAAGGTCCCGGTTCTGGTGCTGACCGCGCGCGACAGCTGGTCGGACAAGGTCGCGGGCCTCGACGCCGGCGCCGACGATTATCTCGCCAAGCCGTTCCAGACCGAGGAATTGATCGCCCGCCTGCGCGCCTTGATTCGCCGCGCCTCGGGCAATGCGAGCTCGGAATTGATCGCCGGCGACGTCCGCCTCGACACGCGCTCGGGCAAGGTCACGCTCGACGGCGAGCCGGTCAAATTGACCGCGCAGGAATATAAATTGCTGTCCTACCTGATGCACCACAAGGGCAAGGTGGTCAGCCGCACCGAGCTGATCGAGCATATTTACGACCAGGATTTCGACCGCGATTCGAACACGATCGAAGTGTTCGTCACCCGCATCCGCAAGAAGCTCGGCCCCGACGTGATCACCACGATTCGCGGCCTGGGCTACAGCCTCGAGGACCCCGGGGCATAGGCGCCGGCCCGCCCGGTTCATGCCAGACTAAGGCCGCTTGCGCTGTGGAAGCGGGATGAAGCTGCCGCGCCTCTCCTTCCCCCGCCTGCCGGCGCGCAAGGCCGGCAAGCACCGCGCCGGGTCCCTGACGCGGAGGATGATCGGCATCTCGGCGGTGTGGATCGTTCTCCTGCTCGGCTTCGGCGGCTTCGCGCTCGATCGCGTGCTCAGCTCGGCGATCATCAGCAATTTCGACGCGCAGCTCGATTATGTGCAAACCGCGATGATCGCCTCTTCGGAGATCGGGCCCGAAGGGGAAGTGCTGTTCAGCCGCGCGCCCGCCGACCAGCGCTTTATCGAGCCTTATTCGGGCCTCTACTACCAGATCACGGGCGGGGCTTCCGATCCCTTCCAGTCGCGCTCGCTCTGGGACCGGCGGCTGCGGGTCGAGCCGCACGTCGACGGCGACGCCCATTATTACGACAGCGACGAATTCGCGACCGAGAAGCTGCGGATCATCGAGCGCGACGTCCGCCTGCCGGGCTCGCCGGTCCGCTGGCGCTTCCAGCTCGCGCAGAGCCGCGACGTGATCGACGATCAGATCGGCGTCATCCGCCGCACCATGGTCCGCTCGTTCGGCGTCCTCGGCCTCGGCCTGATCCTGCTCGCCGCGATCCAGGCGGTCTACGGCCTGTGGCCGCTGCGCCGGGTGCGCCGAGCGATCGCCGCCATCCGCTCGGGCCAAAAGTCCAGGATCGAGGAGCGGTTGCCGCGCGAGATCGAGCCTTTGACCGAGGAATTGAACGCGCTCCTCGCCCATAACGAGACCCAGGCCGAGGAGGCGCGGCGCCATGCCGGCAACCTCGCCCACGCGCTCAAGACGCCGCTTACGGTGATCACCAACGCGGCGACCGCGCGCAGCCCCGACCTCGCCGACACCGTCTGTCGCGAGGCGACGACGATGCGCCGCCAGGTCGACCACCACCTCGCCCGCGCCCGCGCCATCGGCCGCCGGTCTTCCGCCCACGCCCGCTCGCCGGTCTGGGGATCGCTGGAGGCGGTCGAGCGCGCGGTCAGCCGGCTCTACCCGAATGTCACCGTCGATCTGGCCGGCGACCGCAAGACCGCGGTCCGCGTCGAGCGCCAGGATCTCGACGAGATGCTCGGCAATCTGATCGAGAATGCCGCCAAATATGGCGGCGGCCGCGTGTTCGTCACCGTATGCACGACGCCCGACTGCGTCGAGATCGAAGTCGAGGACGACGGCCCCGGCATCCCCGAGGCCGAGCGCCACTCGATCTTCGACCGCGGCGCCCGGCTCGACAGCTCCATGCCCGGCACCGGCCTCGGCCTCGCCATCGTCCGCGACGTGGCGCAAATCTACAGCGGCTCGATCCACCTCGAGGAAAGCGAGGATCTGGGCGGCCTGCTCGCCCGGCTCAAACTGCCCAAGGCGGCTTGAGCCAGCCCTTATAGTGAATCACCGGGCCGATCAGCGGCAGCGCGATCGGGACGTCGAAATGGACGCGGCCGTCCGCTTCATATTCGCGCGCCGTCCCGCGCGGCAAGAGGAAGCGCGGCATCGGCACCGGCCCAATCCCCCAATGGCGGAAAGGCATGGAGAGGCCGTCCGGTTCGCGCTTCAGCGCCATGGCAAAGCTTATCGCTCCGAACCGTTCGACCAGGAGCGAACCGCGCCGTGCGAGCCGGCTTTCGAAGCAAATGCCTCCGAAGTCGCGCCGCCAGGTTTCGACCCCGCCTTCCTCGCGCATCCAGACCGAAACCGGCACCTGCGCGGCGGCGGAGGGAAAGCCCATGACGCGGCCGATGAGCCGGGCAAGAACATTCGTGCCGCGGATGACCTCGGCCATGCCCGACGCGGCGAGGTCGCCATGAACCAGATGCAAAGCGCGGACGGCGGGCGGCAGGCGGGCGAAATCCTCCCCCATGACCCGCGCATAGAGCGGCTCCGAACGGCTCTCCTCGATCCCGGTGATGATCGCGAAGCGCGCGAACGCCTTTTCGAACTCTTCCAGCGTCAGGCATCCCGCGGCCGTGCGAGCGCCCGGCGGCAGCCCTTGCGCGAGCTTGCCGGCGAGCAGCGGAACCGCGAGCGCGGGAATCCATGGCCCGTCGCCTTGCTCGGCGAGGATCGTCCATTTCCGGCGCACCGCCGCCTCGCCTTGCCAGCCCTTGAGCATGATCGACATCGCCGAGCGGTCGCCGCCGATCCGGCCCATCAGCCGTTGCAGCCAGAGGCCCGGGCTCGTCAGAACGAGTCCGCTGCGCAGCCAGCCCCAGCGCACCGGCCAGCTCAACAGCCACAGGAGGATGTTCTGCAGGCCGATCTCGGTCCCGGCCCGCAGCCGGACCGCCGGCCGGCCGGTATAAAGTTCGGGCAGCAAATTGAGATCGGGCACCTCGCACAGGGCGACGAGCCGCCGCAGCGGCCTGTGCCCGGCCAGCGCGTAACGGACCCGGCCCAATTCCTGCCAGCCGAAGGCGCGGCGCCATGCCTGGCCGCGCCACAGGCGGACCGGCTTGCCGACATAGGAAAGAATCGCCCGCGTCACCGACGCGCCGCCGGCGATCCGGTTGCTCGCGCTCAAGGCAGCGTCGATCGCGCTGACCCGGTCGAGCCCGAGCGCCAGCCGGTCGCAGACCGCCGTGCTCAAGGCGGGCAGGCTGCTCGCGCCCGAGATGATCGTGACTCCGGCTGCCCTGGCCGCTTCGTCCAGCACGCCGATCCCACAAACGAAGTCGCGGGCGTCGGCGATATCGAGATAATGGCACCCGGCCGCGATGCAGGCCTCCGCCAGGCGATAGTCGCTGCCCTGGAACGGGCCGGCCGCGTCGACCACCAGCCAGGGCGTCTCGCCGCCCAGCCCGCTCGCCCGGTCGAGCGCCAGCGGCCTGAACGGCAAATCCGGTCTCCGGCCGCAAAAGGCCCGGGCACTGGCCGCGCTCCGCCCCGCGACGATGACCGCATACCCGGCTTCGGCGAGCAGCAGGGCGACGCGACCGCCGAAGCCGCCATAGCCGCCGAGAACGAGAACCTCCCTCACTTCGCCCTTGTCCCGCCCGGCGCGCGCCCGCGCAAGCCTGCCCTTGCCTTTGCGCGCGCCCCAGCGCACATCGCCCGGCAAATGACCGCCAATATCCACCCGATCGGCGCCGCTCGCGTCCCTTCGCTCGATCCGATGGTCCAGCTCGTCGCGGCTGATCTCAACAATGTGAACGCTGTCATCCTCGAGCGGATGCAGAGCGAGGTCGCCCTGATTCCCGAGCTCGCCGGCCATTTGATCGCAGGCGGCGGCAAAAGGATGCGGCCGATGCTGACCCTGGCCTGTGCCCGGTTGCTCGACTATCCGGGCGCGCGCCACCACAAGCTCGCCGCCGCGGTCGAGTTCATCCACACCGCGACCCTGCTCCACGACGACGTCGTCGACGGCTCGGGCCTGAGGCGCGGGCGGCGCACCGCCAACATCATCTGGGGCAATCCCGCGAGCGTGCTGGTCGGCGATTTCCTCTTCTCGCGCGCTTTCGAATTGATGGTCGAGGACGGCAGCCTGAAGGTGCTCAAGATCCTCAGCCGCGCCTCCAGCGTGATCGCCGAGGGCGAGGTCAACCAGCTCACCGCCCAGCGCCGCGTCGAGACCAGCGAGGACCGCTATCTCGAGATCATCGCTGCCAAGACCGCCGCCCTGTTCGCCGCCGCCTGCCGGATCGCCGCGGTCGTCGCCGAGCGCGGGGAGGCCGACGAGCAGGCATTGGATGCCTATGGCCGCAATCTCGGCATCGCCTTCCAGCTGGTCGACGACGCGATCGATTATGCCTCCGACGCCCAGACGATGGGCAAGGGCGTCGGCGACGATTTCCGCGACGGCAAGGTAACTCTTCCCGTCATCCTCGCTTACGCCCGCGGGTCGCAGGCCCACCGCCGCTTCTGGCAGGACGCGATGGCGGGCGAGCGGGCCGGCGATGCCGACCTCGCCGAGGCGATTTCGCTGCTGCGCGGCTCGGACGCGCTCGACGACACGATCGAGCGCGCGCGCCTGTTCGGCCAGCGCGCGATCGACGCGCTCGGGCCGTTCCCGGCCGGCCGGGCAAAGTCGGCTTTGGCCGAAGCGGTCGAGTTCGCCATCGCGAGGGCCTATTGAGCCTCCCGATCGACGCCGTCCTCGGCCGTCTGCTCGGGAGCCTGCGAGGCCGGCCCGACGCCGTTCTCGTCGCGCCGCCGGGCGCGGGCAAGACCACCGGGGTCGCGCCGGCGCTGCTCGCCGAGCCCTGGTGCACGGGGGAGATCCTGCTTCTCTCGCCGCGACGGCTGGCGGCCCGCGCCGCTGCGGAGCGGATGGCCGAACTGGCAGGGGAGAATGTCGGCGAGACGATCGGCTATGCGACGCGCCTCGACAGCAGGCGGTCCGCGCGCACGCGCATCCTCGTCCTCACCGAGGGCATCTTCCGCAGCCGCATCCAGACCGATTCCGAGCTCGCCGGAGTTTCGGCGGTGCTGTTCGACGAGGTCCACGAGCGCAGCCTCGACAGCGATTTCGGCCTCGCGCTCGCGCTCGACGCCCAGGCCGCGTTCCGGCCCGATCTGCGTCTGCTTGCCATGTCGGCGACATTGGACGGCGCCCGATTCTCGGATCTGATGAACGGCGCGCCGGTGATCGAGAGCGAAGGGCGCGCTTACCCGATCGAAATCGTCCATCTCGGCCGCGCACCCGAAAAAAGGATCGAGGACGAGATGGCCGGGGCGATTCGGCGGGCGCTGGGCGCAGGCGAGGGGGGTCTGCTCGCGTTCCTGCCCGGCGTCGCCGAGATCGAACGGACCGCCGAGCGGCTCGAGGGGCTGCCCGCCGACGTCGACCTGCACCGCCTCCACGGCAGCCTCGATCCCGCCGCTCAGCGCGCCGCGATCGCGCCCGCGCCGGCGGGGCGCCGCAAGCTGATCCTCGCCACCTCGATCGCCGAGTCCAGCCTGACGCTCGACGGGGTCCGGATCGTGGTCGATTCGGGTCTCGCTCGCCGGCCCCGCTACGACCGTGCCGCCGGCCTCACCCGCCTCGTCACCGAACGCGCCAGCCAGGCGGCGGTGACCCAGCGCGCGGGCCGGGCCGGGCGCCAGGGCCCCGGTCGGGTCTATCGCCTGTGGGAGGAAGCGGCGACGCAGAGCCTGCCGCGCTTCGATCCGCCCGAAATTCTCGAAGCGGATCTGAGCGCCTTGCTGCTCGACTGCGCGATCTGGGGGGTAACCGATCCGCGCGCCCTGCGCTGGCTCGATCCGCCGTCGGCCGCTGCCGTCGACGAAGCCGGCAAGCGGCTGCGCAGCCTCGGCGCCCTTGACGAAGGCGGTCGCCCGACCGCCCACGGCCGCGCCGTCGCGACCCTGCCGCTGCCGCCGCGCCTGGCCCACATGCTGATCCTCGCTCATGCGCGCGGCTGGGGCACGATTGCGGCCGAGATCGCGGTCCTCCTCTCCGAGCGCGGCCTTGGCGGCAGCGACTCCGATCTCGAGCTCCGGCTGCGGCGGTGGCGGAGCGAAAAGGGCAAGCGCGCCGAGGCCGCGCGGGGGCTTGCGCGCAATTGGCTGCGGCTGCTCGGCGCGGCGAAGAGCGGGAAGGGCGAGGCCGGCGCCTGCGTCGCGCTTGCCTTTCCCGATCGCGTCTCGAAGCGCCGGGACTCTTCCGGCGCCGACTGGATCAGCGTAGGCGGCCGCGGCTTCCGGCTCGATCCGGCCTCGCCGCTCGCGCGCGCGCCCTGGCTGGCGGTTGCCGAGGTGGGCGGCATCGCCGCCGGCGCGCGCATCCTCTCCGCCGCATCAATCGGCCAGGACAGGATAGAAAGCCTGTTCGCCGATCGCATCGCCACCGGCGCCGAGATGACGTTCGATCCCGCGACGGGCACCGTACGCGCCGCCCACGGGCGCCGGCTCGGCGCGATCCTCCTTTCCGGCGGGCAGGACAGCCGCGCCGACCGGGCGGCGATCGAGGCGGCCTTGCTCGAGGGCGTGCGCGCGAACGGCCCGGGCTTGCTGCCGTGGAGCGAGGCGGGGCGTTCGCTGCGCCGACGCGCAGCCTTCGCCCGCGCCCGCGATCCCGCCATTCCCGATCTTTCCGACGAGGCGCTTGTGGCCGCGCTCGACGAATGGCTGCCGCCGCTCCTCGCGGGCAAGCGGCGTCTCGCCGACGTCGATCCCGGGATGCTCGAAGCACTGATTGGCTGGGACGCCCGCAAAGCGGTCGACCGGCTCGCCCCCAGCCATTTCGAGACGCCGGCCGGCAGCCGCCATGCGATCGACTATGAAGCCGAAGCCGGCCCCACCCTCATGGTGCGCGTCCAGGCGCTGTTCGGCCTCGCCGAGCATCCGATGGCGGGAGGAGTGCCGCTCGTCCTCGCCTTGACCTCGCCCGCCGGCCGCCCGATCCAGACCACCCGCGACCTGCCCGGCTTCTGGCGCGGCAGCTGGGCCTCGGTCGCCAAAGAGATGCGCGGTCGCTATCCCAGGCACCCCTGGCCCGACGATCCCGCTGCGGCCGATCCGACCTTGAAGACGAAACGAGCCATGGGACGTTCAGCAAAGCCCGGCCATCAGCCCTAGGGACATGAAGGTCCTTATCCTTGTCGCGCTTGCCGCCGCCGCCTCGCCGGCCCTGGCCCAGGACGATCCGCCTGAGCGTCAGTCCCAAATAGAGGTGTTCGGCGACGACCCCTGCCCGCCTTCGAGCGACGATGAGATCGTCGTCTGCCACCGCCGCGCGGAGGAGGAGCGTTACCGCATCCCCGCGCCGCTCCGCCGCAGCTCACAGCGCTCCGAGCAGGCCTGGGGCGCCAGGGTCGAGACACTGGACGAAGTATCGCGCGATTCGCGGCCCAACAGCTGCTCGGTGGTCGGCAGTTACGGCCAGACCGGCTGCTACCAGCAGATGATTCGCCAGTGGTACGATAGCCGCCGCGCCGGCAGCACCGGCCGATAAGGCCCGCATCCGGCTGAAATCTTTGATGCCACAAAATTAGCAAGCGCGATCAACGCGCGGGCGCGGCGGGCGCCGGGAGGGGATGTCCCGAGAGCTCCTTCCCTCCCGGTTCGGCGCGGGTCAGGCCGGCGCGCCGGCGACTCTGTTGACCAGGTCGAGCGCCTTATCCGCGATCACGCGCAGTTCGACGCGCGAATAGCCGGCCCGCGCCTTGGCCGACAATTCGTAATTGTTGGCGACCAGGATCATCGCCAGCGCCTGAGGGTCCGCGCTCGGGGGAAGCTCGCCGGCGTCGATCGCCTTCTGGAAGCGGCGGAAAAGCGCGCGGTCGAGCCCGTCCATCGATTCGCGGACCACGCGCGAGATTTCGGGGTCCTCGGCGGCTTCCGGCATCGCCGTGTTCATCATGAAGCAGCCGGTGCCGCCCTCCTCCTCGCCGGTATATTTCTCGATCGATCGCTCGGTCACTGCGTAAAGCGAGTCGGCGAGATCCGGCAAGGCGATCGCCTCGGCGAAATCGGCGCGAACCTGCGCCAGATAATTGTCGAGCGCCGCGAGATAGAGCCGCTTCTTGTCTCCGAACGCGCCGTAGAGGCTCGGCTTGTGCAACCCGGTGGCCGCCGAAAGCTGGTCCATCGAGGTGCCCGCATAGCCGTAGCGCCAGAACGTGTCGCGCACGCGCGCCAGCACCTCGTCGGTGTTGAAGCTGCGGGGGCGGCCACGGGGGGCCGGAACGCTCGCCAGGTTTTTTTGTACCATGTGTTAAAAAACCCTTGCCATCGGCATTTCTGTACTTTACGGTATAGTACATAAATAGCAGATGGAGGTACCAATGACCAGACACTTTTTGCTTTCGGCGCTTCCCGTCGCCGCCGCGCTGCTCGCCGCGACCCCGGCCTCGGCCCTTTCCGGCTCGGAAGGGCGCGCGGTCGCCGCCTGCCGCGCCGAGATGCTGAGCCGCTTCGATACAGGCGCGGTGCGCTCCCACCGAATCGGCGCGATCACCGGCTCGTCGCGCAGCACCCGCGTCACGCTCTACGTCAATGCCGACCGGCGCTACGAATTCCGGTGCGCGGCCGACCGGCAGGGCCAGATCGTGACGGCCTCGTTCAATCCGGCCCGCGGCAACGAGCGTCAGCTCGCCGCAGGCAATCGCTGATCCACCCCCGGCGCGGCTGGGCGCCTAAGCGCTCAGCCGCTGCTGGACACCGTGGACGAGCTCGCTCGCTTTTTCGAAGCTCATCGGCCGGCCGAACAGATAGCCCTGGATCTGATGGCAGCCCAGCTCGCGCATCCGGGTGAAATCGTCGGCGGTCTCGACGCCTTCCGCGGTCACCGTCATCCGGAAGCTCTTGGCGAGCTGGATGATCGACTGGATGATCGCGACCGTCTCCTTGTTATTGGCCGATTCGCGCACGAAGCTGCCGTCGATCTTCAATTTATGGAACACCGCCTTGTTGAGATAGCCCAATGAGGAATAGCCGGTGCCGAAATCGTCGAGCGCGATGCCGACGCCCAGGGTCCGCAGGCGCTTCAGCACGTCCACCGCATTGGCCGAATCGCCCAGGAAGATCGATTCGGTGACCTCGAGCTCGAGCCGGTCGGGCTGGAGGCGGTATTTGCGGATCGCCTCGTTGATCGTGTTGGGCAGCGCCGGATAGATGAGCTGCTTGGCCGAGACGTTGATCGCCACCGCGATATGCTCGGGCCAGGCCGCGGCGGCGCGGCATGCCTCCTGGATCACCCACTCACCCAATTCCATGATCAGCCCCGATTCCTCGGCAAGGGGGATGAAATGGATGGGCGAGACGATGCCGCGGGTCGGATGGTGCCAGCGGATCAGTGCCTCGAAGCCCTGCAGGCTCTGATCGGCGGCATTGATCAGCGGCTGGAACAGCAGCCGGAACTGGTTGGCCTTGATGCCGGCGCGCATGTCCTGCTCGAGCCGCATCTTGTCCTCGGCCTCGTTCTGCATGTCGGCGTTGAAGAAGCGGCAGGTGCCGCGGCCCATCGCCTTGGCCTGGTAGAGCGCGAGGTCGGCCTTCTGGATGAGGTCGTCGACGCTTTGTCCGTCGACCGGACCGAACGCGCAGCCGATCGAGACGCCGATCCGGATTTCGGCCTTGTCGATGTGGAACGGCTCGGCGATCGCGGCGATCAGGCGGTCGGCGAGCGTCTCGACCATCCGCCTGCTATTGGCGTCCTTGATGACGATCGCGAATTCGTCGCCGCCCATCCGGCCGACCTGGCCGAACGGCCCGGCTTCCTTCAGCAGGCGCTGGGCGACGCTCTTCAGGACGACGTCCCCCTTGGGATGTCCGAACGTGTCGTTGACCGGCTTGAAGCCGTCGAGATCGAGGAACATGATCGCGCAGGGCGCCCCGCCGCCGGCCGAGCCCGACAGGGCTTCGCCGAGCAGCTGGCGGACGCGGCCGCGATTGGGCAGGCCCGAAAGCACGTCCATATTGGCGAGGTTGGTGAGCCGCTCCTGCGTGCGGCGCACATCGGTCACGTCCTGCCCGACGCCGCGGAAGCCCTGGAACTGGCCGGTCATGTCGATGATCGGGTCGCCCGACAGGCTGATCCAGCGCGTGCCGCGCCGCGTCTTGAGCTCCATTTCGAGATTGGCGAAGGGCTGGCGCGAGAGCAGAATCCGCCCGAGCGCGCTCGTCCCGCCCAACGAGGCGGGGAGCGAATGGCCGACCATCTGGGTCGTCGATCTGCCGAGCAGGGCGGTCATCCGCGACGAGATGTAGACGACCCTGTTCTCGGCATCGACCTGCCACAGCCAGCCGACGCCGCGATGCTCATATTCGTTGAGAAGGAGCCGGATCGATTCGGCCTGGGCGCGGGTGCGGGCGAGGCCCTCAAGCTGGCCGAAAATCCACCGCGTCAGCCGAACCACGCCGAACCCGCCGGCGCCGGCGACGAGCATGAAGGTCGCCGCGACCTTTGGATCGAGCGTGCCGCTGCCGAGATAATAAGCGAGGCAGAAGGCGCCGGTCAGGGTCGCGATCCAGGCGACCGCCGCCGCCGGGATCGCCGCGAGCGCGATCGCCGTGGTGATCATCGCCGCCATCGCGCCGCCGATCACGACCTGGACGTGCGCGGGCTGGGTCGCGAAGGCGTAGGTTGGGAGCGCCGACCACAAGGCCGCCAGGGCGACCGCCTCGGCGACCGGAAACCATTGCGTCCGGGGCTTTGCGGTGCGGCTGGTCCCCCAGGCCGCGGCTTCGAGCGCGCGGCGGCACGAAGCCCAGTTTGCGAAGGCGACGACGGCGGCCCAGCCGACCACCAGCCTGGGCTCGACCGATCCGTACATCGCCCAGGCGGTCAGCAAAGCGGCGGCGACCGCGGTGACCGCGAAAAAGGGCGCGAACAGGGCCCGCGCCTCGACCTGACCGTTGTGGAGATGGGCGTCGCGCAGCCGCTCGTTGCCGAGGTCGAGCGCGACCGAATCCACGCCCTCCTCGGGGAGGTCGCTCTCCGGTGCGTCGGAATCCAGCGGAACGGGCGCGTGATACATCGAGATCCATCGGTCGGGGCGGTGAAATCACCTCCTAGAACGAGAGGTTTGATGGATCGTTAAGTCCGGCCCAAAAATCGGTGCGTGGAAAATGCCGCAAAATGTGCGGAAACCGGCGATTTTTCGGTCAGCTTGGCGCGCGCAGCAGACGATCGACGGCGATTTGGGTCACGCTGTGATAGCCGGGCCGGGCGCGCGCATAGATTCGCTCGGCGATCGGCCGGCCCCAATCGCCCTCGCGGACCAGAGTCTCGAACAGGGGCTGGACGAACTTGCGCCGACCCTGCGCGGTCAGGAATCGCTCGGCCGCAGGCACCGCTTGCTGGTAGCGATTGGCCAGAGCGAGCCGCAGCCAGGCGAACAGGATTTCGTTATTGGCGCTCTGCGAAAGGCCGAAGGCGCGGTCCAGCGCCGCCAGCCGGTCCGCGGCCAGCCGCCGCGGCAGGCCGTTGAGGAAACGCAGCCGTTCCGCCGAGGTCCAGCCGGCATAAGGCACGGCGGCGGGCGCACCGTCCCGATTGTAGGCGGCGAGCGCCCGGTCGACGGCGGCGAAGGCGGCGGCATCGGGACGCGCGGCATTGGCCGGAAGGCCCGGCTGGTAGACCCAGCGGTCGAGGTCGAGCCGCCGCTCCAGCGCCGCATCGCCGCGCACCAGATTGGCGCGAAAATCGGCGAGGAAGCGGGCCGAGGTCATCGGCTGGAAGGCGTGGCGGTCGAAATAGGACCGCAGCCAGGCGTCGAACCGCGCCCGGCCGACGATTCCCTCGATCGTCCGCAGGAAGGCCGCGCCCTTGTCGTAGACGATGCCGCTGGTGCCGTCGTCGGGTCCGGCCTCGCCGTGCAGCCGGGTCCCCGGCGCTTGCGCCCCAAGCTCGGCGATGGCGCTTTCCATGTCGGCGTAGGACATGGCCTTCTCCTGCGCCGCGCGCGCGCGGCCGTACAGCGCCTCCATGATCCGGTTCTCGAAATAGGAGGTAAAGCCTTCGTTGAGCCAGCCGTCCGGCCAGGTCGCGTTGGTGACGAGATTGCCCGACCAGCTATGGGCGAGCTCGTGCGCGACCAGGCCGATTTGGCTGCGGTCGCCGGCGATGAAGGTCGGCGTCAGGAAGGTGAGGGTCGGATTCTCCATGCCGCCATAAGGGAAGCTCGGCGGCAGCACGATCACGTCGAAGCGGCCCCAGCGATAGGGCCCGTAGAGCCGCTCGGCCGCCGCCACCATCCGCTCGGTGTCGGCGAGCTCCGCGGCGGCGGCGTCGAGCATGGCGGGCTCGGTCCAGACACCGGTGCGCGGGCCGAGCGAGCGGAAGGCGATGTCCCCGGCCGCGATCGCGATCAGATAGGGCGCGACCGGATTGTTCATGCGAAAGCGGAACGCGCGGCGGCCCGGGCCGGCCGGCTCGCCCGCAGGCGTAAGCCGCTCGCCGGACATCACAACTTTGAGCGGTTCCGGCGCGGTGATCCGCGCTTCCCAGGTCTGACGGATGCCGGGGCTGTCCTGGGTCGGAATCCAGCTGCGGTTGAGGATCGCCTGGCCCTGGCTCAGCAGATAGGGGTGACGCTTGCCCATTGTCTGTTCGGGGGTAAGCCATTGCAGCGCGGCGGCGCCCTCGCCGCTTCGATAGCGCACGACTATCCGCCGCGCCGGGCCGATCGCGACACGGAGCGGCCGGCCGTGCGCCGCGTCGCCCTCGCCCAGCGTCCAGCGCAGCGGCGCGCCGCCGCCGCCGTCGGTGATCGCTTCGATCTCCAGCCCCTTGGAATCGAGGATGATCTCGTCCGCCCCGGCGGCCGCCGCGATGTCGAGCGTCGCCGTCCCCGCCATTCGGCGGGCCTCGAAATCGGCGTCGAGATCGAGCGCGACATGGGTCACCCGGGCGATTTCCGGCCGCGCGAAGCTGTGCGCGTCGTGCGCGTCGGCGCTGGTCAGGATCGGCGCCACCGGCCGCGCCGCAACGCTTCGATTCGCCATCTCCCCGCCCGCGCAACCGGAGGCGAGCAGGGTCAGAAGGGCGAAAGCAAGCCGGCGCATGGGCATCTCCTGGGATGAGCGGCACGGCCTTAGAGGAAGGCCGGCGGGCCTGCCAAGGGGCATTACCGTCCCATCGCGGGGCGGGCGGGGGCGCGCAATGGACAGCAATGCGGGCCGGCCCTAGCTTCACATTGGCGAAGTAATTCATGGGGACCCGGGTGGATTGTCTGCTTCTACTTTCGCCATGGCGGGAATTATTCTGGCTCGCTATCGGCGGGATCGTCTTTCCGCTACTTTGCCTGGCGGCCGCGCTTGCGCGCGAAGCGCTCTCGCCGCCTCCACGCGCGGCGAGCGATCCGTCGGCGATTCCGGCGGCCGGGCACGACGAGATCGAGCTGATCGAAGGGATCGGGCCCGAAATCGCCGCATTGCTCCGCGATCATGGCATCGACACCTTCGAAGCAATTGCGTCGCTGACCGCCGGGCAGCTGCGTTATCTGCTGCTCAAGGATCCCGATCTCTCGCTGGCCCAGCCCTCGACCTGGCCGTTCCAGGCCCGTCTCCTGGCGGACGGGCGCTTTGGCGATTTCAACCGGCTGGCGACGGCGCTGGAAGGCGGCGTGCCGCGCCTCGAAAATATCGACGGCATCGGCGAGGGCTATGCCCGCCGGTTGCGCGCCGGCGGGATCGAAACCGTGGCCGAGCTTCAGCGCAGCTCCGCGGCCCGGATAGCGGGAGTCTTTGCGGAGGGCGACCGCGACCGGATCGCGGCCATGGCGCCGCGCTGGATCGATCATGCCCGCCGCCTCCATGAGGGCGATCCGGGAACCTTGTCGACCTTCGCCCGATTGGGAGCGCCGGCCGCGGCCCTGGTTCGCGACGACCCACCGCCGGCGCTGCGCCCGGCGCCGGACCGCGACGGCGCGGTCGCTTCTTATTGGCGGCGGGAGAATCGGCTGCGGCTGCTGTGCGCGCCGCTGCTTGCCCTGGCCTTGCTGATCCTTCTGCTGCTCCTCGCTTTGCTCGGCTTGCTTGGGGATCGCGGGCGGTGCCGGATCGTCGGGCCGTGGTCGACGCCGTCGATCAGCGTGGTGGTGGTGCCGGTGGCCTGGCCGCCAGGAACCTGTCCCGTGCCCGGCCAGGTCTGCTGCGCCGCCTCCGGCGCGGCGCAGGCCTGTCCGCAGCCACAGCCGGGCCAGACCTGCTGCTCACCATCCTGCGCGGCGGGGGCCTGCCCCGAACCCCGGCCGCCCGTTCCGCCGCCGACGCCGCCGGAGCCGTGCTGCGACGTCGAGGAGGCGCGCTGAGGATCCCGCCTTCAGCGCGCGGCGCCGAGCAAATTGGCCTCCCAGAACATCAGCCCGACCCAGAATTGATAATCCTGATTCTCCTTCTTGGCGAAGCCGTGGCCCTCGTTCTGGCCGAGCAGATGCCAGGCGGGCCGGCCGGCGGCGCGCACCGCGCGGACCATCTGATCGGCTTCGCTTGCCGGCACCCGCGGATCGTTACCGCCGGTGACGACCATCAGCGGAATGCGCAGGTCGGCGACATGGGTCAGCGGGCTGATCGCCGTCAGCGCCGCGCGCTGGGCGGGGTCGCGCTCGTCGCCATATTCGACCCGCCTCAGATCGCGGCGGTAGGATTGGGTATTCTCGAGGAAGGTCACCCAGTTCGAGATGGCGACGACGCAATTGGCCGCCCGCAGCCGGTCGCCGTAGCGGATCGCCGCGGCGTAGCACATATAGCCGCCATAGGAGCCGCCGGTGACCGCGAAGCGCGCCGGATCGAGCGCGGGATCCCGGCTCAGGCGCTCGAGGAAGGCGCCGATATCCTTGACGCTGTTCTCGCGCTGCGCCGGGCCGTTGTCGAGGCCGACGAATCGCTTGCCGTAGCCGGTCGAGCCGCGAACGTTCGGATAGAAGATGGCGATGCCGAGCTCGTTGATCAGATAATTGTTGCGCCCCAGAAAGCCGGGCCGCGACTGGCTTTCGGGCCCGCCATGGATGCTGACGATCAGCGGCCTGCGCCCCGGGAAGCGCGCCGGATCGGGCCGGTAGAGGAAGCCCGAGACACTCTCGCCGTCGAAGCTGCGGACCTCGACGAGCTCGGGTTCGACATTGGCGGCGGAGTCGAGACCGCCGGTTTCGCTGCGGGTCCAGCGGGTCACCGCGAGCGTGCGCGGATCGACCGAATAAGCGTCGGACGGGCTGCGCGCCGAGCTCATGCTGAACCCGATCGTGCCCCATGGGGCGATTTCGAGACCGCCGATCGTGCCGGCGGGAAGGCCGGCGACCAGCCGGCTGCGGCCGGTGCGCGGGTCGAGCAGCCTGAGGCGGCCGATTCCGGCTTCGTTGGAGACGAAGGCGATCATGCGGCCGTCCTGCGAAATGTCGAACGTGTCGATGTCCCAACTGATGCCCGTGTCGATCGGCGTGAAGCGGCCGGTGGCGGTGTCGATCCGGCCGAGCCGCTGGAAATCCGAGCCTTCGTCCGACGTCACCCACAGCGTCCCGTCGGGCGCGAACGCGGCGCCGCCATAAGCGACGTCGCGGCTGTGGTCGCCGATCGGTGTCATCGCTCCGCCGGCGAGGTCGAGCAGGAACAGGTTCGATTTGGTCACCGAGATATAGTTGACGACGACGGCGCGTCGCGCGTCGGGCGAGAAATCGACCAGGGCCCAGCCGCCGCCGCGGACCTGGGCGACCATCCGGTCGGTCGAAGGTTCGCGCGGATCGATGACGTAGAGGTCGGCATCGCTGCCGTTGCGTCGGGTCGAGCTGTAGGCGAGCCAGCGGCCGTCATGGCTCCAGGGGCCCATTTCGTTGCGGCTGCGGCCGTCGGTCAGCAGGCTGAGCTGGCCGTTCGCCAGCGTGTAGAGCTGGAAGAACTCGCTGCCGCCGACATCCTTGCGGACGGCGAGCACGTCGCCCGCGGGCGACCAATTGCCGTTGACCGGCTCGGCCTCGAAGCTGATTTGCTCGCGCGCGCCCAGAGGCGCGGCGACGCGGTGGAGCTGCGCGGTGTTGCCGAAGCGCGTGGTGATCAGCATCGATCGGTCGCGCGGGTTCCAGCCCGAAAAGCCCGCGGTCCGGAACTCCATATAGGGTCGCGTTCGGACCGCGAGGTCGACCGGGACCGGCGGGATGCCGTCGGCGACCAGCGCCGCGGGCTTTTCCATGGCGGCGGGCGCGGAGCTTTCCTGCGTGGGCGCGGCGGTCAGAGGCAGGGCAAGCAAGGCTGCGATGAGCTTAAGGCGCATGGATTTTTCCTCCCGCGGGCGATTCGATTTTTGTTGGGCACGCTGTGGCCTTTGCGCGTTCACTGCGTCAACATGCCTTGAGAAGGCTGGAGCGGCGATTGATCACACAATATGGCGTGCTGCCCTACAGGGTCGATGCGGCGGGCGAGGTGGAGATCCTCCTCATCACCTCCAAGGAACGCCGCCGCTGGGTGGTGCCCAAGGGCAATCCGATCCCCTTCTTCCTCAATTACGAATCGGCGGCGCGCGAAGCGTTCGAAGAGGCCGGCGTCGAAGGCCGGATCGCGACCGCCCCGATCGGCGCCTTCCGCTACGAGAAACGGCGCCGCGCCGGCGGCCCGGCGGCGGCGATCGTTACCGTCTACCCGTTGCTGGTCACCCGCCAGGCCGCGAACTGGCCCGAGCGCGGCGAACGCGAGCTGCGCTGGTTTTCTCAAGGCGACGCCGCGGAGGCGGTCGACGAGCACGAGCTTGCCGTAATAATTCTGTCTTTTAGTCCGGGCAAAGACGAATCCGATCCGCGCGCCTCTTTGGTCGTGATGGGCGTCAACCGATTCTCCTGGGGGTACAGGATGCTCAGATTCATCCGCGCGATCATGCCGAAGGAGGACCGCTTCTTCGACATGTTCGAGCGCCACGCGCAGATCCTCGTCGCCGGCGCCGACGCCCTGGCTTCCTTGTTCGAGGGCGGCGAGGGAATCGCCGACGCCTGCAAGCGGATCGGCGCCCATGAGAACGCGGCCGACGACGTCACCCGCGACGTGCTGGTTGGGGTCCGCCGCTCGTTCATCACGCCGTTCGACCGCAGCGCGATCACCGCCTTGGCCTCGACCATGGACGATGCGATCGACGAGATGTGGCAGACCGCCAAGGCGGTGACGCTCTACGAGGTCACGACGTTCGAGCCGCAGATGAAAGAGATGAGCGCGCTGGCCGGCGAGGCGGCCCAGCTGGTGCTCGAAGCGGTGCCGCTGATGCGCAATATCGGCAAGAACGCCGCCCGGCTGCACGAGATTACCGAGCGGATCGTGCGCCTCGAAGGCAAAGCGGACGATCTTCACGATTCGGGCCTCAAGGCCCTGTTCAAGGCCAGGGGCGCAAGCCAGGCGATGGACTTCATCGTCGGGCGCGAAGTCTATCGCCATCTGGAGCGCGTGCTCGATGCCTTCGAGGATGTCGCCGACGAGATTCAGGGCATCGTGATCGATCACGCCTGATGGACGGCTACACCTACACCATCATCGCCCTGATCGGCGTCGCCTTGCTGTTCGATTTCCTGAACGGCCTGCACGACGCCGCCAATTCGATCGCGACCGTGGTCTCGACCCGCGTCCTCAGCCCGCAAGTGGCGGTGTGCTGGGCCGCCTTCTTCAACTTCATCGCCTTCCTCTTCTTCGGGCTCGCCGTGGCAGCCACGATCGGCAAGGGGATCATCGATCCGGCCATAATCACCCCGGCGGTGATCTTCGGCGCCTTGATGGGGGCGATCTCCTGGAACCTCCTCACCTGGTTCCTCGGCATCCCCTCGAGCAGCAGCCACGCTCTGGTGGGCGGCCTCGTCGGCGCGGGCGTGGCGGCGGGCGGCTTCAGCGTCGTCGTCGCCTGGGGCGTGATCAAGACCGCGGCCTTCATCTTCCTCGCGCCGATCTTCGGCATGCTCATGGCGATCATCCTGGTGATCGTCACGTCATGGCTGTTCAAGCCGGTGGCCGCGACCACGTCGGATCGGGTTTTCCGTCGCCTCCAGCTCATCTCCGCGGCGGCCTATTCGCTCGGCCACGGCGCCAACGACGCGCAGAAGACGATGGGGATCATCATGGCCCTTTTGGTCTCGCAAGGCCTGCTCGGCAGTCAGGACGGCGTCCCGTTCTGGGTGGTAATCAGCTGCCAGGCGGCGATGGGCCTCGGCACTTTGATGGGCGGATGGCGGATCGTCCACACGATGGGATCCAAGATCACCCGCCTCACCCCGCACCAGGGCTTCTGCGCCGAGACGGGCGGCGCGATCATGCTGTTCGGCGCGACCACCTTCGGCATTCCAGTCTCGACCACCCACACCATTACCGGCGCGATCATGGGCGTCGGCGCCGCGCGCCGCGCGTCGGCGGTGCGCTGGGGGGTCGCCAGCAACATCGTCGTCGCCTGGTTTTTGACGATCCCCGCCACGGCCCTGGTCGCCGCGCTCTTCTACTGGCTGACGGTTATGTTCTAGGCCGTCAGCACTCGACGACGTTGACCGCGAGTCCGCCCAGCGAGGTCTCCTTGTAGCGCTCGTTCATGTCGAGGCCGGTCTTGCGCATCGTTTCGATCACCTGGTCGAGGCTGACCCGGTGCGAGCCGTCGCCGACCAGAGCGAGGCGCGAGGCCTCGATCGCCTTGACCGCGCCGACCGCGTTCCTTTCGATGCACGGCACCTGGACCAGCCCGCCGACCGGATCGCAGGTCAGGCCGAGATTGTGCTCCATGCCGATCTCGGCGGCATTCTCGACCTGCCCGGGCGAGCCGCCCAGAGCCGCGGTCAGCCCGGCCGCCGCCATCGAGCAGGCGACGCCGACCTCCCCCTGGCAGCCGACCTCGGCGCCCGAGATCGAGGCATTCTCCTTGAACAGCGAGCCGATCGCGGCGGCGGTGAGCAGGAAGATTCGCGTGCCCTCCTCCGTGGCGCGCGGGGTGAAGCGCTGATAGTAGCGCAGCACCGCCGGCACGATCCCCGCCGCGCCATTGGTCGGCGCGGTGACGACCTTGCCGCCGGCCGCATTCTCCTCGTTGACCGCCAGCGCCCACAGATTGACCCAGTCGATCACCGTCAGCGGGTCCTGGAGGGCCCGCTCGGCGCGCTCGGTGAGCAGGCGGTGCAGCGCCGGGGCGCGGCGCTTGACGTTGAGGCCGCCCGGCAGGATGCCGTCCACGGCCATGCCGCGATCGATGCATGCAGACATCGCGTCGGATATCTGCGCCAGCCGGCGGTCGATCTCCTCGTCGTCGAGCCCGGCGCGCTCATTGGCGCGGGCGATGTCGGCGATGGTCACGCCCTCGCGCGCGGCGATGGCGAGCAATTGGTCGCCCGAGGTGTAGCCGTGCGGCACGTCCCACGCGCCTTCGGGCGGGGCGTTGCGCGCAACGCTCGCTTCGTCGACCACGGCGCCGCCGCCGACCGAATAAGAGATTATGCTCGCCAGCACGCCGCCGCCTGAATCGAAGGCGCTGAAACGCATCCCGTTGCTGTGGTGGGGGAGCCGTTCGCGCTGGAGGAAATGCACGTCGCGGGCTTCGTCGAGCGCGATTTCATGAACGCCGCCGAGCAGGATGCGCCCGCTTTGCCGGATGTGCGCGACCGTCCGGTCGGCCGCGTCGGGATCGATCCGGTCGGGCCGCTCGCCGGAAAGGCCGAGCAGGATGGCGCGGTCGGTGGCGTGGCCCTTGCCGGTCAAGGCGAGCGATCCGTAAAGGTCGACCCCGACCCGCGCCACCCTTTCAAGCAGCCCCTCGGCGCGCAGCCCCTCGACAAAGCGGCAGGCGGCCGTCATCGGTCCCATCGTGTGCGAGGATGATGGACCGACCCCGATCTTGAAAAGGTCGAAGGCGCTGCAGACCAAGGCTTCTCTCCTGATTCGGCGACATGGGCTCCAAGGCGGCGCATGGCAAGGCTGAGCCAGCCCTTCGTCCTGCTCGACGACGCCCGGCCCGGCGGGCGCGCCTTGCTCTATTCGGGACCGGCCCGGATCGTCGAAACCCGCGATTTCGAGGACGTCCGCCTTTGCCTCGAGCGGCTGCGCGGCCAGGATGCCGCCGGCTTCCTCTGCTACGAGGCCGGCCTCGCGCTCGAAGACAGGCTCGCTCCGTTGCGGGTCCCGCCGGCCCTGGATGCGCCGCCCCTGCTCTGGTTCGGCCTGTTCGGAAAAGGCGAGGAAGTCGACGCGCAGGCCCTGTTGCCGGACGGCGCGGGCGCCTGGTCCGGCGCCGCGCGGCCGCTCATCAGCCGGGCCGAATATGAGAGCGCGTTGGCGGCGGTGAAAGTCCATATCGAGGCCGGCGACATCTACCAGGCCAACCTCACCTTCGCCGCCGAGGTGAAGACGATCGGCCACCCGCTCGCGCTCTACGCCGCCTTGCGCGCCCGCGCCCGCGCCGGCCATGGCGCCATCGTATTCACCGGGGCGCACTGGATCCTCAGCCTTTCGCCCGAGCTCTTCTTCACGCTCGAGCGGGGCCAGGTCACCGCCCGGCCGATGAAGGGGACCGCGCCGGCCGACGCCGATCCGGCCCAATTCGCCGCGGACCCCAAGCAGCGCGCCGAGAATCTGATGATCGTCGATCTGCTGCGCAACGATCTTTCGCGCGTCGCGAGGCCCGGCAGCGTCACGGTGCCCGAATTGTTCGCGGTCGAAACCTATCCGACCATCCTCCAGATGACCTCGACGATCGCCGCCCGCCTCGAGGACGGTCTGGGCCCGGTCGACGTCCTTGCCGCCATCTATCCCTGCGGCTCGATCACCGGCGCGCCCAAGATCAGGGCGATGGAGATCATCGCCGGGCTCGAATCCGCGCCGCGCGGGCCCTATTGCGGCGCGATCGGGAGGCTTGCGCCCGATGGCGAAGCCGCGTTCAATGTCGCGATCAGGACTTTGGTCCTGAAGGCGGGCGAGGGCATCGCCCGTCTGGGCCTCGGCTCCGGCATCGTCGCCGACAGCGACGCGGCCGACGAATGGCGCGAATGCCTGGCGAAGGGACGATTTGTGGCGCGTGCGGGGAGCTTCGATCTGATCGAGACGATGCGCTTCGATCCGCACGACGGGGTCGTCGACCTGGATCGCCACCTCGCGCGGATGAAGGCGAGCGCGCAGGCGCTCGATTTCCGTTTCGACCGGCACGAGGCGCGCAACGACCTCCAGGCCGCGACCTTCGGCGCCGGGCCGAGCATCATGCGGCTGGCGCTGTCGCGCGCCGGCTGCATGGCGATCGAGCTCAGGCCGCTCGGACCGCCGCCGGACGAGCCGGTCGACGTCGGCATCGCCGATCTGCCCGTGACGGCCGACGATTTCCGCCTCCGCCACAAGACCAGCGACCGCGCCTTTTACGACCGGGCTCGCGCGGCTTCCGGCGCGTTCGAAATCCTGTTCCGGGATCGCGACGGCTTCCTCACCGAAGGCAGCTTCACCAGCCTGTTCGTCGAGCGCGACGGCAGGCTCCTGACCCCGCCGCTGGCGCGCGGCCTGCTCCCCGGCGTGCTGCGCGGCCGGCTGATCGACGAGGGACGGGCGCGCGAGGCGGATCTGACCGAGGCCGACCTCGTCTCGGGCTTCCTGATCGGCAATGCGGTGCGCGGCCTCGTTCGCGCGCGGTTAATGTCGGCCGGGGCAGGGGAGCGGCCATGAAGATCGACAGGCGCGCCTTTTTCGCTTTGGGCGGCGCGGCGACGGTCGCCGGAGTGGCCTTCACCTTGCCGGGCCGCCAGGCCGACGCTCAGCCGGGCCGCTTCCGCTTTCGCCTGACCGACGCCCAGTGGCGCGGCCGGCTCAGCCCCGCCCAATATCGGGTGCTGCGCCAGGCGCATACCGAGCGTGCCGGCTCGAGCCCGCTCGACCGCGAGCATCGCCGCGGCACCTTTTCCTGCGCCGGCTGCGGCCAGCCGCTCTTCTCCTCGGCCGCCAAGTTCGAGAGCGGCACGGGCTGGCCGAGCTTCTTCCGGCCGCTGCCCGGCGCGGTCGCGACCCGCGAGGATCGCAGCCTGCTCATGGCCCGCACCGAGGTCTTGTGCGCGCGCTGCGGCGGCCATCTCGGCCATGTCTTCAACGACGGCCCGCGCCCGACCGGCCTGCGCTATTGCATGAACGGCGTCGCGATGACCTTCCGCCCCGCCTGATCAAATCCTCCCCTGCCTTTGCAGGGGAGGGGGACCATGCGAAGCATGGTGGAGGGGCCACTTGCGCTGCAAGAAGCCCCTCCACCGCACTTCGTGCGGTCCCCCTCCCCTCGAAAGCGAGGGGAGGAATGTCACTAGGCCGCGATCGGGAATCGCAGCAGCCGGTCCCGCACCGGCACCAGCGCCTGCGCGCCGGCGCCGACCGCGCGGACGATCTCGGGATGGTGGGCGTCGAGCCCGCCGGTCAGCGCGCCGAAGGCGGGCAGGATCAATTTGGTCGGCGTCGCCACGAAGCAGCGCCGCGAGACGAGGCGGCCGCGATGGCTGATCCGCAGCTTGGGGTGGAAATGGCCGGAGAGCTCGCCCCGGGTCTCGGCGGGATCGGCCGCGTGGCGCAGGATCAGCCCGTCGACCTCGGCTTCCTCCACGATCTCTCCGCCGCAATGGTCGGTTAAGCCTGGATCGTGATTGCCTGTGATCCAGGTCCAGCGCGTTGCCCCGGTCAGTGCGAGCAGCATGTCGCGGGCATCCCGCGGCAACCGGTCGCAGCCATATTCGTCGTGGAAGCTGTCGCCCAGGCACCAGATTTCGGCGGCGCCGGCCGCGGCGGCGATCGCCGACAGATCGGCCAAAGTGGCGATCGAATCGTAAGGCGGCAGCATCTGCCCGCCCTTCGCGAACCAGCTCGCTTTCTCGAGGTGGAGGTCGGCGACCAGCAAGGCGCGCCGCGCCGGCCAGAACAGCGCTCCTTGCGGCAGCGCCATCAATTCGTGACCGGAGAACGAAAAGCGAACCATCGCTCCGCTATAAAGCGGCGCGGGCGGCTTTCAAGCGCTCATGAGAAGAAGGAGAGGAGCGAGGAGGCGGCGTCGGCCCGGCTCGTCCAGAACAGAAAAGCGCCGACAAGGAAGCCCTCGCCGACCAGGACGAACGGATTTTTCAGCTTGTTCAGGACGCTCACGCTTTCCGACCCCGCTCTTTATCGTTGGCGCCGAGCGTGGGCCCGCGAGTCTAAACGAAAGCTTAATCGCGCCGCGAAGCGCCCCGGGCGTGCGACGAAGGGCCGGCGCCGGCTTTTCGCCGGCGCCGGCTTGGTCGCTCAGGCGGCGTTGCTGAGCTCGGCCGTCCGTTCGGCGGGGGCCGCGTCGCCTTCGATCGTCGCCGGCGCGGCGCCGCCGATATCGATCTTGCGCGGCTTCATCGCCTCGGGGATCTCGCGCGCGAGCGCGATCCGGAGCAGCCCGTCGGCGAGGTCCGCGGCGGTGACGCGGACGAAGTCCGCCAGCTCGAAGCGGCGCTCGAACGCGCGGCTGGCGATCCCCATGTGGAGATAATTGCCGTCGCCATTGCGGTCCTCGGCCCGCCGGCCGGTGATCGTCAGCATGTTCTGGTGCGCGACGATCTCGATCTCGTCGCGCTTGAAGCCGGCAACGGCGAGCGTGATCCGGTAGGAATCGTCGCCCATTTTCTCGATGTCGAACGGCGGGTAATTATCCTGCTCGGCGCGGTTGGCGCTCTCCAGGAAGTCGAACAGCCGATCGAAGCCGACCGTGGAACGCCGATAGGGCGTGAAGTCATAACCTCTCATTTGATGTCCTCCATTGAGCAACATTTGAAACAAGGACCGCCGTCACGGTCGGCCCTTCTACAGGTGCGGAAGCCGAACTCAGGCCTTCCGACGCGGTCCGATTTAGGAGTGGATTTCGGCGGTTCAAGTCCTGCCCGCGCGGGCGAGGTGGCCGGCGATCACTTGGGTCAGTTCCTCCACGCCGAACGGTTTTTTCAGCACCGGGACGTCGCTGCCGAGCGCGGCTTCGAGCTGGTCGCTTTCGGCAAAGCCGGTGACGAAGACGATCGGCAGCTTTGGATGCAGAAGCCGGGCCTCGCGGGCGAGCTCGGCTCCGTTCATACCGGGCATGGCGAAATCGAGCAGGAGGAGGTCCGGCACGCCGGCCGCCAGCGCTTCGAGCGCCGCATCGGAGCAATCGAGCATGTCGACCCGGTGGCCGAGGCTGCACAGAATGTCGGCGAGGAAGGCGCGGACGTCGGCATCGTCGTCGACCACGAGGATGTGGGCGCTCGCGGCCGCCTCGCTCTGTGCCTCCGGCGCGGCCGCCTCGGCGCCAACGCCGTCGGCAAGGATGTCGCCGGCGACGTGCGGCAGCAGCAGGCGGACGATCGTCCCTTCGCCCTCCTTGCTCTCGATGCGCAAAGTGCCCCCGGACTGGCGCGCGATACCGTAGACCTGGGCGAGGCCGAGCCCGGTGCCCTTGCCCAACGGCTTGGTCGAGAAGAAAGGCTCGGTCGCGCGGGCCAGGACCTCGCTCCCCATGCCCTGGCCGGTGTCTTCGACGGCGATGCAGACATAGTCGCCCGCCTTGAGATCGAGCCCTTCCGGTTCGCGAACGAGGCTGGTGGAGATGGTCAGCGTGCCGCCTCCCGATTCGGTTGCCAGCATCGCGTCGCGGGCGTTGATGGCGAGGTTGAGGATGGCGTTTTCGAGCTGGTTCTCGTCGCACAAAGCGCGGTCTACCTCCGCGCCGAGATCGGTCCGGATCGTGATCGCGCTTCCGATCGTGTGGCTGAGCATCAGACGCATCGTCGCGATCACCCGGTTGACCGGCACCGGCGCCATGCTGATCCGCTGGATGCGGGAGAAAGCGAGCAATTGGGTGGTGAGCTTGGCACCGCGACGTCCCGATTCGAGCGCCGCCTCGGCGATTCGCTTGAGCCGCGGCTCGGCAACGGTGCGGGCGAGGATCTCGAGCCCGCCGATGATCGGGGTGAGCAAATTGTTGAAATCGTGGGCGATACCGCCGGTGAGCTGGCCGACCGCCTCCATCTTCTGCGCCTGCCTCAATGCCTCCTCGGCGCGCTCGCGCTCGGCGACTTCGGCCTGGAGCCGGTCGAGGGCGAGGCGCAGGTCCAAGGTCCGCGCCTCGACCCGGCCCTCGAGCACCTCGGTTCCCAATTTCCACTCGGTGATGTCGTGGGCGGCGCCGATGAAGCCGAGATGCTCGCCGTTCGAGCCCCAGCGCGGCTGCGAGATCGAGCGCAGCCAGCGCCACTCGCCGTCGGCCCGCCGGAACCGCCCCTCGAGCACGAACAGCTTCAGCGTGGCTTCGCCGGCGATCGATTCCGCCTGGATTCGCGGGGCGTCGTCGGGGTGGATGATCGCGCGCCAGTCATAATCGACCGCTTCCTCGTAGGTCACGCCCATGAATTCGACATAGGCGCGGTTGACGAAGCTGCGCTTGCGGTCGAGCTTGGTCACCCACATCGGCACCGGCGCCGCGTCCGCGATCAGCCGGAAGCGCTCCTCGCTCTCGCGAATCCGATCTTCCACGCTGGCGTCGCGGCTGACCGCGGTGACCGTGCCGAACACGCCGGCCGGCCGGCCGTCCTCGCCGAGGATCGGATTGTAGCCGAACGTCAGCCAGACGGGCTCTTCGCGCCCGCCGCGCCGCAGCATGCGCGGCTCGGCCCGGAAGAATATCGTCTCGCCGGCGAGCGCGCGCTCGGCATTGGGCTGGATCCGGTCCCAGGCGTCGGCCCATATCTCGCGCCCGGGCTTGCCGAGCGCCGGGCCGCGGTCGCCGAGGATCTCGGCATAAGCCTCGTTGTAGAGCATCCGGAAGTCGGGGCCCCAGCCGATGAACATCGGCGTGGTCGAACCGAGCACCATCGAGGCGGCGGTCTTCAGCGATTGCGGCCAGCTTTCCACCGGCCCGAAAGACGTCGCCGCCCAGTCGGTCGCGTCGCCCGGCGCGGCCGGAATCGGCGCGGGCCGCGCATGATCGGGCAAATGCGGGACGCGATCCATCGAACGCCTACTCCACGTCTCGATCCCGCCCCGCCGCGAAACCTAGCGATGGCCGGGGCGCGAGGAAAGCCCCGCGCTTTCAGCGCGGCGCGGCGCCCTCCTGGACCCGGCGCAGGACGCGCAGCAGATTGCCGCCCATGATCTTGGCGATGTCGGCTTCGCTCAGTCCCTCGCGCCGCAGCCGGGCGCTGATCCTGGGCAAAGCGGCGACGTCCTCCATGCCGATCACGCCGCCGCCGCCGTCCCAATCGGCGCCGAGCCCGACATGGTCGGCCCCCATTACCCGGATCGCGTGCAGCATCGAGCGCATGTAGAGATCGAAATCGGCGGTGGTGTAGGGCCGGCGCGCATTCAGCGCGGCGAGGTCGGCGAGCAGCCGGCGGCGCTGCTCGGCGTTCAGATTGCCCCATTGCCGCTGCCGATCCTCCAGCGCGCTGCGCTCGTCGGAGGAATCGTGGGCGACCAGGAAGATGCTGTTGACCATCATCAGGCCGCCCGCCGCCGCCAGCCGCCGCATCCGCGCGTCGTCGAGGTTGCGGCGATGGTCGTGGATCGCGCGCGGGCCCGAATGGGAGAGGATGATCGGCACCCGCGAGAGGGTCAGCATCTGGTCGAACGCCTCGTCCGAGCTATGGCTCGCGTCGATGATCATGCCGAGCCGGTTCATCTCGGCGACCCAGCGGCGGCCCAAGGGCGAGAGGCCGCGCCAGAGCGCCTCGCCCGTGGCCGAATCGGCGAACTGGTTGGTGCGGCTGTGGACCGGCCCCGCCATCCTGACGCCGAGCCGGTGGAAAGTGGCGAGCAAAGTCAGATCCTCGCCGAGCGGCCAGCTGTTCTCGATGCTCTGGAAGGCGATTCGCTTGCCCTGGGCGGCCAGCCGCAGGGCCTCGTCGGCGGTGGTCGCGAAACCGATCCGGTCGGAATTGGCGGCGACCACGCGCTGGATCGCGACCGCCCGCATCAGCGCCGCGTCGCGGGCCTGGGCATAGCCTTCGGGCGTGAGGTCGCCCTGCCTTGTATAGATCACGAAGAAGCCGCCATCGAGCCCGCCCGCGTCCATCCTCGGCAGATCGACCTGGCTGTTGTCCCAATCGTAACGGTGCGGCTGGGCGAAATCCCAGCCGGGCACCTCGAAAAGGACCGGCGTGTCGAGATGGGTGTCGAGCACGATCATCCGCTCGTGCGCCAGGCGGTCGGCCGCGCTGATTTCGGCCAGCTGCTGCTGGGCCGATGCGGGGATGGCGAGGAGGAGGGCGAGGGCGGGGACGGACAGGATGCGCATAAGGCGGGGCTCCGGTTGCGCGCGCCTTATAGCTTGGCCGCGAGCAGCCGGTCGAGGTCCCGTCTCAGCGCCTCGGCCGAATGGTCGAGCATCTGTTCGAGCAGAGCGGCGCGCAACTCGCCGATCGTCCCCTGCGGCGCGCCGCAATCGTTGCAGCGGATCGGCGCCTCGTCGGCGCTGCCGTCGGGCAGGCTGTAATTGGCGCTGCCGCAGCTCTCGCAATGAATTTCGACCGAAACGTCCATATCGCCGCAGCCTTTCGCATCCAACGAGTCGCACCCGCATGGCAGAGCGGACGGCGCGGGACAATGTGGACGCGCCGCGCGGGATTGTGTTAGGCTCGGCCAAAGTGGCGAATCCTTTAATGTCGGGAACCTGTTAAGTGGCAAGACCTTCGTGGCTTAAATATCTCGGCCGGGGCGACCATCCGGTGCTCGACCGCCTGTTCGACGCGTTCGCCAATGGCGGCCTCAACGAGGCCCATGTCGGCACCCGCCTGCTGAGGTTCATCACCGTCGCCGGGCCGCCTCCGGCCGACACCGCGGTTCGCGCCGGCGATTCGCGGCCGGTGCCGACCGTCTTTCCCGCCGAGAGCGCGGTGATCGTCCCCGCCGCGACCGAGGCTGACGTGCCGGCCGCGCCCGCTCCGGCGGCAGGCACGCTTCCCGGCGCCCCGGCGACGACGACCATTGCCGAACCGGCCGCCTCGACCGACGCCGGCGACGAGCGCAGCGCGATCGCAATGATCGGCGGCGTGCTCAACGGCGGGATTGCCGGCCCGACGTCGGGCGCGTTCGATGACGCCAGCCGCTACGTCGTCGTTTACGGCGAGAATCTCGAAGGCGGGCTGGTGATCGACCGAAGCAACAACACCCTGCTCAGCGGCGGTCCGGGCGACCATCCCGAGCTCGGCAAGGGCGACGACGACACGTTGGTCCTTCAGGGCGACTTCTCGTTGGGTTTCGGCCTGCCTTCGCAGCTGCACGGCCTCGACACGGTGGTGGTCGTCGGCGACAATAATTTCTCCCTGACCAGCTCCGACGACCAGATCGCCCCGGGCGAGACGCTGACCGTCAACGCCATGCCGCTCGGCGCGGGCCACAATCTCAGGTTCGACGGCAGCGCCGAGAGCAACGGCCGCTTCATCTTCTTCGGCAGCGAGGCCGGCGACGTCTTCATCGGCGGCGCCGGCAACGACCGGATCGCCGGTCTGGGCGGCGCCGACATGCTGGTGGGCGGCGGCGGCCGCGACACGTTCGCCTATTTCGGCGCGAGCGAATCCACCGGCGCGGCCTACGACACGCTCGGCGATTTCGACGCCGGGTCGGACAAGATCGACCTGCTGGGCACGGTGACCGGCTTCCATGCCCCGGTCGAGAGCGGCACGCTGTCGCTCGCGACCTTCGACGCCGACCTTGCGGCGGTGCTGGGCGGACTTGGCGCCTCCCAGGCGGCGTGGTTCGCGCCCGACGCGGGCGACCTCGCCGGGCAGATCTTCCTGATCGTCGATGCCAATGGGGTCGCCGGCTATCAGGAAGGCGAGGATTATGTGTTCGCCGTCAACGGCGCGCCGCTCGTCGATTTGAGCGGCTACACCGACATTTTCGCCTAAACGCCGGCAGCTAATCCACCCGCATCGCGATTTCGGCGAGGCTTTCGGCTTCGATCAACAGGGAGTCGTCGACCGTGCCGGTGGCGGTGCGCTCGCGGCCGATGATGACCAGGACCGGGACCGCCATCGGCGAGACCCGATCCAGTTCGACATGGACCATCGTCCCCGCCGCGCGCTCGAGCAGGGAGGCGAGGCGGCCGACGTCGGTCATCCGCGTCCGCGCATCGTTCCAGGCGGCCCTGAGCAGCAGATGGTCGGGCTCGTAGCGGCGCAGCACGTCGTAGATGAGGTCTGTCGAGAAGCTGATTTGCCGCCCCGATTTGCGCTTCCCGGGATGGTGGCGCTCGACCAGGCCGCCGATCACCGCCACCTCGCGGAAGGCGCGTTTCAACAGGCTGGAGCTTTGCACCCAGTCGACGAATTCCTGCTCGAGAATGTCGGCCGAAAAGAGCGCGGCGGGGTCGGAGATCGGGTCGAGGCCGTAGCAGGCGAGCGCATAATCGTTCGACACGAAGCCCAGCGGCCTGAGGCCCGCGCTTTCCATTCGCCGCGTGATCAGCATGCCGAGCGACTGGTGCGCGTTCCAGCCCTCGAAGCTGTAGGCGACCATATAATGGCGATGCTCGTGCGGGAAGGTCTCGACCAGCAGCTCGTCGGGCGCGGGCAATTTCGAGCGGTAAGCCTGGACATTGAGCCAGTCGCGCACGTCGTCGGGGAAGCGCGGCCATTGGTCGCGGTCGTGGAGGAAGCGCCGCACGCGCTCGGCCAGGTTGGTCGACATGGCCATGCGGGCGCCCAGATAGGTCGGGATCCGCGCCGATTTCGACGAGGCGCGGACGATTAGATCCATGCCGTCGATCTTCTCGACCTCGAGCACCAGCCCGGCGAAGTAGAAGGTGTCGCCCGGCGACAGAGTCGAAGCGAAATTATCCTCGACCGTGCCGAGCTTGCGCCCGCCCCGGAAGCGGACGTCGTAGAGCGGCACGTCGACGATGATTCCGGCGTTCATCCTGTGCTGCTGGATGAAGCGCGGGTGGCTGACGCGCCAAATGCCGTCCTTCTCGCGGGTCAGCCGCTTGAATTTGTCATAGGCGCGCAGGGAATAGCCGCCGCTCTCGATGAACGAGAGGACCTGGCCGAATATTTCCTGCGACAGCGCCGCATAAGGCGCGGCGCCGCGCACCTCGTCGAGCAGCCGCGCTTCGTCGAACGGCGCGGCGCAGGCGCAGGCCATGACATGCTGGGCGAGCACGTCGAGCGCGCCGGGGCGGAAGAGCTCGGGGTCGAGCTCGCCTTCTTCGATCGCGTCCAAAGCGGCGCGCGCCTCGAGATATTCGAACCTATTGCCGGGGACAAGGATCGCCTCGCTCGGCTCGTCGAGCCGGTGGTTGGCACGGCCGATCCGCTGCAAGAGGCGCGACGAGCCCTTGGGCGCGCCCATCTGGACGACCAGGTCGACGTCGCCCCAGTCGACGCCGAGATCGAGGCTGGCGGTGCAGACCAGGCCGCGCAGCCTTCCGGACGCCACCGCCGCCTCGACCTTGCGCCGCGCCTCGATCGACAGCGAGCCGTGGTGGATGCCGATCGGGAGGTTGTCGTCGTTGACCGCCCACAAATCCTGGAAGATCAATTCGGCGAGGCTGCGCGTGTTGCAGAAGACGAGCGTGGTCTTGTGCCCCTCGATCTCGCGCATCACGTTGTGCGCGGCCCAGCGCCCGCTGTGCCCCGACCAGGGAATCTTCTCGTCCTCGGGCAGCATGATCGAAATGTCGGCCTCGGCGCCCGGATCGCCCAGGACGACATCGACCAGCTCGGCATCCCCGTGGGGCGCCAGCCAGCCCTGAAAGGCCTCGGGATCGGAAACCGTCGCGGAAAGGCCGACGCGGCGCAGCTTCGGCTGGATCGCCTGCAGCCGCGACAAGGAGAGCGACAGCAAATCGCCGCGCTTGCCGGCGGCGAAGGCGTGGATCTCGTCGATCACCACCGTCGAGAGCGTCTCGAACAGGGTGAGGCTGTCCTCGTGGCTGAGCAGCAGACTCAGCGATTCGGGCGTGGTCAGCAATATCTGCGGCGGCCGCACGCGCTGGCGCGCCTTGCGGTCCGACGGCGTATCGCCGGTCCGGGTCTCGACGCGGATGGGCAGGCCCATTTCCGCCACCGGAGTCAGCAGGTTGCGCTGCACGTCGACCGCCAGCGCCTTCAGCGGCGAGATGTAGAGCGTGTGGAGCCCGTCGGTCGGCGCCTCGACCAGTTCGGCGAGCGTCGGCAGGAATCCCGCCAGCGTCTTGCCCGCCCCGGTCGGCGCGACAAGCAAGGCGCTCCGACCGGCGCGCGCCGCGCCCAGCATTTCGAGCTGGTGCCGCCGTGGCGCCCAGCCCTTCGCGGCGAACCAGCGCGTGATCGGCTCGGGCAAGGGCGCGTCCATCGCCTCCCCATGGCCCGTGACGGGATCGGGATCGACCCCTTTTCTGGATCGCGCCGCTATGGCAGATTGCGCGGATGGTGAAGCTGATCCTGAGGAGCCTTGCCGTCGCGGTCCCGGCGATGGCGCTCAACATTGCCTGCGCCTTCGCCTGGGTGGCGATCTATGCCCATTTGATCGCGCCGGGGCAGACCGAGGCGGCCTATCAGGCCTATGCGATGCGGGCGGTGCCGTGGAGCGCGGTGATCGCGGGCGTGCCGATCCTGCTCGGCGCGGGCTGGCTGGTGGCGCGCTGGCATGGCGGCGGCTGGCGCACCGGGCTATGCGCGGGCGCCGCCTATCTGGCGATCGACCTGGCGATCGTGGTCATGGCCGGAGGTGCGGGCGGGATGCTGGCGATCCTCGCTTTGTCCTACGCGACCAAGCTTGCCGCCGCGACGCTCGGCGGCGCGCTGGGTGGCAAAAGCTGAACCAGGCGCCATATCGGGCGCATGGCCCGTCTCGGATCCTGGGTGAAGCCCTTCCCGGAAGGCATTTACGTCGCCCCGGCCGATGCCTGGATCGATCCCTCGCAGCCCAAGGCCAAAGCGCTGGTGACCCACGGCCATGCCGACCATGCCCGGGGCGGTCACGAGGCGGTCTGGGCGACGCCCGAGACGCTGGCGATCATGGAAACCCGCTACGGTCCGCAATCGGGCAACGCGGTCGCTTATGGCGAGACGATCCGGCTCGGCGAGGTGGACGTGAGCTTCGTTCCCGCCGGCCATGTCCTGGGCTCGGCGCAGATCGTCCTTGAACATGCCGGCGAGAAGATCGTCGTCTCGGGCGATTACAAGCGCCGGCCCGATCCGACCTGCGCGCCCTTCGAGCCCGTCCCGTGCGACGTCTTCATCACCGAGGCGACCTTCGGCCTGCCGGTCTTCCGCCATCCGGCGACGTCGGGCGAGATCGACCGGCTGCTCCAGCGCCTCCACGACAATCCCGATCGCTGCATCCTGGTTGGCGCTTATGCGCTCGGCAAGGCGCAGCGCCTGATCATGGAGCTGCGCGGCCGCGGCCACCACGATCCGATCTACATTCACGGCGCGCTGGAGCGCCTCTGTGCGCTCTATGAGGAGTTGGGCGTCCCGCTCGGCGACCTGCGCCCGGCGACCGGCGTTTCGAAGGACGAGCTTCGCGGCAAGATCATTCTTGCCCCGCCAGGCGCATTGAACGACCGCTGGTCGCGCCGCCTGCCCGATCCGATCACGGCCATGGCTTCGGGCTGGATGCGGGTCCGCCAACGCGCCCGCCAACGCAATGTCGAGCTGCCACTCATCGTCTCCGACCATGCCGATTGGGACGAATTGACCGGCACCATTCAGGAGCTTGCCCCGCGCGAAGTCTGGATCACCCACGGGCGCGAGGAAGCCTTGAAGCATTGGTGCATGACCCGCCAGATCAAGGCGCGCGAACTGAACCTGGTCGGCTATGAGGACGAGGACGACTGAACGTTGAGCCAGACCGCGAGCGCCAGCGCCGCGAGCACGAGCAGGCCCCAGCGGACCTGACGCTCGAGCGCGAAATTCTCGGTCTTCGAGACGATCATCGCCGAGACCGGCATCAGCACGACCGCGAGCCCGGCCGAAAACAATATGCCGGTCCAGATGCTGGCCATGATCGCGGCGGCAATGGCGAGCCCGGCCCAGGCCAGGCAAAAAATCAAAGGCTCGGCGTGGAGCTTCGGCATCAATGCTCCGCCTCCGGTCCGCGCTCCACCCCCGACAAGGCCAGCTGCTCGTCGATCTGGGCGATCAGCCGGTCGAGGCCCGGCTGGTCCTTCGCCTCGGCGCGGGCGACCAGGACGTCCTGGGTATTGGAGGCGCGCAGCAGCCACCAGCCGTCGCCGGTGTTGACCCGGGCGCCGTCGGTGCGGTCGACCGTGGCGCCCGAGGCGGCGAGCCGGTCGAGCACTTCGTCGACGACCGCGAACTTGCGGGCCTCGTCGATCTGGAAGCGCAATTCGGGCGTGTTGACCATTGCCGGCATCGCCGATCTGAGCGCCGTCAGCGAGCCGCCCTGCGCCGTCACCGCGCGGATCAGCCGCACCGCGGCATAGAGCGCGTCGTCAAAGCCGTAATAATCGTGCGCGAAGAAGATATGGCCGCTCATCTCGCCGGCGAGCGGCGCCTTGGTTTCCTTCATCTTCGATTTGATCAGGCTGTGGCCGGTCTTCCACATCAAGGGCTTGCCGCCCAGTTCCGCGATCCGGTCGAACAGCGCCTGGCTCGCCTTTACGTCGGCGATGATCGTCGCCCCCGGCATTTCGGCCAGCACCGGCTCGGCGAGGATGGCAAGCAACTGGTCGCCCCAGACCACGCGGCCGGTGCCGTCGACCGCGCCGATCCGGTCGCCGTCGCCGTCGAAGGCGAGGCCGAAATCGAGCCCCTTCTCCGCGACCAGCGCCTTGAGGTCAGCGAGATTGGCCTCCTCGGTCGGGTCGGGATGGTGGTTGGGGAAGCGGCTGTCGACATCGGTATAGAGCAGATGATGCTCGCCCGGCAGCTTCGCCGCCAGCTTCTCGAGCGCGGGCCCGGCGGCGCCGTTGCCCGCGTCCCAGCCGATCCGGTAGGCGGCGCCGTCGAAACCCTCGAGCAGCCGATCGACGTAGCGGTCGAGAATCTCCCGGTCGGAAACGCCGCCGTGGCCCTCGTCCCAATCGCCCGTCGCGGCCATCCGGCCCAATGTCTGGATGTCCGCGCCGAAAAAGGCGTTGCCCCGCAACACCATCTTGAAGCCGTTATAGTCGGCCGGATTGTGGCTGCCGGTGATCATGATCCCGCCGTCGACGTCGAGCACGGCCTCGGCGTAATAGAGCATCGGAGTCGGCCCGAGCCCGACCCGCACGGCGTCGGCGCCGCTCTCATTGAGCCCGCGCACCAGCGCTTCCTCGAACGCCGGCGAGCTTTCCCGCCCGTCGCGTGCCACCGCGACCCGACTGCCCCCGCCGCGCCGGACGAGCGTTCCGAAGCCGCGGCCGATCGCATAAGCGTCGTCGGGCCCGAGCGTCTTGCCGACGATTCCGCGAATGTCATATTCGCGCAAGCTCGTCCGATTGAATTGGTGACTCACGCGGGAGGGACGGGCTGGACACGCGCCGCGCGCTTGTCGGCGGTCAGGACCAGATAGAGGCCGCCGACGATCATCGGCAGCGTTAGCCACTGGCCCATGTGAAGGTGGGTCGCCTGCGCGAAGGCGACGAGATGCGCGTCGGGCTCGCGGATGAACTCGACCGCGAAACGGCTGATGCCGTAGACCAGGAGGCCCGCCCCGAAGAGCTTGCCGGGCTGATAGCGGGCCCGCGTCTTCCAGAACATGTACCACAAGACGACGAAGAGCAGCACGCCCTCGAGCAAAGCCTCGTAGAGCTGGCTTGGATGGCGCGGCGGACCTAGCACCCGAAATCCATTGACCGCTTCGGGGAAACGGACCGCCCAGGGCAGGGTGGAGGGCGAGCCCCAGAGCTCGCCATTCACGAAATTGGCGAGCCGCACGAGGAAGAGGCCGAACGGCGCGCAGCAGGCGACATAATCGTGGATCCTGAGCCAATCGAGCTTGTTGCGCCGCGCCGCGTAGAGGATGCCGAGGCATACCCCGATGAAGCCGCCATGGAGCGACATGCCGCCGTCCCAGAGGCGAACGATTTCGATCGGGTCGCGGAAATAATCGAGCGGCTTGTAGAACAGGACATAGCCCAGGCGGCCGCCCAGGATGATGCCCAAAGTCGCGTAGAAGACCAGATCGTCGGCATGGCGCCGGGCCATCGGCGCGCCGGGCTGCCTGAGCAGCTTGAGCATGTACCACCATGCCAGAACGATGCCGGCCAGATAAGCGAGGCTGTACCATCTGAGCGCGAGCGGGCCGATCTGGAGGGCGACCGGATCGAGGCCGAGAGCGTCGTAGCTGAGCGCCCCATTTGCTGTTGCCAGAGATGTCAGTAAGGCGTCGATCAAGGCTTCCCCCCCGAGGTTCGCGCCTTCATAGAGAGGGGATAAGAAAAGGCAAAGCGAGGAGAAGAATGCCGAGCGCGCTCGACCGGGAATTTGACGCGGGGCTGGCCGAGGTGACCGGGCCCAATGGCCGCATCCAGCTCGGCCGCGACGAGCATGGCCGCGCGATCGTCACCAATTTGCCGCCGACCCTGCCGATGCTGTTCGACGCCTTCTGCGCGCTCAACGGCGCGGTCGAGGCGGTCGTCGCCGGCGAGGAAAGGCTGACCTTCGCCCAGCTGAACGAGCAGGCGACGAAGCTGGCGCGGGTCCTCGTCGCCAGCTGGAATGTCGCCAAGGGCGACCGAGTCGCGATCGCCATGCGCAATTGTCCGGCCTGGATCGTCGCCCATATGGCCATTCTGAAGGCCGGCGGCATCTCCACCCTGATCAACGGCTGGTGGCAGGCCGGGGAAATGCGCCACGCGCTCGAATTGTCCGAGCCCGAGCTGATCATCGCCGACGAGACGCGGGCCGCGCGGCTCGCAGCCGGCGGCTGCGCGATCCCGACGGTCGCGCTACCGGTCGAACGTCCGATCGGCGAGGCGCTGGCGCCCCTGCTCGCGCGCGGCGGCGATGCGGCTCTGCCCCAGGTCGCGCCCGAGGACGATGCCACCATCCTTTTCACCTCGGGCTCGACCGGCCTCGCCAAGGGCGCGGTTTCGACCCACCGCGCGGTGACGACCGGCGTTTACACCTATGCGATCGGCCTCGCGACCCTGCTCGGCATCAAGGAGAAAAGGGGCGATCCGCCGGCCGGCACGCCCAAGACCTTGGTCAACGTGCCCTTGTTCCACGTCACCGGCGAAGTGCCGGTGCTGCTCAACAGCTTCGTCATCGGCCGGACCATGGTGCTGATGCGCAAATGGGATCCGGCCGAGGCGCTGCGCCTGATCGAGAAGGAGAAGATCACCTATTTCGTCGGCGTGCCGACGATGAGCCTCGAGCTGATGCAGCACCCAGACCGCGCCAAATACGACCTCTCCTCGCTCACCGACATCGCCGCCGGCGGCGCGCCGCGCCCGGTCGCGCACGTCCAGCGGCTCGAAGACGCCTTCAGGGGCGCCCAGCCGGCCTTGGGCTACGGCCTCACCGAGACCAACGCTCTGGGCTGCAGCAACTTCTGGTCCAATTATCACGACAAGCCGGCCTCGACCGGCCGAGCGAACGGGCCGACCGTCGAAATCGCGATCCTCGGCGACGATGACCGCCATCTGGCCGGCGGAGAGCGCGGGGAGGTCGCGATCCGCACCGCCGCCAATTTCCGCGGCTATTGGCGCGACGAGGAGGCGACCCGCGCCGCCTTCACCGCCGACCTCTATGTGAAGACCGGCGACATCGGCTATCTCGACGAGGACGATTATCTGTTCATCGTCGACCGCAAGAAGGACATCATCATCCGCGGCGGCGAGAATATCAGCGCCCAGGAGGTCGAGGCCGCGATCTACAGCCATGCCGGAATCAGCGAGGCCGCCGTGTTCGGCATCGCCGACGAACGCCTGGGCGAAGTGCCCGCCGCCGTGGTCTATAGCGAGGCGGGGACGATCGAGAAGGACGAGCTCCTGACGTTCCTCTCGACCCGCATCGCCGAGTATAAGCTGCCCGCTCACCTGTGGATCGTACACGCGCCGCTGCCGAAGCTCGGCACCGGCAAGATCGACAAGCTCTCGATACGCCGGCAGTATTGCGCGGCGATCGCCGGCTAGCGCCCAAGGTCTGTACTAGCGGTCCAGCGCCGCGGCGAACTCCTGATTGCCGATGAATCCGAGCCGAGTCACGCCGGCGCGGCGGACGTCGGCAAGCACCTGATCGACCCGTTCGTAGCGCGCCTCGGCCGCGGCGGCGAGATGGAGCACCGGCCGGGCGGGATCTGCGCCGAGCGCCGCGAGCCGCGCCGGGAGCGCGTCCGCCGGCAGCGGCCGCCCGTCCCACGCCAACGCGCCGTCCGCGTCGATCGCGAGCGTGTGAAACGGCGGCGGCGCGGCTTGCGGCCCCTCGATCGGCAGATCGACCGGCACCTCATGGCTGGCCATCGGGATGGCGACGATCAACATGATCAGGATGACGAGCATCATGTCGATCAGCGGCGTCAGGTTCATCGCCGCGATCGGGGCGAAATCGGCCTTCTCGCTGATGAAGCGGGTGCGGATCGGGCGGGGCTTGGACGTGCGGACCATCTTCCTCTCCTGCTGCTCGATGAGTTGATGATATACCATTACGTCCTGCGGCGGAAGCGATTTCGCTCCGCGCTGACAGCCAAAGGCGCGCGCGGGCTACCCGCCCGGCGGGGCCGGTCCGGCCGGCTTCCCCCTCTACCAGACCGAATGGCTGCGCCGGACCGCCTTCGCCGCTCTGTTCCGCCCGTTCGAAGGCGCGATCCTCCAGCGCCCCGAAATGCGGCCGCCCGCTTATCCCTCCAGGTCCTGCGCCGGCGATCCGCTGCGCGAGGCCGGGGCGGGCCAGACTGAAATCTGCTGAAGGCACCCAAATCGCGGCGGAGCGTTTTGAGCCTGCCATGCCCTCGAGCGTCATCCGCCGCTTCACCTACGATCCCGAACGCGAACAGCTCGACGTGTCGTTCACCACGGGCCGGCGCTACCTCTATCACCGCGTGCCGCCGGCCGCCGCCGACGCCTTTCGCGCCGCCTTCAGCAAAGGACGGCACTTCAACGCCCATATTCGCGACGCCTATGATTGCACCGAATTGCGTCGCCTAAACCCGGGATGAACGGCGGGTTATGTTCCGTTCACGAAACCTCGCCTCGACCGGTTCGTTATTACCCGGTGCCCCCGCTTTCGGGGTTCCATCCCAAGGAGTGTATGATGCGTAAGCTGATCCTTGCCGCCGCCATGACCGCGGTCGCAATTCCCATCGCCGCGACGCCCGCCGTCGCGCAAGGCCGCAACGAGGCGCGCGAGCTGCGCGAATGCAACCGCGAGTTGCGCAGCAGCGACAGCCGCCGTGAATATCGCAACGAACTGCGCGAATGCCGGCGCGAGCTCGCTCAGGCCCGCGCCCGCGATTGGCGCCAGTATAACCGCTACGACTGGAATCGGCCCGCCGCCGGCGGCGTTTATTACGCCGACGATTATTATCGCGACGGCCGCTATTATCGCGAGCGCCGGCTGAGCTACAACGACCGCATCTATCGCGGCCGCGACGGGCGCTATTATTGCCGCCGCAACGACGGCACGACCGGCCTCATCATCGGCGCCGGCGTCGGCGCGCTGATCGGCAATTCGATCGACAACGGCCGTTCGAGCGTGCTCGGCACGATCCTCGGCGCCGCTGCCGGCGGAGCGATCGGCGCCTCGATCGACCGCAATGACGGCCGTCGCGATCTGCGCTGCAGATAGCGGAACGCCGCGCTTACACGAGGAGGGCGCCCTTCGGGGCGCCCTTTTTCGTACCTAAACGCCCGGTGAACCGGGCGTAGTTCTGGGTTCATGCAACGGGACGTAAACCATGTTCGTTCTTTCCGGGCGTTCCGGATGGACGCTGATATGGGAGAGTAAGGCATGCGTATCTTCATTCTTGCGGCAACGCTCGCCGCGGTCGCGCTTCCGGCCGGCGCCGCCAGCGCGCAATATCGCGGCGGTTACGGCTACGGCAACAATCGCGGAGTTCAGCAGGAGCTGCGCGAATGCCGGCGCGAATTGCGCCGCGCGGACAGCCGCCGCGAATATCGCCGCGAGCTGCGCGAATGCCGGCGCGAGATCGCCCAGGCCCGGCGCGGCTATCGCGACCATGACCGGCGCGGCTATCGCGACCGTCGCGGCTATCGCGGGCCCTACGGCTATTGAGCGCGCACCGGGCGGAGCCCAAGCGCTTCGCCCGGTTCCGTTTCGGCGCAATAATGGTTGACTCCGCGTCGCATTGATGCGGAACTCGCCCCTCGGCACACGTCACGAGGGGGGAATGTTTCATGCTGTCCATGGGTAATCTTGCGCGGATCGCGAAAGTGATCGCGCTGCTGCTTTTCGTTCTGCCCTGGGTCACGATTTCCTGCGCGGAGCAGACTCTGGTTTCGATGAGCGGGGTCGACCTCGTCACCGGTAACATCACGATGACCAATCCGATGACCGGCGCGAGCGAAAGCCCGCCGGGCCAGAATGGCGGCGATCTCTACGTGATCATCGGCGCGGTGCTGATCCTCCTTTCTTTGGTCGCGACCTTCCTCCTCAAGGGAAGCAAAGGCGCGCTGGTCGCCGCGATCGGGTCGGCCGCGGCCGCGGCCTGCCTCGCTTTTACCGTCCTCGTCCGCATTCCGAACGCCGCGCGCACCGACACCGCGATGGGCGGCGCCGGCGGCGCGGGCGGCACGGGAGGGCCGAGCCCCGAGCAGATCGCGCAGATGATCCAGGTCAACGTCCAGATCGGCTTCTGGCTGGTCCTCGCGGCGCTGGCCGCGGCGGTCGTGCTCAACGTGCTGGCCATGCGCGGGACAGCGCCCGCCGCGGTCGCGGCCGCCCCGCCGGCGGACCCGCCGCCGAGCGTCTGACGCCTAAGAGTCCCTACCCGGAACCGGGTAGGGACCCTTGGCCATCATCCCCTCGGCCTTGGCGAGCGCGGCTTCGTCGTCGACGTCGAGCCAGGCGAGCCCGGTCGCATCGAGCGTTGCGGCCTGGCCCCGGTCGGCGAGCCGCTGGACGCCTTGTGACAGGCTGCCGCCGCCGCCCGCGATCGCCGCCGCCAGCGCGGGCGTCGCGCGGAACAGGCCGGTGTCGATCGCGTCGAACCGCTCCAGCAGCTTGCCGATCCTGACGATCGCGCCGCCCGCGCCGGTTTCGACCTTGGTGGCATCGTCCATGTCGAGCAAGGGATTGGCGAGATCGCGGTCGACCGCGAGCGTCAGCGCGGCGGCTGGCGCCTCGATCAGCCGGCGGACGATCGCCGGATCGAATAGATGGTCGGCCATCGTCAGAAGATAATCGCCGTCGATCGTCGCCGCGCCGGCGAGGACCGAATGACCGTTGGGAAGGTCCCAATCGGGCACGCGCACGCACCGAATCGCGAAATCCGTCAACCCGCGAAGAAACGCCTCGAGCCGCTCGGCCTCATGCCCGGTCGCCACAATGAACGCTTTTGCCCCGCCCGCGGCGGCGGCGCGCACGACATGCTCGATCAGCGGCACGCCGGCGACCCGGGTCAGCGGCTTCGATGGGGAGAGGGCGCGCAGCCGGCTGCCATGGCCGGCGGCGATGATCAGGCAGTTCATTCGGCGGCGAGCGCTTCGCCGGCGATGAACTCCTCGGTGAGCTGTGCAGCGACATCGTCGCTGAACTGCTGCGGAGGGTGCTTGCAGAAAAAGGCCGACGGGCCGGTCAGGACGCCGCCGACGCCGCGGTCGAGCGCCACCTTGCAGCAGCGGATCGCATCGACCACGACCGCCGCCGAGTTCGGGCTGTCCTCGACCGACAGGCGCAGCTCGAGGTTCATCGGCACGTCGCCGAACAGCCCGCCTTCCATCCGCAGGAAGCACAATTTGTTGTCGTTGAGCCAGGGGATATAGTCCGAAGGGCCGATATGGATGTCGTCGGCTCCAAGCGGATCGGCGAGGGTCGATTGCACCGCCTGGGTCTTCGATTCCTTCTTCGAGGCGAGCCGGTCGCGGTCGAGCATGTTCATGAAGTCGGTATTGCCGCCGGTGTTGAGCTGGTAGGTCCGATCGTAGCTGACGCCGCGCGCCCGAAACAGGCTTGAAAGCACCCGGTGGACGATGGTCGCGCCAAGCTGCGCCTTGATGTCGTCGCCGACGATCGGCAACTTCTTGTCGCGGAACCGCCGCTCCCATTTGGGATCGCTGGCGATGAACACCGGCATGCAATTGACCACCGCGACGCCGGCCTTCAACGCGCATTCCATGTAGAAGCGCGTCGCTTCTTCCGAGCCCACGGGAAGGAAGTTGACCAGGATTTCGGCGCCCGTCTCCTCGAGCGCCGCGACCACTTCCGCCTCGCTCGCTTCGGGAACATCGGCGCGCATGAAGCCGCGCTCGCCATAGCCATGCATATGCTCGGCCATGCCGTCGAGAACCCGCCCCATCCGGACAATGACGCCGGTCGCGGGAATCTCGCTTTGGAACACCGCCGTGCAATTGGGCTTGGCGAAAATCGCCTCGCCGAGATCCCTGCCGACCTTGCGCGCATCGGCGTCGAACGCCGCCACGAACGCGATGTCCGACAGGCAATAGCCCCCGATCCGCTCGTGCATCAGCCCGTTCGGCGGCCTCCCGCCAGCATAAAAATAGCGCCCCTGAACCAGGGAGCTCGCGCAATTTCCAACGCCGACCAGCGCAACCTTTATCGTCTTCATAAGTCTCCGGTTCATCTGGGGCCGGCGGCAGGGCCGGCGCGGTGTCATACGCTCGTCATAGTCTCTGGGGAAGTCAAGAAGCTATGCCGCGCCGCGGAACCCCGCGCGCAGCGGCGGCAGCGCCAGCGAGGCGATCACGTAAAACACCCATATCGTGCCCACGCCCGCATAGATCGAAAGCGCGGTCCGCTCCTGCCCCACAAGGATCAGGGCCATGAACAGAAAGGCGAAGCAGTCGCGGCCGGTCAGCGTCTGGACCGCCCAATAGATCAGATCGACGAAGCCGCGAATCCGGACCGAACGCCGCTTGAAATGGTCGAAGCCGAGCGGCCCGCCGCCGGCGCGCACCCGCAGCGCGATCAGCATCCCGCCGACGATCGAGAGCGCGACCGCCCATCCGCCGATCCAGCCGATCGCGTCGCGGTCGCGCAGCGCGAGGGTCACCGTCAGGGCCGAAACGAACAGCAGGTTCGTGGCAATATCGACCGCGCTGTCCATGGTCGCCCCGGCCGGCGAGGCGCGCCAGGTCGCGCGCGCCATCTCCCCGTCGACTCCGTCGAGGACCGACGCCGCCTGAAACAATATGCCGCCCAGGATCAGCCCGGTCTGACCGCCGGTCAGCAGGATCGGGACGATGAGAATGGCGAGCAGCGCGTTGAGGGCGGTGACATGGACCGGCCGCGCGCCCGGAATCCCGAGCACCAGCAAGGAGATTCGCTGGGATATCGGGCGGTTGAGCCAGCGCGAGACGAGGCCGTCGCTCGCCTTGCCGGTCGCGCGGACGACCTCCCAGGAGGTCGGCAAATGCGGCGCGGGTCCTTTGCCGCGCTCGACCGAAACGCGCGCCGCGCCGCGCAGCCGCGCCACATCGTCCAGCGTGCCCTGCGAAAGCGGCGAACCGTCGCCGATCAGCAGACGGACTTCGCCGGCGCCCGCATCGGCGAACGCCTTGACCGTCCGCGCTGCCGCGGCGACGCCCGCGATCCGCCGGCCCGCCTCTGCCGCGGAGGCGAAAGCGGCCGTGGCGGCCGAAGATTTTTCGCTTCCCATCGGGCGGCTCCTTACCGCAAGGAACGGATTGAAACAGCGTCTTCGCTCAGAAAGGAGGCCGGACTATGGCATCGGTGCCCGCCGCCGGCATCCCGCCCCGCTCCCGCCCGCGCGAGCTCGAGGATCCGCTCAATTTCTATTTCTACCATCCGCTCGCGGCGCGGCTGGCGCGGCTGCTCGTCCCGACCGGCATATCGCCCAATGCGGTGTCGGTCGGGAGCCTGATCGCCTTGCTCGCCGCCGCCTGGGCCTTTACCGGCCTCCCCTGGCCGCAAAACGCGCTCGTCGGCCTCGCCTTCATGCTGGCCTGGCACATCATCGACGGCGCCGACGGCGATCTCGCCCGGATGACCGGCCGCGCCTCGGCGACCGGCGAGCTGGTCGACGGCGTCTGCGATTATGCCGGCAACGTCGTCCTCTATTTCGCGTTCGGCTTCGTGCTCGACGACTGGATCGGCTGGTGGGCATGGCCGCTGGGGTGGGCCGCCGGCATTTCCCACGTCTTCCAGACCAACCATGCCGAAACCCAGCGCCGCCTCTATCTGTGGCGCGCTTATGGCGTTCCTTGGCTGCGCACCGCCGCGGCGGCCGGCGATCCGGTGTTCGGCAAGGAGAGCTGGTTCACGCGCTGGTTCGGCTTCTGGGCAATCGGCTATGTCTGGCTGTCCAACAAGATGAGCCCGAGCGCCAACCCGATCGACGCGGCTCTCGCCAAGGCCCAGGGCGACCCCGTCGAGACCGGGCGCATCCGCCGGCTGGTCCGCCGCTCCTCGCGCGGGTCATTGGTCCTCCAAAAGGCGCTCGGCGCCAATCCCAAGACCCTGATCATCGCCGCCAGCATCGCGCTCGGCAGTCCGCTTCATTATTTCCTGGCGACGTTCGTCCTTCTGAACCTCGTCCTCCTGGTCTCGATCCTCCACCACCGGAGAGTCGAGCGCAGGCTCGCCGCCGCGGTCAGCCGCGGCTGAGGCGCGCCTCGAGGAAGGCGGCGATTCGCTCCGCTCTCTTGTCCCAGCTCAGGTCGCGCGCCCGGTCGAGCGCGCCCGCGGCCAGCCGGCCCGCCAGCGCCGGATCGCCAAGCATGCGGTCGAGCGCGGCGGCGGCCGCCTCCGGATCGCCGGGCGGCACCAGCAGCGCATTGCCGCCGTCGCTCAGCAATTCCGCCGTATCGGGCGCGGCGGGGGCGAGGATCGGCCGGCCCGCGGCGAGATAGGAGAAGAGCTTGAGCGGCAGCACGCAATTGCGAAACCGCTCGAGCGGCGCACGCGAGGCCGGGATCAGAAGGACATCGGCGGCGTGGAGCCAAAGGGGAAGCTCTGCCGGCCCCTGCCAGGGCACGATATGCAGATTGGCCGACGGTTCGATCGCGCATTCGCCCTCCGATCCGACCAGAAGGAACAGGATTTCGGGCCTGAGCCCGGCGAGCGCGACGATCTGGTCGAGCCCCTTCTCGGCGTTCACGCGGCCCGCATAGACGGCGATCTTTCTTGTCTCGGGCAGGCCAAGTATCTCCCGCGCCTCCTTTTTGTCCCCCGGAGCGCCGGCCAGCCGCACATTGGCGCCGTTATGGGCGACCAGGATACTGTCCTCCGGCACGCCGGCGCGCCGATAGGCCCCCGCCGCATAATCCGAATGGAGGATAAGGCCGAGGCATTTGGGGTCGCGCGCGGCGCGCCGCACCAGCGGCCGGATCAGCGGCAGATCGTCCGGCCAGGGGCGGTAATGATCGGTCGCGAAGGGAAGCGGCGCGCGCTGCCCGATGCCGAGCATTGCCGGGATCCGCGAATAGAGAAGATCGGCATCGGCGAGCGAGCGATCGCGGAAGACCCGGCGGAGCCACATCAAGGTCTTCGGCAGGGCCTCGCCCGCCCAGCGGCTCGGCCGCTGCACGACCCGGAAATCGCCCTCGACGTCGAAATAAGCGCGCAGATCGTCGGCATCGAGCGGGGGATCGCCTTGCCCCCTCGGCATCAGCAAGGTCACCTCCACCCCGCGCCGCGCCAGCGCGGCGGCGGTGTTGACCGATTGCTCGCGATCCGCCTTGCGGCTCGGCCGCGCCCACATCAGCGGATAGATAAGCCGCATCGTTCCGCCCTGACCGAATCGTATATCGTCTCGAGCCGCCGAATCTGGCGGGAGAAATCGAACCGCTGCCGCGCCAGCGCGCGCGCCGCGGCGCCCATCCGGTCGCGCAGGCCGCGATCGCCAAGGATCGTCGCGAGCCGGCCGGCGAGCGCCTCGGCATCGCCCTCGGGCACGAGGAAGCCGGTCTCGCCCTCGACGATCGCCTCGGGAATGCCTTGATGGTCGGTGCCGACCACCGGCAGCGCCGAGGCGGCGGCCTCGACGATCACGTTGGGAAGGCCTTCGGCATCGCCGTCGCGCGCGGTGACGCTCGGCGCGGCGAGCACCGCGGCGCGGCGCATCCGGTCGGCGACGACGGCCTGAGGCTGGCTCCCCAGGAACCGGACCGATTCGCCCGCCAGCCTTTCCAGCTCGGCCCGCAACGGTCCTTCGCCGATGATCACCAATTCGGCGCAGGGGCAGGTGGCGCGCAATATGTCGAAGGCGCGCAGCAGCGTCCGAAGGCCCTTCTTTTCCACCAGGCGGCCGACGTAAAGGATGGTGTCGCCGCCGCCCGGCCCGGCGGGGAAGAGTTCGAGATCCACCCCGTTATAATGGGTGACGGTGCGCTCGGCCGGATAGCCGCGCGCGATCGCCCGCCGCCGCAGCGCGTCGGAGACGGCAAGGAACAGATCGCCGCGCCGCATCAGCCGGCGCTGGAACAGGGCATAGTTCATCCAGGAGAGACGCCCCGACAGCAGCAAGGCCGCGTTCGACCGGCTGACGTCGTAGCCGCGCAGGCTCGTCACCAGCGGGACGCCGAGCGTTTCGGCGAGCGCGAGGGCGCGCAGCCCGTCGGGCGCGAAATGGGCGTGGACCAGCGCCGGCGCGTAAGCGCGCACGCGCTCGGCGCCGGGCCCGAGCAGGACGCGTCCGGCGAGCGCGGGGGGAATATTCCCTTTGTCCTCGCGCCCGATGACCAGAGGCTGGTAGCGCGCCAGGCCCGTCGCATAAGCGCGCACGAAGGTTTCGGAGGGGTTGAACAGGGGCGCGCGATAGACGGCGACGACGGGCCGCTGGTCAAGATCGAACGGGGGTGGCAGGCGTTGCGGCATCGGCTGGTTCAGTCATCGCGCGAATCGCGCCCGATACAAGGGGTCGAATGAAGGACGTGGCGGGCGGAGGCGACAAAGCGGGGACGAATATCGTGCGGGGCGCGCAGGCGACCGCCCTGGGCTTCCTCGTCCGCTTCTCCGCCCGGCTCCTCTTCCTGTTCGTCGCGGGGCGGCTGTACGGCGCCGGCCTGTTCGGCGCGTTCGTCCTCGCCGCGGCGATGGTCGAGCTCGGCGTCAGCATCGGCAGCCTCGGCACCAAGAAAACGCTCTTCCCTTTGCTCGACCGGCACGCGGACGCGCCCGGCCGGCCGCTCGCCAACATCGTGATCGACGCCGCCTTGCTCGTGACCCTGGCATCGCTGGCTCTGGCGGCGCTGCTCATGCTCTTCGCTTTGCTGCTTGCCGACAGCCTGATCCCGCCCGACACCGCCACCGCGATCCTGATTCTCGCGCCGATGATCGCCGGCCAGTCGCTGCTCGACCTGTTCCTCGCCGCCTCCCGGTGGAAGCGGAAGGTCCGCTACGAGGTGGTCAGCCGCTCGCTGATCGAGCCCTATTTCCTCGCGCTCGGAGCGTTCGCCGCCTTTTATGCCGGTTTCACGAATCACGGCCTGCTGATCGGCTATTGGTGCGGGACGCTCGCGGCCCTCGCTTATGCGATCTTCGGCGCCGCGCGCTCCTATTCCGGCTTCGGCCTCGCGCGCTACCGCCCGGGCGGCGCGATCCTCGCCGGCATCGCGCGCTCGGCTGGGGCGAACAGCGCGACCGATTTCCTCAACGCGTTCTACATGCGGGCCGATCTCTATCTCGTGGCGATATTGCTCGGCGAGGGGCCGACCGGCATTTACGGCATGGCGCGGCAGGTGACGACGCCGATCCGCCAGGTCCGCCAGAGCTTCGATGCCCTGCTCGTTCCTGCGGTATCGAGGACGATCGCGGTCCGCGGTTCCGGCGGCACAAGCGAGGCCCTGGCCTCGGCGACGCGGCTGATCCTGGTCATTCAGCTCCCGTTTCTGATCGCCCTGTTCGCGATCGGCGTGCCGCTCATGTCGTGGTTCGGCGCGGGGTTCGCCGCCGGCTATTGGGCTTTGCTCATCCTCGGCACCGCGGAAGTCCTCCAATCGGCGCTCAGCGTCGGCGACCTGATCTTCGTCTATCTGCGGCCGCGGATCGGCCTCTATCTGACCCTGATCAGCATCGCCGCCGGGGTCGCGTCGGCGCTCCTGCTCATCCCGGAATTCGGCATCACCGGCGCCGCCTTCGCCTTGTTCGCGGCCTATTCCCTGCGCTCCGTCCTGCGCAGCATCGTCCTGCGCGCCCGGTTCGACGTCGCCGGCCCGCGCACACACCTCGCCGGCCCGCTTCTCGCCGCCATGTTCGCCGCCGCCGCCATCCTGCTCGTTCCGAACGATTGGCTCGGCCTGCTGGCCGGGCTCGCACTCTATTCGGCAATCCTCTTCCTCTGGCTCAAGGCGACGCGGCAGAGCCTGTCGCTGACCGGCTTTTCCGCCGAGGTTCGGGCGTGACGCGATACGAAGTCCTGATCGTCGGCGCCGGCCATGGCGGCGCCCAGGCCGCGATCGCGCTGCGCCAGCAGGGCTTCGCGGGAAGCATCGCCCTGCTCGGCGCCGAGCCCGAGCTTCCCTACGAGCGCCCGCCGCTCTCCAAGGACTATCTCGCCGGGGAGCGGGATTTCGAGCGCATGCTGATCCGGCCCGCCGCCTTCTGGGCCGAGCGCGAAGTGACGATGCTGTCGGGCCGCACCGTCATCGAAATCGATCCCGAAGCGCACCGCGCCACCTGCGCCGACGGAGATGCTTTCGAATATGGCATTTTGATCTGGGCGGCGGGCGGGACCCCGAAGCGCCTTCCCGATCTTCCCGGTGCCCATGTCATCCGCAGCCGCGCCGACATCGACGCGATCCTCGCCGCGCTGCCCGCCGCTCGCCGCATCGTCATCGTCGGCGGCGGCTATATCGGGCTCGAAGCCGCCGCCGTGCTCACAAAGCTCGGCAAGGAGGTGATTCTCCTCGAGGTCCTCGACCGCGTCCTCGCCCGCGTCGCCGGGGAGCCGCTGTCGCGCTTCTACGAGGCGGAGCACCGCGCCCATGGCGTCGACATCCGGCTCGAGGCGGGCGGCGAGGCGGTCGCGGCCGACCTCATTATCGCCGCTATCGGCATCGAGCCCGCGGTCGGCCCGCTGCTCGCCGCCGGCGCGGCGGGCGGTAACGGCGTCGACGTCGACTTATGTTGCCGGACCAGCCTTCCCTATATCTATGCGATCGGCGACTGCGCGGCGCATCCGAACCGCTTCGCCGGCGGCGCCCGAATCCGCCTCGAATCGGTCCAGAACGCGCACGACCAGGCGGTCGCCGCCGCCCGCTCGATCGTCGGCCGGCCCGAGCCCTACCAGTCCATCCCCTGGTTCTGGTCGAACCAATATGATCTCAAGCTCCAGACGATCGGCCTTTCCCAGGGCCATGACGATCTCGTCGTCAGGGGCGATCCCGCAATGCGCGGCTTCTCGATCGTCTATCTGCGCCAGGGCCGGGTGATCGCGCTCGATTGCGTCAACGCGGTCAGGGACTATGTCCAGGGCCGCAAGCTCGTCCTCGACGGCGCGACGCTGGACAAAGGAGCGCTCGCCGACGCATCTGTCTCGCTCAAGGAGCTCATCTGAATGGCGATCGCCTGCGCCGCCGATTTCCGCACCGAAGCGAAGAAGCGCCTGCCCCGCTTCCTGTTCGATTATATCGACGGCGGCGCTTATGCCGAGATCACGCTCCGCCGCAACGTCGAGGATCTGAGCGAAATCGCCTTGCGCCAGCGCGTCCTCGTCGACGTTTCCAAGGTCGATCTCACCACCCGCCTGTTCGGCTCCGACCTTGCCATGCCCGTCGCGCTTGGCCCGGTCGGAATGGCCGGCATGTATGCGCGCCGCGGCGAAGCGCAGGCGGCGCGCGCGGCGGCCGCAAAGGGCATCCCGCTGTGCCTTTCGAGCGTTTCGCTGTGCGATCTGCGCGAGGTCGCGGCGGCGGGCGCCGACCCGCTCTGGTTCCAGCTCTACGTGATCCGCGACCGCGCCTATATGGCCGAATTGCTGGCGGTGGCGAAGGAGGTGAAGTGCACGGCGCTCGTCTTCACCGTCGATCTGCCCGTCCCCGGCGCCCGCTATCGCGACGTCCATTCGGGCCTGACCGACCCCAAGGGGCGCTGGCGCCGCCTGCGCGAGATAATCAGCCATCCGCGCTGGGCCTGGGACGTAGGGGTCAAAGGCAAGCCGCACAGCCTGGGCAATTTCGCCGGCGTTCTCGAAAAGACCAGCGGCCTCAACGATTATGTCGCCTGGATCGGCCGCAATTTCGATCCCGGCATCGCCTGGAAGGACATCGCCTGGATTCGGCAGCATTGGGATGGCCCGCTGATCGTCAAGGGGATTCTCGACCCGCAGGACGCGCGCGAGGCGGTCAGGCTCGGCGCCGAGGGGATCGTCGTCTCCAACCATGGCGGCCGGCAATTGGACGGCGTCCAATCCACCGCCCGCGCCTTGCCCGGGATCGCCGACGCGGTGGGGGGCGACCTCACGATTCTGGTCGACGGCGGCGTCCGCTCGGGACTCGACGTGCTCAGGATGCTCGCGCTCGGCGCCAAGGGCGTGCTGCTCGGCCGCGCCTGGGCCTATGCGCTGGGCGCGCGCGGCGAGGCGGGGGTCGCGCAATTGCTCGACATCATCGAGGCCGAATTGCGGGTCGCGATGCAGCTGACCGGCGTCACTTCCATCGACAGGGTCGATCGCGCTATCCTCGCTTCATGAAAATCCTGTTCTTCGGGCGGCTCGGCGAGAGCATCGGGCGCGAGATCGACTTCGACCTCCCGCCGGGGGGCATCACGATCGCCGAGCTCCGCGCCAGCCTGGCCGAGAGCCACGCCGCTTTGGGCGCGGCGAACGTACGTGCCTGCATCGACCGGGAGATCGTGCCGGAAGCGGCGCGCGTGCTCCCCGGCCAGGAGGTGGCGTTCATTCCGCCGCTGTCGGGGGGCTGAGATGGTTCGGCTCGAACCCCGGGAGCTGCGCCCCGCAGACGAGCTGGAGCGCTTCATCGCCGGCCTCGCGGGCGACGGCGCGGTGGTGAGCTTCGTCGGCCTCGCCCGCCCCGCAGGCGCCACGGGAGGGGCGGTGACCGGCCTGTTCCTCGATGCCTATCCCGGCATGACTGAAGCCTCGCTGGAAGCGATCGCCGCCGATGCGCGTGCGCGCTTCGAAGTGAGCGCGGTCGCGATCGTCCACCGGAGCGGCACGATCGTCCCGGGCGCGCCGATCGTCTTCGCCGCCGCCGCCGCGCCGCACCGCCGCGCCGCCTTCGAGGCCGCCGATTATCTGATGGACCGGTTGAAGACCGACGCGGCCTTGTGGAAGCGCGAGGACGGCCCCGGCGGCTCGGCCTGGATCGAGCCCGCCCAAGGCGACCGCGCCGACCGCGCCCGATGGAGCGACTGATGCCCGGAATCGACGAGAGCCTGACTTTTTACCCGCTCGGGATCGCGGTGCTCGCCATCTCCGACACGCGCGACGAGGAGAGCGACGGCTCGGGCGCCCTGCTCGCCGAGCGGCTCACGAGCGCGGGCCATAGCCTCGCCGAACGCGCGATCGTCGCCGACGAAGTGGAGGCGATCCGCGCCCAGATCTCGGCCTGGGTCGCCGACGAAGGCATCGACGTGATCCTCACCACCGGCGGCACCGGCTTCGCCCCGCGCGACGTCACGCCCGAGGCGATCAAGCCCCTGTTCCGGCGCGAGATGGACGGCTTTTCGACAGTGTTCCACCAGGCCAGTCTCGGCACGGTCGGCGTCTCGACGCTCCAGTCGCGCGCGTTCGCGGGGCAGATCGAGGACGTTTTCGTCTTCTGCCTGCCGGGCTCGACCGGCGCCTGCCGCGACGGCTGGGATCTGGTGCTCGGCCTCGAACTCGACAGCCGCTACCGGCCCTGCTCGCTCGCGGGGCAGATCCCGCGCCTCAGGGATTTGTGTGGATGAGCGGGCTCAGCCATGTCGGCAAGGACGGCCGCGCCCGCATGGTCGACGTATCCGACAAGGCGCCCACGCACCGGATCGCCACGGCCGCGGGCTTCCTGCGCTGCGCGCCCGAAACGCTCGATCAGGTCCGCGCGGGCACCACACCGAAGGGCGCGGTGATCGATACCGCCGAGCTGGCCGGCACGATGGCCGCCAAGCGCACCGCCGATCTGATCCCGCTCTGCCACCCGCTCGCGCTCACCAAGGCCGCGGTGACGATCGAGATCGACGATGGCTTGCCCGGCTTCCGAATCGCCTCGGAAGTCCGCACCCACGCCGCCACCGGGGTCGAGATGGAGGCGCTGACCGCGGTCTCGGTCGCCTGTTTGACCTTGTTCGACATGCTCAAGGCGATCGACCGGAGCATGGAGATCGGCGGCATCGAGGTGACCTCCAAGTCCGGCGGCAAATCGGAGGCCTGGTGATCAGCTTCGATGAAGCGCTGAGCTTGATCGCACGGGTCGCGAAGCCGCTTGGCGATGAGCAGGTACAACTCGGCGAGGCGAAGGGCCGGGTGCTCGCCGAGCCGGTCACCGCTTCGGTCGATTCGCCGCCCTTCGACGTCTCGGCGATGGACGGCTACGCGGTGCGCGACGCCGATCTGCCGGGGCGGCTGACGGTCGTGGGCGAGTCCTTTCCCGGCCAGCGCGATTCCCAAATGCTGGCCGCCGGACAATGCGTGCGCATCTTCACCGGCGCGCCCGTTCCGCAAGGCGCCGACCGCGTCGTGATTCAGGAGGAGGTGATTCGCGAGGGGGACGCCGCCGTCTTCGCCGCGGCCGGCGCCGCCCGCCACATCCGCGCGATGGGCTCCGATTTCCGCGGCCATGACCGGCTGCTCGAGGCGGGACGGCTGGTCGACGCGCGCGCGCTGGTCGCGATCGCCGCCGCCGACCGGGAGAGCGTCATGGTCCATCGGCGGCCCAAAGTGGCGGTGCTCGCCACCGGCGACGAGCTGGTCGAGCCGGGCACGGCCATGGAGCCCGGCGCGATCCCCGACAGCGTGTCGCTGGGGGTCGCGGCGCTGGCCGAGGATTGGGGCGCTCGCGTCGTCCGGCGCCGGCGCCTTCGGGACGATCTGCCGGAAATGGAGCGCGAGGCCGCCGAAGCGCTGGATCTGGCCGATCTGGTGGTCGTCACAGGCGGCGCCTCGGTCGGCGAGCGGGATTTTGCCAAGGCGATGTTCGCGCCGGCGGGGCTGGAGCTGATCTTCTCGAAAGTATCGATCAAGCCGGGCAAGCCGGTCTGGCTGGGGCGCGTGGGCGCAAAGCTCGTGGTCGGCCTGCCCGGCAATCCCACCTCGGCGATGGTCACCGCCCGGCTCCTGCTCGCGCCTTTGGTCGCCGGCCTGAGCGGCCGCGACTTCGGCCTTCATTGGCGGCGGGCGCCGCTGGCCGAGGGGATCGGCCCCTGCTCAGACCGTGAAACCTTCGTCCGCGCGAGCTGGGACAAGGATAGCGTGCGCGCCTTCTCCAATCAGGATTCCAGCGCCCAGAAGACCCTCGCCGAGGCCGATCTCCTCGTCCGCCGTCCCGCCGGATCCCCTGCAGCGCTGGCGGGCGAGCTCGTTGACGTCATCGATTTCTAAGCAGCGCCTCGGCGCGCGCCAGATCCTCCTCGTCGTTGATGTTGAAGAAGGGGTCGATCGGCGCCGAGGCCCAGGCGACCGCTTCATAGCCGACCGTGGCGGCAAAGCCGCGCAGCGAGCGCCGCCCGGTCGCGACATAATCGGCGAGCCCCAGCGCCGCCCGGGCGCGCCACAAGGCGCAGACCGGGTGAAGCCGGCCGCCACTCTCGGCGATCGCCGCCGCCTGCGCGCCATCGCCGAGCCGGGCCGCCAGATCGTCCGGGAGAAAGGGCATGTCGCACGGGATGGTGAGCGCGTCGCGCCCGAGCCTGAGCGCCGCCGCGACGCCGCCGAGCGGCCCTTCGATCGCGGGATCGTCGCGGATGACGGGGAGACCCATGGCTGGCTCGCCGGCGATATGGACCTCTCCCGACCAGCCCAGGGCGATCCCGACCGCGCGCTCGATCAGCGTCTCGCCGCCGAGCAGGCGGTGCGGCTTGCCGCCGCCGATCCGCCGGCCTTCGCCTCCCGCGAGAATGACGACGATCATGCGAAGACCAATTTCGCGCCGGCGACGACCAGCACCAGGCCAAGCGCCTGCAGCAGCCGCTCGCGCGGCAGCCGCTCGACGCCGAGCCAGGTGCCGAGCAGCGCGCCCGCCGCGACCGCCGCCACGAGCAGCGGCAACTCGGCCGGCAGAGCGCGCATGGCGGCGAAATTCCCGGCCAGACCCGCGGCCGAATTGAGCAGGATGAAGCCCGCCGCCACGCCGGACGTGTGCCGCGGCGTTTCCCACCCGAACAGGATGATCAGGGGGCTGAGGAAAATGCCGCCCCCCGTTCCGGTCAGCCCGGCGAGCAGGCCGAGCGCGGCGCCGGCGGGGAGCGTGACGGCGAGCGAGGGCGCGGCCACCGCGCGGTAAGCGAGCCGCCTGGGGTGCCAGAACAGCCGCACCGCCGCCGCCCAGAGCAGGACACCCACCAGCGGCTTGTAATATTCGGGCGCGAGCTGGATCGAGCCGCCGATGAAGGCCGCCGGCGTCGCGGTCACAGCGAAGGCGAGCAGCAGCCGTGCATTGGTCTGGCCGCGATACCAGTAAAGGAGGGTGCCTAGCCCCGCGACGACCAGGTTCAGCGCCAGCGCGGTCGGCCGCATCGTCTCCGGCGCCACCGCGAACAAAGCCATGATCGCGAGATAGGCCGAAGCCCCGCCATGGCCGACCGAAGAATAAAGCGCCGCCGCGACCGCCATCATCAGGGCGATCCAGACGAGCGCTCCTGCGTCCATCAGCCGCCGGTGACGCTCATATGGCGCGCGACCGCGGGCCGCGGCGCCTCGATCGCGAAATCGTGGCCCTTCGGCTTGCCCGCGATCAGGGCGTCGAGCGCCGCATCGACCGCGTCGGCTCCACCCGCCCGCAGCAGATCGCGCAGCTCGACCTTCTGGTCGTGGCCGAGGCAGCCATAAACCGTGCCCGTCGCCGCCACCCGGATGCGGTTGCAGCCCGCGCAGAAATTCCCGGTCAGCGGCGCGATCAGGCCGAGCCGGATGCCGGTGCCGCCGATCTCGTAATAGCGCGCCGGCCCGCCGGTGCGGCTCAATGAAGGGATCAGGGCGAAGCTTCGCTCGAGGTCGCGCTTGACCGCGTCGAGCGGCAGATAGTGGCGGGTCCGGTCCTCCTCGACCGCGCCCAGCGGCATCGTCTCGATCAAAGTCAGATCGTGCCCGCGCCCCGCGCACCAGGCCAGCATCGCCGGGATTTCGTCCTCGTTGAGGCCCTTCAGCGCGACCATGTTGATCTTGACCCTGAGGCCCGCCGCCGCCGCCGCGTCGATCCCGGCGAAAACCTCGCCAAGATCGCCGTGGCGCGTGATGTAGCGGAAGCGCACCGGATCGAGGCTGTCGAGGCTGACGTTCACACGCCTGATACCCGCCGAGTAGAGCGCGGTCGCGAAGCCGGCGAGGCGGGTTCCGTTGGTCGTCATCGTCAGCTCGTCCAGCCCGTGCCCGACCCGCGCGCCGAGCCGCGCGACCAGATCGCCGATTCCGCGCCGGACCAGAGGTTCGCCGCCGGTCAGCCGGATGCGCCTGACCCCCCGCGCGACAAGCAAGTCGGCGAGCGCCTCGATCTCCTCGAAGCTCAGCAATTCGCTGCGCGGCAGGAATTTCATCTCCTGTGCCATGCAATAGCGGCACCTGAGGTCGCACCGGTCGGTGACGGAGAGGCGCACATAAGTGATATGCCGCCCGAAAGTGTCGATCAGTTCGCCTGCCATGGGCCCAAGCTACGCCCGCGCGCGGCGGCGGACAAGCGCGGCGCCGCGGGGCGGGCTCGCCCAGCGCCCGGCTGGAGTTGGGGAGGGGCAGATCGGCGCCTTGAAGGGGCCGGCCCATCTCGCGAAGACAGAAAAATCCGGCCGCCGTCGAGGTTCTCGCTCATCGCGCGCGCGCGCGCGCTCCAGCGCCGGCATGCGATCGAGCCGGAAGGTTAGCGAGCCCGACGGGGCGCGCGCAATGGCCGTCACCGCGGCTGGCGGAGAGGGTGGGATTCGAACCCACGGAACGCTTGCGCGCTCAACGGTTTTCGAGACCGCCCCGATCGACCACTCCGGCACCTCTCCGCATGCGAGGCCAGGCCCGCATGGGGCTCGCCCGGTCGAATGAGCCGCGCGCTCTAGAGCGATTTCGAGCCGAGCGCAACGCTCGGCAGGGCGGCCTTGCTTGCCGCCTTGCGCGCGACGCCCTACATATGGCGGCGTGACCGAGCCGAACAACATCCTTCCCGACCGGGGCGCCCCCAAGGCGCCGCTCTTCGCCACCGCCCGCTTCACGATCGGCGAGGTGGTCCGCCACCGCCTGTTCGATTTCCGCGGCGTGATCTTCGACGTCGATCCGGTCTTCGCCAATTCGGAGGAATGGTATCAGGCGATCCCCGAGGAGATCCGCCCGGCCAAGGACCAGCCTTATTACCATCTGCTCGCCGAGAATGCGGAGTCGAGCTACATCGCCTATGTCAGCCAGCAGAATCTGCTCGCCGACCTCGACGGCGACCCGGTAGACCACCCCGCCATCGCGGGCATGTTCGAGGAATTCGCCAAGGGCCGCTACCAGCTCAGGCGCGAGCGGCGCCACTAGGCTGCCCCCATTCGGCGCCTCCGGTTGACATCGCCGCCCTCGCTCGGTAGCAGCCCTGCTTCCCGCGCGGGGCCCGCCTCGCGCGTCAATCGTTTTGATTATTGGACAGGCCCATGTTCGCTATCGTGCGCACGGGCGGCAAGCAATATCGCGTCGCCGCCGGAGACAAGATCGTGGTCGAGAAGCTCGCCGGCAATGCGGGCGACACCGTCACGCTCGACGACGTCCTCTTCGCCGGCGACGGCGGCGAGACCAAATCGACCGACGGGCTCATTGTCTCGGCCGAGATCGTCGCCCAGGCGAAGGCCGACAAGGTCACCGTCTTCAAGAAGAAGCGCCGCCACAATTACCGCCGCAAGCGCGGCCACCGCCAGCAGCTGACGATCCTCAAGATCGTCGCGATCGGCGGCAAGAAGGCGTCGGCGAAGAAGGAAGAGGCCGCCCCGGCTGCTGAAAAGCCCGCCAAGCCTGCCCCGAGCAAAGTCGAGAGGGCTGCCAAGCCGAAGCCCGAGGCCCCGGTCAAGGGCGGCGCCGAAGCGGCTCCGGAAGCGACCGCCGACGCGCCGTTGAAGGCCGCGGCCACCAAGGCGGCCCCGGCCAAGAAGGCTTCGACAAAGAAGCCCCCGGCTGGTAAGGGCGCATAAAGAAATTCAAGGCTAGAGAAGAACGATGGCACATAAGAAAGCAGGCGGCTCGTCGCGTAACGGCCGCGATTCACAATCGAAGCGCCTCGGCGTGAAAAAGTTCGGCGGCGAAAGCGTCGTCGGCGGCAACATCATCGTGCGCCAGCGCGGCACCAAATATTATCCCGGCGCCGGGGTCGGCATCGGCAGGGACCATACCCTGTTCGCGCTTACCGACGGGCGCGTCGCGTTTCGCGACGGCAAGCTGGGCCGCAAGTTCGTCTGCGTCGACATGCCGATTACCAGCGCGGCGAAATAGGGACAGTCGATCAAGGGCTGTCCCGGGAGGGGCGGCCCAAGGTTCTCAAGACAGGACCAAATGAGGGAGGGGCCGCCGCCACCTCCCTTTTCTTTTGTCTCCCTCACGACGATGTGTCGCCGGCCCGTAACCCTCTGGGGCGCGGGCCGGTACCAGAGTGAGGAGCGGGACGATGTTCGCGAGGACCCAAAGACTGTTGCTGCGGCCCGGCTGGAGCGAGGACGCCCCCGCGCTATTCGCGGCGATCCGCGACGAGGGGATCGTCCGCAACCTCGCCCAGGCGCCGTGGCCCTACAGCCTGGCCGACGCCGAGGCATTCCTCGCGCGCGAGCGCGGGCCGCGCGACGCGTCCTGCCTCGTCTTCCTGCGCACCGAAAGCGCGCCCCTGCTGGTCGGCGGCGTCGGCTTCGGCCGCACGCCGGAGGAGGAGATCGAGCTCGGCTATTGGATCGCGCGACCCTATTGGGGCCGCGGCTTCGCCACCGAGGCGGGGCGGGCCCTGCTCGCCAATGCCCGCGACACGCTCCGGCTGAATCGGCTCGAAGCCGGCCATTTCCTCGACAATCCGGCGTCGGGGCGGGTGCTGCAAAAGCTCGGCTTCAGGGCCACCGGCGCCACCCGGATCCGCTACAGCGCCGGCCGCAATGCCGAAGCCGAATGCCGCGAGTTCGTGCTGGAATTGGCCGCGCAGGAGGCGGACGCGGACCCGCGCGCGATGGCGGCCTAGCAATATCCTCCCCTGCATTTGCAGGGGAGGGGGACCGCACGAAGTGCGGTGGAGGGGCTACTTCGGCTCAAGAGGCCCCTCCACCATGCTTCGCATGGTCCCCCTCCCCTCGAAAGCGAGGGGAGGATTAAGCGGTCTGCGCCTGAAGCCCCTGCTCGGCCTTGGCGATCAGCCCCCGGTCGTCCTGATTCCAGGGGTGGAAGCCGGGGAGGAAGAACGCCAGCCAGGCGCCGAAAATCTTGCGCAGCACGCCCGGCCGCACCCAGGCGAACCAGAGCATCCGCGCCCAGGCGCTGACGCCCGTAATCCCGTCCTGCCGCAGCAGCGCCAGCGTGCCCCAGCTGCGGTCGATCACGAAATTGCGGGTGACGAACAGCATCACCTTGGCCTTGATCTTCCAGCGCCGCCGGCGCGTCAGGCCCCGGGTAGCGTGCAGCCAGGTGTCGTAGGCGACCGCCTTATGCTCGATCTCCTCGATCGCGTGCCAGCGCCAGAGCGCCGCGCTTTCGGGATCGGCCTTGCCGAGATGGCGCGGATCCTTGAGCAATTGGTGGGCCAGGATCGCGGTGAAATGCTCGAGCGCCATGGTCGCGGCGAGGTTGACGATCGGCGGCCGCGCGCGGGTGATCGAAAGACGCCATTCGACCCGCGCCTCGAGCGCCGACAAATCGTAGCCCGACTCGAGCGCGCGCTTGTTGAACTGGACATGCTCTCGGCTGTGCATGACCTCCTGGGTCACGAAGCTCTTGATCTCCCGGGCGAGCCTGGGCGGCGTGCCGTCGCGGAACATGCGCACGCTCTCGACGAAGAAGGCCTCGCCCTTGGGAAAGGTGGCCGAGAGCGCGTTGTAGAAAGCGGTCGCCGTGGGATCGCCGCCCATCCACCAGCGCGCCTGGCGCGAGCCGCGGCCGAAGCGCAGATCGCGCGGCGTGATCGTCAAGTCTTCAGGTGTACCCGCGCGCGCCATGCTGTATCTCCCGTGACGCACCGAAATAGAGAATACTTACACACATGTCAATAACTCGCGAGCGCCTGACCCCCGAGCTGAGCCGCGCCGCCGCATTGGAGGCGGCGCGCACCTTGCTGATCGAGCAGGGGCCCCAGGCGGTGACGCTGAAGGCGGTCGCCGCCAAGGTCGGCAAGACCCACGCCAACCTCCTCCACCATTTCGGCTCGGCGGCTGGCCTGCAGGCGGCGCTGGCGGAGCTGATCTCGAGCCGGGTCTGCGCCGGCATCGCGCAGGCGGTGGTCCGGGCCCGCGCCCACGAGGGCGACCCGATCGAGATCGTCGACCGCACCTTCGACGCGTTCGGCCGCGAGGGTGGCGGAGCGCTGGCCGCCTGGATGATCCTGTCGGGCAATCGCGACGCGCTCAATCCGATCCTCGACGCCATCCACCTGCTGATCGACCAGCTTCGCGAGGGCCATGAGGACCGGCCGGTGCAGGAAACGACGCTGTGGCTGGTGCTGCTCGCGCTCGGCGATTCGCTGGTCGGCGCCGAAATGGCCCAGGCGCTCGATCTGCCCCGCGGCAAGGCCCGCGACGCCGCCCGCCGGCTGCTTCTGGCGTCCACCAATCTCGGCGAAGGAGAAAAATCATGATCAGCGGCGCCCATGTGATGATCTTCACCCAAAACGAGGCGGCCGACCGCGCGTTCTTGCGGGACGTGCTCGAAATCCCCTGCATCGATTCGGGCGGCGGCTGGTTGATCTTCAAGCTGCCCCCGGCCGAACTCGGCGTCCACCACGGCGACAACGGCTTCCACCAGATCTACTTCATCTGCGACGACGCCGACGAATTCGTCCGCGCGATGGCGGCGAAGGGCGTCGCCACCGATCCGATCTCGCAGGAGGATTGGGGCCGCAGCACCGGCGTCAAACTGCCGGGCGGCGGCAAGCTCGGAATCTACGAGGCGCACCACGCCCGGCCTTGAGAGTTGCCGCCGGGCTTCAGCCCAGCGCGATCACGATCGCCCCGTCATAGCCCTGCGCCCCGCGGGTGACCTGCGCCATCGGCACGACGCCGCCGGCCCGCCGGAAGATGCCGTCGTCGCCGTTGCGCACATGGCTGCCGGCGCGGCCCGCATAGGCGCTCTCGCGGTAAACGGCATCGGACAGATCGTCCGGGAAATAGAGCTGCGACGTCACTTCGCGCCCGTCGGGAAGCCAGGCCTTGAGATGGATGTGCGGCGCGCGGCCCTGATACCAGCCGGGATAGATGGTCCGGAACGAGGTCAGCCCCTGCGCGTCGGCGAACTGGGTGCCCCGGAGCCAGCGCGCGCCTGCGGTACGTTCGCGGTCGTAGCCCGAATAGGCGCCCGCCGCGTCGCAATGCCAGAGGTCGACCCGCGCGGCCTGCGAAGGCGCGCAGGCCGCGGCGTCGACGATCTGCAGCCTCAGCCTGAGCGGCAGGCCCGCTTTGCCCTCGCCGATGTCCTCCCGCACCATCTCCGGATCGAAATAGAAAGGTCCCTCGGTCTGCTCGGGCGTGACCGGGCAGGCCGTGCCGGCGATCAGCCGCGCGCTCGCCGCCGCCGCGGCCGGCTGCCTCGCGCAGGCGATGATCGGAAGCGCCGCGAAGCCGAGCGCGCCGGTCAGCATGTCGCGGCGATGGATCAAGGTCATATCCGGTTCCCTCGGCTTTCCCCTGCTTTATGCAAACTGCGATGTCGCGGAAGTTTACCGCAGTGAACGGATATTTGTCGCCGAATGTCGCCGGACGGGCCTCCCCG
>Ga0190275_10000035_pt1 | contig 176820 bp, 130 predicted proteins | sample Popmic550T_FD_133745 | JGI IMG/M metagenome (GOLD analysis project Ga0190275, IMG submission 133745) | Populus adjacent soil microbial communities from riparian zone of Yellowstone River, Montana, USA - 550 T | ecosystem: Environmental > Terrestrial > Soil > Riparian zone > Trees stand... | reverse complement strand
GGTTGATAGAATGCCTCGTACCAGACGCCTTCCGAAGCAAGCAGAAGGCGCATGCCAGCGCTACTATGGCGTACTTGTGTATCAGCGTTCTCTTCATGGTTTTTCATCGAGCGCGATTATATAGTTTTTAATTACATGGGTTTTTTAAGATCAAGAGATTATCCATTTCAGAGATCGGCAAACCAGCAATTCTCGGCAGATTGCAAATGAATGCCGGCACCTACAACGCCAAATAAAGCACGGCCACAAACAGTCCGTACATTTAATTTTAATAGCGAAAGACGCCCCTGCACATACACTCAATGCCGTACGACATAGCGGTAAACATAACAGACGCACAGTATCTTGGAGAGTACCAAGGATCAGAGAAGCACCCGTGCGACATCGAACACGTCGTTGCGCGCGCTAAAGCCAAAGAAGTCAAGATGGTATTTCTTGGCACCTCTTTTCAGAGCTCGGTTGAGAGCGCAGCGCTGGCAGAAGCGTTCGGAGAGTACGCAGTAGTGGGTGTGCACCCGCTCTCTTCAAAAGAGTGCACCGCAGAAGACGCCGCCGCAATCGAAGAGATAGCGAAGCAAAGAACAGCCACAGGACACGAGAGCAGCATAAGGCAGAAAGTGCAAGCAGTCATCGAACGAACAGAGAGAAAACACAAGAAAAGGGTTATCGGCGTAGGAGAAATCGGGCTCGACTACTACAGAGGAAAAGAGTCGAAGTCTGAACAGAAAAAAGTGTTCCAAACGATGTTGGAGATAGCAAGAAAACACGCGCTGCCGTGTGTATTCCACTACAGGGAGTGCGAAGAAGACTTTCTTGATATAGCTGCAGAGTACAGAGACGTGAGAGGCGTCGTCCACTCGTTCACAGGGTCCGCAGAGGAGATGAAGCAGCTTGTGAAAATGGGGTACTACATCGGAATCAACGGGCTGTCCATTAAAGAAAGCGAGAGCACAGCTGTAATAGAGGAGCTGCCTCTGGAACGCATCTTGGTGGAAACGGACGCGCCGTACTGCTCCCTGAAGAAGAGCTCGAGATACTACGAGAGCGCGGGAGAGTACGTCGCGCAGAGAAGGAAGTGGAGCGCAGAGGCAGGGATCAGAGGAAGAAACGAGCCCGCGAATCTGCACCACGTGCTTGATGTTGTGGCCGAAATCAAAAAGATCAGAAAAGAAGACCTGGCAGAGATAACGGACAAAAATTTTGAAAGCTTATTTGGAAACAGGGGCTGAATTAATTTATTTTTGTGTGTCGCCCATGTTTCAAGCTATTAGCGAAATAAAAGAGCAAGTGAAAGAGAGATACAGAGACATCACTGAACAAAGACTCAAAAGATACAAATTTTCGCTTACTCCAGCGCAAAAGCTCATTTATGTTACCGCTTACTCTGCCGGGGTCGTTACGCTGGTGGTAGTTTTGGGAGCTTTTTGCAGATCAGGAGAAAAGACGGTTTTTAACTACTCTAACTGCACAACAGACTTCTGCGAGTACAGGTTTTTCGTGAAAAAGAAGAGCGAAACTCCGATCCATGCGTACGTCAGAGTAAACGGCATGCCACAGACACACATGAGGTACAGAGACACCGAAAAAGGCCCAGAGCCGGGGAAGGAAATAGATTGCACGCCGTACTTAGAAGACGGGCTCTGGGTGTACCCCTGCGGCATAGTCGCCAGCACGTACCCTACAGACGGGTACACGATTATATCGGAAGACGGAAAGAGGATCGAAGTATCAGAGTCGGATAGAGAAAAAAGCGCGCAGAGCTGGAGAAACCCGTCGTCGTTTTCTGGAGCTCTCCACAAAAAGGCAGAGATAGAGCCACTTAACGAAGGCGCCTACACGCTTGTTGTAAAAAGAATGGAAAACTACCCTGAGAATAGCAGGGAGCTGATTTTGGTGTCGGAAATGGGGCCATTTGGCGTAGTTCTCAGCGGAATCAGCACAGCAATCGTGGTTTCAGCTGTTATCTTGGTTGCAGCAAACTTGCTTGCGTGCGCGCTCCACAAGTAACGCCGTTATCAAAAGCTGTTTTGAAGGCGCGTAGATGGTGTAGGTGATTTAGAGGCAGATCATTTAGGGGGTCTTCGATGGTATAATGTTTAATAACGATGATCAGCACTAAAAACAATCCACAGTCACTACGCATACCACCCACAGCAACTTACGGTCAGCATATAGAGCCTGAGCATCGAACAGTTTGGTGCTAACGCGCCACCCCGGCGGAGGCCTGGGATATTCCGATAAAGAGTCTTTTGTACCTGTCTTCCTCTTTTATCCTGTTTTCAGGTGTTGTCAGCGCTGCAAGCAGTCCCGAAAAGGAAATCTCTACATACTGCGATCTTTCTTTGTTCTCTTTTAGGTATATCACCCCGTTGCCCATCAGGTATGTGTAGTCAGCGTGTATGTCTTTTTCGGAGAATCCGTTTTCGTTCGAAAATATCGCGACCTCCACCACGTCCATTTTCTTGTATTTCAGCCCGGGGGTGTAGCAGTCGAGGTACATAGAGGAGCTCTCAGACTTAAGAAGAAGCCTGCATACTTCTGGAAAAACAGCGCCGTCCGGGTCCACTTCGCTAATTGTAAATACTTCAGAGAATATTTTCATGAACCCACAAATTTTTTTCGTATATGACCCAAGACATGAACAACCCCGCAGTAAAGGCCAAAGATAGAAAAAGAAAGGGAGCAGAGGCAGAGGCGCTAGCGTTCAAAAAGACGTACGAGGAAAGCGTGGCGCTGGACGACGACTCGATGGAGAACATAGACTCGTATTGGAGAGTGGCCAACAGAGAGCTAGATAAGATGAGCGAAAATATCTACGAGGATATATCAAAAAGCGCCAAAAAAAAAGACACAGGAAAAAAAGACGCGGAAGCAGCCGGGAAAGAAGCGCGCGGGAAGAAAGAAAAGCCCAGGAAGAGGTTCGACGAAGAGTTCGAAAAGAATCTGGACAACGCGATACTTACGGGGTTTTCAGACTCGTCAACAGAAGGGCAGGATGCGGAGGCGGCTAAAGGCGCAGAGAAAGGCGGCGGCAGGGACGACAGCAGGAGCGGGAAAAGAGCCGCGGCAAAAGAAAGCGCGTTTGTCGTGGAGATGAAGAACATAACAAGCAGGAGAGGAGATCGAAGAGCAGAAAGAGAAGAGACAAAAAAGACGCGAGAAACGGGCGGGGATGTTGAGGGTGAGGCAGAGTCTAAGCGAAAAAGAAGCGTGCGGAGAATGTCGTTCCATCCAGAGCCGGTCGAGGAGGAGCCCAGAGAGGGCAGAGATGGAGAAGAGGAAGAAAAACGCGCAGCAGGAAAGCCGGCGGTAAGGAGGAGAGCAGCAAAGAAGCCCGCGCAGGAAAAAGAGGCTGCAGACAAAAGAACCGCAAAGGGGCAGAGATACGGCAAGAAGACGGAAGATTTTTCTATTTTGGGTAATAAAGAGACAAAAAAAACAGACAGCGGTCTTATCTTTGACCACCCAAGCATGGAGGTCGAAAAGATATGCATCAAGTCAAAGAGAAATAAAAAGCTGGAAAAGAGCCGAGTGTACTACGTCCTCAAAGGCTCGCTGGTTCTCAGCCCGTACGTTGTAAGAGCCAGAGGTACCGGAAAGAATAGCACAAAAGCAGGTAGAAATAGCGCTGATACGCGTATCAAAGACATAGACGCAGCTGATGACTGTGTGTACAAGGCAGGGGGGATCTTTTCATCCCTTGACGTTCCCGTCTCTGCACTAAATGCAGGGCTGTACGACTGTGTTCTCCTGATGATAAAGCCAAAAAGAGCGTAGTCCGCAGCGCCGCCTAGAGGCGTAATTGTAATGATTGTAAGTAAAGATATGAGTTATTGTAGGTGTCTTGGGCGTTTTTGGTACAACATGTGGGCTGAGAACGGGGCGTTTAGAGCGACCCACTTCCAGTATCAGCACAGAACATGAAGAGCACCTGCATAAGCCGTGGCCGTTTCTAATTCTATAGATGGTGCCCAAAAGATGCATGTCTAGCTCATATCAAGGACTGAAAGATGTTTATTGTAAGTGCAGGGGTATCTTATCGGGCAGTAAGAGATGGATAGACTAGCAGACAGTATTCACTTTAATATCCCACGGCCTGCAGCATGCGTGAACTGACGGTAGGCTGGGAAGACTCCTTTGCATTTCAATGGGCTGTTTGCTATCTTATGTTTGACCTTGAAAACCGCGATAACTCGTAAAAACCGTTCAGCCAAAGTGCCAGCGCGTCCATGCCAACCAAACACCCGCAACGAGCGGGCCAAAGCGCCTGTATTCCCAATGCTTTATTACAAAAACCAAGTTTACAGCGCAAAGGTGCCCGATGCATATAGGCTAATTAATTTTTTGTTGTATGAACAGAGAGTTCTTCCACAACACGTATTCCAGAATCGATAGCTACTACAAACCGTCCATCGGGAAGATCTGCTCGCTTGTTTTGATGGCCCTGTTCCTTCTGGTTGTTATCTTTTTTGCAAACGTATCTGCGAATCTTGCCTCTTTTTGGTCTCCGGTTAAGGCATATAACACGCCTTTGCAAGACCTGGTCACGGACTTCTTCAACTTTAATTTGTACACGAATGCGTATCTCCATGCGGTTGACGCGCTGATCATCAGTTTCTGCGCTATTTCTGCCGCCATCATTATTTTGAACAGGCTTGCCATCTACATCCTCCTCAAGCTTATGTTCTGCATCAGTATCTCTTACATCTTTCGAATCACAACTGTTCTTGTCACAAGCCTGCCGGATTCTTGGAACATGGGCAGACGCACTGTGTACGACTTCTACAGCCAAGCAGAGCGCAACAGAGGCGGAGATCTTATCTTCAGCGGCCACACGCTTCTTGCATGCTCCTTTGCGCACGCCTGGTCTTCCTTCTATCTCATAACGGACAGCTACGCGCTCCACTGGATCACCGGAATCCTGGCGTGGGCGTGGGTGGCGCTTATCCTGGTACTTATTCTTGTGGGCCGCCTCCACTACACGATTGACGTTCTACTTGGGATATACATCGCATCTGGCGTCTGGTGGACCACGTCCTATTTCGAAACGAGAATTTTCAAAGATCCCGTTAGCACTCTCAAATTCCGAGAAAGAAGCCCTGCACCTCTTAACAGCGCGTCTCTTGACAGGCCCCCGGCTCTTCCGGCTCCGAATACTTGACGCCCTTCTGCGATGCGGTGGATATGCGTTAGTGGCGGTTCCGATAGCAGCAGCTGTATTTGCAACCTGAGCATTCTGTAGATACCCAAAGCTCGTAGAGTATTCTTTTGTAGCATACTCTTTCGTAGTTTACGATATCCTCAAAAACAACAGCATATCTCCGAAAAACACCTCCATGTATACTAAATTAACACATAATATGTTGTCAGATTGTAAACACTCGCATACCGCTGCATCGAAATGTTGTCATATTGTAGGTCCTCCAATACCACCGCGTCACACCACCGCATCAAACTGCCTCGCTCCACACCCAACACTACTTCATCTGCTGGTTGATGCTTTCAAAGACGAAAAACTTGTTGCTGTTGATTTTCCTGCAATATTGGAACAGCTCGTCGCAGTTTGTTGCCTGCGTCTGCGCGCTGTCCTCTGTTTTGTGCACAGAATAGCTTTCCATCCTTCCATCTACAAAAACCAGCGCCAGCACCGCTGCCCTGCCGTCTTTTTTGGAGATTATCTTAACGTTTATCTCGCTGTTTTGCTCTTCTTTTTCTGGCGCGCTTTTTCCTTCCGTGCTTGCGTACACCTCCTGCACCTGCCTGTGTCTGCTCTGTCTTACGTCGATTACCTTCAGCCCAACCAGCCTCGTGTAGACCGTCCCAAACTGCCTGTACCAGCTGTACAGATATACCATCTGCTGGTTTGCTTCTTTTTGGAGCAGCTGGAGCCGCTCCTCTCTTCGCCCGCGCTCTCTTCTAAGCGTCTCTGCTGTTTCTCTTTTCGCCGCGATCTGCTCGCTCTTTCTCTCCTTCAGCGTCTTCATGCCGCTCTTCTCCTCCAGGAGCCGCTTTGTTCTTTGCTGTACTTTCTCGTTTTCTTGTTTTATCTCAACAAACTCTCTGACAATTCTTTCTTTTTCCTCGATTTCCTGCACCCTCTTGATGAGCGCGCTCTGTTTTTCGCTTTTTTCTGCGAGGTCTGCGCTTTTCCTTTTCAGGAGGTTTTTTTTATCTGCGATCTCTTTTGATATCTGCTCTATGCTGGCTCGGATCTTCTCCGCCTCTTTTTTTACCAGCTGCAGCTTCTCCTTCGACTCTTCTGGCCGCTCCTCTTCGCTGGGCGCGTCTCCTTTCAGCTTTTTCAGAAACCTCAGCTTGTGGAACACTTCGATAAAGTTGAATTTTACGTTAGCCATGTACTCTTTAGACTGTCTCATGTCGTGCTCTACCGTGTCGTACATATGCATGCTCTCGCTCTCTGCTGCGCCTCTCATTTAGCCAACAATGAAAAGATTTTTATTCATCCATAAGTAGCTTTGGCAGGGCGGCTAAGGTGGGAGGGTAGATAAGGTAGGAGGGGTGGGCAGTGTAGATAAGGTGGGAGGGGTGAGAGGTGGAGAGATAAGGTAGGAGGGGTGGGCAGTGTAGATAAGGTGGACAGGGTAGATATCGTAAACATACTACCCACTACATCCCACTATGTTTGTACTACTCGCTATGACCAGACTACCCACTATGCCTATACCACCCAGTACAACCACACCACAGCACAAAATCCACCTCACTCCATAGCCAACATTAAAGCCCAACCTGGGATTGCTTTTTATTACTCGGATTAAAAGATGGTAAGCCGCCTACACATTGTTTGATGTTGCCTTGTGTGCTTTTGTGAGCTCTATTGCGTACGCTGCGACTTTTTCCTCTAGCGACTTGACTGTTTCTTCTAGAACGTGGATTTTTTCTTTGAAAAGACCCATCAGGTTGGAAAGCCTAACAAGCCTTGTCTCTAGCTGCTGTGTGTGGGCTTCTTCTCTTGGCTCTTCCCTCTTGTTCTGTTCTTCTTTGCCGTGCTGCATTTTTTGCTGCTAAAAAGTTTACTTAAATTCACTGCACGCCTGTATCAAAGTCTAGTGATGCGAGCGCAGGCCCATTTTCTCAGCTAGTAAACAGAGCAGCGCTAAAATGTATCAAAAATTGATCACCTAGATATTCCATATCTAACAACCTGACCACTTGCATATCCCATATCTAACAACCTGTTCACCTACATATCCCATATCCAACCCTTACCCCGTTTGATGCTGTCTTTGGACAGAGTGGTACAGCGTTTATGCTCTTTGCTCCGAACCTGAGCGTAGGATTTGTCGTGGCGATACTTCAAGCCGTGTCAAGTCGCTGGTCTATGGGTGCTGTCGATCTATCATAGATATCTAAGCAGCCTGATGATAAGTCCAGCTCAAATATCCTAAACTCTTTCTTCAGCACCCTCTGGACCAACCCATAAACCCCCAGTAAAGCGTGTCTGGTACTAATAGAATTTTATTTTCGGTTCGGTATCTTTTTTCCAAAATGTACGGGACGCTTTTTTTTCTACAGCTCTAGTTCCCCACAGCTGCCAGTTCCAAGCACCCTCCACATCCCCTACCGCACCATCTCTAGCACACATACACAAATTAATGCATCCTCCAAACCGCTCTACCCCAATAGCACCACCCTACCACGCCCCAGCCCTTCTTCCGCACAACCGTCTCAACTATCCTGCAAACACAGAGATCCTGTATAGATACTCGTTGTTGTATATCAGAAGGAGTTCCGGATGCCGCAGGACCTTTCCGTTCGATATTTCTATAACACAGCGCAGAACCCCGTCTGCAAGAGTGAAGATCTTCACAAGCTCTTCTCCAACCGCCACCACGTACTCTTGAAACACCACCACCTTCACCACGTACATCAACCACAGAAAGAGGATGTGCGCCTTTCTCCTCGACCCGAACCTGTTGATAAAGAGCCCAAGATCGTCAAACACAATCAGGTACCTGTTCTCCTCCGTTTTGTGTATCGAAATCGGCTTCGACCGCGCCTTATCTACAAACAGATTGATTGTCTTATCCAAAGGGTCCAGCAGCTCCTGCGTTGTGAGATCCTTCAGATCGATCAGCTCGAAGTCGTTAGACGCAATAGCAAAATGGTTCCCAAAAAAAGACACGCTGCTGATGTCTCCTGCCATGTACATCCTCCTGTACAGGCTCTGCGTTATGCTCTTCGACTCCCTCGTCAGCTTAATAATCAGAAGCTCTTCTGTTCCCAAGTACCCCACCTGCTTAATGATCAGAAAATTCTCTTCGCTCTCGTTCTCCTCCACCCTCGTTCTCTCCAGGAACGAGACCGCGACCTTCCCCGTCAGGCTTCTCTCTCTGTTCTCTGCCACACCGTTCGTTATGTTCGTGTAGTACAGCCTGTTTCCCCTTTTAAAGACGACGCTTGAAAGGTCGCTTACAAACTCTATCTCGTACGCTTCTTTCTCAAGAACCTGCACCGTCCTCTCGTTCGCAACCATCTCCAGCCCCCTCTTGCTGCCGATCAAAACAGTTCCCAGACTTGCCAACGTGAACGCGTCGCTTCTCTGCCCGTTAGTTCGCGTGTTATTCTCGTACCCGTTTTCGCAGCTGCTATCTTTTCTCTCACTATCTGTCTTTTTCTCCCCTTCTCCCGAGCTTCTCTCCTGCCCCCTCCCGCCGCGCGTCTCCAGCAGCGCAAGCGACACCTTCTCCCGCCCCTCCCCAAGCTCTATCCGCTCGACCGCGCACCGGAAAAACTCCTTTCTCCTTGCAGAGACCGCAGAGGTGATGTCCTGGTACAGCCCGTCGCACACCCAGTCCGCGCACTCCACGATGTACACGCACTTTCTGTCCTGGATCCTCAGCTGGTACAGCCCCTTCTGCTCTTTTTCCGACATCTTCTCGACCAGCACGTCCTCTATCGGCATAAAGTCGTTAAACAGCCTTTTTTTGTACGCAGATATCAGAAGATACTCGCCTCTTATCTGGCTTTCCAAAAGAAACACGCAGTTGTCCAGCACCACCACGCTCACAGGCTTCCTCCCCCCGTCCAAAACGAGCTGCACGCCGTCCTCCATCCGGATCAGCCTTCTTTCCTTCTGCATCAGCCCAATCGCGAACTTTCTCGCGCTTTTTTCAACGTTCATGATCTTCGACAGGTGGTACAGCGCGAAATAGTTCGAAGAGTACTCCACGTTGTGGTTCACCTCCGAGCTTATCTTCCCAAAGACCGCAGCCGTCTCCTCCACCACTTTTTTCTCTTTTTCTCTTGCGTGCTTCCTTATCGCCAACAAAAGCAGCGAGTATCTCGCGATTTTCTGCATGGGCCGCATCAGAAAGTGCAGGTACCCCAGATGCAGCCTGTTCATCCTCTTCAGCACGTCCACCACCTCTGCGCTGAAGCTTTCGCTCTCCTCCAGTATCTTTTCCATGTCCTCTGTGGCTTTCGGCACCGTCGTGGCGTACAGCACGTACTCTCTCAGAATCGCGTCTTTTCTCTTAGTGCACGCCTTGCATATCTTTTCGACGTTGTCCTCGCTTATCTCTCTCTTCAGAAACTCTTCCTTCGCAATCCCTCTTTTTATCTTGAACGCCCACCTTAGCTCGTCCAGTATTTCCGTGTGGATCGCCAGTATCACCTGCGAGTTCATAAGAACCTTCGAAATAAACATCTGCTTCGAGAAGAGCGTGAGATTCGGCGTGTTGACCACAAGGTGTCGAAACGTCCTTGTCCACAGCACCATGTCGTACGTATATTCTCTTTCAGACTCCAAAAGCTCGTATATAGCCTGCATTCTCTTTTTCTCGCGTCTCTCCACCTCTGCGGCCCCCTGCATCTTTTGTTTACTGTTTACTTTTCGTCCTCCGCCGTTCCTTTTAGTACCAGAAGCTTTTCTCCTGTTTTTGGATCTGTCCTTATATTACATATCCTCTTGATATGCGATCTGAGCGTTTCTTTGCTTCCCGGGTTCGATTTGAAGTTCTTTTTGAACTGCTCTATCAGCTTCTTGATCGGAATAGGCCCGGCATACAGGTGCATTTTTATATCGAGCTCTGTTATGTCCATGCTCTTTTCCTCTTCTGTCTTTTTGCCCTTCTCTTCCGACACCTCGCTCGTTCCTTCCGAAGACTCTTCCTCGTAGCTTTTTACTATCTTTCTCATGTCCTTGCCCGATGAGTCTAGCCTTTTTCTCTTGTTTTTTTCCTCCTTCTCTGCTCCCGTTACCTCCCCGTCATCGTCGTCGAACACTTCCTTGTACTCCAGGTCTTCTTCGCGGTGTTTTTCCTTCTCTGCTCTGTTCATCTCTGTGGCGCTTTGGTCTTTTGTCTTCTTTTGCATTTTCTCCTCTGCTTCTTCGAGCGTCATCACCTGGTGCTGGATTTTCGGCGAGAACTTGTACAGCTTGCTTATCTTCTGCATTTTTATTTCGCCTCGTTCTCTTGTCAGCGCGTAGTACGTGCTTTTGTGGTCGTCTGTGATTTTTGTTTGGGTGTACATCCCGACAAAGACTCGCTGCTCGCTGTCCTCTAGCTCCAGCGGTATTTTTTCCTCTTTCATCTCTTCTTCCTCTTTTCTCGCGTGGGAGTCTATTACCTCCGCTTTTTTTCGGTTGATTTTCTGCGGGTTCAGCTCCTCCGGCTCCTCATCAACGATCATCAGCGCGGGGTTTCTTCGTATCTTGTACGGCGGAACAAGCTCGTCCCCCATGTTGTGCACTATCGCGACATTTCGCTCGGCTGTTTCAGAAATAAGAAATACGGGATGTCTCATAAAAAATAATATTCAAGTGTTATGAACCTTCGGATTTCCGCATAAACAATGGGGGCTTTCGAGGACAGGGCAAGAAGGTGGGCGCTGCTGCTGGGGTACTCGGCGGGGGACGGGAAGGCGCTTAGAGAGGCGGAGAAGAGAGAGAGCCTCTACAGAAGGTACCTGGAGGAGGCAGAGAAGGAGGAGATGCGCGAGACACGTGCGCTTATCAGAAAAGACATGAACAGGACAAAAATTGAAGATAAAAAACACGGGGTGCCGGAGGACTTCCTGGAAAGGAAAATAAAAAACGTTACAGCGAGAAAAACCGTGGAAAGAGTTCTCCTGGTCTACGCTGTAACGAATAAAACGGTGGGGTACGTGCAGGGAATGAACTTCCTGTGCAGCCTGCTCTACTACGTGCTGTCGCAGGGGGTAGGGGAGGCGCACTCGGAGTCTGTGTGCTATTTCTGCTTTTTTTACCTGATGGTTGACCTCGGAGACCTATTTTCCGAAAAGATGGACAGATCGGCGTGCGGGGTCCTGGGACAGCAGGAAAGAGCTTTGGCGGTGCTGAGAAAAAACGACCCGCTTTTGTTTAAGAGCGTTGCAGCCCTCGAGCTCTTTGAGACGTCGTCGTTTTTTCTCAGGTGGACGTTTTTGATGTTCTCCGGAGAGTTCTGCTTGTGCGATACGCTGGCGCTGTGGGACAGGTTTTTCGAAGAGAGCCCGAAGCACAAAATGCTGCCATACTTCTCAACTGCCGTTTTGATATGCGAGAGAAAAACCGTTATAGGAAATCAAGCACACCGGGTCCTGGCAGATTTGCAGAAAATCAAAACCACCCCCAAAAAGATACTCGCGAAGGCCGAGAAGCTGATGAAAAGGGAGTATAAGTAGTGTGGAGTGGAGTGGATGGATGAGTGATAGTGGGGTGGGTAAGTGGGTGATAATGGAGTGTGTGGACGAGTGATAATGGATGGGTGATAATGGAGTTAGTGATGGTGGATGGGTAATGATGGAGTGATAGTAGAGTTAGTGATAGTGCGGTGATGGTGGAGTTAGTGATAATGGAGTGATAGTAGAGTTAATGGTAGTTGATTAAGTGATAACGGGGCACGCAATGAACGGGTACGCAACGAGTTACCAGAAGGATGGCAACCTGCGCGGTGTGACATCGAGTATTCCGACCATTATTGAAACGAGAAGCGTTATCAGCTACTCTACCTGATGCGTTCATGAACAAACCACCTGTCCGGCTCTCACTAGCCCGGCCGTATTAAGTTCTCGACTTCTCAAATTAAACAGACTCATTAGTAAACAATGGATGTAAAACAGAGAAAAGAGAAGCAGCTGGTGCTAGACTACCTGATGTCCGAGTGCTACATCGACACGTACAGCCTATTTGGCGGAGTATCCGACCCGCATCTGCATTTCAGAAAAGAGCTGAAGCATTTGATACTGTCAGGCGAGATAGAGAAAGCGTACGCAGAGCTGGAAAAGAGGTTTTCTGGGTTCTTTAAGGCCTTCCCAGAGGCGTCTTCCCTCCTGAACAGCCAAATATTTATAGAGCTGGTAAGAAAGGAAGAGCCCGAAAAAGCGTTATTATTTGGAAGGATGTGCATCCAGAACGGAGAAGACATCACGCAGCCAAATACTCTGTTTCTTCTTCTGGCGTACAAGAACCCAGAGGACACGGACATTCTGAAGAACTTTCTGGCGCTAGAGAGGAGAGAAAAGGTCTTCGCCTCCATTGACTCGATAATCAAAGAGAAACTGCATATGAACAGGGCGTCGCAGCTTGAGTATCTCGTTAGGTTTCTCGATCTATCCGAGAAAATGAAAAAACCTGAATAAAAGATATGTGGTTGTAGGGCGTTTAGTAAATTACCTCTAAGCGCAAGGGTACTTCCAGGTATAAGAGAATGGGGATTGGTGCTAGGGAGATATGATAATTGGTGCTAGGGAGAGATAATGACCGGTGCTAGCGAGAGATAGTTATTAAGTGGTTCACCTAAGTACAACCCTTGCAATTCATCTGAATACCCTACCGCCAACGGTTTACCTGAATACCCTACCATCAACAGTCCACCTAAGTACAACCCATGCAATTCACGTGAATACCCTCCCGCCAACAGTATATAACAAGAGAGACAGTTTTTTTATGTTGGTTAAGCTTTTTCTAAGAGGAGACTACTATGCTGCTACGGGAGAGTGTGCGAGGGTGGTAAGAGAAGTGATGAAAGAGAAGGGAGAAGGAGAGGTAAGGGTACCAGTGGAGAGCGCTCCTGGGGTGATCTCTGTGCTTATCAAAGAAAAAGGGTGCAGGGTGGAGGAGTACTCGGAAATAAGCGGAAAAGAGATCAAAACAAGAGAGGGGTCTCCGGGAAACTGGATGGACTTTGCAGAGTACCTTGTGGATGAAACGGAAACAGGAAAGATCTGCGGAGTTATTTTGGTGAGAGAGGGCGGACTGCAAAAAGTCTACCTGGCATCCCTGTGTACAATAGAAAAGACGATAGAGCAGTTCGCTTTCCAAGATACGGAGATATTCACGACGCTTATGCACGTGGTGTACGAGCAGAACATTAGAGAGGCCGTATACGTAGACGAGGAGTTTGAGAAGGTCTTTGTGTCGGTGGGGATCTCACACCAGAGAATCGGAGATAGGGAAAAGAGGCAGAGAACAGGCGATCCAGGAAATAGAGCGGTAGAAGTGCTCGAGCATTTTCTGAACATAAGAACAGACGGATACGTAAGAAAAGACGGGAAACTTGGCAGCGTTATGAAGATGGACGGAGCAGCTGCGAAGGCGCTGCTTGAAGGGGAAGTGAATTTGTGGAACGAGATAAATCCGTGCACGCCACAGGGAAAGAGGCTTCTTCGGGTATTTGTACGTCTGCCCCTCGTATGTAAAGATGAAATAGAAAGAAGACAGAGAATCGTGGGAGAGATAGCGCACGACACAGAAGAGGTGCAAAAGATACTCAGAAAAACACCCGATATTATGGTGATTTGCAAACGCCTTTCAAAAAAGAGAATGGGGCTCCAAGACATCCAGAAGATATCTGCGGCAGTTAGGGCGGGGGAAAGGCTGCTCCGGGTCATATCGCACATAGAGAGCTTAGATATTGAAAGAAACGCGCTTGAAAGCGCGTGCAGCTCGTGTCTGGAGGTGTCCGAAATGGTTGAGGAGGCGGTAGATCCCAAGACACAGGACATCAGCGAGAGCTACACCCCGACACTTGAACAGCTCAATAGAAGGAAGAAAGAGACAGAAAAAGAGATAGCAATCACGTACGCAAAAGAGTTAGAGGAAAAGGGGATGCAGAGGTGCAAGGCAAAGCTCGAATACACATCGGGATACGGGTACCACATAAAGATCCCAAGATCAGAAGGGCATTCGGTGCTTGAAAAAGGCGTCATACAGCTGTCAGCACAGAAGAGCGGGATGCTATTTACGACAGAGGCGCTAAAGCGACTGAACGCGAGGATAGAAGGCACTATCGGGGAGATTGCGGTCGAAAGAGACAGGGTAGTGGAGGAGCTTAGGGGGCGCATCCAGGGGTACAGAGAGTGGCTCGAAGTTGTGAACCATCTGATAGCGTCTGTGGACGTGTTTGTGGCGCTTTCGCGGTTCGCGTGGCAAAACGGGCTGGTGAGGCCGGTGTTCACGGAGGGAGAGTACAGGGTGGAGGGCGTCTACCACCCTCTTCTGCCGGCAATGCATCGAAGAAGGGAGAGACAGGGGGGTGTGGTGCCTGAAATAACAAAAAACGACTTATGCATGGGAAAAAAGAGGTTCTGTGTCATAACTGGGCCGAACATGGGAGGTAAAACGACTTTTCTCAAAACGGTCGGAGTGATAAGCATCCTCGCGCAGATAGGGTCGTACGTGCCGGGGTGCGCGGTTTTTCTGCCAATATTTAGGAGCCTGTTTATAAGAATAGGGGCAGCAGATGCGCCTGACAAGAACATCAGCACTTTCATGGCGGAGATGATCGATATGTCGAAGATTTTGAACGAAGCAGATGGGGGCTCTTTGGTGATCATAGACGAGCTGGGAAGAGGAACAAGCGATGCGGACGGATACGCGATAGCGCAGGCAGCGATAGAGCACATCCTGGGGCTGGGGGCGCTCACTCTGTTTGCAACGCACTTCCACGAGATATGTAGCGTGGAAGGGGTGGTGAACAAAAGAGTGGGGTACGTAACGGACGGAAGAGAAATGACGATGACGTATAGGATAGAGGATGGAAGAGGCGACAACTCATACGGGGTCAACGTAGCAAAAAAAGCAGGATTTCCTAAAGAGGTAACAGATCTTGCAGAAGAGGTTCTGGAAAAGGAAAACAAAGATGGAGATGAAATGTAAGCAGAGGGTGTAAGCAGAGGGTGTGAGGAAGGATAAGCGGTAGATGAGCTGTGAATGGTGGGTGGTGATGGTGGGTGGTAATAGCGATAGGTCATCGCTAGTAACAGCGGCTAGTGGTAGTGCAGTAGGGTCGATTAGCACTATCTACACGATCCAACACCACTCAGCACTATCTACACCACCTAGTACTACCTACATCACCACCTACAGCACCCCCTCGGTACACTCACAGCTACCTCACCAATTTGGAGATTGTGCAGTTTGGTTAGGTAGAAAAGGGGAAATTGGTGAAAATTTTTAAATGGCGCATTGCACTGAAGTCTCCGTTATCCATCACTTTGAGTTCCCAGAATACTGCAACGAGCTCGAAATATCTCCAAATAGAGAAACTATATTGGGAATCGGAGCGTATAAGCCGTGCATGTCTGTGTTTGACCTGGTGGACCACACGCAGAAGCTCGAGAGAAACACAGATGAGGAGAGCATAAAGATCGCAGTGCTTGGGGAAGACTGGAAAAAACTTGCTCTTTTGCATAAAAACGGAAAAATCGAGTTTCATTCCCAATTTGGAAAGTACTACACGGTGGACCTCCCAAAAGAGTGCAGGGACATGAAGGCAGACCTTATCCAAGGAGAAGTTGTTGCAGCGGGCGCAGCGCAGAGCCTCTTCAGGTTTAGCACCGTGGAAGGAAAGTTCCAAACGCCTATCAAGCTAAAAAACCCTGGCGTAGAGTCTATCGGGCTGAACAGAGTGAACAGCTTATACGCAATCTGCACACAGAGCGGAGATTGCGAGTTTGTCGACGCGAGGTCCAAATCAGCGGTTAAGCATCTGCGAGTGGGAGAAGGGGTGACTTCGTGCGCTTTTTCCGATAACGGGCTGTGTTTCAGCGCGGGAACGGAAAACGGCAGCGTTCTTCTCTACGATCTAAGAAGCGCAGCGCCTCTGATCGAAAAAGACCACAGAAACGGGTTTCCGATAAAGAAGATAGAAATATGCAAGAAACACGTGATAAGCATGGACCAGAAAGGGGTGAAGGTCTGGGACAGGGAAACGGGAAAGACGCTTGCAGCTGTCGAGCCGGGGTTCCGCGCGAGCACGTTCGCATCGGACGAAGGGATCGTGTTCATTGGAGGAGACCACAAGTCGGCAAAGACGTACTATGTTCCGGATCTTGGAAAGCTGCCAAAGTGGTGCAGCTACCTAGAGGGATCGACAGACGAGCTTCTCGAGATCAAGAAAGAGACGTTCTTCCAGAACTACAGATTTATCACAGAGGAGCAGATGGAGGCGATGTGTCTCCGCAAAGACGTTGGAAAGGCCGTGAAACCGCACATGCACGGATACCTTCTTCCGATCTCGCTATATGAGAAGAAGGCGTATCTGCTGAAAGAGCCGCACAGAACCAGAAAGTAGGGGTGGTGATGTGAGGTAATAGTGGGGTGATAATGTGGTGAGATGGTGTAGTGGAGTAATAGTGGGGTGATAATGTGGTGAAGTAATGGTGAGGTGGTGCACTGGTGTGGTAGGGTAATGGAAAGATGAGGTAATGGTGTGGTAGGATAATGGAGTAATGAGGTAATATCGCGATTCTGTGGCGATATAATTGGCCAGTTATACGCATTGAACGTAGAAGAGGTTGTTGAGGAATAGCAGCGGGATGCCGTGTAATCTGTTAACAAAGACACACCCAACGCGCTGTAGACGCCGGAAAAGGCGGCGGATCCATAGCACGCATCGATATTCAAATAAATATTCTTATTTTTTTCTCATTATGGCTAATGCCTGCTGCGAGTGGAACATAAAACACGCACTAGGAGATAAAAACAAGTTCGGCCCGTACTTCCAGTCGCACAACTTCACGTGGCGCCTTGTGCTCGTTTCAACAGACAAGCACCTGGTTTTTCTGGAGCATTTCGGATACCTGACGTTCGACGTCTTCACCTCGTACGTTCTGAGATTGAGATATTCTGACGGAGAGGTGGAGGAGAGAGAAATAGTCTTCGTGTTTGGAACAACGCTGGAGAACGGGCAGAAGATAAAAGAAAAACAGGTGGAAAAGGTAGAAGTGGAAATCTTATCAGCGCAGAGGTGCTACGAAGCAAAAAAAGACACGCCGTACGCCGGAATGGTGAATCTCGGGTCTACGTGCTATTTGAACTCGATTATGCAGACGCTCTTCCACATAAAAGAGTTTGAAAGAGAGCTGTTCAAGCAGAGCCTCGGAAAAAAGACGTTAGAAATGCAAAAACTGTTCTACCAGCTCGAAAAAGAAGCAGAATACGTTAAAACAGCGTCATTTGCAAACGTCTTCAAACTAAACGAGCCTCTGGACGACCAGCAAGACGTGCAGGAGTTTTTCAAGGTGCTGCTAGACGAGCTCGAAAAAGAGGCAAAAGGCACAGAGTTCTTCGACTACATCGAAAACACGTTCTACGGGACACTTGCAGCGATGGTCGAGTGCGAAAACGGCTGCAAAAGCGAGCGCACAGAGAAGTACAACGACATCCAGCTGGTGCTCGGAATGCAGAGCGCAGCAGACTCGAAAAGCTCGTTAGAGGACGCGCTAAGAGCGTACGTCAACACGACAACTCTCGAAGAGCCGAATCTTTATAAGTGCGATCAGCACGGATACGTGAAAGCGACGAAAAAAGACTATTTCAAAACGTTTCCGCCGGTGCTGTTTTTCCAAATCAAGCGGTTTAACATGAACTACGATACAGGAGACGTGTACAAGCTGAACGGGTACTTCTCATTTCCTCAGTCGATCGATCTGGCGCCGTACACAGAAGAAAGAGACGAGAAAAACGTGTACGCGCTGTACTCTGTGATTGTGCACCTTGGGGACGGGCTGTCAGAGGGGCACTACTACACGTACATCAGAAAAGGAGCGGAGTGGTACAAGTTCAACGACTGCTACGTTACGAAGTCGTCGAAGGAGGAGGCGGTGGAGGGGACCTTTGGGGGAGAGCACGAATACAAGAACAAAATGAAAGTGGCAAACGCGTACTACCTGGTGTACGTTAAAGAGGCGAGAAACGCGTCGCTTCTCGGGGCAGAGGTGGAGCAGGTGCCAGAGGAGGTGCGCGAAGTGGTGGAGAGGGATATTTTCATGTGCACGGCGCGGGACATCGACGTGGTAACGGAGGAGATAGCGAAGGGGTACTGGGGCGCAGGGGCGTTCTTGGCGGGAAGCGAGTACATGAAGACGCGGCCGATTAGGCTGAAGATGGAGAACTTGCAGACAGCGACGCAGCTGAAAATGCAGATAAGGAGAATTCTGTCATCTGGGTCTGCAGCGGTGGAGAGGGTGGTGCTGTACAAGGTGGAGGGCGGGAAGATGGCGCGAATGGCAGAGACGGAGATAGTGGGAGATTTGAGAAGCGGGTGCGTGTTCGCAGTGGAGAACAGGGAAGAGGTAGAGGACGAAGATATTTTTTTGGTCTTTCTAAAAAGGGAAAAAGCCGTCGGGCAGCCGTTTAGTTTGAAGGTTTCCGTAGAGACGAGCTCTGTGCACTGCGTGAGCAGGAAGATGAAGGTAAGAGAGTGGGTAGAAAAGAGCTTCCCGGGATGCGTTGCGCCGCTGGCAGAGAAGAGCGAAGTAGAGGAGGTGCCGGAAGACTCCACGTTTGGAGATCTGTTTGAAGACGGGTACGGAGTTATTGTACTGGACGCAGGAAAGGAAGTGCTTTCCGAGTATCTATCAGAAGTAAAGACACACAAGATTGTGCCGGTATACATAAACGAGATACTCGCTATGCACCTGTGGCAAGATAGAAACTGGGGCGTAAGCGGTGAGGTTGGCGGTGATGGTCGTAATGGCGATGATGTCGTTGATGGTGATGGTGCTGAGGGTGATGGTAATGGCGGTGGTGATCGTACTAACTACGGTACTGCCAATAATGAATGTCATGATGATAATGACCAGGCTGTAACTGACTATCCTGCAAGCAACCACCTTGATAACAACCGCGCACCCCCCACAGAGACCCTTGGGGTGGCTGAGGACGCTAGAAGGGTTCTCAAGGAGAGACTGGGTACGGATATGTTCGATGTGATTTCAGCTAGTGGGGAGGAGGTAAAGCTGGTGACAAAAACAGGATACGTTGTAGTTAACGTTGTGTATTTGGAAGAAGGTGTTGAGAATGCGAATAGAGCAGAGAAGAGGTCGTGTATTGTGCCTGAAGTGGTGACAGGGGAGGTGTTTTTGAACATATTTGGCGTAGATGAGCAGGAGCTGAGAAAGAAAATGAAGCTGGCGGTGACTTACGAGGGAAACGAGAGCATCACGGCGGCAAAGATACACGAGAAAGTGAAGCTGGCAAACGGCGCCCTTGTGACGCTGCAGGAAATAAGCAGAAAAACACACGCAGAAGCATCAGTCAAGTACTCGGACGAAATAATTGGACACCCCTTCTTTATTAACGTAGATCAGAAGAGAAGCGCAATGGAGATAAAAAGGCGGTGCGGGGTGGAAGACTCGACGCTTGTTAAAAGCTCTTCGAAAAAACAGAGCGTTATTGAAGATACCGCGATGGTGAAAAGATCGAGCAGCAGCGATAAGTTCGTTTTTCTTATCAACTTCCTGCAAAGATGGAAGATGCAAAATGCGGGTAGACGCTTAATCTAGTTGGAAACGAACAAGCCAGGGCCTCTTCGCACCGGCTGAGCGGTTAATAAAGTTAGAGCATCATACTCTTCGCAGAAGTTTACTCGAATCTACAACGGGTTCCAATTAGCAGTCAGAGCGGCAGAAAATGCCAGAATAGCAAAATAGCGCCATATACTGCGCCAAATACCTGTTGGATAGCGTCTTCAGAACACCCTTATCGGACAGCGCGATAAAAAACACTCTGACGCCTGCAAAACCGCGCGCAGGTGAGCACAGTCGCACATTATCGAGGATATAATTAAGAGAAATGGAAATATTTATTTGTTATGAAGTTCAAGTTGATAGACGGAAAGGGGTCTTTCGTGTACCAAGCGCAAGAGGGAGAGACCGTCGAGTCGCTGTACAGAGCCGCGGAGGAGAAAATGAAGAAGGGGGTGTTTTTATTTCGGGGGACTCCGCGGGCGCTGGTTGAAAGATCAGAAAAACCTATTATGGAAGTGCTTCCCGATTCGGAATGCCTGTATATCGAAAACAGCGCGAAAGTGCAGGGGCCCACAGAGTCTGTCGAAGGGTTTTTGGACCCGGCGCTTGTCTTCAGCGTGTTTGTGGCACCAAGTGACAACTCGTGCCTGTTCCACTCGCTGAGCGAAGTTCTTAGCGCGCGGAGCAGCAGCGAGCTGCGGAGGATGGTAGCAGATGCGATTTTAGGAGACCCGAAAAAGTTTGCGCCGTATATCGAAAAAGATCCGTTTTCGTACTCGAAGTGGATCACGGAGCCTAGCAGCTGGGGAGGCGAAACGGAACTTGTGGTGATATCGAAGATATACGACACAAAGATCTGCGTTATCAGCAAAGACCTGAAGGTGTTCGAATTTGGAGAGGACTGCAGATCTGCGGTCTATCTGATGTACACGGGGGCGCACTACAACGCGGTGGTAGCGAAAGACAAACAGGGAGGCGTGGCGAGGAAGTTCGCAAGGGGAAATACGAAGGTCCTGGAGCAGGCAAAGGCCGCTGTGAAGGAGTTCTTCGAAAACGCGCAGCAGGGGGTAAGTTGAGTTTGGAAAGTTACCGGTTACTTTTCGGAAAAAAGTACTGGACGTTTTCGGAACGGCAAATCAGGGCCGGAGCAAAGCGTCCAATTGGAAAGAGAAAAAAAAGAACTAAGGGATAAATAGGCGCAAAAACGCAGAATCAGGATCATGAAAAGACAGACAGTGATACTTGGGCTATTTATCATCAAGGCGTTCGTGGCGTGCAGCGGAGAGCTGGGAGCGTCCTACGAGGCAGAGGAGACAACGAACGTGGAGCAGGAACAGGCGGAAAACACCGCGGATATTTCGAGCTCGGATATGATGGGACAGGCAGAAAGCGAAAAGAGCGCGGGATCTGCAGAGAAAACAGCACTTGGCAGCAGCACCAAAAGCGGATCGAAAAACAAGTCGAAGGAAGGGGTGAAAAAGAGATCAAGCGATAAGTCGAAAAAGGGAGCGAAGGGAAGCTCGAAAAAGGACGCAACGGCGTTGAATGCAAGTGAGAAGGATCATCAAAAAAGCGACAAAGCTGCTAAAAAAGGAGGATCAGGGAGCGGTGTAGGATTTGGGCCGCTGGGGGTGGTTAGTTCCAGCCTTACGAAAAAGAAGCCTGAGAATGCCGAAAGTGAAGAAGCTCAAGCGGAGGGATCGAACCCGCCTGCAAAGACAAAGACGGTGAAAGAGAAAAAGGAGCACAAAAAGCACGTAAAGCAGAGCTCAGGGAAGCATGACAAGGCGGCGAAGAATGCAAAGAAATAATCGAAACATTCCACCATCTGCAAATTATAGGAGTTAAGAAGTGGACACAGGAAGCGCAGTATTGAAAAGAATTTAATTTGACCGGCTTGGCTCTTGATAATAAAGCAGAAGTGAAAAAGTTTACGGTTCGGGGTGTTTTTGAAAGGTGCAAATTTTTTTGTATGTATGGGTGGTCTAATAGGTGACTTATTTGAAAATTTTTGTAATTAACAACTATTCTAGATCCTGTTTGATATGTGTTGGGAAATTAATGAAAGCGCCTGCTTATTGTTCTAGCAGCCCGCAGAGCCTTTCTATTTGTCTCTTATGGGCAAAAGGCAAAGTTGGAGGGTTTAATGCCTTCCATTATTTTTGGATCTTTTAGGGTATAAATAGAGCCTTTGTTTGTGATCATGGCGAACGTGATTAAGACTGTACTATCGTGGGTAGGGATCAAAAAGAGGTCCAGAAGCGCTCCAGCCCAGAACACGCGCGCTAGCGAACAGATAGGCGAACAGAAAAGACCAGACGCAGAAATCACCCCTGAAAAAACGGATACTGCACCTGATGCGGAAAAAGCAGCGCCCCCAGAGGCGAAAAAGAACAAGAAGAAGCCGAAGTGGAAAAACCTCTTCGGGCTCCTTTCCAAAAGCTCCAAAGAAGACGACCGAGATGGCAAAAGCTGCACAGAGGCAGAGGCAAACTCTGCGAAGAGAAAAACCGAAGACTTGTCGAAAGACTACCTGATCTCGAAGCAGAACACAGACGCGGAGAAGAACAAGCAGGTTGGAGATCGCGAAGTGGTGGCAGTGGGAGAGTCGGTTGGCTGTGTTGCGCTGGTAGTGAGAGAGCCTGCTGGTGATGCATTGGTAGTGAGAGGGTCGGTTGATGATGCACTGATAGTGAGAGAGACAGGTAGTGGTGATGCGCTGGTAGTGAGAGAGTCTGTTGGTGATGCACTGATAGTGGCAGAGTCTTCAATTGATGGCACAGTCGATGGTGATTCGGTACCAATCAGCCAGTCAGTTACTGATAGTGCTAGCGGTGATGTGGTAGCAGCGAACGACGCCATTTCCAGCGACCTTGCGAACAGTTCGGACACAGCGAAACCTTCAGCGCCATCTGAACTGATAACGGCTCCCACGGAAATTAGCCAAGAAGACGACGCCTACATAGCAGAGCTGATTGAAGAGGTTGCGGAATCTGCTGAAGATGCCGAGACGACTTCTGTCCGTCGCTGCGACGCATCGATCGAACACGCGGCGAAGACAGAGCCTGTTTCAGATCTGCAGAAGGTTGAAGAGTCTCCGGCAGATGAGAAGCTAGATCTTTTAGAAGTTCTTGGCGATGTGGCTGCGCATCTATCTTCTGAAGAAGACTCCCGCACCGAAAGCGCTTCTGGCGGTAGCTCGGAGTTTATTCCGGGGTTCTTCCCGCTTAGGGTGAAGATGAGGGACTTTGAGTCGCTTTACACAAGCTTTTTAGAAGACGTGGTGGATATCTACAATCTGAAACTTGAGCAGCGAATGTCCAGGAGAAGTCCCCGTTACATTCCATCTCCTTATGTTATTTTGCAGGATGCCATGAAGGAGGCTCTGAAAGCCCAAAAGACGCGCTTCTGACTAGACGCTTCGGTGGTCTTTTTGGAGATACCTTTGCAGTTTGTTTTGAGCTTGGAGTGTTTCAGGTTCTTATCGATCTTTTGCGAATCGATCACAAATAAACTGTTGAAAAGATGGGGTTTGTCATGGTCGGGTTATTGTTATGGCCGGTATGATTGGGTTATGGTTATGGACAGTATCGTGGAATTGCAATGGTCGGTGTGATGGAATTGCAATCATCGGTAATAAATATCCGCCACTATTGGAATTACATATCTATCACTATTTCCAACCCGTATCTATCACTATTGCTGTTGGATGAAATAACCGATCATTGAAACGGCAAAGAACACTTCTCAACGCTTGGACAAACTTCTTCGCCATCTCAGTCCTCTTTGTATCGCATAACTACACCCTGTAGGCTACCTGCTTAGAATATCTCCTAATCCGGCATGAATATGCAACCGACATGCCAATCATCATATCCCTCGGATGATCGCAACGGATCAAGCTAGCGTGTCTTCGATGCCGATCTAGCATGCTGTGCTCCTGCTTCCTATTTGATCCAGATCTTGAAAACACGCGGTGTCTGGCTCATCAGCTTGTTTGCCTCTTCCTGCACCTGCTCTATTCCGTGCTGCGCGAAGATCTCTGGCACAAGGCGGTTCGGGGTGTATGCGGTGCCGTACATCACAGACTGCCCGAGTTTCCGCAGCTCGGAGATGCTGCAAATGGGATCTTTGTGCGTTGACAGCTCTTTTATGTATGAGCTGTACTCGTCTTTGCTAATGAGGCTTTCTGGAGCGAATTTGAAGACGCGTTTTTGGTTTTCCTCCGATTTTTGCGGATCTATCTCCTCTGTTCTATTTGCAGCTCCTCCTACTTCGCGTATTCTCGCGTTAGGTGCGACTATCATAAAAGTTCCCTCGTCTATACCCGCCACGTACTCGACTGCGAATGGCTGCATCGTGGCATCTGCGCCCATCCGCCTTTTGATCAACGAGAAGAGGTTCCAAAAGGGCAGGTAACTTTCCGATCTAGCTCCTGGCGCTTTGAACGCGTACACCGTGTGCGTTGGCGTGCGTGTTTCTGTTGGCGTTTCTTCATGCGCTGCTGCGTCTTTGCGGCTCTCTGTTCCGGCTGTTTTTCGCTCTAGCGGGATATGTCCTGCGTCCGATATGTCTTTCGGTGAAATTCTTCCTATGCTGATCAGGTGCGTGCTGTGGTCTCTAACTGCTCTTTGTATCACTTTCTTTACGTCGTGTTTCTCTATTCGGCGTACTGTTTCTTTTGTGCCTGCGATCGTGTTCTGCGCTCTGTCTCCTTCCCAGACCTGCTGCGCGATCTGCTCTAGGTGGTGCGAAACCGTGTTTCTAACGCTTTCTACCTCCTCTAGCACTCTTTGCTTCTCTATCTCGATATCTTTTTTCGATATCTTTCCGGAGACGCTGTTCAGAAGAGCTACTGCGAGCTCTTTTGCCTCTTCTGGCTTCCCAGTTGGGAGCTTTCCTATTATGGAAATGTGTGTTTTTGTTGTGTATCCGTTGATCTCGTACTTCTTCATAAGCTCTTTTCCTATTCTCCTCACCGCGACGTGCTCCGCGAGGTGCGCGCTCCCCTCAGGCACCCCTAGCTCCCTTTCGACCGACGCGCCTCCCCCGATAAACAGCCCCAGATACGTGTCTTTAGCCTCTGGCACAACGCACGAAACAACCCCAACGCCATTTCCAAGCGCTCCCCTCACTACAGAAAACCCCTTCCGAACCAACGACATGCTAAAAATTTCGTTCAACACGCTTATAATGCCGGATGCCAGTGCTGTTTATCAATCATGGCTTGTACTCGTAGCATGTATATCACATGTACTGCATGTACTACATGTATCTCTGCTATATCTATCTCAGCCATGTCTATCTCTGCTAGATATACCATATCTATCACATGTATGACATATATCACATATATCATATCTACCACATATACACCTACCATATCTACCCCACCTACCAACGATAAAACAAAGAATCTTTACTTATCTCATATCTAACTTCATCTCGGCGTCTCCAGCTCAAACATCCGTTATCGGTCCGTGCCAAACAGATCAATATGGCGCCGTATCCGCATAACCAGCCTACTTCCCTTCCGCCACCCCCATTTCTGCTATCTCCGCGAACTTATCTCTCACCGCGTTGAACATCTTCTTGAACTCTATGCAGTTCCCTCTTCTTCTCTGGAAAACCAGAACGGACCCTCCCGCAACCTCTTTCGCAAGCACGTCTCCTGTTATCATGTTCTTGCTGCTATCTACCGTTGTAAATGACACCGTGTTCTCGCTCTTCTTGTACTGGATCAGCACCTCCTCCAGCGCTTTTATCAGCGTCTCCACCGCGGCCCCTGCGCTAACTCGCGCGCTTATCCTCGTTGCTGTCGGAAGCCCGTCGTAGCTCATAAACACCGGCTGCGATGAAAACTCCCTTCCGAATGGCGATACGCACGCGCCCGGCTGCGAAAACGCCGGCTGCACCGGCGGCGCCAGCCGCATCGCCACCAGCTCAGCGCTTCTCACCAGCCCGTCCGGCCCTGCGTACGCGCTCTTTTTCCTCATCCACGCTAGCCCCTGCACCTGCTTCATTCTGATTCTCTTCGCAGGTTCTACCGCAAGCATCTTCTCGATCATTTCCAGCTTATCTTTGCACAGCAGATTGAACGGCGAAAAGTCTCTAACCGTCGTTGTTTTGTACCTTTCGAAGCTGCTGTCTCCGAGACGCGCCTGCCCCCACGGCGAGATCCCCGTCATCATCACCAGCGCCACTATCCCAAACGACCACATATCGGCTCCTTCTCCGTCGTATTCTCCGCAGTGCACTTCTGGCGCCATGTATCCGAGGCTTCCGCACCGCCTTCTGAGCGCTCTTCTCTCCTCTGCGGTCCTGTACACCGTTGCAGACCCGAAGTCTGCGATAAGCAGGTTGTAGCTCCTGTCCAGCAGAATGTTTTCTGGTTTTATGTCTCTGTGGCATACGCCGCGTGTGTGCATGTACGACAGCGCTGAATACAGCTGCCCGAGGTACAGGCGGCACAGCTCCTCTGCGATCCCGCTTCCCGGCTCGATGTATCCGAACAGCTCTCTTTTTTCTGCGTAGTCGAGGACAAGGTACATGTACGGCTTGGAAACGTGCGTTTTTTGGAGCTTCACGATGTGCCTGTGCTGCATTATTCTCTGGATCGCGCCTTCTCTCTTTGCCTCGTTGTATCTTTCCGCGGTGTCTGCGCGTATTATTTTGATTGCGCACTCTGCTCCGCTCTCGGTTTTTCCTCTTCTTACCTCTGACGACCCGCCGTACGCGATCACCTCCTCGACAGCAACCCCCGGTATTTCGTGTTTCTCTCTGTTTTTCTTCTCTTCGCTGCGCGTGCTTTCTCCTTTTCTGTTCTCTTTCTGCTTTTCCATTGCAAAATTTTGTTCTAAACATAGTACTTATGCTGCACCCTATCTGCATCTTCTTTCGAAAGCTTCTTCCCTGCGATAAAAGGGTGCGCGAGAAGCTGCTCCACGCTCCACCGGGACTCTCTGTTCCTGCGCACGCACCTGTGAAGGAAGTCCACAAGCTCGGGCGACGTTTTTTCGTAGATCGGGACCCTTTGCACGCCCTCTATAAAATTTTTGAATTTTTCTGTATCTTTGTTGTTTTCGTTTTTTTTTGCGTCTTTTTTTTGGAAGTACGTTGTGTCCTTGTTCGCTGCAAAAACCCCCATCATTCCGAGGCACCAAATGTCCGAGGTGAACCCGTGGATGCTCTTTTTCCATATCTCGGGCGGCTTGTAGGGGAACGTTCCGTAGCTCCTTCCCTCAAACAGCTTTTCCTTCTTGTCGGCCTGGATGTGCCTCGAAAACCCAAAGTCGATGATTTTGTACACGACTCTTCCCTCTTCTTCGGAATAGTCTCCCATAACGTTCGCAAGCTTCAGGTCTAGGTGCGCAATGCCGTTCTCGTGCAGATAGCTCAGCCCGTTCAAAACGTCCTTCATTATCGTTCTGATAACCTCTTCGTTTCTGTCGATGTCTTTGACCGTTATTTTGTGCTCTAGCGGCTCCATAAGAAGCCACAGAATGTCCTGCTCTTTTCCTTCCTGGTTCTTAAACTTCGTCTTATAGGACAGGTACGTCTTCATCAGGTTTTTGTGGTCTACTTTCAGCGATATCTCTTCCTCTTCTGGCTTGTTTTCCTTTTTTAGTATGATGCGCTTGATTATCACGGCGTTTTTCTTTTTTGCGAGCGCTGCCTCGCCCACGCCTCCTATGGCGCCCTCGTACATAAACACCGCCGTGCTCTCCGTCATTCTCAGGGGCTTTGTCTTTTCTATTGTGTCTATGTTGGCGAACGCCGTGTTTTGCTCTTTTCTGGTGCTGTATCTCAAACACTCCTCGACTTCGTCGTTGATTTGCTCGAATATTTCCTGAACCTTGCCCACTAAAGCCTCTTCGGTGCCCATCTGTGCTAAATTATTTTTTCGCTTAAATATAAATAGAGTAAGCGCCACGACTATTCCGAGCTGCATCGACATGAGAATCCACGTTTTGTACTTTTGAGCTTCCTGTTTTGGGGTTGGCCTTTTTGTCTTGCTTGCAGTGCTTGTTAGCATTCTTTGTGTAGGCCGTGGGTATTTAAGTGAATATTTTTTTAATAAATATCTTTTAGCCTGTGATATGAGGGTCTACACTCTATTTATTTGGACAGTAAATTTTCTGAACTAATTTCGCATTTTGATAGAGAATCTTGTTAGAAAATTTTTTTAATGTATTTGAGCGTCTGCAGAAGAGAGACTATGGGAGTTAGGGAGATAGAGGGCGTCGCTGTGTGTGAGAAGTACGTCTGCGCTGTTCTGAGCGACGGAACCGCAGAGGTGTACAGCATGCCAGATCTTTTTCGTGTAAGAAAGGTGGACTTGGGGGCTAGAGACGTCTACAGCGCGTGTTTTAGCGGTAACGAGGTACTTTTTGCATCTTTAACGGACGGGCTGGTGAGGATGGATCTCGAAACGTGGAGAATAAACAAAGAAAAGGGAGACGGAGTGTGGAGAGTCAAGGCCGCAAACGGAAACTCTCTGTGTATATATAGTACGGCGTACGGGTCGGAGGTCAGGATCGGCGGTGCCGAAGTGTTCAGAAGCAGGAGCGCGGTATTTGCGGCAGAATTTGGCAGCAGAGACAGAGAAGCGGTGGTTGGAACGGAGAAGGGCGCAGTGCTGCTGGTCAGGGACGGGAAGATCGAGAAAAGCCTGGTGCTCAGCAAAAACAGCGGCAGAAGTAGCGAAGTGTTTGTGATAACTCAGATAAGGAGGCTTGTTGGAGAAGACTACGCGGTTTCTACGCAGAGCGGAGAGGTTTTTATTGTGGACATGGGAAATGAAAGCGTTAAGCAGGTGGTACAGGCGAGAGAGGGGAGCAGTCTTAACGCGATGTGTGTTGTAGACGAGAAAATATACGTGTCGGGAGCAGACTCGAGGGTCCTCGTGTATATCAAGGCTGGGAACGGAGTGTACGCGCGGCACTGCCAGCACGACACGCACGTGGCAGATATTCTGTGCATGGCAGAGTACGGGGACGTTATAGTGACCGGGGGCGCTGACGGCGTGGTAAACTCGATCAAAATAGATAAGCTGGGGAACCTGGAGAACATAAGAAGGTACCAAGACGCGCCAAGCGGGTGTTTTGGAGATAAGATGTTCACGTGCGATGGCGCAGAGATAACGGTCACGAAGATACCCGTTGTGAAGATAGACGGAAAAAACGGGCGTATTGCAGACGGGAATACAGAAGAAAAAGAAGAGTGTAGGAAGATACTCAAGCACATCGTGCAGAGGCCCGTTCTGTCGATAGAGTGCGCGGAGGGGGTGTCTGCGGTCAGGACGGGGGACGGAGTGAAGGTGTACAGGTACGACTGGAGCGAAGCTGCAATAGAGATCCTCTGCTCGGTCAGAGGGCGCATACTAGCACACGCGGTGGTGGGCGAAAGCCTTTGGTATCTTATATCAAAAAAGAACGGGATGTTTCTCGAAAAACAAAACATAGAAGGAAAAGAGGAGAGCCTTTCTTGGGGGATTTCCGAGTGCGGGATCTCTTTCGTTCCGACCGAGATAAAGAGATACGCAGATAAAGAGGTGATACTGTGCGGAGAAGAGGTTGGAGTTTTTTCGGAGAAGACGGGAAGGTTCAGAAACGTCCTGGACTGTCTGAAGAGGGGGTCCGCGCGCAACTACGAGCGATGCTACGTCATGGGGGCCACCGCAGACAGGCTGGAGAACGTTATTTTCTGTGTGAAGAACAGGTCGCTGGATCTTTTACATCTGGTGACAGTCTGCAAGATTTCCAAAACAGGAAACATTCTTCTCGAAAAGGAAATAGAGATGCCGTTTTCCACAAATATCATAAATCTAGACAGCGCAATTGCTGTTTCAAACCAAAAAAAAATCGCGATTCTCTCCTCGGACGACTCATACAAAAGCACAAAGTATGTGTCTCTAGGAGCTATTATAGACCATGTCACGAGAACGCAAGATAACAACATCGTCGCCATCCAAGGGCCCTGGACTTTCGCAAAAGAGTCCCTTCCGCCGCAAGTCAAAAAAACAAAATTCGGAAGAAAATAATAAACTAGACTAAAAAACCTACGAAAAGAGATGCAGGTTGGTATGAGTCGGTTTGATTCGCGCCGAAGATGACGACTATGGATGTTACTTGCGCTGATCTTTAAGTATCTTTTGGGCGGGTATGGTGAGTGGAGTTGGTTGGTTGGATAGATACGGTGGATATGATGAGCGTAGTTGGATAGATAGATTTGATGAGTATAGATGGATGCGTATGATAGATACAGTGATTATAGTTTGATAGATGGTTGGGTATACTTGGATATACGAATGGATATGGTGAATATAGTTGGGTGTGGATGGTAGATTGTCAGGTGAGCAATTGAAATGCTAGAATAGGTGGTAGATATAGAAAGCCTGCATTATCCCATCTAATCTATCTATCAACACCATCCCACCTTACCTACCCATCAATACCCATCCCACCTACACTACTTCACCTACCCACCTTACCACCACACCTACCCATCAACACCATCCCACCTAATCTACCTCTCTAAAATAGAAGAATATTTATTACTGCTATTACAGTCTTCTTCCTCTACGTCCTCCTTTCTTTCTTGTTCTGTCGGTGGGCGTGGGCGTTCTGTCCTCGATTCTTCCGATTCTGAGCCCGTTTCTTGCGAGGGACCTCAGCGCGCTCTGTGCACCTGGTCCTGGCGTCTTTGTCTTCACTCCTCCGCTCGCTCTGATTCTGACGTGGACGGCGTTGAACCCTGCGGCCTTTGCCTTTTCTGCAGCTTTCTGCGCAGCGAACATCGCAGCGTACGGGCTGCTTTCTTCCTTGTGCGCCTTGACCATCATTCCTCCGGTTATTCTGCATATTGTTTCTCTTGACGTAAGATCTGTTATGTGGACGAAAGTGTCGTTGTGCGATGCGTATATGTGCGCTACTCCGAAAACGAGCTTTTCATTCTGCTTTTCCTCGGGCTTTTGCTCTGCGGCTTGGTTCTGCTGGTTCTGTTCTGCGTTGACCGGTGCTTCTACTTCCATAGGGTATAAAATAAAAAAAATATTTAACCCGCATGTTTGAGTTGGAAAATCTAGCAGGGGAGTGCTCGTTCTGCTACAGGCGGGTGGAGGAGGGGTGGATGAGAATCTGCAGCTGCGAGACAGAAATGTGTCCCGAGCACGCGGGCAGGCACACAAACCCGGAGCACCTGCAAATAGAAGTGGAGGTGAGCGGAAAGATGCCTGCGCTGCAGGTCGTGGTGAACGACGGCGGAATAGGAGTGGACGCCGAAAAGATTGAAAACACTGTCAGAGATATGGTTCTGTTTCCCAATATGGTAGGTAAAAAGAAAAAATTGAAGGAGTGCCCGCATATCGAAAAAAGCAAGGTTGTTGTAGGGGGAAGCGGGTGCTGCACGTGCGAGATATCGAATAACACCTGGATATGCGCTGCGTGCGGGACGTGTCTCTGCGGAAGAAAGCAGTTTGGAATAGAAGGAAACGGGCACGCACAGGAACACTACGAAAAAGACCCCTCGCACTGCGTCTTCGTCAAAAGACAGAGCATCAACAAGAAGAGAAAAGAGTGCGAAGTCTACTGCTACAAGTGCGACGAAATAGTAAAAAGCGCAGGGGTGTTCGAGCTTCTCGACATACGAGAGGAGATAGGAACGCCGCTCACCACAGAGCAGATAGAAAAAGGCCTGAACCAGTCAGTGCAAGCGAGCGCGCAAAATAAAGGCGCAGATTACCCCGAATCAAGCGGTAAAGAAATCATGTACGAGGTTGTTAGACAGAAGGGAGGCATTGTGAACATGGGAAATACGTGCTACATGAGCTGCATCCTGCAGGTGCTCGGACACATGGTGCGGAACGAGATGCACCGAACGGAGTTTTTTGGGGGCGCTGAGGGGTGCGAAGGGTGTCCGCTGAGGTGTTTCGCGTGCCAACTGAAAAAGGTCCTCGAAAGGGTGGCCAAAGAGCAAGAAGACCTGAAATGCGAGGAGGTACCAGCGAATAAAAGGAGAAAAAGCGCGAATACCGAAGATGCTGCGCAAAATAACGCGCAGGAGGGGCTATCTTCGTTTGGAATAGACGCGTTCTGGAACACAATAGACGCCATATATCCAAAATACGTGCTGGGCACACAGCAGGACACCTCAGAGTTCTACGAAGACCTGATGAACACAATTAGAACGTACGACGAGATAGGGCATTTTTCGATGCTATCAGAGCCCTTCAGGACGGAGCTGGTATCTAGAACAGAGTGCGCCAGGTGCAAAGAAGCGGCGGTGCATAACGAGAGATCTTCTGTTCTGTATCTGGGAACGGAGCAGACAGTTGAGCAGTTCTTCAAAAAAGAGGAGATATCTGCGGAGTGCGGGTGCGGATCCGATAAGAAGATAAGAACGATGGCGCTTCTATCTCCGCCGGAGGTTCTGGTGGTTGGGGTCAAGAGAGAAGCCGAAAAGACATCGAGGCAGGAGAAAGAAATACCCCTGGCAGTTGAGATACCCGTTTTGGAAACAGAAAAAAACCGCCAGAAACAGGAGTGGTACGATCTAGAGGCTGCAACAGTGCACGAAGGGACCCTCAACGCGGGGCACTACATGGCTATCGTGAAGAAGCCAGAAGGAGACGACGAGTGGGCGCTCTACGACGACGAGAAGATCGGAAACGCGCCATTTATGGCATCGAACGCCGTGCTCCTGTTCTACAAGCACAGGAGGTAGAAAAAGACGTTTGAAATGTGGCGCTGAGAGTACTCTGATGGGTGGCAACGTAGGGGCTCGCTTTGAACATTCCGCTGGTACTGCGACCCGACCTGCGCATTTCCAAAGTATGTATGTAGAGTGTTACACGTTGATATGTCAGATTTCCACGTAGCCAAAAGCGGGATATCTTTAACGTACCGGCGAACATCCTAAATATGCGATAGAAGCTGCTGGTATGGCGAAGACGTCTTGCCAAGCACGGTCATGGCTATTATCTGGCAGCGCTAGCCAAGGCTTATCTTACGCCCTCTGGGATGCCCCGAAACGAGTCGCTTGAATAGTTCACAACCAGCGGTGGAAGTGGTGCTCTTTTTGGCACGAAAGATAGCGGGAAGTTTTAGATACAAAAATCATTGAAAAATTTTGATCTTAAGATATCAAAAACACGTATATAATTAATATTGCACTAAAATAAATGAGTTTCCGTGGCAATTTCATACGCCAGAAGGGCGTCCAGTGCGTCGAAGGAGAGCCCACCCAGATCACCGATCTGTGCTCGTGCGGCGCCGAGCTCTGCTCAAAACACGCCGACATCCACAACTACAAGCACCACAAGAAGGTTCAGGTAGCTATCACAAAAGAAAAAAGCGCACTTTTTGTCCGCGCGCTCTCTCCCACTATCTCTACCACAGAAGAGCTTCTCTCGATCATAAAAGACAATCTTCTAACGCTATCTCTCGTTAGCACCCCCGCCGAAGAGCACAAGTGCGTGCATCTCCTCAAAGTCTTCGAATGCGCCTCATCCGCATCCTCTACCGCCCCAAAAACCATCTACTACGGCTCGGACGGATGCTGCATATGCTCGCTATCGAGAAATAGATGGCTCTGCTTTTCGTGCGGGCTGGTCTTCTGCGGCAAGCAGCAGTACGGGCTGGAGGGAGCGCAGCACGCAAACGAGCACTTCCTGCTCGCTGCGCACTTTTTATTCGGAGATCTCGACTCGATCGATCTGGTAAACAGAGTTGCCGTGGCGTACTGCGCGCTTTGCGAAGAGTTTTTCAGGGGCAGGACCGTTTTCGCAGTAGTAACGCTTATTTTCAGGCTTCTCAGAGGGTGCATCAGGTGCAACGCGATGAAAAAACCCGCTGATCCAAAAAATCGGGAAAAATGCGCGCACTGCTCCGACGCTGCGAAGACCGCGCAGATTGCCACAAAAACAGGAGGGCTGGAGAGGCTTGGGAAGACCGCGTACATGTCATCTGTGCTTGTTTCTTTCTCCTACGCGGTGTACGTTGCAGACCCCCTGAAGGTGCTTGACCTTCCGGATTTGGAAAACGCGCCCTGCTCAGATCCAGCGCGGTTCGAAATGGAGCTGAAGATCCTTATGCTCAAGCTGTTTTGCGCGTACTCCTGCGGCGGCTCTGCGCCAGTGTCTCCGAGAAAATTCGCAGAGGCGTTGGAGAAAGCGCATCCGATGTACAAAATAGGCGCGCAGCGGGACCCGGTGCGGTTTTTTCGCAATCTAATCTCGCTTATCAAGAAAAGAGACGAGGAAAAGAGCGCACCCGCAGACCGATTTGCGGACGGTGAGATTGGACCGGAGAGCGCGGGAAATCGGGAGCTTTGCGCTTCCACCGCTGCCTCGTTCAGTCTCAGCCACATGTTCTCGGTTTCTGTGAGATCTACCATACTGTGTACCGCGTGCAAGGCGAAGCAGGATAAGACCGAGCACCTTTCGATCGTTTATCTGAAGCCGGAGCAGCCGGTGGAGGAGTTTTTTGGGATAAAGCAGCTCGACGCCTCTTGCCCGTGCGGCGCGAAAACGAGAACTGCGCGCTCTGTGCTTATGAACACGCCGAGCGTTCTAACGGTGAGAGTTCGGAGAATAAGGAACAAAGTGCTCGGAGACGCAGCGGATGTGAAGATCGAGACGGCGGTGTCATTGCCGCACGTGCTTCGCGAGGAGGCGCTGGAGCCAGGCGCTGCGATTGGGGCGGAAGAGGCGGAGGCGAGGATGGCGGAAATTTCGAGGGCGATGGAGGCCGAGGGCGTTTCTGTGCCGGAGGAGCTTGTGCGCAGGATGAGGGAGCGTGCCGGGAAAAGAAAGAAGCACTTTGGCGATTTTATATCGCATGTGGACAGGAAAAACATGAAAACCGTTAAAATAGCGTTTTTGAAATACGTGCTGGTGTGTGCCGTGGTACGCCAGGACGCAACAGCGGAGGAGCGGTACTTCTCTCAGATATGGACGGACAGCGAGACTCCTCCGAGCGCGGACCGTCTGTGGACAACGATAGAGGACGAGAGGGTGGGGGAGGCGCCTCTTTTCGTGTCCGACGCGTTTCTTCTGTTCTATACTCTGATATAGCGGGTATGCTGGGCGAGAAGGCGCGCTGTTGGTGCGTCTGGGTGTTTTTGCATAGCGGTGTAGCGTGTTGGTGCTGGTGGTTGTATTGTGGGTGGGGTGGTTAAGTGAGTAGTTTTTGGTACTGGTTTGTTATCTGAAGATGCGCTTGCTCCTACAATAATCTTACAATAAACATCTTTTGGTCTTTGATATGGGTCTACGCGTATGCTAAAATACCTCGAGGTGCTCCTGTGCTGCCCGAAATACTTGCCACCAGAGCTGCAATTATTTTTGCGGAGTATCGAAAATTCTGAAAGAGTCCCGTACTTTTTTACAAATATGTACGGACAGTTTTTTGTAGACTGCGATGTGTTTATGTGAAGGTTTGCATTTGGCGCGTAGTCGTGTAGATGGGTAAGTGGGCAGGTGGATGTGGTGGTAGAGTAGGTTGTGGATGGGTAGGTAAGTATGCGGGTGTGATGAGCAGTAGATCCAATGAGTAATTAGGTGATGGATGTGTAGGGAGATAGGTATCCGGTAGATCCGATGAATAGATGAAATATCTTTATTAAAAATGGCTGCTAAAATAGCAGTGGCCAATGACACTATGACACTCTCACAACGCTATAGCACATCTCACGACACTATAGCACGTCTCACAACACTATGCGCACCCAACTACCACGTGCCCTTGCTACTCCTTCAAGCTAATATACAGAATATTTGAGCCCTTGATAAAGAGAGACGGCCTGGCGTCGCCTATGTCGTTGGACACGTCCTGCAGCACCGTGTTCATCTGCCGGTCCAGCGCCAGAAGAGTTCCCGTGTACAGCACGTCATCGTGCGTTTTCACACAGACAACCGAGTGCGCGAACCCAGAAACTTGCAGCATCTCGAAAATTTTTACATGTCCAGAGTATTTGAAGCGCGCTACAGGCTCACAAGAACAGGAGAGGTCCAGAAACACCCCTCGGAAGTGTACTTGCAAGAGGAGCTACAGTGTCTCTTCTCGTGCTGCGGAAAAGAGCACCCGCAAGTAGAAAAAAACAGCGCATCAGGGCGCCGTGCGTACATCATCCCCACCCCAGAGTGCCTCGTCGAGTGCGCTGCGCTCATAGAAGACGGGTTCTTCAACAACATGATACTCACAAGAACAGCGCTGCAGGAGCTCGCAACAAACAGGCCGCAGGCGTACAAAAAGATAAGCGAGTACGTAGACCGGCAGATGATCCCGGTAGTGGAAGACAGGAACTCAAAAGAGATCCAGGCGTTTGTTCAAAACACACGGCGAGACATCGGATATCACGAAAAAATCGCCATCTGGTACGGAAGACATCGAAGCAGCTGCGAGTTTGTTGCGGTGTACGCGACCGCAGAGGACGCTCAAGACTCGGAGACAAGCCAGCGAGCAGACAGGTACCTCAGAGCAAATTTCCAAAGAGACCCTCTTGCGCACCCAACAGTATCGATTCCGCAAACGGATACCGAAGAAATCCACCGCAAATACATCGACGAAAACGAACTGATGCGAAAAACAGCAGAGGGCTCCGTAGAAAAAGGCGTGATAGTGGTAGAGAACAGAGAGATAGGAACAGGAAAAATCCAGTGCTCGATTTCAGGGATACAGAAAGACGTGGAGATACCAAAGGGAAAAACAAACAGAGCGGTAAATGGAGACACAGTCTATGTAGAGATACTTAGCAGAGAGGGCCCAGCCGCGGTAGGGTCCGTTGTAGCGGTCGAAAAAAGAGCGCCAAGACTGCACGTCTTTACAATCCACGAAAAAATAGACGCGCACCACTCGGTTATAAAGCCGATCTCCCCGCGGTACCCGCTCGCGCTCGCAAGAACGGATGGAATATCAGAGCTGAACGGATTTTTGCTGGTGGGATGGATATCTACATGGGACGCGTGCTCAAAATACCCAACGGGACACATCGTGAGAGCGATCGGGCCCGAAGGCAACATAGACTCGGAAATCGAAGCGTTCAAAGTAGAGCACGGCATTTTAGATAGAGCGTTTGAAAAAGACGCGGAGTTAGAGCTTCCCTCCGCAGACTGGAGAGTTAGCGAGCAGGAAGCAGAGGACAGAGAAGATTTCAGAGAGTTACCCATCGCCAGCATCGACCCAGAAGGGTGCACAGACATCGACGACGCGCTGCACGCGAGAAATCTCGAAAACGGCAACATCGAAATAGGAGTGCACATAGCGGACGTCGGACACTTCGTGAAACAGGACGGGTTCCTAGACCGAGAAGGGAGAATTAGGGGATGCACCGTGTACCTGCCAAATAAGAGGATAGACATGCTCCCGGGACTTCTCGGAAACAACCTCTGCTCGCTCCACCAGCACCGAGACAGGCTCGCGTTCTCTATCCTCTGGGAGATAAGCGCACGAGATATCTCCGGAAGAGGAAAGACGCCGGGAGACAGCCTTGAAATACTTAGCAGAAAAGTCGTTAAGAGCGTTATTAGATCAAGAGAGTCGCTTACTTACGAAAAAGCTTCTGAGATTCTGGCTGCGGGAACTTACACAGACAAGGAGCTTTTTTCGTCGATTAGGCTGCTAAAGGACGTGTCTAACGTGCTCAGGAGAAAAAGAGTCGAAAATGGAGCGTTTATGATACACTCAAACGAGTGCAGAGTTACATCGGGCGGATCGAAGTCGCTTGAGGAGCTCTCACAGTCACCGGAAACCCACTTAGTTAGAGAGAAGCATCTTCCAGAAGAGTTTGACACGCACACTTTGGTGGAGGAGTTTATGCTGCTCGCAAACCACCACGTAGCAGAGATCATCACCGCAGCGTACCCGAAAGAGTCTCTGATACGCATCCACCCAGAGCCTGCCCAGGGGTCGTTTGGAAAATTGGAGGCGGCTATTTCGAGTATCCTACCGGAAAATCCCGTGAGAATAGATCCTTCGAAGAGTCAGGAGATATCTAACGTGCTGGAGGAGCTTGGGAAGAGCCAAAGGGTCAGAAGCACGCTTGGGTCGCTTACAACGCGGTGCATGACGCAGGCGATCTACGTCCCGTCATCTTCCGAATCCCACTACCACTACGGGCTGGCGATGAACAACTACACTCATTTTACCTCTCCTATTCGAAGGTACCCGGACATTGTGGTCCACAGGATGCTTCTGAGCGCGATTAGAGGGAAGAAAAGGTCTCCGCTGACCCGAATGGAGATAGACGAGATCTGCTGGTCGGTAAACAGGTCCTACAGAAGATCTAAGATCATTTCAAGAGAAATAACGGATCTTTTTATCAGAAGCGCTATTGTTGGAAAAGAGGTTCTTCTTTGCGTTACTTCGATCGAGCCGAGCAGAATAGAAGTGCACTGCCCCGAATACGGAATAGACGGCACTTTAGTCGTAGAAAACACGTTGGAAGTATCGAACAAGCGGTTCAAAGACGCAAAAGGACGCGAGTACCGCCTTTTATCGACCCTAACAGGCGTCCTCTGCGATAGTTTCAAAAGAGAGGTCGTTTTTGAGATGAGGTGAGGTGGGGTGAGGTAGATGAGGTGGGGTATGTCAGGTAGTATAGCAGCATAATCCGCAATTCTTAACATGTAGCTGAGATTGGAATATAGTGACAGCCGCTGTATAGTGACAATCGCTGTATAGTTGAAATTACCAACCCAGCACTACAGCAAGCTCAGCATTACTACCGTCCCCATCCTCACTTATCCATCCCATCCTACTCATCCTACCTACCCTACCCATCCTACTCACCCTACCCATCCTACTCACCCTACCTATGCCATCCTCATCTGCCAGCTAAAATACCACTCGTCTGATAAAACTTTTATGAAGACAGAAGAGCCGTACTACTACCTGCAGAAAAACCTCTCGTTCATACTCAAAGACCTATCGGGCACGCTGAACGAAAGAATATCGGAGTTTAAAAGGGACTGTAAAGAAGCGTACGAGGTGGAAGAGAAAATCATCAGAGCAAGAAGAAACTACATCGCAGCAATTAAGGAAATAGAAGAAGAGGAGGCAAAGCAGAAAGAGATGGACGGCATTCTCGAGTATTTTGAAGGAGAGGTGGAAAAGCTGCTCAGAGTGGTGTATTCGGGGCGCGAAGACCAAACAGGAAAAGAGGAAGTACAGCAAACGGTAAATTTCGAAGTGATAGGGGAGCCGGACAGGCTTCTGGAAGAGTTCAGAGAGCTGATGGAGACTTTATCTACAGGGGTGCCTCAGCAGCTGAACTCTCTTTTGACAGAGGTGGCGAATCTTTTAGGATACGCAGAGAGCCTGATCGAAGAAATACAGCACAAAGGAAGGCCAGGAGCGTCTAACTAGCAGCGCTTGCAGACGGTGGGTGGTCTATTTGTCAGATCATTAATAAATCGCGCTGATGACGTGCTATCACTACATTGACTACTGACACGCTATGATTACGCTACCTGCTTACATGCTACGCTTGCACTGACAACCAATAATAGCCTATCTGTGCCGGTCCAACAGTTACGTCAGATGGAGCCAGAGAGTATCTAGATGGGGAGATCTCTCGAAGATTAGAACTTACAGGCGAGAGTCCTGGGTAGTTCGAGCCGACATTCGATATGTTTTCACAGCATTTCCAGATATAGTAAAGCAAACAAGAAATAATCGAAAAATATGTCCATATATAGAAAAATTGTTAAATTATTTGCAAGAACAGAGACGCTTCCGATCCTATAAACAGGCTTTACCAGAGCACAGAAGCGAAAAGACACAAAGAGCAACAAAACCACAAAAATGCAGAAATTTCCTGATCTCTTCAGTAATCTTTTGTTCTATCACTAAAATCAAGAAGGCGTGATTTATTCTATAAATTATCAAAAAATACATTTTAAAAGTAAAATATTTGTTATGTTTGTTAGACCCTTGCATGGAAGATCAAAAGAAAACAGACACTATTAAAAACATAAGGACGGTTCTGCCGCCGCTAAACCTGAAAAAAGTAGAGAAAAAAGACCAGGAAGCAATGGGAGACAGAAAAAGCGATAGAAGCGAGCCGGACTTCGGCGAAACCGCAGGAGGAGCAAGAGACACGCACCACTCCCCACCGAGATCCGAATCGCCGCAGAAAGAGCCGCCAAACGTAAGAGGAACGCAGGGAATAGCAAATAGGCCACCAGGGCCAGAAAGACACGCAGCAGCGCAGCCCGCACAGCAGCCAATGCAGCCGCCGGTCCAAAGATACAGGGTGCACACAACGACGTCCTACGCGCCCTACAACCCGTACGCGAAGACTTCGCTCGGGTATCCGCCAGGAAGACACCCGCCGCACACGCAAACGCGCTACTACCCCCCGCCCAAGCAGTACATATATTCAGGAGAGATACAGGGGCCAAGAGAAATACCAAAAGCGCCAGAAAAGGCGCCAGAAAAAGCGCCCCCGCAGCTCGAGCGCGCGCTGCCCCACGGCTACCCCCAGCACGCCCCGCACATGCCGCCCCAGGGCCACCCGGACAGGGAAAGAGAAAGGCCGCACCTGCCGCCCGTTGGACACATCGTGCACGGAGGACAGAGCGGGTATCTGGCCCACCCGAGCCCAAAATACCCCGGGCAGGAGGGAGTTGCGCCAGAGGTGCAGGTGCACGACGCGATGAGGTACCTGAGCGCAGTTAAGGAAGAGTACAAGCACAACAAGGAGGTGTATAAAAGGTTCCTGAAAACGCTGAAGGAGTACAAAGAGAGACAAATAGACGCAAAGACCGTGGTAGACATCGTTCTCTCCCTGTTCAGCGGAAACCAAAAGCTGCTTCAGGGGTTCAACCAGTTTCTGCCAAAGAAGTACGAGATACTATCTAGCGGCGAAGTAAAAGTGCACGAGGAAAAAGAAGCAGAGCAGAAAGACGAACAGGACAGCGATAAAAACAGAGAAGACGCCAGTAGGCAAAGAGACCCCAGAGATATGGGAAGGGATATCGGGAGGGATATCGGTAGGGATGTTGGAAGGGGGGAGTATTCAAGAGGGGATTTTCAGCGTAGCGACAACGAAGAGTACGACAGACACCAAAGAGAAGCGGAGAGGAAACGCGAGAACAAGCAGATAGATAGAAGATTAGCACGAAACGAGCTCGAGGGGTCCGGAATAGACGTGAAAACAGCGCATAGCGATAGGGAAGGCAGGGACGAGTCGGGAAGAGTCATAGCGTATCTCAACAAGGTAAGAAAACACCTCGAGGGAACGCCTGCCGCATGGTTTGAATTTCTGCGAATTGTGCAGTCGTACAAAAGATTCAAAAGCGAAGGAAGAGCGGACAGCCAAAGAATTTCCGAAATACTCGCAAGCGTTAAGACTCTGCTAAAGGACGCACCGTCACTAGTTGAGGAGTTTTTGGTCTTCCTACCGGGGCACGGCGAAACAGAGCGCGGAAGGCACTCGAGCGAAAGATCCGGAGACGCTGCGGAAATGCTGCACGACATAAAAGGGGTGCTCGTTAGAAAAGGTGTATACAGAGAGTTTATCAAAGCGCTTAACATGTTCAACCAGGGGCTTCTCTCGTCATCTTCGCTGCTTCTGGTAATTGAGCCTTTTTTGAAGCCCAGTCCAGCGCTGTACAGCCTGTTCCGGTACTACATTGGGCACAGAGAAACGGAGGCGCCGCCGTTCATGCAGGCTAATTTAGAAACGTACAAGAAAATGGGGTCGTACAGGGTGCTGCCGGAGAAGTACAGGAGCTCATCGCACAGCGGACAGAGCGCAGAGGACGCGTCTGTTCTGAACGTGGAGCTGGTGTCGTGTCCGACATTCTCCAGCGAGAGCTCTGCGTTCGTATTTGCTAAGAAGAATATCTATGAAGAGTCGCTATTTCGCGTGGAAAACGAGAGGTACGAGGCGGATCTGCTTATCGAAAGGGTCTCTGCGCTGATACAGAAGCTCTCGGAGCACGAAGAGATAGCGCTGGATGAGATAAACGCGCCGCAGGAAGCGAAAGATGCGAGGGACGCGAGGGAAGAGGCGAGCCCGAAGGAGGAGCAGACGGGAGGGCGGCAGAGGCTGCAGCTATCGGCGGTAGATAAGGAGGTTTTGAACGCGGTGTATGAGTCTGCAACGGACGAGATAATTTTGGGGCTTATTGCGCACCCGATTAGAGCGATCCCCGTGGTGATGAAGCAGCTCAGAAAGACCGAGAGCCAGTGGGTGAAGTCGAGGGTAGCGTACGCCGAGACGTGGAGAGTAACGGTGGAGAGAAACTTCCTGAGGGCTCTGGACGTAAAAGGGTACAAGATACGCAACGGAGAGAGAAAAACGCCGTTATCCAAGCAGTTTACGAAGGACATAGAGAGCGCAAGCGAAGTTGAATTTTGGATCCCGGACCGGTACGCGTGCGAGCGCGTGGTGGAGATTCTGGGGAGGTCGGTGGAGCCGGAAGAGGAGAGCCAAGAGGAGCAGAGACTTAGGGCGATTAGAAGCATAATTGGAAAAGAGCGCGTGTTATTTGTGACGCACGAGATGTATCTGGTGCTGAGAGCGGTTGCGTCGATATGCAGCAGGGTGGCAGATGCGCTGGGAGGCAGAAAACGGGATCTGAGCGGAAGTGAAGTGGCGGAGAGGCTCGGAGCGCAGAAGAAGAGCGAAGTTCTGACAAAAGAGGAGGTTTTCGCGCTGCTAGAGGAGTACGTGCTTGGGAAAATGGAGACGCACGCGTTTGAGGAGCAGATATTCGGGGGATTAGGAGTAGCAGCGGCGTCTCTGATAGGGATCAGCGGAATATTCCAGAGCCTAGAGGTGATGTTCGAGTCTGTGGGAGCGAACAGAATGTCGGGGGAAATTATCGCGAGAATTGAGGAGCAGGAGAAAGTGCAGGAAAAGAACGTTTCAGAGCTGCTTCAACAGGGGCCTCTCGTAAAGATAACGGTTGAGAAGAAAGGCGAGGGATTGATATGTACAGCTAAGAAGATCAACGCGTTCAAAAGCAGCACGAGCGGATGGAGCGCGCCCGCCATCGGAGAAGCAGAAAAAAACGGCTCCGAAATAGATGCCGGTAGCGAAGGAGACGCAGATGCAGATGAGGACAGAGCGAATGGAGCAGAGGACAGAGATGAAGAGGAAGTAAATGACGAGGAAGTAAATGGCGACCAAATGCCGTTCCTGCGAAGAACACTTCGAAACGAGAAGTCCGATGTAACGTACGGAATAGAGCCGCTTGTAGAAGAGAGCCCGCGGAGAATTAGACTGACACCAGGCACTGAGGATTTCGCAATGAAGAGAAGAAAAGAGGATGGAGATGAAGGTGAGGATGAGGATGAGGATGTTAATACGAGTGTAAGTGGTCTTAGTGATGATAACGATAGCAAAGATAGAAGTATTGAAGAGTAAATTAGTTAGGAGAACGGGTGGTTTGTTCTGCTAATAAAGACGAAGTGGTTTGGGATATTTAAGTGGGTGTTTTTTGGTAATAGTTGTGGAGTATTTTTAGTTTCTGATGCGGGTGTAGAAAAGTCTTGTTTTTTGTTTTTTATTGCGCAGGGACTCTAATGACGAAAGGAAGAGTGTAGCTTTGATCTGTTTAAAAGAGGATATAATGGAGAGGATTCTCCTTTTGTTTTGAAATTCTTAAGAGGTAGGGGTGGGGGTGGTGTTGGTGGGGTAATAGTGAGGTGGTGAAAATGGGGATTGCTTGTTTAGTACCTCATTTAGCGCCTCGTTTAGCGCCTTATTTAGCGCCTCATTTAGTACCACCCACCCACCCATCCATCTTCTAATCCATATCACACCCCACTCCTCCTTACTCCCCCACTACCTACCTCTGTTAAATATTTTCATTCCAATGGACGGTAGAGTAGGGAGAGGAGCGTTAAAGAGATCGAGGTTCTGTCTTCCTTTTGACGTGCAGTGTTCGGTATGCGGGTGCTCTATGAAAAAGGGTAAGAAATTCAACGCAAATATTAGCAGGAGCAGATTAAACGAGGTAGATAGGTTCGAGTTTTTGATCGATTGCGTTAATTGTGGAGGTATTTTGAGAATATCAGCGGATGCCGAGCTGGAGAAGTATTTTGAAGGCGAATTTTCTAAGTAGAAAAAAGGCAGTGAGTGCCACCGAATAGGCGGGCAGCCTACCAGGATAATTAGAAACGGGCGCTGAATTTTAAAATAAATTTTGCAAAAAAAATACCCCCTGTAAATGGCAGCGAGAAAAGTTCAAAAGAAACCCGCAGGAAACAAAAAACAAAAGGAAGAAAGCGCATCAGAAGAGATGAGCGAGAGCGAAGAGAGCCAAACAGAGTCTGAGGAGGAGACAGGCTCAGAAGAGTCGGAAGAAGAGTCTGGATCCGGATCTAACGAAAGCGGGTCGGCAGAGTCCGAAGAAGGCGAAAAGAACAACGCAGGAGAAGAAGAGTCGGAGTCAGAAGACGAGCCAAACGAGAACCCAAGGGACAAGCGCACAGCTTTTATCAAGGGGTTCAGCGTTTCAACAACCGAAGAAAATTTGAAAAAACTTTTCAGCAAGTACGGAGAGATCAAAGAGATAAGGATGCCAAAGCTGAGGGACACGCGAACAGCAGACCCCAGAGGAATAGCGTACGTCGAGTTTGAGAAGAAAAAGGCGTGCAGAGACAGCTTCGAGCTAGATGGAACAGAGTTCAACGGAAACACGATCACAGTGAACCTCGCAAAGGCAGCTGGAGCGCCAAGAGGCGAGGGCAGAGAGCAGCGGCCAGGAGAAAAGACGCTGTTCATCGGAAACCTCCCGTTCGAAATCGAAAAAGAGAAGCTCGTGGAAACACTTAGAGAGTACGCAGACGTTAGAGACGTGAGGCTGCCAACCAGCAAAGAGACGGGAAGGCCAAGAGGATTTGGGTTCGCGGTGTTCGACTCTGCGGAGGAGGCTGACAAGCTTCTGTCTGCAAGAATCAATTACGACGGAAGAGATTTGAGGATCCATGTGTCAGAGACTGAAAATGGTAGAGGAAGGGACGGAGGTCGCGATGACTTCAGAGGACGCGCATTTGACAGAAGAGGAGACGACAGGAGGGGAGACGACAGAAGAGGAGGATTCGGAAGAAACCCGTCGTTCCCAAAAAGGACATCGTCTGAGAACAACAGCAACTCCAAACAGTCGAAGAGACTTGAGTTTGAATAAATATTAATTATTTATTAAGTAATGGGGTATTTTGGTGGCGTAGGTGTATTTGTTGGATGCGTTACTGGTTACGGTTATTTGGCGTCGAGTATTCGGGTCTTTTTTCTTTTGGAGATCTCTTCAACTGTGAGTATTACCGGTACTGCTATTATAGTGACAGTTGTTATGATCGCAGAGAGGGCTGAAAGGATGTTGGATGCTCGTTCTTGGATGCTCATGGAAGTGTAAGTGCAGGGGTAAGTTCTCAGTGCTGTTTTTTAATAAATCACCAGTGACAGGAGAGGAGGTTGGATTGGCAGATGGGTATTAGAAGGGTGAGAGGGTTGGCAGAGCGATATTAGAAGAGGAGGTTGGATTGGCAGATGGGTGTTAGAAGAGGAGGTTGGATTGGCAGGTAGGTCTTACCACTGCCACCAGCTCTTATTAACAATTGAGCGTTGAGTTATCTGTGCTACCATGTCGGTACTACTCGTGATCTATTAGAAAAATACCGGACGTTATTTCCTAATGGGGTAGTCGTAGAATTGGTGGTAGCGGTTTATTTGTGTACGGGTTGCTTTTTAAAGAACGAGCTGATGGTTTTTTGTTTTGAGGATTTTTCGATCTTTTGGAGCCTTTGGATCACTATCTCTACCTTTTCTTTGTTGAATCCGTTTTTGATAACGAGAAATTCCCTAAGTGCGTCTATATTTGGTGTAGATAGGCTGAGGGGGGTTCTATTCTCGTCCGGTTCTTGCGCAAAGAGCGCGCGGGCCTCCTGGTACTTCCAGTTTTCAGGTACGGGTATTTTTGCGTCTTCGATGATCTTCTCTATTGTTCTGTGCTTCAGTATCAGCTCTACGGCTTTTTTGGGCCCGACTCCTTTTGGGCTTTCGCAGTAGTCGCACCCAAGTAGGATGCAGAGATCCACAAACTCTTCGTGGTCGATCTTTATGTCTTTTAAAAACTTTTCAAGCGATATTTCCGTAATCGGATCTTTTTTAACGGCCGATGCAAAAAAACTTTTCAGCAAGAGTCTGCTTCCGAAGGTCAGGCTGTCCATGTCCTCCGACACTACCCCGTCCACTCTTCCGGAGATGTTCAGCTCTGCGCAGGTCTTTTCTGCCTCCCCTTCTGCCACCACGTACGGCACCCCCAGGCACTTAAGCAGCTCCTGCGCTGTTTCTGAGTGGCGTTTCGTCGCTCTGACCGCCTGTTTTGCGTGTTTTATCTCTTCCTCCTTCGTCTGCGCCTCGCTAAGCAGCTTTTCTGCGTTAGATTTTCTCTCTCTTCTCTTATCAAGCGTGTTTTTCTTGAGCTCCGGCGGCGCTCCGTCAAACACAAAAACAGGCGTTATTCCCCGTTCAAGAATACTAACTGTTTTATAAAGAAAGCCGTACAGGTGCGACGTGTCCTCTCCTTCCGAATTCTTAAGAGAGACGGCCCCGGATCTAATTGCAACAAGCGTCTGGTAGATCACCACGCTAGCATCAACTGCCACTTTCCATCCTCTGTACTTCTCGACCTGCGTTAGAGAAATAGCCTTTGGCGAATTCTCCTTGATTACTTCGTGGAGTTTGTGTATACCCATAAAATATTTTAAAAAGAAGACGGTAGTAGGGTAGGTGGGGTAGAGGTGGTAGGTCGTAAGTGTAGGTGGTGATTGTAGGCGTGTTATACCATCCCATCCTATGCTGCTAAAGGAAGACCTATACTCTATTCGATCTATTTTATTACCAGGTAAACATCCCATTTAGGTATGCTGTTGGACCCTCCTATTTAAAGCTACCATTCTTAACCACCTACCACTCTCTACCACTCTCTACCACTCTCTACCACCAGAACTTGTTATCTACCTGTTCGCTCGTTTCGATCATCTGTAGCATTGGCGAATCTGCGTCTGTTATAGCCTCGTGGTCTGTGTATAATAGGAAATTGCTGCATGGAAGAGACTCTGCGCCAATTCCTGTTAGGTCCATACTAGTGCTTTTTCGCGCTTCTTCGGATATCTTCAGGATGTGTGTGTACAGGTCCGAATACTCCTCGAGAAACTCTTTTCTTCCGAGCTTTCCAACGAGCGACATGAACGCTTTTTTAATCGCTTCGTCTTTGTTGATTTTCAGGTCGAACGCGATGTGTCCAAGTACTTCGAGGTCTTCCATATCGGATTTTTCTCTTTTCTTGGTAAGTATTGGCGGTATCTTCAGCATTCCTTATTTGGCTCTGTTTTTCTGTTTTATTTCCCTCTGTGTTTGTTTTCCTATGCTACTTTGGTTGTTTTTGAAACAGGACCTTATTCCAGAGTTCGATAGATTCGAGCGTCTTGTACATCTCTTCTTGGAATGTTGCTTTTTTTAGAGATATCACTTCTAGATATGTTTTTTTTTCTTTTTTGATCTCGCATTCTGCGTTCAAAAGGTAGTTTTCCGATATGCTTCGGTCGACCTCTTCCTGCAGCTCTTTTTCTCTAACGGTGAGTGTAATGCCGCAAAACGAGTCAAAAATAGCGACAGAGGCGCCGGTTCTTCGGATAGCCTTTCCGCAGAGCGATACTCGCGGTATCCCTTCCAAATACCTAAGTGCTTTGCTCTTCAGGATCTTTTTGAGAATGAACGAGGGAATGCTCGGCGTCAGTCTCATCGGAGGTTACAGAGACCGAGAAAAGAGAAATGTTTAAAAAATACGTAGTTTTATGTCCTGAGGGCTTTTCCATGCGTATACACCTTGTCTGTTCTGTTCGGCGGATTGAAAATATGGCAGGCAGCGAATATTTCCACTCTCGGCTCTTTGTGATCGGTACGCTGTGCTTCTTTCCTATTTTGGACACCGTGTCGGTTATCACAACGGTTTTTGTTCGGTGCTTAAGATACAGAAGCTTGAGATGCGGGAGAAGCGCCTCTTGCAGCGCGAGGAACTCTTTTTCTTCAGTGTAGAAGTCTCCGATCTTGCTGATCACCACAAGTCTTATCGAATGGTCTTTGATAAAATCTGATATCTCTCCTGTTTCGAATCTGCGCACGAGAGCGCGTGAACTATGGACTTTAGTCAGAAAAACCTCGTCTAAATCTATTCCCAGTGACTTTGCCCTATTTGTGCTGAATCTTTCGAAGCGCTCAATCCACAGCGAAGAGGTGTCTTTGGAGAGAAAGAGGCAGAACGACGTTTTACCAACTCCAGCATCCCCGTACACCTCCGAAACGCTGGGAAGTTTCTCCAAGTCCATAAAAATATTCTAATTGAAGTTTTTAACGTAGCGCGGGGGTGCAGTGGTGATGTGGTGAGTAGGTGGGAAGATTTGTAAGTAGGTAGGTGTATAGATGAGCAGGTAGATCGATGAATAGATGGATAGATGGATATATTGGTAGGCACATAGGTCTATAGGTGACCAGGATAGATCTTACAGTATTTCAAATCCACATTGCAGCCCCTCCCTTATACACAACCATAAGCATGAAGACTGCCTGTACCTGTGACCACTCTATCTGCATGCACAAACACCACAAGAGCCGATAGCACGCAAACAGCCAGGGCGATTGTCATTGAGACTACCTTTTTTGGAACGTTCTTTCCTCTTATGGTATATATTCTATCGCTGTGAATAACCACCTCGAGCCCTTCTGGGAAGTATATCGTGTCTTTTGTTCTTATTTCTTTGCTGTTTGTCTTTGCAAGCCCTTCGATAAACAGCGCGCCGGGCTCTTCTCTTATCTTGATGTTTTCTCTACATCCCAGGTACGATATTTTCCATCTCTCGTTAGCTTGTAAGTCCCTAGTTTCTATGCAGACCCCGTTGCAGAACACCTCTCCTCGTCCCTGGCTGTGAAAATTGTCGCATCTTGAAGCCCCGAGCGCTATAACCATCCAAACCATCCACAACATTAATTTTTCAGACCACATATCGAAGACTAAAAGATGTTTACTACAAATTGTGAGTATAAATACGCTCGTTCTACAAATTTAGTCAGAAAACGGTCTTTCACATTACACACATACCTCCAGCACCGTAACTTCTGAATTGCCATGATATCTACTAGTATACCCCCTGTCATATCGGTCGGTATCCAAATAAGGTAATATACCAGGGGATAGAAGAGGAGCGATATAGAGAAAAAGTCTCGCTACCCCTTACCACCCTCTAACATCTCTCATCACCCCTGCCACCCCACCCTGTTATACTAAATCTCCTATTTATTTTTTCTGACTACACTCAGGCGTTATCTGTCTAACTCCTGTTCCAAGCCCTGCCTGTGTCGCTCTCTGATTAGTTCCCATCTGCAGCCGGATCATTTTCTCTCCAAGTTCTAACTGTTCCTGCGTGAACACTCTTTTGTTCTGCTTCGTGAGCTTTGGTCCTATCGTTCTGTATTTAGATCCTGGGAACTTCTCCTTTATGTTTCTACTTAGCGAATAGAGACATATCGCAACCTGTTTAGGATTTCTCCTGTCTGGAAATGCTAAGTCAACGCTTTGAAAAAGCTCCTCGTCCGGTACTCCCATCTCCTTAGCAGCTTTCAAAAATATTTCAATATTCTCCATTCTTCTAAATACCACAGAAGAATCAACCGGATTGCACTTCTTCGGGATGAACTTGTTGATAAGTGAGCACAAAACAACGCCGCTGGAAAGAAGCTCCATCAGATTCTCCTTCTTTTCATCTATCTTCATTCCCAGCACCTCCTTAATCCATCCGAGAATCTCAACTTCGCTTGGTCTATCCATGTCAATAAATAAATTCCGAATTAAAGAGGCTTAATTAAACGCGGCAAGATCAAAAGACCAGATCGATCCTCAGATGGCAGATTGGTTGGTAGATTAGATGGAGGAGTGGTTGGGGGATTGATGGAGGATTAGATCTATCTTCCTATCTATTCTCATATCGATCATCCTATCGACCATCCTATCTATCATCTTATCTACTCTCATATCCACCATCCTATCTATCATCCTATCCACCATCAAACATACCCTCAACCCAGCACCTCCTATATGCGCTCAGCAGATGACGTTTATTGTAAGCGCCAGCCACTCGTGCTGTCCTGCAGCCGATACCGCTGCCACCCCTGCCGTCTCCGCAATCCAGCCGCTAACTGCCAAAAATACCCCTGCAGATACCTGCTCGCACTCCCGGCCCTGCTACGCCCTTCCCTCCTTAGCGCGCGCGCTTCTGCGATAGCGGGGAGACAGGTAGACCTGCCCTTTCGATATAACTACTTTTGCCAAGGCTACCAGCACCACAGAGACAAAGATCCCCATCTCCTGGTGCAGGAATATCGCAAGTGATGCAAGTCCAATCGACGCAGCCAGCACCGCTAACAGCGCCCTATCTCCCCTAAAACAGTTTCCCAGAACATTTCGCACCCCGGTCACCATCTCTATCGTCTCCTGCACCCTTCCGTCTGTGAAGTTGTTGTTGACGTATCTTCTCCCGCTGCTTATCGCGTCCTGTATCAGCCCTCTGATCGTTCTGACTCCGTGTTCTGTCAGGTCGTTTTTCAGCGCAGATGTTCCTGTGTACTGCATAGACAGCGTGTTTGCGTTGTTGTTCCATATCTGCGCTACCTTCTTCGACTCTTTCTCCTCCAAATAGTCGTCGATATCGAGCACCGTCTTCCCTGTCGAGTACTCCACCAGGTCCAGCTGCTCCACCATCTTTATCTTCGATATTTTGCTCTGCACCACGTTCGTTCTGTCTAAGCAGTCGACGCAGTTTGTTCTGATAACGGATCCCGTGCTGAGGATGTTTTTCAGCCTTTTTCTGAACCCTGTTTGCGTCGAGGAGTCTTTTATCATCCGGTGGTAGTCTACGCTGTAGAATTCCGTGCCCTGTCTTTTCATCTCGCTGATAAACGCAGAGTTCAGCTCCTTCTCGTGCCCTCCCTCGTCCAGCAGGCTCAGAACGAAAAACTTCCCGTATCTTTTCTTCATCACCTCCATGTGCTTCTTAAATACTGCGCGGCTGCCTTCCTCTTCTCCCATTTTCACCGGCGGCTTGTACGAGAGATTCGTTTTCTGCTCCCATAACAGCGGGATAGACCCCCTGCACTGCAGGAATATATTCTCTTTTCCGAGATACTCCGTGATAAAAAGCGTTTCTACCGTGTTTGCGCAGTTTCCAAGCGCGTCTGCTCCCCTCGAGAAGTACCGCGTGCCTGCGTTTCTCCAGGACCTTCTGCTCAGCAGCGTGCACCGCAGCGGGAGCGATCCTAGAAGGTGCGCGTTTCCAAAGTACCCCTGAATAGCCTTCACTCCGAACATCCCGCAGTCTTTGTGGTTCTGGTTGAATTTTGATAACGGAATAAAGTTGAAGATAAAGTCTGTGTTGTCTTTTGCTCCCACTTCTGCTAAGTTCTCTTCGGAAAAGTACAGCCCTGGCGTTTTGAAAAAGTCGCTGATGAGCTCGTGCACTAACCCGTCGTTTTTTCCTTCGATGCATATAGCACCCCCAGCGGTAGCTTCAAATACGGGTTTTCCGTGGATAGATCCCACTCTGCTTGCTTCTTTTAGGTAGATAAGGTACCTGGACTTGCTGACTTCTATTTCGCCAAATATTCCCCAGAAGCGCACTCCTCCGTTCATCTCCTCTTCTTTCGTCCATCCTTCTTTTTTGATCACTCTTATTTTTGCTTCGTTCTCTTCTTCTCTTTCTGTGTATTTTTTCAAGTATGTGAGAAGAATAGAGAACTCCCCCTCTCTAATCAGCATTCGTTCGCTCTCGAGAACACGGTTCATTTGTGCAAATTATAAATTTAATTTCATTTCTTCTCTAAGATTTTTGTTAAGGTTGTTTTATGTTTTTGTGGTAGATGGGTGGGATTGTAGATGGGTAGATGGTAGATGGGTAAGGTAGGTTGACATGGGTAGATGGGTGGGTGTGTGGTGTTACTTAGTGGTATAGTATTGGTGGGCGTTCTCGCTAACTATTTACACATCGACCGTATCTGCACGCCGTTTCACCTACTATATTTGTACGCCATTACACTCGTTATATCTGTATACACCATTATCTATCCATCTACTATATTTGTATTCCATTATCTACCTACTATACCTATATACACCATTCTCTGTCCATCTACTATATCTGTATGCCATTCTCTATCCATCTACTATATCTGCACACCATTCTCTATTAATTATACATGTATACACCATTTCACTCCATCTGCACGCCATTATACTCGTTATATCTGTATATTCCACACCCCCTATCTGCATATACCATTCCACCCCATCTGCATGCCATTATCTATCCACCATACCCTTACAGCATCCCCACCTGCACACCACTCCACATCTGCATACCCCCCTATCTACCCCCCGCTTCCTCTTCAACTTCATCGTACTCCTTGCTGAGTATCCTCTTCATCAGCGCTTTTTTCTGCTCTGCCAGCTCTTTTTCTCCTGTCTCTGCCTCGTTGGTCACTCCTATTAGCTTGTATCCGTTTTCCAGGTAGAGCACGTTCACCTTCATTCCGTTGTATTCGTTGATTTTTGAAAAATACGAGCTGCGGTTCTCTTTCCCTAAGTACTCCAGCAGGTCTGTCGAGCTGTAAGCGAGTATTCGCTCCCTCCCCTCCCCAGCGCTCTCCCAAACGGTTTTGTTTCTGTGCGTGTACAGCCCCACGTACTTATACATTTTTGTTTTATTAAAGATCCTTATTTTATTGTTTGTTTTAATTCTTTTTCGCACACCCCCTGCATGAGAGAAATAGTTCATCTTCAGACAGGTCAGTGCGGAAACCAGATAGGAGTGAAGTTCTGGGAAGTAATTAGCGAAGAACACGGAATAAACGCAGAAGGAAGGTACGTTGGAACGGGGGAACACCAACTCGACAGAGCCTCCGTCTACTACCACGAATCAGCCTCCGGCAAGTACGTGCCCAGAGCAGTTCTCGTTGATTTAGAACCAGGCACAATGGAAATGATAAAAGACAGCAAACTTGGCGGCCTTTTCAGACCGGACAACTACATCCACGGCCAGTCCGGCGCAGGCAACAATTGGGCAAAGGGGCACTACACCGAAGGAGCAGAGCTCATCGACTCCGTTATGGACGTTGTGAGAAAAGAAGCGGAAAACTGCGACTCCCTGCAGGGGTTCCAAATAACGCACTCTCTTGGCGGCGGTACAGGGGCGGGAATGGGAACTCTGCTGATCAGCAAGATCCGAGAGGAGTACCCGGAGAGGATGATGTGCACGTTCAGCGTCGTGCCGTCTCCGAAGGTGAGCGACACTGTCGTGGAGCCGTACAACGCAACGCTCAGCATCCACCAGCTCGTGGAAAACAGCGATGAAACGTTCTGCATCGATAACGAGGCGCTGTACGACATATGCCTGAAGACTTTGAAGCTTCCGAGCCCGGACTACGGAGACCTGAACTATCTGGTGAGCATGGTGATGAGCGGAATTACCACGTCACTTAGGTTCCCGGGGCAGCTGAACGCTGACTTAAGGAAACTGGCGGTGAACATGATCCCGTTTCCGCGGCTGCACTTTTTCATGGTGGGATTTGCTCCGCTGACGCCCGTTGGATCTGCTGTTTATAGAAGCACGTCGGTGTACGATCTGACGCAGCAGATGTTCAGCGCGAGGAACATGATGGCGGCGTGCAACCCGAAAAACGGGAGGTACTTGACGGTGGCTGCGATGTTTAGGGGAAAGATCCCAATGAAGGAGGTGGACGAGCAGATGCTGAACATACAGAAGAAAAATATTGCTGATTTTGTGGAGTGGATCCCTCACAACGTTAAAACCTCCGTTTGCGACGTGCCTCCGACAGGGCTGACGATGTCTTCTACGTTTATCGCGAACAGCACGGCGATACAGGAGCTGTTTAAGCGGGTGAGTGTGCAGTTCAGCACGATGTTTAGGAAAAAGGCGTTCTTGCACTGGTACACGGGAGAGGGTATGGACGAAATGGAGTTTACCGAGGCAGAGTCGAACATGAACGACCTGTACAGCGAGTACCAGCAGTACCAGGATGTAACAGCGGAGGAGGAAGAGTACCACGTTAGAGCGTAACTAAATAAATCGGATCTTAACCAGAGGCGGTTTACTCGGACGGTGCAGGGGGGATGGGGATGCAGTTAGCCGGAAGAGCGGGGGTCTTTGTGACGTGGTGTGAAACGGGTAGTGATCTACCCGATTTGGTAATCCTAGAGCGTAGGTGCAGGGGTGCTTGGCGGGGTGTAGCTTTGACAGAGCAAGAGTAGCTGGTTGGGTGCGGCGTCTTTTCGATCTGAACAGGCCGGTGGTTATCGCACTTGGAGCTGCAGACATGCTGCAGAGTAAAGACGCGTTGAAAATTCGTTTGTTAAGTATCCCACAGGAGGCAGCACGGGCAACTGCAGGAAAATTTAGGACCGTTCGGCTGCAGTTATATTTAATTTTTTTTATCAGCACATGGCACAGAAGAAAAGACTAAGTAAAAGAGTGTCAACAAAGACAAGGGAGACAAGGAGGAAGAACCAAACAAAAAGAAATAGAGAAGAGAGACGGCAGGAAGTAAAAAGACTGAAAAGAATAGACAACCTTCCGAAGTCGCTGGTAAAAACAAAAGAGGAGCTGGAGACGCTCAGAGATATCAAAAAAAGAGCAGAGCTAAGACAAAAAGAGTTCGAGGAAAACCAGAAAAATAAAACAGAGACAGAGACGCAGAACGCTAAAGAAGATGCGTCGAGAAAGTTTATGAAAGAGATCTACAAAATGATAGAGGAAGTGGACGTGGTTCTCGAGGTATTGGACGCAAGAGACCCAATTGGCAGCAGATCGAAGGAGCTGGAGAAGCTGGTGCAGGATAAAAGAAAAAAGCTCGTTTTTGTTTTGAACAAGACAGACTTAGTAGACAGAGAGAACTGGACGGGATGGCTGAGCTACTTAAGAAAAATAGGGCCAAGTGTACCTTTTAAAGCCTCTACACAGACGCAGAGATCCAACATAGGGCACAATAGCAAGTCGGAGCAGACAAAAGAGGCGTTTGGAGTTAGTGAAATAATCCACATTCTAAAGAACTACACGAGAGGAGGGGTCAGCATCACGGTTGGCGTGATAGGGTGTCCTAACGTTGGAAAAAGCAGCGTTATAAACTCGCTGAAAAGAGAGAGGTCCTGCGCGGTAGAGGACAAGCCGGGGGTCACAAGGGCGCTGCAGAAGATAAGCCTGGACAAGAGCATTCGGTTGGTAGATACCCCTGGAGTTATCTACAAAAAAGGAAATCCGATAAGCAACGCACTTAGGCTCAGCAGCACAGAGATAGAAATAGAGCCTGTTATCTCGCTTATTTACAGGACAGTGCCAAAAACAACGCTCTCACTCTTCTACGCAATAGAGGAGCCAAGGGATGAGGACGAATTTCTGACGCTGCTAGCTCTTAAATGGGGAAAGTTCACGAAGGGGTGCGTTCCAGATAGGAGAACAGCGTCTTTCATGGTGCTAAGAGACCTGCAGCTCGGAAAAATCAAGTTCTGCACGCCGGTACCGGATAGCCGCATAGAGGAAGCGGAAATCGGAGATTTTGAAAAAGACACAGACGCCAAGCTCACAATAATAGTACCGAAGAAGCGCGTAGCGCTGAAAGAGAACGAAGAAGCTGAGTACACAGGGGAGTACGAGAGTGTTCCAGAATAAAAGAGTGATGTGGATAGGGTGGGACGGGTAGATAGTATGGGTAGGATAGGATGGGTATGTGGATGGATAGATAAAATGAATGGATAGGTAGGATGGATGGTGCCGATACAGGTTGGCAATTCCAGTATATATCCAAATAGTAGCACTCTTTGTCGATGTGATAGGGGTTTTATTTATCTACCGCTCTCTCCACACCCCTACCACATCCCTATCACCCTTTTCACACCCTACCACACCCTTATCTATCCATCCCTACCACTCTCTATTTATCTGCCAAAATAAATTTGAGAGTTATAGCTACCCCTGCTCTTAAATGATTATTAAACTGGGAAGTGTTGAGGTGTTTTTTCCAAAGCCAAGCATATATCCAGAGCAGATGCAGTACATGAAAGAGCTGTACGAAGTGGTGCAGGGAAAGGGGCACTGTTTGATCGAAATGCCAACGGGAACGGGAAAGACCATCTCTATTCTCAGCTTCCTTGTCAGCTACCAGATCCATCTGATGACCGATGGAGCGGGATCGGAGAGAATCGCAAAAGAGGGAATGAAGAGAAGAGAGGGGGTGTTCAAGATAGTCTATTGCACTAGAACCACAGCGGAGTTGGAAAAAGTCCTCGAAGAGCTTAAGAGCCTGCACGAGTATATCTTAACGTACATTCCAAATCTGGTATATACCGGAGTAGGAATGGCGGCAAGAAGAACGCTGTGCCTGAACGGAGAGGTCACGAAAGAAAAAACAGGGAGAGATGTCGACGCGGCCTGCAGAAGAGTGAGGCCGGAGTGCAAGTACTTCCAGGGATACGTTGAAGACCCTTCGCTGCCATCTGGCATCTACACGCTAGAAGACCTTAAGTCGGCGATGAAGTCTAGCACAAAGTGTCCGTATTATACCGCAAGGGCTGCTATTCCCATTTCGGACTGCGTTGTGTACACGTACAACTACATGATAGATCCAAGAATCAACGAGGTGGTGAGCAGCGGGCTCGGGTCTAACTGCGTTGTGGTGTTTGACGAGGCGCACAACATAGACAGCGTGTGCATCGAGTCGCTAAGCGTGCACATAAACAGAAGCCACTTAGATAGCGCGTGGAAAAGCGTCGGAAAGATATCGGAGTACGCGTCTTCGCTTCTCAGAGAGCCCGCGATAGAGGTCGAGCGAAAAGACGGCATAAGAACCGACTACTCGACGCTTCTGAGCGACCATGTCCAAAAAAGGAAAATAACCGCCACTGTCCCGGGATCTCTCAGATCCATAAAGGGGTTCGCGTCAGCAGCGAGAAGAATGATCGAGTTTTTCAAAACGAAGCTCAAGGCGGTGCAGCTAACCGCCGAAACCACCGACTCTTTCATAAGATCCGTTGAAGAGAGCGTCTTTATCGACTTCTCGTCGCTTGCGCATCTTTCCAGAAGGGTCCGAACTATCGCTGCAGATCTCGAAAGACAGGGGGTCGCCGAAGATCTTTCCGACCTATCGAGGGTCTGCGATTTCTGCTCGCTCGTCTCCCAGTTCAAAAAAGGCTTCACCGTCGTATTTGAGCCGTTCAACTCCTATTCGATCTACGAGCCAATCCTCCACCTCACGTGTCTGGACCCCTCTATCGCCATGAAAAAGATATTCAGCACGTACAGAAATGTCGTTATCACCAGCGGAACCCTCAGCCCAATCGGGATATATCCGAAACTCCTCGACTTTTCGCCGGTTAAGCTTGTTGATATCGACGTATTTACGCCAAGAGGGCTGTGCTCGCTGATAGTCACAAAAGGAAGCGACCAAATGACCCTATCTATGAAGGAGGAGAACGCCATATCGAGCTCTTTTTCACTTAGATCGGAGCCCGCAGTGGTTCGCAACTACGGCAGTCTGCTTCTGGAAATCGCAGGGGTGGTGCCGGACGGGCTAGTCTGCTTTTTTCCCTCGTACAAGTACATGGAGGAGCTTGTTTCGATATGGACAGAGACGGGAATGATCAAGAAGATCTTAGAGCATAAGCTGATATTTGCAGAATCGCTAGATCACGAAGAGACAGAAAAAGCGTTAAGCGGGTACAGAAGAGCGTGCGACATCGGAAGAGGAGCTATTATGTTCAGCGTCGCAAGGGGAAAAGTCTCTGAAGGCGTTGACTTCACGGGATGCTACGGGCGAGGTGTCCTGGTGCTTGGGGTTCCGTTCCAGTACACGGAGAGCCCGAGATTGAAAAAGAGGCTGGAGTTTCTCGGGGAGGAGCTGGGGATCAGAGAGGCGGAGTTTCTTTCGTTCGACGCGATGCGGCAGGCCGCGCAGTGCATAGGACGAGTTCTCAGATCGAGCAGTGATTACGGACTTGCGGTGCTGGCAGATCGAAGATACAACACAACAGAGAAGAAAATGCAGCTTCCAAGATGGATACAGAGAAATCTAGAGGAGAATAATTCGAATCTCAGTATTGATATGTCAGTTGCGCTATCTAGAGCGTTTTTCAGAAAAATGGCAACGAACAGATACTATAACTGATAATTTGGCAGGGCTGGGTGGTAGGTAGGATTGTAGGTGGGTGGGTAGATTGGGTGGTAGGATGGGTAGATTGGATGAGTGGATGGATCGATGGATGGGATGAATTAATGGTTGGATGGATCGATAGTAGATTGGGTAGATGAATGAGTGGATCAATGGTAGATTGGATGACTGGATGGATGTACAATATCATACCCTACCACATAATACCCCATCACAGAATACCCCACTACAGAATACCCTACTACAGAATACCCTACTACACACTCCGATACTATCCCACCTATCATACTACCTCTATCATCTCACCTGTTGCGCCTCTGCTATTACAAAACTTCACTCTGAGTCTGTCAAAAATTATTCCTTTAATCCATGCGTTCAAAACTTTTATTCGTGAGTGTTTTACTTGATATGGATTTCTTGTGGTAAAAATTTTGGGAAGATAGGGGTAGGCCATCAGAGCAAGAAGGGGGGCTTTCCTGGCACTACCCAATTAGTATTTTGGTAATTAAAATTTTTCTCTAGTAATGGTGCAAGCCCAGAAGAGCCAGAAGGAAGAAATTGTTGTTTTTTCGAGAAAACGAAGAATACCGCCTGCTTCGTACTACGTTTTATCTGCTCTAACACTGGGCGTCTTCCACGTGGTGTGTAAGGCCTATCCGAAAATCAAGATAATGTTTGAAAGCTCTTCAGCACCTATCGAGGACGCAGATATGCTGGTTTATAAGAAAAAGGTTATCTATGTTCGGACAGAAAAGGTCTCGAAAGAGGAGGTGACAGACCTGCTAACAGAGTACTTGAGGGACGGGGTTTACAAGCACGTCTACATAGAGAACGAAAGGCGGCTGTTCAACTGGGCTTCAAAAACGTACGAGACACCCCCTTCGGCAGATCTTTACATCGACTCCTTGACAAGAAAGGAAAAAGAGATCCTTTTTGGGAAAAACAAGCTCGACTCGAAGATCGACCCGACCTGGCTGGTGATGTTCAATCTTGTTTTTACGGCAGTTAACGTGTACACGATATTTGGGATGCTTCTGTGGGTTAAAATAGGATACAAGGTCTACGCGGGCATTATCGGGCTGCTTCTTCTGTACACGGTCGCGATAGAGGCGCAAAGAGAGACAAAAAAAAACAGCCAAACAAGAGAGATATCAGAAATAGAAAAAAAAACGTATCTCTGCAGCAAAGGCGTCGGAAAAAGCATATCTGCGTGCGACGTCGTGGTGGGCGACCATCTCATCATGGTGCCGTTCCTCGAGATGCCGTGCGACTGCGTTGTGGTGATGGGAACGCTTGCGGTGGACGAGGGGTTTGTCACGGGGGAGAGCATGCCGGTGCTCAAAAAAAGCGGGTCAGAGGTTCTTGGCGGAACGGTGGTGCTGCAGGCGCTGTCCGAAGGAGAGGCTGCAATAGAGTGCGCAGAAATAGAGAAGTACATCGCCACGGGAAACTACGCGGTTGTCAAGGCGACAAAGACGTCTTTTTCGTCTGCGAAGGGGAAAGCGTTCAAAAATCTAACGGAAGAGAAGACAACGAGGCCGCTGGTCTACTTTGACACCGTGAACATGGTGAAAGGAGTCACCATAGCGTCTATTCCCTTTTTAGGAAGCATGTTTCTGTTTTTGGTAAGAAACGGCATCCGCCCAGGAGTCGCTATGTGCTACGTGTTCGACCTGCTCTACTCGATCGTCTCGCCAGCGCTTCCCACGTCGATCTGGGTCGGGATGTCGATATGCGCCAAGCGCCTCGGCAGAAAAGGCATCATCTGCAAAGACCTCTCGATCACCAACATCTCGGGCAACATTGCGCGGATATGCTTCGACAAAACAGGGACGCTAACAGAAGAAGGGCTCGAAATCAAATGCGTCTACTCCAGCGGCCGGGAGGCGTGCGAAATAGAAAAAGCGTCTAAATCCGCCGCCAAAGGCATGCTCCTCTGCCACTCCGTCGAATACATCGAAAACAAGCACCTCGGAGACCCCCTGGACATAAAGATGCTGCAGTTCACAAAAGGCGAAGTAGATTACAAAAACACCGAAACAGGAAGAAAGCGAGTCATAAAAACCGAAAAAGGAGAAGAAAGCACCGTCAGAAAAGTCTTCGAGTTCAACCCAAACACAAGAAGAATGGGAGTAATCGCAGAAACTAACGGCAAGCTAGATTACTACTGCAAAGGGTCTCCCGAAGTCGTAGAACAGCTCTGCAACAAAGACACGCTTCCCGCAGAGTATAAGGAGATAGTCAGAAAGTACGCAATGGAAGGGTACAGGGTGATAACGCTTGCCGGAAAAGAGATAGAGACGGAAACACTTGAAAAAGAAGAGCTTGAGAAGGATCTAGCGTTTCTCGGAATCATTGTGTTCGAAAACAAGCTGAAAAAAGACACAAAAAGAACAATTTCCGTTCTAAAAGCGTCCGGAATAGAAAACATCATGTGCACAGGCGACGCGCTCCTCACGGCGATCTCTGTTGCAACCAACTGCGGGCTGATCGAAAAGCACGTGCCCGTTATATACCCGCAGTTAGCGGAGCCGGGAGCGCTGGAATCGATCGTGTGGAAATGCATCAACGAAGAAGGGGTTGTTTTTGATAAGATGCTGATGAAGCTGAAAAAAGACAGAGACTACACGTCGTACGCAGACTTCGTTGTGGCGATCGAAGGAGACCTGTTCGAAACGCTTCTGCAGCACCCGGACTACCGCGCAATGATCGAAAAGAGGTGCAAAGTGTACGCGAGAATGAACCCGCACCAGAAAAGCGAAGTGGTGATGATGTACAAGAGGTCGGAGCGCGTGTGTTTTGTTGGCGACGGGGCAAACGACTGCAACGCAATACAGAGCGCAGACGTGGGCGTATCTTTGTCGAACTCCGAGAGAAAAGCGGGAGACTTTTGCGTCTCTTCGTACGTGCTGTACAGGACGGAGATATCTTCGATACTCGCGATAATCAAAGAAGGGAAGTGCACGATCGTTACAACAACGAAGAAGATCCAGCAGATACTTATCATAACGGTCACGCAGTTTGTCTCGCTTATGCTGCTGCAGACAAAGCTGCTCTTTCTCTCGGACACGCAGAACATATACTCCGACATCTTTGTCGCGATCCCGCTATCTATCATTATGTCCAGATTTAGAAACAGCAGCAAAATGACAAGAAAACAGCCGAAGGAGAGAATCCTCGTGAAGCAGTCGATGCTCATTCTGTGCGTCCATTTCTTCGTGCACTCTGTGCATCTTTTTCTGATAATCAAGTGCATGGACTATCTGAAGTACAATCTAGCGCTCGTGCCAAGGAAGAAAAGCCACCTGTCCGAGACTTCGCAAATTGCAACCGCGGTGTTTTTTGTGTTTAACTTTGAAATCCTGTACAGCGGGCTCTGCTACAACCCCGGAGAGCCCTTCAGAGAAAAAAGACGCACAAAGTACCTCTTCATTGCGTTCTATTTTATCCATTTGCTGCTGCTCGGATTTCTTCTGTTCTCGGTGTCAGGGGTGGCGTACGCTGATAACGCTCTATCTGCGTGGCTTGCGAAGTTCTTTAATCTTCTTCCTATCTCTCTGAAGGGAGTTGGGGCAGTGTGCGTTGTCTGCGCGTCCGACGTGTTTCTCACGCAGCTTTTAGCCAAGACTATAAATATGCTGCTGCGGTCGTAATTTTTTTATGCAGCCGCATCTCGTTCTCAGACACAGCATCGTTCAGAGATGGGCAGAAGCGGTCGAGAAGGAAAGAGAAAAAGGCGTTGTGCTTGTTTCGGAGTCGGATCCCGTTGTAGCAAGCTGGATAGGAGAGATAAACAGCATGGTTCCGAAACTGACGATGAAAAACGCGTGCACGAGGTACGTCTGCTCGAAGACGTGCGCGCAGTGTCTGGAGATCGGCAGAGCGGTGGTGAAGAGCGAAAAAGAGGCGCTTTTTGTGAACTACAAGTCGGCAAAGCTAGTGTTTGTGAAGATTCGTGCGATAAGATACGCGGCTATCAAAACGTTCGAGATAAGCAGAAGCGTAATCGGGCTATTTGAGGAGAAGGAGGACGTGCACATCGTGGAGACGGACAGTAAGAAGGTGTTTCTGCCGAAGAAGCTGCTGGAGTATTTCAGAATTATCGACGAAGACTATATGAACCCCGTTCTGATTGTGCAGATGGTGAAGTATCTTGAATTTGAGAAGAAGCACAGGGAGAAGACGGATGATAACTACGATATGATTATAGAGGGGCTGAAGGTGGGGTTTTTTTGCGATCCTGTGCAAATAGAGAACTCGAGGCTGAACCTGTACCGAAAAAACCTGAAAGAAGCACAGGGGGTGCCTGCGCCTTGAGCCGACGCTTTGATGGGTGTGTATAGCGCCAGAGAGGGTTGCTCAAAGTAGTGTAGTGGCGTCACGATTAATAAAAAGAATTAGATTTGATGGGCTGGTGTAGAACGGAGTGAGAAGATCGCTCGGTTGGTACGTAATTTGCTGGTGTATTTTTACCTGAATATCTATCTACCTGACGGATATTTCGGTTAGCAGGGTGAGTATGCCAGATGGTTTAATGCCGGTGTAATGGGGAGACGCTTTATTGTCTGTACTGGAGATGGTTTTGCTGAGAAAGCGCTCCTGCGCTTAGACCTTCTATTTTTTGATATGAGGGTCTACAGTTCGGTTCAAAAGTGCTCCGTACTATTTTCCTGAAAACTACTGGTCGTTTTTTTATTCGGCCTATTGGCTGTCTGCCGTACAAAAGGAAAATGCTCTGAAAAAACATGGAGAACAGAAAATTGCGTCTTGTGTGGGATGACAGAACGTCGCTCCACACCCCCGAGGAGTTCACGACCGCTGAGTGTGTTAAAACGAAGTTCCGTCTTCTCTATTCTGAAATAGCGCAGTGCCCAACATGTTTCTTTCTGTTTTGCAACGGACATCTCATCACGCCTGGTGCATCGATCGAAGAGGTCATGAAGATGACAGAAGCGCCCGAAGTCGAGATAACGGCGCTCTCCTGCAAAAATTTCCACTTAAATAGCGGAAAACAGATAAAAATTAGCCCGAAAAAAATAAACATGGAGAACGCAGCGGAGAAAGCGCAAGAAAGAACAGCAAGCCAAGCGGAGAGCGCAGAGGCTGAAACCGGCGATACAGAAGCCCCGAAACCCGAAGTCGCAAAAAACCCCCTGCCTTCTATAATAAGAGTAAGAAACAGCGAAGGAAGGGTCTTAAACGTGAAAAGATCGCAGATTATCGAAGTGCGCGGGAAGTACTACTTGCTGAGAAAGAAAAAAGAGCTCAAAATGGATATCAGAGAGGTGCTTCCGCGATACAGCGAGATGCTTACCTACTGTCTCATGGGGGTTCTGCTATCTTTCTACCTCAGCAGAATGTTTTTGGTGGTTTCTGTCCTTTTGTTTTTCATGAGCTATCTAGACAAGATCAAAATAACCGTCAGATTCAAAAAAGGAGAGACTCTAAAAAACCTCCTGAAACACGCCTTCTGTTTTTTTGCAACGTTCTTCATGAACCCTGGACAAAATCTTATAATATGCACCGGTAACGCGTGAAAAGGCGTAAAATTGATAAAAGCCCGCAGACCTACAGCCTCAACACAATATAGAGGACCAATAATCAGACTGTGAGTGCAGCGGTGTTTTAGATGGTATGAATAAACCATAACCAGTACTAACATTATTGGAGCATAGTATTGAAAATCGCCAATACAACTAACAATCGAAAATTTTATCAAATTTTTATCATCTATAAAATCAAAATAATTTTAATAAAGATGACAAACTCAAGCACTGACTCAACGACCAATAAACATAAATCAGATATTTACTTCTTATCTTCGTTGTCCGCGGTGTATTTATACAGATATTTGGTTGCAATAGTGGCCATAGGTTATATGCTCCAGTGCATGATCAGTGGTCATCAGCGGTGGATACCATTGGTGGTCATCATCACCAGAGATCATCAGTATATACCATCAGTGCATCACCAGAGATCATCACCACTGCACATCACCAACGCATCACCAGTGCATCCCCTCTCCAGTCAAGCACCACCAACGGAAACCCATAATGGCTCTTCTGTCATCCACCGTGCATTGTCGATATGAAATGAACCGTATCTGTTTCTCTAAGCGGCGTGTCTCCGCCTTCGAGTATATCGAGGTCCGTTTCGTTTACCACGCACAAAATGCCCCCCTCCAGCTCTCCGCCAGTCGCAAAGTGTTTGTAGCTATTCTTCAGCAGGTGTTTCTCAATGTGCACTATTAGGTCTCTCACTGTTTGCCCGCTAAGATCTCCTAATCTGACGGTTTCCGACTCGCTAACTACGTTATCTTCAAGCCCACCGCGAAACACGACCAGCATAAAAAAATTCGCAATCTCGTTTATGTAGGCTGCTGGAGGGTGCATATGTAGGCAGTGGTTGCCGGGTCTATTTTGATAAGCAAGCAATGTTTATTAAAGATAACTCTAGTGTGCGCATCGAATACGCCCGCCCGTCTACGCTCCAGCCCCTACTTACACCACTCCCAGCGGTTTATTTATGCGTCCATTCTGAATATCCAGTAGAATGTGTTTTTGACGAACATGACAGGAAATACAAAAAAGTTCCCAACGTACTTTCCGGAACTCAGCACATAGCTGTCTGTAGATGTCGTGTGGAAATACACGCCTTCTGTAACTACTTCTTTGAACGACGTAATTTTGTGGCCTCCTCCGCTCTGGCAGAGCGCTCCAGGGAGCAGAAGTAGAAAACAAATAAGTAGAACAGACTTTGCTACGCTTGCTATCTTCATACTCTGCCTGCATCCTCTGCTTAAATATGGAAGAGACTGATTTAAATCTGATCTGAGAAATACGACTGGTTGGTTTGTGAAACTGATTGCGGTCTGGTCGCCCTGGTTCCCACTGGTTTTCGATATTTTGATTTCCTATTTTGGAAACGCGAAAAAACCTGCATCTCAGAACTCACACGCAGAGGAGCTCTGCAGTCCCACGGCTCCGATGGGCCAGCTCGAGTGTGTTTGTGCGCCCTCTCTTCCCATATCTACAAGCACAAACGCTCACCCCCCACCTCCCTCGCTACCTGCCTATCTTCGCCGGTATATTATTTTCCATTTTTTATTCGGAGTATGTCGTTTCACAGAGAACAGCAGGATCAAAGGCCCCCGTTCCATTACGGAGAGAACCAAATGCAGAGCACACCCCAGTTCAGCGCTCCTTTCAGCGCCCCTGCCGATCTCCACCCTTCATCCCAGCAGAATGTGCCACAGGAAAAACAACAGGGCATAGGCCTGCAGTATCCGTACGGACAGCCGCAGAACAGTTCTTTCATGGGCAGCGACACACAAAACACGAATTATATGCAAAGAGATCCCGGAAACCAGCAGTATTCGCAAATGGGAAACGGCTTTGCACCGTACCAGCCGCAGGGATACTCGGCGCTAGGCATGCAGAGCGCCCAGCAGCCCCAAGAAAGCGCGAACTACCTCGGAAGAAACGATTCCAGAACGGGACAGAGCGCCAGCGGATGGGGATTCCCTCAGAACTCCTACGTTGAAGGAAGCTCCAACGACAGCATCTCTGCAAGCAAGATCTCCTCCATTAATCCTGCGCTCTCTTCGATCTCTCTAAACAACACGCAAAACGACGTCTTCTCTGTTCTCGACTATCTTGAAAAGTCCTACGATAGAAACAGCCAGTTCTACAAATTCGTGTACATCTTCTACAACATCGCGGGAAATCCCGGAGTAAGACAGGAGAGACCGTTCAACATATCGCCAGAGCTGTGGGAACAGGCGGAAAAACAGAACCCGTCCCCAGGCGAGCTCTCTCCGGAAATCATCTTTGGATATGAAGAGCTGAACGAGCGAGTGGAGAACCAAAAACAGATGGTGAAGAGATTGGAGACAACCAAAAAGTATCTGTCAGAGAAAATGAACGAGCTTATAGAAGACGGAGCTGTGAGGCTCTCGAATAGAATCACCTCTATCGTGGACAAGTACAGGACGCTTCTGATCGAGATACTTGAGCAGATGGGCAAGATGCTTGGAGCAGAGTCGAGCTCTTCGCTAATGCAGTACGAGCAGCTGGAAAAGAGGCTGAGTCTTGCAAACACGGCTCTAAACTCGCTTGCAGAGAACCCGGCAGCGTACAGAAAAGTGTTCAACGCAGAAAAAACGGAAGAGGTGGTTTCTATCGTTCGGCAGCAACACAGCATTCTTCTGGAGATGGTGCAGTATCTAAGAAAAAAGCGGGAGGAAGTTAGAGAAGGTAAGTAAAAATATGCGTTATATCTTTTTTCGGGAATGTTGGTGTTCGTTGCTGTATGCGTTTAGGGATACGAGGTATGGTGTGGCCGGCTTGTAACCTGTTCGATAGCTTTATGAATTGCGAGATCAGGTAACCTCCTAATAAGGTAATTTTCAGAGCAGAAAGATGCAACAAAGCACGAATAGCTGAGATCGCAAAGAGGTCTTTCAGCCTTAATAATGCTGCTATTGAGGTTGTGAAGTGTTTTTAGTCGCGTGCTCTGGCGGTATCTTAGCTGCGCTGGACATCTTTTCTATTCTCGCTTAGAGTCCAGGAAAAAGCTGACTAGCCACATTTCCTTCGAGGGAGAGACCTTCCTGACCAGCCTGCTTGTGCCTTCGATCCTCCTCTGCATGGCGTCTTCTACTTTTCTTACGGCATTCTCCCCGTCTCTAATAAAGAAATACGCGTGCACGGTGTTTCGCTTCCCATCTGTCCTAGATACGCCTCTCTTCTCAAGATAGACAAACGGCTCCAGGTATCTAAGCGTGAGTTCTGGGAGGTTTAGGATGTAGTGGCTGAAAAGAGCCGCTCTCTCGCCCTTGTCATGCGCGCTGTTTTCATGTGGGATTTGCTGCTCTTTCATTTGCGTGTCTTTATACGCGTCTTTTGCTTGTCTTCCTGTCGTATGTTCTTCTGTGGGCTCTTCTGGATCTTGGCTCGCAACGCAATCGTTGTATCCAAGATGGCAGAAAGTTCCGTTACTCTGCTTCTTGGCTCTGGTGTAATCTTGCGTCGCTCTGTGGAGAAACTCTTCGGCGTCCAGGTTGTAGAGGTGCACTCTATCCTCGAGCTCATCGTTCCATATCGCGCTTTCGCTCTCCACTCCGAGCGCTTTTCTGTTCAGCACTACGCTTTCCTGGAAGTTTAGAACGCTTGCGGGGTTCAGGTCGTTTGCGTAGACGACTGCCCCGCGGGACAGCGCGAGAATCGAGAAGGGCCCGACCCCGCAGAACATGTCGCACACGCTGTCTCCCGGCTGGATCTCCTTCGACACCCTTTCCCTCTCGACCTGCAGCTTCGAATTCCAGTACACCTTTTCGTAGTCGACTGAGAACCGCAGCCCGTTTTCTTTCTGCACTGTTTTGTACCTTTTTTCGCCTTGTAGGTGCTCTATTTCGATGTTTCTGAACACGCCTGTGATGTTTCCTGTTTTCCTTATCACTGTTTTGCAGTCCGCGATCTTGTCGATGAGCACTCGAGATATCAGCTCCTTGTGCTTCAGCGTGTCTTCGTTCAGATTCAGGTGGATGATGTGCCCCACCCTGTTGTAGCTGGACTGGCACTCTTCGTCGTTGAGCCCGGCTTTTTTCAGGAGCTCTTTGTGCGTGAAATACCTGTAGTTCAAAACAAGAGCGGCTTTTTCTCCTTTTTCCGACGCCGCTGGCAGAAGAACATACGCTTTCTTTCTGTCTGGCGCCTTTTCTGCCTCGATGTGGTACCCTTTTTCTGACGGCGAGAAGGCAGAGGAGCGGAGCACTCTCGGAAGCCTTTCTACTTTGAGAAGGTCTTCTCTTCTAAGCGCGTTTTCTATCTCGCTTGTCTCTATCTCTTCAACTCTGCACGGGATTCTCTCTTTATATGTCCCGTTTGCAATGGCAGAATATTCCATAAAAGAATTTTATCTTGGAATATATCTGCCACGCGTACTGGGCGTCTCTTCCTGGCGCCTCTTCTCGTCCTCTGGCCCTAACTGCAGAAATAAATTGCTCAGGATCCTGAAAGCGTTCCTTACTTTTTGCAATTTATGTACGGGTCGTTTTTGGAAAAAAGAGAGGAGGACATCGAGCGTCGCTTGCTGTCAGAAAGGGGGCGCCCGCTTCGCTGTAGCGCTTGGAATGTTAGTAATGGTCGTTGTTTATCAGGTGTTATGGTTAGTGTGGGGGTGTTGTATGGGGGTGGATAGGGTGGACTAAGGGTAGATATTATAGCCTATCGCATGCTAGATACAGATACCACAACAAAACATCACTTTATTCCATATGCAAACACGATATGTGTTCTTTATTACAGACCTTTGTAAGTCGCTTCACGAACAATAAACTCATCAATCCACCACACCAACTCATCTCATCAGCTCATCTCTCCAATCCACCACACCAATCCACATAACCACCCCAACACCTTCTGGATCACTTCTTTGGGGTTGGCGGGGTGCGGAGGTTCTTGATAAGCGTGTTGTACGTTGTGGACTCCTCTTTGCTCATTTCCTGGTCGCTCTCAAGCAGATTGATTATCTTCTGGTACTGCGGGTTCGCTCTTATCTTCGCCGCCTCTTTTCTCATGTGCTCCTCTGATGTGTCGCTGTTTTCATTTTCAGACGCGTCGTACGCGCTGTCCACTTTATCTTCATCTGCGCGGAAAAGATCGCTGCTGTACCTGCTCACGTAAAGCGACCTGTACTTCAAATCAACCATCAGAGACACGAATTTTGTGTGCATCGTGCCTTCCCAGTTGATCTGATACTTTCCACTGCATATACAGTTCAGCATCACCTTTTTAAACATGCCTGCCTGGGTGTCTTTCATCGAGAATATGAAAACCATTCCTTCTTCTGTGTACTCTACGGTTTCTATTTTTTGAGCTTTTCTTAACATGTTCGGTGAGAGCGAGCAGAGGCACAGCGGAAATTTTCCTTCCTTCCTGTACTTCGAATAGAGCACGGCAGCCTCGGCCGCAACAAATCTTGAATATTTCCTCAACACCTCTGTTTTTTCTGTGATCTTCAGTTCATCGGCTATTTTTCTCACGTCTTCGCCGTATTTTTGAAACAGGGAGGCCTCTTCGCCCATAAATATTTTTCGAAGCGTGCGCATTTAATGAAAATTTTACAGAAAGACGAGGGCGCTTCCAGCTCAATTTCTTCGATTGAGGCGTTTACCCTGGTGGAGCGGATGCTGTTGGAGAGAAACATGGAGGATAACGAGTCTTTCAAATCTATACTAAAATATTTCGAGGTGTGTTCCAGAGCGGGAAGCGCGTCCTGGGCAGAGAGAGCAAGGAAGATACTGATGGCGGAGGGAATGACGGATTACGAAGCAACGCTTATTTTGAACATATCTCCTGAAAGACACATCGACGCCAAGGCGCTAATTCCTTCGCTGTCGCGGTTTGAGAACTATGTAATAGACCATATACTGAACGAAATAGCAGAGATGCCTGACGAGTAGTGCGTGTAGGGCTGGATGATGGGTAGGATATGGCGGATGGCAGAGGGCTGTATATTTGATGGCATGTAAATGCCATCCCATCAATCACCCCATTAGCCGCCCTACTCACCACCTTATCTTGACAACCTCATCTTGACCGCCCCACCGCCTATCAGAAAGCCAAAATAAATATACACAGAGAACATGTAGTGGCTACTGTTATATTACCACTAATGGAGCTTGATAAGCTGCGATTGGGATGTTTTGATTCCGGAAATTCACGTTTTGATTCAACCCAATGAAGAATGAAACGAGCTAATGAAACACCCTCTAAAACTAATAATAGCAGGGCGGGGTGTTTGAGGCATGAAAGAAAGAAGAGTGCTGCGAAGAGCGGGGCTGATTGCCATCTTCACCGCCTGCGTGTCTGCCATATACACGGACCCCACACTCCGGTGCAGATTATACGGAATCAGTTACAACGACTGCGTCAACTCGATCTACCGCAAGAGCATAGCGCACGAAGCGTTTGCAAACAGCTTCAACCTTCCGGTAAGAAAAGAGCCAATCTGCTCCTACACGCCCTGCCGAATGGCGCTTCTTGGATCTGGCGCGGAAAGATTCCTCAGCATCGCAAAAAGCCAGCACCCCGCTGGCGAATGCGTTTGCCTCGGCGTGCCGAGCTGCGGATGCGATACTTCTGACCAGCACGCAAACTTTGACGAGATAAAAACGGTTTACGCACCCCCTGCAGAAGAACCTGAAAAGATCTCACAAAAAACCGTCACAAAGACGGTGCAAACAACAGAGACAGTCCACGTCGCAAAGCAGCCCGAAGAGGTCCAGATAACAAAAATAGTCCACGAGAGCGCTCCTCCCGCCGCGCACCTGTTTGGCGCCCCCCAGGAAGAATGGCTCAAGCAGATCATCGGATACCTCCCTGCGGGCATCCAGAAAAGACCGCAGCCCCCAGAGCCAGAAACATACCCTCCAAATCCCAGCAGAAATACCCAAGACTCCCCGGAGCACGTGATTACAATCCCGTACTCTACTATTGTGAAGACCGTGCAGCTGACCGTTCCCTCGTACAGCACCCTCACAAGAACGCAGTACGTTATAAATACGGTGGATAACTACATAACAGAGACAAAGACAAAGACAGAAACAAAGACAAAAACAGAAACAAAAACCGTCACCTCGTCTCTAACGGTCACAGAAACGGTCAGCGACCACGTGGAGCGCACGAAGTTCAGCACCCTGTACCTTCCGAAAACCGTCACCGTCGACAAAATTCAGACAGTCTCCTCTAACTTTACGTCAATAGTTACGGTCACCTTGCAGAGTTCTGTTGCAAGCACGCCTGAGGCGAAAGAGGCCCCGCCTGCCAGAACAGAGCCGGCAGAGAAGAAGGCGCGTTCTGAGGATGGCGGGGCTCCGGAAGACAGGGCGCCGCGCCGCATTGTGTACGTACGGCCTCCGAAAGCGCCGGTTAATTTCATTCTGCAGAGCCAGCCCGTTATGAAAAAAAAGCCGTTAGAACGCGCAGAACAGAAAAAAAAGTTCGTTATAGTGCGGAAAACACGAGAGCGCCTGGTCTGCCCGACGCTCCCAACAGGGTGCATCGACAAAGCGAAGGCGCTCTCGGGGGTGTGCAAAATAGGAAGCGCAGACCTGGTGGGCTGCCCTCCTCCGCAGACCTTTTCGGGGTTCCAGCACCCAAAGGCGCTAGATAGAACGGGGCCGGCGGAATGCAACGGTGATTGCGAAGACCAGATAAAAACAGTGTATGTTAGAGTCTCACCAACCAAGAGAGTAATCCATAAATAAACTTTTAAGTGTTTGAAATTTTCAGAATCGAACTTGCATGTGCGACATAAAACAGCTGTGCCAAAGTGGGTTTTACGGCGTGGGTATAACGGAAGAGAACGCTGAGGAGTTGGAGGAGCTGGCGCACGAGAGCGGGGCGGAGGTGGTGACAAAAGAGTCGGTTGAGGAAGTGAAGCGCGAGCTTGACCCAGACCTGTTTATTGTAGCGGAAAAAAGCCGTTACACCGGGCGTTTTCGCGTTGGCGATCGTATCAGAGCGACAAATCAGAAGTTTATGGAGTACGTTACAAAAAACAGGTTCAAGTTCAACTGCAAAGATTACTATTTCGTGTTCAACGAGCTTCTGACGAGGCCTGGCGGGGTGTGCAGCTGCGCAGAGATGCGGAAAGACCTGAAAATTGGCGCGAAGTCGTTTTTCTATTACGTTAAGAAGCTGTGCGGTCTGAAGCTGATAGAAAAAACAGATAACCAGTGTGTAAGGATAGTGGAAAAAGAGCTGGACGCGGATTCGGAAGAGGAGGCAGAGGATTCTGGCCCGCCGACCAGCCTTCTGAAAAACGTCCCGATCTATTTGCAGGTCCTCAGGATGGTGCAGACAAAAGAGAAAGGCGTGTGCACAAATGACCTCAAAGAGTGGTTCGGAATGAAAAACAAGCGCGCCAACCAGTGCTTGAACAAGATACTCGAGGACAACCGAAAAACCGTTACGGTCACTATCGAGTTCGAGGGAAAGATCCGAAGAAAAAGGTACATGCTGAAGGAGTACAACGAAAAACAGAAGAGAGCGTTTGTCAAGGACATAAACAGGGAAAAAGAGAGAGAAGAAGCGGATGGAGGAGAAGCTCTCGGCGTAGATACGAGCGCAGGTGATAAAAAGGGCGTGGTTAGCATAGAGAACAGAACAAAAGCGATTGAGAACCTTGTGATGAAGACAGGGGTCGTTATGTACAAGAAGGAGTTCCACGAAAAGCTTTCGGAGATGCTCAGATCAAAACACATGATAGATAAAAAAACCGTTATCAGAACAGCAAACAGCTCGAGCAAGATAAACGCAGTAAAGGTCTTTGTGAAGTACAAGAACAAAACGGTCACGAGAAACGTGTTTAAAGACGCGTCGATTCCGGACACAGACGAAAGAGTTATCGAAGTGATTGCAAGGGAGGGCTACACGGCGTTTACGCTTGTTTCTGGAATCTTTGCGCGAGACTACGTGCTGGAGACGCACGCGGAGAGGGAGAGCGACTCGGGAAGCAGAGGAAAGGACGAAGCAAGGGCGTATTTCAAAAAGATCCTGTCTCATCTGTCCGGAAGAAAGGACGCTGCGGAGTCGAACGGGTACCTGATGGCAAAGGAGGCGAGGATGCGTGCGCTTTTGGCGTTCTGGAAGGCCAGCGGCGCAGAGATAAAGAGAAGCGCAGGGTGTCTTAGCAGGCTCCCTCTGTCTCTGTTTTTTTCAGTGTTTCCTATTTTGGAAAAAAACTACCGGAAAAAGATACAAAAACACTTCGCAAAAACGCAGATAGACTGGAAACAGGCCACGTTCTCTGATCTCTGCACGCAGCTTCCGCAGAGCCTGGCAAAGAAAGCCACCCCAAAGACCTATATGAAGACGCTGCGGGAGTATCTGGAGGAAATGCACGAGCTGGGGTTCCTGGAAAAGAGCAAGACGGTAAAGGACGTGTACGCGCTCACAGGCAAAGAGCCAGCGCAGGCAGACGCAGAAAACGGCTCTCTTCTCAGCCCGCAGCAAAGAAAAGAGATGCTCCAAAACATGTGCAGAAAAATGAAAGAAAGAACGTCGCATCTGGGAACAAAAAACGCACACGAGATAAAACAGATAGCGCTTGGGGTTGCAACAGACGAAATACGGCGCCTCGGGATATCTTTGCGCATCAAGCGCGAATTTTTCAATCTGATCAAAAAGAGAATGCCGCTGAAAAAGTCGTACCCCTGCAGACTCAGGAAGATATCGGGTCTATCCGTTTTGTCTCCAGACGCAGAGGTCCTCGGAGCCAAGCACTCGGTCTCCGAAATATCCAGGCTGGTCTCCAGCATCAAAGAAAAACTCGCCAGAGAAAACGAGATAGACTTTCTCGAGTCTTACACGCACGAAGACTATTTCCTTCTTGAACACGTTGTTTTGTGTCTTGCGGGGATGGGTGTTTTGTTCCTGTCGAAGCTGTCGGTTAGATTGAACAGCATCTGCGCATTTCCTGTTAGGATCACCGAAGAGTACAAGAAGCACGGGGCAGAAGAGATTTCGTATTCCGGGACGTTTTTTATACCGCGGCCGTTTCACAAGCCGCCAGAAGAAGACAACCTGCACTTCAACTCGTTTTTTGTGTACAAGCACCTGATACACAGGGGGGCAAGCGAGATGTCCTCGATACAGAAAGAGCATCCGTTCCTCTGTCTATTTGAGATTGAAGAGGTGTGTGAGAAGAATAGCGAGATATTCTCTATCGCCAGATCTGCATCCGGAAATCCCACAGAGGCCATGGTTATGCTGAAAAGCAGCGTCGTGTTGGGAAGTGCGGGCGGTGATGCGGGGAGATCTGAAGCGGCAGATAGAGCGGGTGGAAGTGCGGATATGGAGTTGTAAAGGCGTGAAGAGATAGATTCGATAATGACGTGTAGTGGAATAAATAGATTCATTGGCGACGCGATGCAGATCGATTGGATAACGATGGCAGGTGATAAGATCAGGAATGAGTGTGCTGGAGACTATTATGAAGATACTGTAGGGTATTAATGGATAAGAGGCGGCGTTTATTGTTATTATTGGTCGTTGAGCCGTTGGTTGAGTTTGTCATGTTTTGTAGATTGTGGGGTAGTTATGTGAATAGCTTGTAGAACGTAGGGTAGTTATGTGGATAGCTTGTAGAATGTGGATATTTAGCTGAATATCTTGTATAACGTGCAGTACTTAACTGAATAGCTTGCACACCATGGCATAGTCAAGTGGCTAACTTTTAACAAGCATCTGTTACCCTTCGATATGAGGTCTACAGCTCATATAGATGGCACATTTGATTGGAAGACCAACTTGACTTACCACTTATCTGTAATTGAGATCTCTATTGGCAGTCATCAATACTATACTCCAACAGCAAGACTTCATCGGTCCACGGAGGGTAGGCCTCTCTGCAACTATACCTGGAAATATACATGGAAACTGCCCTGTTAGGATAACTGCCTAATCTGGTAAAGATACGCAGCAGATTCAACAACAGCCCAACAAGTGGCGGCCAAGCACTACCGTTGCCTACTTCGCTACCCGTCGGTATCTGCGCTTGCATCGACGCTACCAGAACGGCCATACCACGTATCGCAGCTATCCCTCACTTCTTATCCACATTTACAATGTGCACCTCCATCTGGTCTTCTGCGCTGCAGGAATACATTGCGTCAAGGCAGTCTCCCACCACAAGGGCTAGCGCCTCCACTCTTCCCTTTTCGACGTTCGCGTCCCCGTGTATTATCGGGTTTTTAGAGGTGCACAGCTTTCTGATCCTCGATCGAGACTTTACGTCCCACAGATACACCTTCCCATCTGCTCCTCCCGTCACGATTTCTGTTTCGCTCACGCCGCACACCATTGTGACAGGATAAAACACTTCGTCGCTGCCAACGTCTTTTTTGTGCGCTTTGAACGTGTATCCCGCTGTTCCAAGAATCTTGTCCGGGTAGTCGACGCACACCCGCCCCTCTTCTGTGCCGTACGCCACCGCGCTTCTCTTGTCGTCCTGCAGAAACGCTGCCTTTGTGATTTTCTCGCCCTCTGCCAGGCTTCTCAGCTTCTTGGTTGTTTTGTTCTCCAGGTCGTATATTTCGATTTGTCTCCCGTCTACCACATATAGAAGCTTCTTTCCTTTTATGGCGCTCTCCGTGATTGTTTTTTCTATCTGAAAAGCTCTCTCTGTCTTCCTGTCCCTTGTGTCGTGCAAATGCACCTCTCCACATATTAGCACAATCACAACAAACGGGCCGTATCCGTGCATCCCAATCACAGAGCTCGTGTTGTACTTTGTGTACTCGATGTTTCCCTTTCCCTTGAACACCAGCACTTTCTCGTGGCTGTTGATTTTCCACACTTCTCCTTCGATATTTCCCACGTATCTTTCTCCCGCGACAGTTGTTTCCGCAAGCGACGGCACCTCCCCTTCGATTCTTGTGCTTTTTCCGCCCTCTATCGTGCACAGCCCCCCGTCCCACTCCCCGTACTTCACGCATGTCCTGTACGACACGTAAGACACTCCCCTCGTGCGGATCTTCATAAAAATATTGCTTCTTCAACATTTAAACAGAGAACTCTCGAGAAACACCTTCAGAAAATGGCACCATTCGGACAGACTGTGGGCCGCAGGGTATTAGAGGACTGGTGTGTGGTATGTGTTGTGGTGATGGTGGTGGTGGGAAGTGATGAGAGGTAGTGGTGATAGGTTGTTGTTGTGGTGATGAGCAGTGGTGGTTATAGGCATCGGTAGTGGTAGTGAGAAGTGGTGGGCAGTGGTAATCAGAAGTGGTTCTGGTTATGAGCAGTGATAATAAGCTGTGTTGGTAATGAATTCTGATCATTAGTTATCATTGGTGACCACTGGTGATCAGTATTAATGCTCGTTAGCAATAGTCCACGCACTATATCTGATGCTGCCATTATCTGCCGCAATTAAGATAGATAGCAGTAGCAAAGACCATCGTAAATACAAAGAGGGGTGCCCGTTCTATCTTTTCCACCACATAAGGCATTCTCGCCCTGCTCTTGGACGTACCGCTCTACTGCTGGATGTAGAGAGTTTTCAAATAGCCAAGAGTGTACCTACTGCACCTGAAAAACGGCCTATCTCCTTCGTCCGTTAACATGCGCACTGTGTACATGAACGCTTCTTTTCCTCTGCGATATAGCCTCTCGATTATCTCCTCCGATCTCTCGATCCGGCTCGCGTGCATCATCAGCACCAACTCAACGCATCCGATGTAGACGCTTGGCTCAATTGGGTGCAGAGCAAGAACAAGAAGGAGATTCCCAAGGGACGTTGTTTCTCGGTTCTGAGTCAAGCAGCTCTTTTTGCTGTAGTGCGACAGGATGTGAGGAAGAGACTCTTTCACGATTCTTTCTACCATGAAATCTCCTGTGCACTCGATCATCGTTCGAAGAAGCGAAAGTATCCCAGCTCTTGACGTGTTTGGGAAGTTCTGGCTTTCCAGTTGCGTGAATATCCTGTGGCAAACTGTCATCGTGTTGTTTTCATCGTTATCGCTGTTTGAAAACGACTTTCTCTTTGCTTTTTCGCCATTTTGCGTCTTGTTATCTTGCTCTTCCCTGTCTAGGCTGTTTTCGCCGCTTAGTTTGTTCTCGAGCAGCTTCTTCGCTGGCGTGTCTACATCTGAGTGCAGCTTTGCGAGCCCGTATTTCGATCTGTGCACGCCTCTGTCCAGCTCCGAATACGACCTGATAACGCTCTGCAGGACATCGCAGACGCCTTCTACAACCTGCTCGTTGTCCGAAGACGCTAGATACACAATGGATGAAAGAATGCGGGTCAGATCGCTCTTTTTGATATGCGTTCTGTCTACCATTCTCACGAGAACAGAGCACACATGGCCAATATCGTGTGTTTCTCTCTTCAGCTTGAATCTTTCGTGTCTAGATCCGTACTCGAGGCCTTTCAGGATCTTTCCCAGCTCTATTGCGATGTCTACGCATCTGCCGCTGTAGGAGTACTCTAGCAGCGCGTCTATGATGTTGATAGACACGGCAAGAGGCGTTCTATGCCCAAAAACAAGCCCAAGATAGAAGTCGTACCGGTGCTTCAGCTCCTCGCCGATGTCGATAATGCTGGAAACACGGTGCTTCGATAAACACGCTCTATTTCCCGTTACCTCGAATATTTTCAGCACTGCTTTTCTGCTCAGCTCTGTTCTGGGCGCGATTTTAAAATCGTCGCATATCTCGAAAAACAGGAGCGCATCTTTTCCGCTAATGCTAGATATCCACTCTGTAACCGCTGTTTCTGTGTGTCTTTCCAGCACAACCCTTTCAAGTACCTCAGCGGCTTTTTTCTCGTTCGAGGCCTCGCTATCTGCTCTTGTTCTTACGGAAAGCTCGTTCATATCTACATCTACATCCGTTTCTGTCCTATTATTCAGATCAAACAGCACCCCGCTTCTTTTTTCGCCAATTACCTCTTCACCTTCGTTATCCTCATCATCCTCACCATACGGGCATCCAGGTTTCTCTATTTGCTTGTAAACACTTGGCCTGTCTGTTTTGTGATCCGTGTGAGCGCTGCAGCTGTTATCCGCCTCTTTTCTCTTCTTCTCGATGGTTCTTCTGTTTTTAACCCACTGGACAGCGCTCTCTCTGTGCTCTGCGCTGTTTGTTCTGATGTACAGTACAATTTTTCGGACTATTTTGCTTATGTACTCTGCTCCGTACAGTTTCTGAACCGCATCCACAGTTCTAGTCTGCTCAAGTATGTGTTTGACGCTTTTTCCTTCTATTTTCTCAACGACATCGCGAACGCTTTGCTCCTCTCCTTTCGGGCATCCTCCCTCTTTTAGAATCTCTTCTACAAAGTAGACTCTACCCTCTTTGCTTGACCTTCTCATCAGAGCCTCCAGCAGCCTCATGTATTGCTCTTTCTCTCTTAGCTCGCTCCCAATGCTCTTCACCATCAGAATCATTCTTTCCTCGAGCTCCTGCACCTCCTCAAGCTTTTCTAATCTCTCTATCACGTAGACTACCAGCTCCAAGGCCTTTTCTTTTACAGCTGCATTTCCTTTTTCGGTAATAATTTTGACATATTTCGAAACGACCCCTGGCACATACTCTTTCCTGAAACACCTCTTCAGCACTTCAAAATGCAGCAAAAACTCGTCCTCGACCATCTCCAAGCTTCTAAACAGCACATAACCTCCAATCTTTGCGTCTTTCACGTCTCCTATCCGAATATACATCCTTATAAACTCCTTCAACCCGATCCTTCCCCTCATATGCTCATCTATTATTCCGTTAGAGATTGACATGGGGTTTTTGTTTGGTATGCTGTTGTTGATTGTTATGCTGTTGTAACCTGTCATCTCTTCGGCATCTATCTCACCACCACCCACATTACCACCCCTCTCTGCACTACCGCCCATCTCTTACACTCCGCAAAAAATCTCAATTTAAAAGCAGAAAATTAAACAGAATTTATCTATCTCATCCTCACTATCATCCTCATCCTGCCATCCCTTATCTCTTCAAATCTTCATTCCACACTCCATATCTCACGCCTTTGGCTGTTCTATAAGGTTATCTGCAAGCCAAGTAAACCCGTCCATGATACTTGAGGGGTCTTTGCTCTTAGCAGAACAGCACTCCATTCGCCACATCCTTCCCAAAAACAGCTTGTCCTGGTTGATCTGCCCCATCAACTTGCTTTTCACCTCTGCTATCTTCGAGTCCGGTATTTTGTCTACTTTGTTAGCTAATATCAGCACTGGATACCTCTTCGACGACGTGCTCATGTCCTTTTCGAGAATTTTTGTCAGCTCCTCCACCGCTATGTCCCATCTATCTCTGTCCTCTATATCAATCACATAGACAAGCCCTGCTAGCCCGTCCGCATAAAACGGCCACAGAGTCCTCAGCTTTTTCTGCCCTCCTATGTCCCACACGTTGATTGTCACGTTTCCTATCTTGATGTTTTCCACGTTGAACCCGACCGTTGGTATGGTTGTCTGCGGGTCCTGCTTTGTTCCTATTTCTTGGAAGTTGTACAGAATGGTCGTTTTGCCTGCGTTGTCCAGCCCAACCATTAGCACTTTCATCGGAGGAGATCTTTTAAAGATCGTAAGTAGGTTACTTAGAACTGAACCCATTTCAAACAAAAAATAAAAAAATAAATATTAAGAACCCATATTAAAAATAAATATTTGCAAAAAGTTTTTGTAATTGGAGAGATTCAAAACCAGGTAATACTGTGTTTTAGATGGGGAATTTAAGGGAAAAGATGGTTTAGAATATGAAAATTAAAACACTAATTGCGCTGAGCCTCGGAGCGGTGAGAGGAATAGTTGATCCTAAAGTCTGCGGCCTGCTTAAGGGAGTAGTGCTGCCAAACGGCCTTTGCGCGTACTACAGGGCGCCAAGCAGCATTTTGAATTTTGCGCAGAGTGGCCAGAGTGGCCAGAGCGGCCTGGTGCTGGGAAAGCCCGCCCCAACCCTCGGCCTTTTGCAGAGCCAAAACACCCTGCTTGCCAGGCCCGATCTGAGCAACTGTGTAGCTTTACTTGGGGTGCTGAGCCCTAACTGTTATTTTGGAATAAGATCTAGACAGGACTTGGGCACTAGCGCAGCCGATGCAGCGAGGGACGGGCAGAGAGTGGAGCTTGCGCAGATGGGACTTAGAGAGATGCTCGGCGCCCCTGGAGCGGGAGGCGCTGTTACGGGGCCGTCCGGGTACGGCATGGGGGTGCGCCAGGGTAGATACGTCGATATTGGCTACGACAGTAACTCAGAGCGGGGGCCTGGCGAAGGTGTGCGCAGAAGTCCTGGCGGAGGAGAAAACGCCGACTTCCACATCGACATGCACTCTTCGGCGGCAGGAGGCGTGACTGGAAGCGTCTCGGGACCGGCTTTCAGCGACGCAAGGAGCGGCGGGGATGCCGGACACAGCAGCTTGATCGGTGGCGAAGAAGGAGACGGAAGGAAAAAAACGATACAGCTCGATAACAGATCGAAAAACATCGTTATAACCATAGGAAGCACCGATAAAAAGGGAAACACAACGAACGACGTTGTTTCGAAAGTGACGATATCTCCGAGCGATACCTCGGGTGGAAGGCCCAGCAGGCGTGATGAGATCGGAAAATCGAGCAAAAAGATGCCAGATGACGTGCAAAGCGCTCCAGAAAGAGAAACATACGAGAAAAGCAGCATAAAGCCAGAGAGAAAAGATACCCGGGAAGAGGAAGAACAGCAGCCACAAAGAGCGCCCCAGAGCGCGAGGAAGGAAAAGAAGAGGCGCACTTCGAAAAAGGCGCAGGAAAGCGAGCCAGAAGACGAGTCCTGCGAAGATAGCGATGGATGCGGTGAGGCGCGAAGTGCGAGCGGAGGCAGAAAGCAGAAAAGGCCGAAAAAACAGGCAGAGCCCGCGCCAGCGCGCCCGACAGAAGAGGAAATGACCGAGAAAATCGAAAAGATAATGAAAAAGATCGACTCAAAGAGGAAAAAACAGTTACAAAAAGAGCAGAAAAGGAAACACACGAAAATACCAAAAGAGGCGCCAGCGGAAGAGTCGAGCTCTTCTTCGGACTACGTGCAGGCCGAATACGTTCCTGTCCAAAAGACGCGCATACCCGTGGTTGTTTCGCCACCGCCTCAAAGACCGAAAGTCGTGCAGCAGACGTATTCTCCGGCGTACCAGGTGCAGCGCGCGCCCATTCTTGTGTCGAACGTTGAAGCGGTCAGCAGCCAGCCGGAGCCTGTTCAGGAAGAGCCGCCGCAGGAGTACCAGCCGCAGCAGTACACGGGAATCAACATTCTGCCAACTGCGACATATTCGGAGCCGTACAGGCCGCAGCCCAGGCAGTACTCGGAGCCGTATATCAGCATATCAACAAGTATACCGGGAAGCAGCCAGCCGCTGCCGAAGCAGCAGACTCCAAGTGTAAAAAAAGGAAACGTGATATACATCCGAGCAAGCAGGCTTCTGAATAAGTACTCGTAAAGACCCTGTGATGACTAAGTCCACAGAAAGATCGGTTAATAAAAAGTCAATTTGAGTCTTTGGAGTGTTGTTGGTGTGGTTATGTTTGGGCGCTATAGTTCTATTACAATTAGTCGCGTAAATAAAGCGTTGGAGCGAGGTGGTGTTCTATCTCCATAAAAACAGCCGCCTGAGTATATCTTGAAGAGAAGGCCAGCAAATGATGTTAAAAACGCTGAGATAATGCCTCCCATACGATTGCAGGTCTACACCACGCACTTCATCTGCCACAATTTTTTTCTGAAAACCTTCCGTACTTTTATTTGAATAACTACGGGTTGCTTTACAAGTATAAATTTGAGGATTTATTTTTGCAAATGTTCAGAGAAATATACACGCAGGCCTTGAAAATAGACGCACCAGACGAGCCTTTGTCAGACGAAAGGAAGGGGAAAATCTTCTTGTGCGACAGGGACATCGACAGGATTCTTCCGGAGTGCTACAAGTCCGTGGTAAAAGACACAAAAGAAGAGAAGATAGAGAAGTTTTCGGAGGGAACGCTTTTCTACGTCTTCTTCAACCACTGCGGAGAACAGATCCAGAAGGAGGCGTACAGCAGGCTGCTGAAAATAGGGTGGCTGTTCAGCAAAGAGATGAAGACCTTCGTGCAGATCATCAAAAGAACCCCGCCAAACGGGCTGATTCTCTATTTCGACTACTGCACATGGAAAAAGGCGACAAGAGATGTTGTTCTGGACCAGGCTTTTCTGGGGACCCTCGAGGGAGAAAAGATAGAGCTGTAGGGATGTAGGATAAGATGTGGGGTGGTAAGAGTGAGGTGGTAAGAGTGGGTGGTATAGTGAGAAGGATAGTGAGGTAGTATGAATGGGTGGTATAGTAAGACTATGATAGTATGACGGTATAAATGGTATGGTAAGACTAGATAGTATGACACTAAATGGTATGGCAAGACTGGATGGCATAGTGAGGTCGCGAGACTAGATGGTATGACACTAAATGGTATGAAGTTGGTGCTGTGGGTAAGTGGTTATATGTTGATGTAGATATAGAATGTTCCAACTTGCACACCAACACCATCAATAAAACAGATCTGCTCATCCGGCCACTGCTCACTCGACCACCGCACGCCTGCCCAGGGAAATAAAACCAGGCGGACATCCTGTATATGTAAGAGCTCTGTAATTTTTTTATGAAAAGAGAAATAGAAGCAGTCCTTCCTCAGGAGTATATTGGAAGCGCGCCTTTCGACATGGGCGTGTATTTTGTCAGCAGCCGCGAGATCTTTCGATACGCGTATGTTGCGGAGAGGGAGGAGAGGTTTCCGATTGGCGAGATAGTTAGAGAGCTAGGCGACGTGTGCAAAGCAGTAACGGATGAAAGCGGAGAGTATCTTTTTCTGGTTTTTCGGAGGAAGCACGTTCTGTACGGAAGAAGAGAGAGGAGAACGTACGAGATTGAGGCAGAGATGCCCATCTCCAGCTATATTGACAAAGGAAAGATCGTTAACCTGTACAAAAACACAATCAACGTCTACGCCATCAGCGACATCATCAGCAAAAAAACAAACCCGAAACAGTTCACGATAAGAAAAGACAGAAGAATCGACGTGATAGACAAGCTGGTGTGCCACAAGGGAAGGGTGATCTTGTCGGGAGGCAGAATGATAGAGCTGAGCTATGCAGACATCCTGTCGGATCCGGTGGAGCTAAGAAAGCTAACGATTTTTGCAATAGAAGAAGAGCTGAAGAAGGTAACGATATCGATGAGAGTGAAGAAGCCGGTGCTGATGAAGCCGGAGCCGATCACCTTTATGGGCGAGGATATCCAAAAAGAGTATTTCACCGAATGGGGGCTCGTGGTTGTGTACGCCACAGGGGTCGAGGTGTACAGAACAGAAGGAGAGAATTACAGGCTGGAGTACGTATACACGTGCGCTCCTGAAATTGTCCGAGCAAGAGAGAGCTTGGAGATAAGCCAGAGAGTGTTTTTGAAAAACGGGAGAGAAGTGGTGGAGATAAAAAAGACAGGACCGTTCAAAATCGCGGAAGTGGAAGAGCAGGCGAGGGTGTTTTCGGGGACTTCCTGGATTCTCGTGCTGTCGTCCGAGAACTACGTCGTGGGAGCATTCGGAACGCGAAAATCCGTTAGAATCAAGGAAAAAGCAGAAATAACCGAGAAGCACAGAGAGCTGCAGCAGAGCCTGGTTATGTCCGCGGAAGAGTGCAAAATTGCGCTGGATAAATACGCAAAAATAGATTACAAGATCATCGAAGGAAGAACAGAGGTCGAGCAGAAGATCATAGTTGAGAAGATTTTGAACTCGTTCAAAGCGCAAGTATCGAACAGGTTCCTGGTGATATCGCTTCTTCTACAGGAGAAGCTGCGGTGGACGAAGAGCGCGGCAGAGGAGATGGAGAGCTGCAGAAAAGAAATCTTCCACAGGGCAGAAAAGCTTGCAGACAAGAACAAGTGTACCATTGAAAGAGCGTCAAAGATTGTAGAGATGCTGAACAGAGCGCAACGGGAAGTTTCCAAAAAAGGAAAAGAGACAAAAGAAGAGACAGAGATAAGAAAAAGAATCGGCAGGATACAAGAAAACATCAGAAGAAATAAGGAGCACAGAGAAGAAACATCGAAAATGAAGGGGCCGCTCTGCCTTCTTCGGCAGCAGAAGGAGCTACTTCTTAAGAAGATAGAGTCTCTTCAGCGTCTCAGATAGACAGAGACGAGCGCAAGAGCTCGAAAAAAGCTCGATCTGCTGACGGCGGCTTGATAGAGAGATAGCGAGTAAAAATTTTAGCATACTCTTGGTACTGGTCGCGGTTGATTAAAAATTTGCACCTCTAAGGTACCCTGGGAATAAATATCTTCGGGACATGAGCTTGGGCTTACAAATAGCATAATGGCAGCACCGACCATCCATTGTTCAGTTGATCATACATCATTTAGCGGTCTATCCATCATCCATTCACCTATTCTACTACCCATCACTCACCCACTCACCCACTCTTCACCCATTCGACTATCTTCCTTAATCAGGCACCCTGGACTTACAAAAATTATTCACTTGAGCACTCCGCCCGGCGTTCCTTATCTCCAACCTCTCCAATACTAACTAACACGGAGAGAGCTTGAACAAAAAAATGCTTTCGTCCGGGATCGAACCGGAGACCTCATCCGTGTGAAGGATGCGTGATACCACTACACCACGAAAGCTACAGCAGACTATTTACAAGATCTTTTTGTAAAAACAAAATGCAAATTTGCATCACCGGAGGATCCTACGGCCTTGGAGAGGCGCTCGCCCGCACCGGAGAGGCTCTGGGACACAGCGTCACGGTCATAGACAAGAAGAGAAACCCAGGCCTGAAGTGCGCGTACATCCACCACGACTTCAAAAACAAAATAGAAAAAGCCGTTGCATGCGACCTGCTGATCATCAACCACGCGACATTCGACGGGTTTTCCTCTTTTTCCTCGATGAGCAGCAGCTACGTTGAGGAGTATCTTCAGATAAACCTTTTTTCGCATATCGAAGTCCTGCTAAAGTTCAGGTACGCGAAAGCTGTGTTTATCAACAGCGTTCTGAGCATCACGTCATTTCCAAATGTGTCGCTCTACAGCGCGTCCAAGTCTTTCATGAAAAGATTTCTTGAAACTATCCAAAGAGAAGGCGCACACGTTCTAATTGTGTACCCGTTTAAGATCAACACTTCCCTATTCGGCTCTGTTAAGGACTTTTACACGCTGGACAGGTATGATGTGGCGAAGGAGGTGTACAGAGCCGTTGAGTCGGGGAAAAAGACGCTGTATCTTCCGAGAATATTTCGTCTCTCGTACTTCTTCGCGCTTTTTCCAGAGGCTGTGCAGGACTGGATAATTGCGCTCGTGTACCGGCTGCTAGTGAGAAAAGGGAAAAGCGTGGACAGTAGCGGGTATAAGTCTGACTAGAACGGGTCTCTGTTATGGATTGTGTGGTAGAGTGGTTGTGGTTGATAAGGTGGTGGTGATCTACACTGGTAACGTGGCGCTCATCTACACTGGTAACACTCATAATACTACCCTGCCAAGGTGATGCTCATCTACAACGGCCCGATAACTAAAACAGATTAAATTTGGAAAATTGAAATCAAAAAGAGTTTACCTGAAACGGAATAATTCGCTGGTCTAGATCGAATATTGCGATCTAAATATCGTTAATTAGAATTTACATCCTTGTATAGAAATTGAAATATTTAGTATATATACAGGTTTTTTTTAAACAAAAATGATGAAAAGACTTTTCGGAATTCTGACTTTGATTATCGCGGTCACTTGCAAGGAGGGGAGCGCACAAGGCTCGGAATCTGGCATAGCGTCGGTGGGATCTAACGGAGGACCCGATAAACAGCAAGACACGCCCGTCACAGAAGAGAAGGAGAGCGATTCTGGCAAAGATAAAGGCACGCTCGAGAACATTTTGAAAAGAGAAAGAAGAAATCTCGACGCAATTTACAAATTACAGTCAGAACAACAGATCGAAGATATAAGAGAGGCAGGAGTCACAAGTAGAATTGAGAGAAATATCTACGAAAGATCGAAATCCGTTTTGAAAGAAAAGCCAAATTCTGCATTAGGATGGGCGGAGCTTGCCTGCGTTGCCTCATTTATTGAAATCCTCTACGTAGTTACCGAGTTTTTTGTTCTATTCGAAGTAGTTTCACTGTTCAAGTACTTAGCGCACGGGCAGAAGGTTATCGGCCTTTCGCCGGCTATGGCTTCCCTCTCCCTCTTTTTGCTCTCGCTTCCGCTGCTGGCAAAAGTAATCGGCCTTTACAATGTTTTCTGGTTGTTTTCGTTTTTCTCTGTAATTCTGTTCCTCTCGCCTATTTCCTACGTTTATGTTTCGAGCGCTGCGTACTACAGCCCTCTTTTCGTGGTGCATTTTACATTCGGGCTGTTTGTTCTGTGGATCGGAACAACGGCGCTATTCACTGTTTCAAAAATAGTGCAGAAAAGATACCGGCCGAACGGAAGAATCGCGATGAAGTTCAAAGGCGTCGATGAAGCCGTGTCGGTTTCTCTTCTGAAAACGACCTGTATGCTGCTTATGGCGTTCGCTACGATATCTTTCCTTCTTATTGGCGAAATCCCGGAGATACAGGTCGGATTTTACAACGCGCTAATTCACAGCAGCATCGGAATATTCGCTATATACATGGTGCCTTCCATGCTGGAACTTGGCAACTACGGCGCGATTTCAAGCAGGGAAAGAAATAGCGCGCTGTCTGCTCTCTGTACAGTCTTGGCGGCGGTGGGCGCGCTTCTTATTCTTCTGAATACCGACATCAAACGCCTCTACATCTCAAAAGACGCCTCTTTATGCGTTCTGGTTGCCGCAGTTCTTGTTTCGGGGCTTTGTAAGGGGGTCGCTGTCTATATCAACAGGGGTCTGGAGGTAGAAAAGTCGTACAGAACGTACGTGTACACTACGCTCGTCGTTGTCTCTGTAAGTCTTTTGCTCGCTGCTATCTACCTCGTCTACGTCAGAGGATTATCCCTGGGAATAGCAGAAAGCACCATCAAACACGTCAAAGAGGAGATAAAAGAGGCAAAAGAGAAGGTAGTAGAAAAAGGCGCCGAAAAAGCAGAGTCGATGTATGAGTACGTGAAAGGAGTGATGTAGAGCTTCTATGAAAAATGCACGTCCTTCTTTGGAAATGCCGCTGAAAATGTGACCACCTCTCCTAATCCAGCAAGCCCTGTCAGTAACAAATAAGCACAGAAGATAGCCTCAAAGCTTTCAAATAAAATCTCATATGAGCATCTACGCCGGACCTGTTCGAGTTAGCGTTAGTCCGGGGTACATCCACTAATACCTGATAAGTTAGCGGCTGGCGCTAGGAGCTGATAAGCATAGGGATATGCTGATAAGCGTAGGGATAACTTTCACAGTGTAAATATGCGGTGAAACGAATAAAACTGAAATACCTAGAGACGTCCCAACACCTGTACTTTTAGAAGCTGCACCAGCGCGGTATCGGCATTTTCATCTGCCTATAACATCGTACTCCTTCTCCGATGTTTTTATGATGATTTTTCCGTTGGCGTCTCTGATCTCTTTGATTCCTGCGGGGAAGGTTCTTTCTATCTGCCCGTTGCTGAACTCGTACGTGACTATGCCTGTGCCGCTGTCATATAGATACTTGAACTGCTTTAGCTTATCTACAACGTATATCGATCCGTCGTTGAGCCTGTATTTTATTTTGCTATTTGTTTCTTCTTTTGACTTGATGCTTTTTCTACTTAGCACAGACTCGTATTCTTCGTTCAGCTTTTTCAGCTTGTCTATTTCTTCTTTTAGCAAGTCTAGCAAGGAGGTTTCTTTGTTCTGCTTGATCTTCATAATTATTCTGTCAATTCTTTCTACACTTTCCTTTAATACTTCTTCCATCTTTATTTTATTAAAATTAATGCTGTTTATTTTGTTGCTTATGGGTTGGGTAGGTGGGGTGGATAGATATGAGGGGTAGGTGGGATTGTCAGATAGGTGAGTATACGGGTAGTTGGTGTGGATAGATAGGTGAGTAGATGGGGTGGATAAGGTAGATGGATAGATAGGCAGGTAGATAGGGTTGACAGATAAGTGAATAGATAGGAGGACAGCAGAGCGGGCTAAATGAGCAGCTTATACCCGTTACATTAGATGGTCGACCTAGCGAACTTGAATGCTGCGTTAGATAGGCGACACAAGTACAAGTACAAAAATACCGCTGGCAAGGGGTGCCGCTAAAGAGGCTTGGTGGAATTGCACCTTTACCATATGCGGCATCTTTTAGCTCCATTTAGGGCTATTTACAGCACAGGCCACGGCCTAATTATCTCCCTAGGGCGCGATCACTTACAAAACTCTTCCCACAAATACGCTACGGCCGGCGGTGTGTGCTCCAGCTAATCTGAGAGCGCTCTTAAATACTTCTCTGCTATATTTTTTTATTATGGATCCGCTTCAAAGAAAGGTAGCGACTCTGACTATTCTAAAAAAGGAAGAGATGCACTCGGTGCAGCAGGAGAACATCAGAGCAGCGATGGTGCTATCGAACCTGATAAAAAGCTGCGTTGGCCCAAGATCGATGGTGAAGATGATTTTAACAAGAATAGGGTCAATGGAGCTAACGAACGACGGAAACAGCATACTTAGGGAAATGGAGGTCACGCATCCCGTGATCAAGTCGCTGGTTGAGCTGTCCAGAACGCAAAGCGAAGAAGTTGGGGACGGAACGACCTCTGTTGTCATACTGGCGGCAGAAATCCTCCAGGAGTGCGCGGAGCTGCTGCGCGAGGGAATGCACCCAACTGTGATATGCTCGGGGCTGAAAAAGGCGCTGGAGTACATTTTGGAGAGAATCAAGAAGTACAGCGTGGAGATAGGCTCGCTGAAGAAAGAAAAGAACAAAACAGAGGAGCAGATTATCAGAGAGGTGGTGAGACAGGGCGTGGGAACGAAGCTGTCGAAGTTTTTGATCGACCTAGAAAACATTGCCATTTCGGGCATTACCCTGATCAAAACAAAAGAAAACGGAAAAACAGTATGCGACATCAAGAACAACATCAAGATAGAAAAAATACCGGGAGGCAGGGTGGAAGACACAGAGATACTCGACGGGGTAGCGGTGCAGAAGGACGTGCTAGACCTTGGCATGAAAAGAAGAATAGAGGGCGCAAAGGTGCTGCTGATAGACTTCCCGCTGGAGTACAGAAAAGGAGAGAACCACATGCACATTGAGATGCACAAAAGCGAAGTGTTCAGCAGAGCGCTGGAGGTGGAGGAGGAGCAGGTTGAAAAGATGGTAAAGATGATCGCGCAGGCGAAGCCGTCAGTTGTCGTGTCCGAAAAGGGAATGTGCGACCACGCGATCTATCTGCTGAAAAAGAGCGGGATATCTGCGATCAGGAGAATCAAGAAGTCTGAGAACCAGAGGATATCGCTGGCAACGGGGGCGCAGATCGTCTCGAGGCCAGAAGACGTAAGCGCAAAGAAGCTCGGAAGCGCAGGTCTTTTCGAAGTTGTAAGAATAGGGGACGAAGAGTACGCGAAGTTTGTGAAGTGCGCCGCTCCTAAGGCGTGCACCGTGATACTGAGGGGCCCGTCGAAGGATATTTTGAACGAGCTGGAAAGGAACCTGGTAGACGCTTTTTCGGTGGCAAAAAACCTGCACAGCTCGTCTCTGCTTGTCCGGGGCGCAGGATGTGTTGAGATGGCGATTTCGCACGATCTTGCGTCGGCACAGAACCTGACGCCAAAAGAAGCGAAGATATTCAGCGCAGTAGCGCGGGCGCTCCAGATCATACCATCCACGCTGATTGCGAACAGCGGCACCACATGTTCTCTAAGAAAGCTGCTGGAGCTGCGGGCGCACCACGCGCAGGGAAGAAACACGTACGGCGTAGACGGAGAGACGGGGCAGATCGAGCCCACGGGGATTCTGGAGTCGGCGCTAGTAAAAGAACAAAGCTTCAAGTCGGCAATTGAAGGATCTATTATCATCCTGAGGGTGGACGGAATAGTGAAGCAGGAGTGAACGGACGAGGAGGCAGGGCGGGGCGTGAGGGAGCCTGTGGGGGCGTGGGCAAGGGTAGAAAGAGAACTTTGGAACAAAAGAACACGAGTGGTCGGTTGTGAAGCGAAGATGGCAACAACAAATAAACAGAACGAAGATAAATAGCGAGCAAGAAAAAGACCCAATGAAGCAGAGCGACCGATTACTGCCAGTTGCGAACGTAGCGGGAATAATGAAAAAGTCTATACCGCAGAACGCGAAAATCTCAAAAGACGCAAAAGAAACGATGCAAAGAGCAGCTTCTGAGTTTATTGCGTTTATTACGTGCAAGGCACAGGACATCTGCCGGCTAGAAAAAAGAAAGACGCTGACGGGAGAAGATCTCGTCCTGTCGATGGAGCAGCTTGGGCTTCCGTCGCACGCGGACGCCGGGAGAAGAGTTCTGTACAAGTTGAGAGAGGGCGTGCAGTGCGAGCAGCAGACGCGTCTTTCGTCGTCGCAGCAGATACCCTCTATGGGATGGAAGACGTACCACTGAGAATAAAGGCTAATTTAAGGTGTTATTGGAGTAGGGGGGATGGGCTGTGAGGGGGTTAGTGGAGGGGTGGGTGGGTGAGTGGATGACTAGCTAGTATTGTATTATGGATGGATTAACAGATGCTACTGATCTAATGGATGGATTAACAGATCGTAGCGATCTAATCAATGGATGCTAATGACATCGTTGTTTATCACGACCAGTGTGTATCTTTAGAACAATCTCGCGGTTAGCGCTGGGCATGGCTTACTAGCTGAGAAGGCACGCCTGCACTTATCTTCCTGCACTTATATTAACGAATACTCGCGTTCTCAAGTCCCGGAGCGTTCTTCCAGCTGCGCGTATCCTGGAATAAAAAACACGTCGGTACTTTTTTTTAGAAAAGTAGAGAAGGCTTATGGGAATTTTAAGACGTTCATTTATTCACTGAGATCGCGCTCCATCATATTCGGGTTTACGGGCTGATATCCCCTCTCCCTTGGCATTTTGACCAGAAGAGGGAGTTCAGAGAATTTGGAGAAAGCGGAAAGAGGCTGTGACAGCGAAGAGCTGCATGGCTTTCCGTAATAAAGCAGAAAAGCGTAAAGCTAAAGGTAAGTCGATGTTTATTGGGCACCTGATGGCACGCTGATGGCACGCTTGGGAAGTTTTCTCTGCCATTTCAACGCTGCAGTGGTAAGCCGACGGGCGCCTTGTAGCTTGCGTGGTCAACCAGAGCACCAGCGTTTAATGCCGCTGCAACAGCAAACACCGCGCAGCATTTCTAGCAAGAATGGCACACCGCAAACACTTACACTTTACCGCTCTACTCTACAGGTGTACAAGTGCCGAATGGCTAGTTCAGGCTTCCGAAGTCGCGGTTCCATTTCTCGTACATCTCCAGGTCCTTTGCAGAGACGCTCATTCTTATCTGCTGCATTGCTTTCCGGAAGTCCTCGAGCGTAATGCTCCTTAGCGCTTCGAGGCTTTCCAGCTCCTTGACCTCTCTGACGGGCTCCATCGCAGCTTCTCTGCAGAGGTTGAAAATGTCCGACCCGGAGTACCCCTCTAGGCTGCGCGCCAGCTCCTCTAGCTCCTCGCCGCTCAGGCAGTACTCCTCTTCTCCTATTTTTCTGATCATATCTTTTCTTCCTTCCAGATCGGGAAGCGGGACGTACAGCCTTTTCACAAATCTTCTTCTTGCCGCCTCGTCTATTTCCTGCGGCCTGTTCGTTGCTCCGATCACCAGAATGCTTCCCTTCGCGTTTTTTGCGCCGTCCATCTGCACAAGAAACTCCGTTTTGATTCTCCTGGTGCTTTCGTTCTCTCCTTCTGTTCTCTGCATCAGCAGCGAGTCTATCTCGTCTATAAACACCACAGCAGGCGCTGCGCTCGCCGCCACGTGGAACAGCGCGCGCACCATCTTTTCTCCCTCCCCCATCCACTTCGAAGTGAGCGACGACGCGCTGATCGAAAAAAACGTTGATTTGGACTGGCTTGCTATGCACTTCCCAATGAGGGTCTTTCCTGTTCCGGGCGGCCCGAACAGAAGAAGCGCTTTTGGAGGGCCCCGCAGCCCCTTGAAGATGTCCGGCCGCACCATTGGCCATATAATGATCTCTTTGATCGTGTTTTTGATGCTTTCCAGCCCTGCAATGTCTTCCCAGCTTGTTTTTTCTTCGGGCACCATCACTTCGTTCTGTATCATTTGAACGAACTTCTTTTCCACGTTTGAGTCTTCGTGCGTTTCTTCTTCTGCGGACTGTTTTGATTTTTTGTTTTCCTTTTTTGGAAGCTCGTTCTCAGACGAAAGCAGATTTTTCGCTGATTTGAAGTTTTTCTTCTGCTCGCCTGCCGCGCCCTGGTCTTTTTCTTGCGCTGCTTCCGCGCTCTCCATGCATCTTTTGCACGGTTTTTCTGTTTTTCTGTTCTCTGCAGCCCAGGTTCCGCTCGCTTGCTCCGCTTTTACCCGGTTTTCGTTTTCCATCCTGCTGACTATCTCCTCCACCTCCGATATACTCAGCACCGGCCCAAGAGCTGCGTAGTCGTGGATGAACGCGGTGTTCTCCGGCACGTCCAGTCTCTCGTTCAAATAGTACATGTACTCTTCCTTTAGCGCCTCCTCTCCCGCCTGTTCTATTTCTCTTCCCTTGTACGGAGACTCGTATATGTCGCTGGACTCCTCCAGTATGCCGAGTATCTTAAAAAAGCTTCTTTGCATATTTTCAAATTTTCCGTCTATATGAGCGAACATGAGCGCCCTCAAAAGACGTCTATGGCGTACACAAAGACAGACGCGCTGGAGAGGTACCGAAGCGTCAGAAACAAGCTGATCAGAGAAATAGCCGCGGAAGAGTCCGCTAGAAAAGTAGCCAACGTGCTGAAAAGATCGAAAAAAGAGGTCGTCGTGCTGAACTTGAACGCAAAAGAGCCGTGCGAAGAGGTTGGAAAAGAAAACGCGTCTTTTCTGGGCATAGAAGACCCCTCCCTCTCGGGGCTGCTGACGTGCACGCACGAAGAGCCAAGTAGCAAAGACGCGGAGAAGGCGCCAGCCAGGGAAGAAACCGCTAAGTACAGCTACGGCACAGGATCGGATAGAATCAAAAGCATGATCATAGACAGCGAAGATGAGAGCGGAGGCGAAGGCGGAGATGAGAGCGAAGACGAAAGAGAAGACGAAAGCGAGGTGTTTTCAGAGATAGAAGAAAGCGAAGTATCGGACGTAGAAGTATTGGACAGGAAGACAGGGGTGGAAGAGGCAGATAAGAAGATTCAGGGGATAGATAAGAAGATTGAAAGATCAGAAAGCGCCGGTGAACGTGTCGAGGACAAAATAGAAGTCGTGAAAACCGTCAGAAAACAATCGTTCAACCCAGCAGGCATAGGAAAAGTCAAAAACACCACGCCTTATCGATGGAACAACGAGGAGCAGCATGGAAGGTAAGGGTGGTTGAGTGGTAGATAGTGATGATTGGGTGGTGGATAAGGATGTACTTATGATAGATAGGGATGACCAGGTGATAGATAAGGATAACCAGTAACCCATAAGGATAGCCAAGTGGTACTAGCAAATCCACACATATCCGTAATAATCAACGACCTACACGGTACCCAGTGCTATTACTTGTCATGCTTCACTGTTTCTACTACTTATGGTTATCTTAGCTGAGAGGCATCCCTGTAAATACAGATTAAATTTAATCTACACGGTCTAGGCACAATTGAGTTATATTAAAGATCTGGGTATTTAGAAAAACTCTATGAAAAGCCCAAAAAAGTTATAAGCAAATGCAATCTAGAAGACGTCCCAAGGTCTAGAACCGCGCTTATAAACTAAAACTCTCTATTTTGCAAGTGCACTATCTAGAGTCATCTAGGTACAATGATAAAGATTACGCAGAATCGGACCACTCCCACTCAACAGAAGAGAACAAGAGGCGGCAAGGGCTCCGACACGATATAGGCTTTATTCTCCGGGGAGCTGTTGCAATGTTTCTTAGCGTGCTCACATACACGCAGTTTTTCCTGTATCTTAAGGAAGCAGACGGGAGCATCGACTGGACAAGAGGTATTTTCGCAGGTTTTTGGTCCGTGTGCGTGTTTGTAGCTCTTTTCAGGATCTTTCTGCTCGACAAGTCGTCGACGCCTAAGAAGAAGAGCGAAAAAACAATAGTGCTTGCCTCTCTCCTGCTGGTGTTTCCTGCAATTCTTAGCGGAAACACCTGGGCTATGGCTATCGTGCCGAATAACCTCCACAGAGAAAACGCGGTCTACGCACTTCTCGTCGTATCGCACCTGTTCATGTTCGCGCTTGAGCACAAGTACCATGATAAGAGGATATCGGCTCTGATCAAAGCGTATCCGGCGGTTATTGCCGTTCTAACTGTACTGGGGGTCAATAGAAGAGCGAAAAACACCGAGAAAAACCTCATTCTAGCCGCCACCTGCGTATTCATCGTATCAGTACTAGCAATCATTAGTTTAGAACAACTAGGCCTAACGAGCGTGCTAGGAGAGCTGCTTGCAGATAAAAATGGCAGTTCGTGATAATAAAGGGTGTAGGCGGTATAATTATGGGTTATTACCATCTTATCGTCACGGTATTATTCTACATGCTTAGCTGAAGATGTCTTGCTTGTCAAAAGGAATACCAAAGATAGCTATCAATCTATCTATCTATGTATCCAACTATCGATCCATATATCGATCTAACTATCTGCCTAACTATCTGCTTATCTAACTATCGATCCATCTATCGATCCATTTATCTACCCCACCTACCAACACTACCAATACCACCCAAACACTACCAACATCACACCCTCAGTCGTATATCGACAGCTTCTCTATCTTTGGAACCATTCTGGCGTCTCTTTCTATCTTGTAGAAGTACTCCGTGCACTCTGTTCTGAGAAGCTCTCTCACAAAGTCTTCGTCGTGCGTGATAACGAGAAGCTGGAAACCTCCCTCCGCTCTTCTCGCCTGTATGATCGCGGAGAGAGCGCGCGCAAGCCCGGCGATGTTCGCTCTATCCAAATTCGTTGTTGGCTCGTCCAGGGAAAGAAGCCCGCAGTTCGTGCTGAACGCCTCTGCAAGCGCTAATCGCACCACAATCGACGCAAGCATCTTCTGTCCTGCGCTGACCCTTCCCCTCATTTCTATTTCGACGCCGTTTTTTTCCATCATAAGCGTGTAGCTCTTTCCCGGCTCGGAAACTATCTTTATCTTCTCTATTTCTCCTCCTTTGTACGTCATTCCCCATATCTCCTCTATTATAGCGTTTACTTCTGCGAGCTTTTCCGAGTGGTATGTCACGATGGCGCTTTCAACGCCTTTCAGGTACTTATCTAGGTCTGTGAGGGAGTCTCTGACCACCTTTATCCTTATGTACGACGAACACTCTTCTTTTTCTGCGTCTGCGTACCCGTGCAGCTCTTTTCCGTCCTCTTTCATCGACGTTTTCAGGTTCTGCGCTTCTCCTCCCGCCTCTGCGGCTGTTTTCTGCTGCTCTTCGATCTGCGCCTCTCTTTCTCGTATCTCTTGCTGGATCTCCTCCACGGTGCCTTGCGTGACGTGCGTGTTCTCTATCGACTCCCGTAGCACCCGCGCTCTAATCGAGTCTTTTAGGAGCTGCACGCGCGCCTGCGCCTCTTCGTGCGCTCGGACGTGCTCTTCCATGACCCGCACGTGCTCTTCGAGCAGAGATTTTTGTCTGAGAAGCTCTTCCTCTTTGATCTTATCTCCTTCTGTGAACTGCACCTCTCCTAGGCTCTTTATTTTTCTCGCTGTGTCCGATATTTTTCTCTCTGTCGTGATAACCGTGACTTCTGCGCTGCTGTCTGTGCTTATCTTTTTTATCTCTGCTTTGATTCTGTCCAGCTCTTCTTCTTCGCGTTTTGCCGCATCTATCTCCTTCTCTTTTGCAAGCAGCCTGGTCCTGATGCCGTGTTTTTTTGACTCAAGTGAAAATTTTTGTTTTTCAAGCGATCCCATCTCTTCTCTGTACATGTTTTTTTTCATGAGCAGATCTTCAATCTCTTTGATTCTTTTTCGTGCTTGCTCTGCCTCTTTTTCCCGCTCTGCTCTTCTCTTCTCCTCTTGCGCCTCTTTTTCCTCGATTCTCTGCAGCGCCCCCATCGCTTCCCTGTGCTGCCTGCACACCTCCTGGTAGTTGTTCTCAGATACCGCTATCTCTCCTGCTCTTTTTCTCAGCGCGCTGATCTCTGCGTGTTTTTCTCGTATCTCTCGCACATGCGCTAGCTTCTTCTCCAGCGACTCTCTCGATATCTCCCACTCCTGCACCTTCCATTCTCCGCGCGCTTCGCCGCCTTCTTCGCCCTCTTCTCTCAGCTCGAACAGCCCCACCTCGTTTATCTGCGCCTTTATCAGAGCGTCTGTTTCTATCAGCTTTTCTTTTTCTGTCTCTTTTTCTAACTCGCCCTGCACCGCCTTCTTTCTTCCTCCGATCTGCCTGAGTATCTCCTCTATCTTATCTGCGCACCTGCCCGACGCGCTCGCGCTGAGTCTTTCGCTGCAGAACGGGCACTCCCCCTGCCCCTGTTTCGCGTGCGCCCTGTTGAGAAACTCCGTGTATATGCTCTCTGACGCGCGCAGCCCCCCTATTCTTTCTCTCAGGTCCTCTTTTTTCCTGTTTTCGCATCTTTTCGTATCTATTCTAACGGTTTTTCTCTCTTTGATCTTTTTCAGCACCTCTTGTTTTGTTGCTGCCTGCTCTGCTCCTTCTATCCGGATCTCCGTCTCTATCTTTTGCAGAAGCTCCTCTGCTCGTGCGCTCCTGTGCTTTTCCATCTCCTTTTGTGCTAGTTCGCGACCGTACCGCTCTATCTCCCTTTTTCTGCTCAGGTGCTCCTGTCCTCTGGCGTGTTGAAGCCTCTCCTGGACCGCTCTGTGCTCTGTTCTTGTTTTTTCTTCTAGCTTCAGGATCTCTTCTGCGCTCGGCGCTCTCGATAGCTCGTGCGGGTGCGGTATGTAGCTCAGGTCATCGAGTTTTCTCTCGATCTCTTTTTCCAGCAGCTCTTTTTCCTTTCTTGCCTCTACTTCTCCGAGCGCTATTTCCATCTGCGCCTGTATCTCCTCGATTCTTGATATAACCGCTTTTTTTGCGTCCCTGCTGCCCGCTTCCGTCTCGTGCTCTCTTTCTGCTATCCTTCTCTGCTCCTCTATCTCTGTGGCGTATATCTCTTCGCTTCCGTCTTGCGCATACGCGAGCTTTTCCTCGATCTGCTCCAGCGCTTCTTCTGCTGCTTTCAGCTTTTCTTTCAGCGCTCCAAGGTCTTCTGTCTGTTTTTCAAAATCTTTTCCTTTTTCGGATTTTTTTTCATCAACGGTCTCTTCCGCTTTTCTCTTCTCCTGCTTCAGCGTCTCGACGTTCTCTCTGGTCTTCTTTGCGATCGCCTCGTACTCTTCTTCTTCGCGCACCTCTTCGAACCTTCCTCCGGCTGCGCCTCCCAGCAGCTTGCTTAGCCTCCCGTACATCCTCCACACTGTCTCGTTTTCCCTTATCAGCTCTTTTCTTGCGTGCGCTACGCTCTCCTCTATCTCTTTTTTCAGCGCCCGCACCTCCTCCTTCGACATCTCCGATCTTCTCCTAAGCTCTTTGTACCTCTCTATTTTCTTTTCTACCCCTGCGCACTCCCTGCGCGCCTCTTCTATCTCTCTCTCGACCCCTTCCGGCCTCTCCATCGCTATTTGCTTGTTTAACAACTTTTCTATTTCCTCTTTTGGAATATCTAGCAAAGATTTTGTAGACAGGCCCTGCAGCTCCGAAACAGCCCTCTCCTTGTTCCTCAGCCTCCTCAGCGCCTCTTCGTACTCTCTCTCCCTCTCTCTTTTCTCTCCAGCCAGCTCCCGTCCCCTGCCGCTCGCAGCTTCCATCTTCTTCTCCAGCGCCTCCACCCGCCCCCTGCTTCTCTCCACCCTCTGCTCTATTCTTCGCTTTATCTGAACTCTCTCCTGCAGGGCCTCGTGCTTGCACTTCATCAGCTTAACCTCCGCTGCCTTGTCCTTTTTCAGCCCCTTCAGCCCCTCCAGCGCCTTCACGAACTTCGAGGAGGAGAATATCCCGTCCAACTTCTTTTTCACCACCGATGGGTCCCCGAGCGGCCACGCCCCATCTTCCTGGTGGCAGAATACGACGTTCTCCAACACTGCCGCGCTTGTTCCCAGCAGCAGAGGCACTTCTACGTCGAGATCCGCTAACTTGTTGCATATCAGCTTGCGCTCTTGCCCCTGCACTTCCCACAGCGCGCTTTCCAGCGTTTTTGTCTCAGATTTTGACTTTCCCAGAATCTGGCTCATTCCGCGCGCTACGATCAGCTCCTTCCCTTCGCACGACGTAAACTTCATCATGACCTGCGCTCTTGTTTCTGAGCTCTGCCCGAGTCTTGGGTCGTGGACAAATGCGCCGTTTTTGCTGTTTGGCGGAAGAGAGCCCGCAGTTGCGTACTTCAGCGCCTCTACTATCGTTGTTTTCCCTGTTCCGTTCTGTCCCACTATCAGAGTGAGCGGCGTACAGAGCTCTATCACTGCAGGGGTGTTTTCAGGAAATGAACGGACCCCTCTAATCTTCAGCTTCTGTATTCTGGACATAAAAAGTTTTGTTTCTCAGTATTTGTCCTTTCTAGCACCCTATCTTATTGAATCGCGGACCGATAACGGAAATAGGTGGATATATTTTACTGAGTGCCATGAGAGGTCTCTTGTGGTTACTTTGGGGTTGTGGAGTGGTAGGGTGGTGGGGTGGTAGGTTGTATGGTGATGGTTGGGCAGTTTAGTGGTATGTAGTGGCTGTGTAGTATGAATCTGTAATATGCAACTGCGTAGCTGTGTAGTATGTTACCATGTAGGATAGATCTGTAGTATGTAACTGGGTAGCCGTGTAGTCAGGGTGTTCTGGTACTGTGCGAGTGCTCTATCTTTTCTCGATATCCGCTGGACAGTCGCATTTGCAGATAGTAATAGAATAACTGTCATTGCGACCGAGAATGACACGTTATGGCGTCGAGATAATCGGTATGGAGGATTTCCTACCGTATCTCTACCACACGATCTATACCTGAAATATCCTGATATGCGTCTAGTGCCATCGCAATTCGAATACCCCACTGCACCCCTAGCCAGATTAATACGCGATATATCCTACTGCACCCTTCCACTGGCACGCGAAATAGTCCATCCTGCCTCTAACTCTGCCCCTATATCTCCATCAAGATTCCTGTGTAACCAGCACTCCGGCAGCTAATTTAATAGTTTAGTTTGGCTGGATGTAAAAAATGATTGAAGAAGAGCAAAAGACCCCGGAGACCTTCGAAGGCTCGGAGCAGCCGGAAAAGCCAAGCGAGAAAAAAGAAGCGGAAATATCTGAGGACTTAGACAACATAGTAGAGGAGAAGGTAACCTCGAGAGTTGAGCCGACAGACAGAACAAAACACAGAGAGAACGGGCTGAAGGAGAACAGCAAGCCCCTCATATGGAAGTATTCGATCGAAGAGTATTTGGATGAAGAAGATATAGACGATAAGGAAGTGATTAGAGCGTTCACAGAAAAGGTAGAAAAGTGCGTAAGAGGTGGCGTTGAAAGGGACATCGGCGTCGACCAGTACTACAACTTCAATAAACCGCCGAGGAAAAGGAAAATAGTGTCGAAAGAAAAGCTCATGCAGGAGAGCCGGGAGCTGACACGCACGAATATTTCGCTGGTGAGAGGAAGACTTAGGGAAATCATTAAAGAAGAGAACATTTTACTATCTAGCACGAGAAAGCTGCACGTACAGCTGAAGCAGATAGGATATAACACGGAAGTGTCTTCGATGTTCTCGGTGGCAGCAAAGGAGTACTGTCTTAGAAAGATCGGGCTGGTGAAGGAGCTGGAGCTGCTGATGAACAGGCTTTCCGGAGTATACTCAAAGGTTCTGATGGACTCTAAGTACGTTCAGAAGTGCGCAGCGTTTGTTGATAAAAAGTAGAGCGGGTGGAGACCGGGAAATGCAAGTGTTTTTGGAGAGCTGGTACGGGTGTGATCCGTTGGTGTATTTTGATAAGCTACCGGATTAGGAAGTTTCCCAATAAGGTAATTTTCAGGGTATAAAAACAAATAAATAAATGCTTGAATGGCAGAGATCTTTACCAGTGCACAGAACCTGCGAGCTCTTCCAGCCCGCTAGAATAATTCGTTGGCTATTTTCTCCAACAAAATATAACGGTGGATACAGAACCACCAAACTAACTATAAGCACAAGCACAGAGCTGCCCGATATCGCAGAGCAAATAATCGCGCGCAGAGAAAAACCACTATAACGTACGAATCTATCATAGCATTCATACATATCACTATAGCATACGACTCTACTATACCGATATAACATGCCATCCATTCATATCACTCTACCACACGACTCTACTATACTACTCATACCACACGACTCTACCGTACCATTCATACCCCCTCATACTCATCATCTGTGTCAAATTCCGTGTAGTCATCCGTATAATCATCTGTCTCACTGTCCGTACCATCTGTGCCGTCCGAATACATGCCTAGCCCGTATAATCTTTGACCTCCAACATAGTGCATCTTGTAGTGTTCTGCAACCGCCTCCTCGTGTGTGAGTATTTCGCTCGACTTGTATCTTTTCCACTTGTACTTCTTTTTTTGTCTTTCCTCGTATATTCTGTAGCCTCCGAGCAGTCCGAACACTCTCCACCCAAGAAGCTCTGGGCGGTACACGCCGAAGAACCCGTAAAGACCCTTGCAGTAGATACCGTCTCCGCCAACCCAGTTTTGCGTCGTATCTCGAAAAAACTGCGCCTGTCCAGAAAGAACCACGCGCCAGAATCTTCTTAGATACGTTTTGAGCTTCTGAACCCATCTGTAAATGCGATTTTCCCACTTATTCCACTCGTCTGCTGCGAAGGATCTCTTAGACACTGTTCCTGTTCTCTTCTTATGGCTCTTTTTCTTCTTTTTTCCGAAGAACCTCCGCAGCTCCATTCTTATTCTGTTCCTTCTCGACTTCTTCATGGTGTGAAAAATCCTCCCCAGCGAATATGTGCAGTAGAGTGGCACGGAAATAATTTTTGCTAGCACACCAGCCTGCATGCCAAGATACTCCAATTTTCACGCAAACACCACCCTACCTATCTATCTACCCATCTATCTATCCACCCACCCACCTATCCACCTACCCCTCTACCCAGCCAGCTATCTATCCACCCACCTATTCATCTATCCATTTACCTATTCATCTACCCTCTCTACCCATCCACCCAGCAATACGCAAATCCAGCCCAGACCGCTTCCCAGGCGATATCAGAAAATAACGGTTTTATTCGATGTAGTTTTTGAAATACGAGTGGGCCAGAAGCGACTTCGCAGAAGGCCTCTCCAAAGGATCGTAAACAAGAATGTCATTCACAAAAGATTCGCAGTCCTTATCAGAAAAACAAATTTTTTCTTTTTTCCAATAAGGAAATTCGTTTTGGTAGTTTTTCAGATCTGTGACCCCAGGCCATATCTGCTCGTTCGGCGTGCCAAGCTTCTGAAACATCTTATACAGCTGGTCTATCTCTGAGTCGCCTGGAAAAACCGGCCTAAGCAGCACAAACTCGCAGATTATGCATCCAAGCGACCAAACGTCAATCGACGACGAGTAGTACTTCGCGCCAAGCAGTATCTCCGGCGCCCTGTACCAAAGAGTCACCACCTCGTTCGTCAGCGTGTGAAGAGGGATCCCAATGGACCTCCCAAGGCCAAAATCCGCAAGCTTCAGCTCCCCTTTCCGTATCAGGATGTTCTGAGGCTTTAGGTCCCTGTGCCACACGCCAATAGAGTGGCAGTACGTAACAGCAGACGTAAGCTGGTGCGCAAACGCCCTTATCTGCGCTTCCCCGAGCGTTTTTTTCTCTTTCCTTATTTGGTCTAGGTGTTTCTTCAGGTCTGTCTCTGCGTATTCAAACACGAGATACAGCTTGTCCTCTGTGTATATGACTTGCGTTAGCTCTATTATGTTTTTGTGGTGCATGTTCTTCAGCAGGGAGATTTCTCTAATTGTCGTGGCGGGAACGCCCTCTCGGTCATCGCCTAGACGGATCTTTTTGAGCGCAACGATCTGCCCGGTGCTTTTCTCCTTGGCTTTGTACACCACCCCGTACGTTCCCTCTCCTATTTTCTCTATCTTTTGGAAAGTTTCTTTCATGGGCAAAAGAAAAAGACAAAAATACGCTTCCAACCGGACTCGAACCGGTGACCTTTCGGTTAACAGCCGAACGCGATAACCAACTACGCCATGGAAGCACGCTTGGAGAATCCCACGGTCTCTATCGATCTAGTGAGGGGGCTAGTGATGAGCGTGAGGTAGGCGTGGTGTAGTGGGGGGTGGTGATGGCGCTATTGACAAGACCTAGTGAGGGATACTACAGATAGATCCTACAGATAGATGGTATTGACAAGTGATAGTGACAAATCCTAGTGATGGTTGCTGCTGGGAGATACCGTGCGGGTGTTGTGTGAAAAATTCGCAGCAAGGGCAGGCCTTCTGCTCTGAGATTTTGCAAAAGACGGGCGTTTTATTTTTTAATTTTTGACCCCGGATGGCAAAACGCAGCTACAGAAGAGAGCCAACTGGGTTGACCAAAAGAGAAAAAGAGACGCCAAAAGGACCAAGTCCGCTGGAGCAGATAAAAATGATCAGGAAAGTGCTTCCGCAAGACATAGTTCTGTGCGCATCCAAGACAGAAAAATCCATGAGGGTGATGGAGAAGAACAACACGCTGGTGTTTGAGTGCGACATCAAAGCCAACAGAACAGAAATAAGAGACGCAATCGAGAAGCTCTACTCTGTCAAGCCGAAAAAAGTCAACACAGTGATTACTTTTAAAGGCAAGAAGAAAGCGTACGCCATATTTGGAAAAGAACATAACGCGGTAGAAATAGCAAGCAATGCAGACATTATCTAATAAATGGCACGGCTATTAGATCTATTGGCTGTCGCGCAGTTTCGACGCGTGCTGATGTTTTTCGGTAGTAAAGGGTTGGTAGTGGGGGTAGCGTAGGGGTGATGGTGGTAGTGGTGGTGGTGATGTCATTGGTACTATTGATGGTAGCAGTAGTATTGGTAGTGTTGATGTTAACGGCAGTAGCAGCAGTAATGATGGCTCTGCTATACCACCATTTCAATTATCACCCCTACCACTTTGCCACTCCTACTCTAGCACCCCTACCGCTTTACCACCCCTACACTACCACCCTCACCTACCCTCCACCCAAGTATTTTGGCGCTGGGAGGAAAGAAGGAGAAAGGGACCGTTGTTCAAATTTTTGCCCCGTATTGCATTATTTAGCAGAATTTTTTTCAGAAATAGCTAGTATGGGTGCTCTGGTAAAAGAAGAAAGAGTGCTAAAAAACTCAAACGCGCAGAAAGAGGGATACAGCGCGCTGCCTTTGCCGCTGGTGGTTCTTGGGCTGCTGTTTAATTTCAGAAAAGCAGGAATCAACGTACACAAAGTATCAAGCAAAGCGTATTTGATCGATTTTATGCTGGGAACCACGCTGGCAGGAATTTTCATCACAATCGCAATTGTAGTGTACTTCAGAGAGAGATTAAATGGCGTGTGGGACACAAAAGAGAGAAAAACACTTGCACGCGTCCAAAACCTTCTCGGAGTCGCTGGAACGCTGATGCTTGGCACGCTTGGGCAGTCCTACCTGCTTCTGTTTCTGCCTATTTTTATCTGTTTTTCGCTTAGCGGAAAAAAGCTCCTGTCAATTACCGTATCTCTAACGGGTGCTTGTGTTGCGGTAGCGCTTGGAAACATGGACCTATCCCCAAACGCGCTGAGCCTCGGGTTCTACGCGGGAATTGCGCTGTGCATCGTTAGCGCGCTCGATTTGGAAAAACTGATCAGCGTGTGGCCGGCTCCCTCGCTAATGATGCACTACTCAATGCTCTTTGTCGGGTCCGCGTTCCTGCTTAAAACGATGCCGATAGTTCTGGTCTTTTTCCCTATAACCACATGCGTTTTCACAAACACCAGCATACATCTGAAAATCAAAAAGAAGATAGAAAAAGTGGTAAGAAGACTCGGGATAAACAAGCTTCTCGAAAGAGTCATGACGAAGTACACGCTCAGAAGGATCAAAGTCGGATGCCTGAACATTTTGAAAATTCTCGTGGCGCTGCTATTTATCAGTTTTATCGTGTTAAATGGCATGGTGGTGCTCGGTTCGGAATACATTATACTCCCAAAGAATCTGCAGCCGTATTTCACGTACACAGGGGAGGGGAAGCCCATGTTCTACCACATATGCGTATTTTTCAACGGTATTTTACAGTACGTGTACGGGTACGTGTGGGCTATTCTGAGCGAGTTCTCAGTTCACGGGATCACCAGAAGAGTTTTCCTCCTGTTTGAAATAGACATTGCGGACGCCTTTGACGCATCCGATAACACCATCACGATATTTGCCAAGAGCTTCTACCACATACTCACAGGAGGGTTCGCAAAGCTGTTCGACTGGGGGGTCTACCTGGCAGTGCACTTGTACAGTTTGACCAACTGGGTAGCTAGACAATGCATTTTAGTTATCAAGCTAAGTAACCTCTTATTTGGAATTCTGAGCAGCATAGTTTCAGGGACGTTAGGAGTGCTCAGATGGACGTTCTCGTTTACTGAGATAGGAGATGAGAGCAATTACGACATTTTGGAAGCGATCAATGGAAAAACATCCTCTTGGGTCGCTCTTCAGTCGCTTGGGAGCTCGGGAGTCGCTCTTATTTACAACGGGATCCTTTTCCTGCTCACTCTTGGCATGGGGGGGTTCGCGGTGCTGTTCACAAATAACTTCAAGGAGCTGACAAAAACGAACACTTCGATGTTTCTAACGCACAGGGGGTTTGAAGAGGGAATATACGAGTTCAATTCGGGAAAGTTCGTGCTGAACAGCGAAGAGGACAGGCAGACGTATCCGCTGATGTTTTTCGACACGTATTCAAGGGAGTCTGGGATATTGGACGTGCTGGAGACAAAAGGACAGTTCACAGAACACGAGATCATTGGGGATGCGAAGTACCGGAAAATGCCGCCGTACTACAGCCAGATCTACTCGGCGCCGGACAGGAACAAAGTGGACGATGTGAGGGAGCTGCTGAGCGTCTTAGGGATTTTCAACGTGAACATGACAAAAGAAGAGCTTGAAATGCTGAAGATACTTTACGACAAGTACCCGAATTTTAAGCCGGACCAGATTACCGGGGAGGAGCAGAAGCTCGTTATGGCAGTTGAGGCAAAAAAAGCAGAGGTGTCGTACAGGCCTGAAAAAACGGCGGAAAAGCAGAAGGAGAAGTTTAAAACGGTCCTGCTGCAGAAGATTGCGGACCTACTGGAGTACCGGAGAAGGTACTACTACAAATTTACGGTACTTGGCATGTACTTCTTCGGGTGGGTGCACGACGAGGTGCAGAATCTTGCGTCGCTGTCGATAATAGAGCACCACAACCGGAAAGTGAAGGGAGGGATTGTTGACCCGACGAGGAAATACGTGGAGGGGGTGGTGCAGACGAGAATGGGGATTATTAAGCAGGAGTTTCCGTTTTTGGACGAGCACCAGTCCGCAGAGACGTTTTATCCGAAGTACATGCGGGCGGTAGAGGCGAAGATAGGCGGCACGCCGAGAAAGGAAAGAGCGAGCGGGTACTTCCTTGAAAATCTTGCTGATATGGAAAATTTTGATTTTTCTGAAGAGGACGCGCCGCTTGTAGTTGTGAACATGTCGAGGGGTGCGAGAAAGACCCATACGTACAGTATAACGTACGGAAGGTATCTGAATTTTTCAGAGGTTCTGGAAACGAAGAACTATAACGAGGAAGCGTCGAGATACGTTATCAGCAACACTGAAAATTTTGATTTGACAATCGAAGACAAAAACGAAGACTGCGCTGTCGTGGTTTCGGTGAACGAAAAAGTCATCGAGGCAAGAGTGCTGAGCATAAAGAGCGTCAACGGATGCACAATATCGCTCGAAAATGTCGATCTCGAGAACCTGATAAGTAAAGAGGAGGAGCTCGAGAGCGGAAAGCCGCCAAAAGTCACAATTTCTATATACAGCAACCACGTCTCTTTAGTAAGACACCTCGAATACACGGAAACCGACGCATAGAAAAAAGCATCGAGTACATAGAGGCCCAGCACATCCGGTTAATTAATAGATGGATTAGTTGGTTTTTCAAATAAAGCAACGTAATTTCAGGCGTTTATCCAAGATGAGATGGTAGAGAGGGTTGGTGGGTAGGGATGGTAGTGATGGTGGAGGGGGTGGTGATGGTGGAGAAGTCTTCTTCGCTATTTCGATAATTTGAGATCATTTTGGGATCTGCAAATTGCCTTATTAGGCGAAGTGTTGATGGTATAGGTGATAGTGGTGTGGGTGATAGTGGCCTACATGATAGTGGCATAGGTGATAGTAGCATGCTTAGTCAACCCATAATACGACAATCACCACATCCACATTACCCTACTATCCACATTACCCTACCACCATAATCACCACCATCCACATCACCCCTGCATCAGACTTACCAAAAACACGACTAGATTACCCGATCTATCTATTTACTAAAATTCTCTGCTCTATATGCTGAGAGCTTCGCAAAGACTATCTATTTCAAAAGGTAGCAGATCAACGTTCTTCTGTCCAACTCCTATAAACACCACGGGCTTAGCCACCGCATGCGCCAGTCCTATAATTGTTCCAACCTTCTCGTCGACCGTGTCGCACTTAGTGACAATAATTCCATCGATAGACTTATCAACGCACGCCTTCTCAACGTACGAATTAAATGTTCTTATTTGCTCGACTGAGTCGTTGCCGACAAGCGCTTCTCCCACGTAGAAAATCTTCTGCGGCCTGTTTACCCTTATCATTTTCGAAAGCGACGACATCGATGCTGCGTTTCCAGGCATCCTTCCACACGTGTCGATCAGCACCACGTCGAATTTGTTCTCGGCTGCGTGCGATATCGCCTTGTTGGCTATGCTGGACTCGTCTTTCTTGTACCCTTTTTCGTACAGACATATCGTGTGTCCTGATTTTTGGAACCTTTCAACGTATTTCTTAAGCTGTTCGATTGCGCCGCTTCTGAACCCGTCGCACGCTGCCACGCACACGCTGAGGCGGTGTCTGAGAATCCAGAGGCAGAGTTTGGAAAGCGTCGTCGACTTGCCTACGCCGTTCACTCCGACCATGCAGAAGACGTAGGGGCCCTTGCCGGCGGTTTTTCTCTGGCGTATTTCCTCTATGATTTTTTCTGGGGGGAGGACGGGGACGCTTTCGCTGACGACTTTTTTGATGCTGTAACGGATTTTTTCCTTTTCGGGCATTTCGGACGCGCTGTTCCTTTTTACCTCGCTGATTTCCTTGGACAGCAGCGCGCTTAGCTCGACCGGCACGTTTCTTGACACGAGGTGCTCTCTGATTTCTTTTTCGGAAATGTTTTTCCTTTTAAAGACGTCGAAGAGATCGATTTTTTTCTTCAGCCCTTTCCACCCGCTAAAGCTCTCGTCTTCGTCTTCTTCGCTATCTTTTTTCTCCTCGTCCGCTGCTGTCTCTGCTTCGGCGGCGTTTTCGCTGCTGTCACCCGCGAACCATCCCTGCGGGTCTTCTCCGCCCTGTTTTTCCTCTGTCTTTTCCCTTATCTCTGCTATTGTTCTTTTCACCTCTTCCTCAATCTCTGCATCTCTGTAGACGACCAGGTACACGTTTCTGTTTCCCATAGTGTACGTAACGTGGTCGTTTCTGACCTTCGACGTGAACACGCCTCTGATTAGATCTATGTTAGATATGAACTCGCTGAGATACCCTGGCGCTGTGCCAAACTCCCTTCTGACGATGCCTCCTTTTGTGAAGACCACTCCGTATGCCAGACTCTCTTTTACCATAAAAAATAATGAATCTCGTATTTCTGCAAAGACCTGAGTAGCAGCAATGAATACGTGCTAGATTGATATAAGGAGCATTACAGCGTGTAGAATGTTAATAACACATGTCAGTAGTAGCAAACAAGGGTAATATAGCGATTGTCAACGGTGTGAAGTATCAGCAGCATGGGCTATCAGCAGTAAGGATTATGAGGCGCAGGAAGTATGAGGGGCAAGGACTATTAGCGATACAAATTATCACCAGCATGAACTATCACCATTACTAATTACCACCAGTATAGCACATTTCAGCAACAATCATCACCTGCAAACCACCCCACCATCCATAGTCTATTAAACTTTATTGCTGACCGAGCTCTTCCCGCAACTGCCACCAAGTAACTTTCCAAAATAAACACCTGAATTTCCAAATCTGTCCTCTGCCACTTATCGGTAATTTCTAAGGCCTTATCACATCTCATCGCATCTCACCACATCCTACCACATCTCACCGCATATCTCCATTACGTTACCGCTCCTTCATCTACTTCTCGGGTATCGAAATAGTAGACGAGATAAAAGAGTCGCTCTCCGTGCGCTTCTTCTTAGCGTAGTAGTACACAGCCTTTTTAGCTCCGTAGATCACCAGGCCGACAAGGACTCCGGTCGCCAAATTGTTGTTCGCAAGACTAGCAATCGCAACGCTCAGCGAAAAAACGGTGCAGTACGCCCCCATCTCCCTTATCTCCAGCGTAGAGTCCCAAAGTATGTCAAAGCTTATGAACAGCAGCAGCATGTTGAAGCATATGTTCGGAAGCAGCGATATCAGCTTCTGCGCCGACAGGAACAGAACCAGCACCGACGCTCCAATCAGCAGCGTGTCCACTCTTTTCCCTCTGACCGGCGTGTTCAGGCTGATCGTAGAGGACGACACGATATACACGGGAAATACTCCAACGAACGTTCCCACTAAGTTGTTAACGCCGTGCGAAAAAAGCTCTTTTTTCATATTTGCTTTTGTTCTGCACCCTTTCTGGATCGTTGCGATGTTAATTGGGAAGTGGATGATGTTCAGCACCGGCAGCGTTAGAATAGTTAGCCAGCACTTCGAGGCCTTGCGAAAATCGATCGAGCTAAGCGAAAGATCCTTCAGCCAGGAGCTTCGCAGGCTCTCAAGGCTTGGCTCTTCCGGCAGGAGCTTTTCTCTCCTGCACTCCTCCACGCTCCACCCACTTAGCACCATCCACGTGTAGAACGCGCCCGCAATCCCCATAACTGCGATAACGTACGTGTACCTGCTAACCGCCGGGTACTTAACAGACGCTAACTTAGCGCCTCTCCACAGGCAGACGCTGACTACGTTGTAGATTAGCGGAATATGGTACCCGTACACGCTGTTTCCGTAGAGCTTTTCCCTCAGGCCCATCACAAACTCGTTGGAGAACTTAAAGCAGAACCAGCCAACTGTGAAAAAGAGGCCCACTCCCACCTCTCCTGGAAGCTTTTCCAGCACCTTCTCTGCTCTAAATCTGTACAGCATGAAGTATCCAATAGCGGTTCCTAACGTGCTAATACCGATGCAGAATATCAGAGTGGCGAAGTGTTTTTCGTCTCTGAGTTGGAGGTCGTACAGAAGAGCCGAAATGCTCTTGAAGGTGAAGAAGCTCTCGGTTACCGGACTTGTTATCAGCCCGATTTTGAACGAGGAGAGGTAGTACGTTAGAATCTGCGATGTAACAAATCGGAGCACAAAACACATTGCGCTAATGTGCATTAGCATCGCGCACTCTGGCGAGTATTCGAAGCCGTTTCTTCCAATTGTGAGTATGTCCATGAGGCAAAGGAGGGAGCCAAAAATAACGGTCGGGAGTCTTTCGCTGAGTTTGCTAAGAAAGTCTTTTTGCGCGTCTGTGCCTTCTGTCACCTCGCGTTCATTCGTTGTTTCTCTTATATCTCTAATGGGATCGCTCTCCATAAAAGATTTTCAAATGTTTCAAATATTTACCAATGGAGTGCAAAGTGGCGGCAGAGGAGGACGGAGCTAACGAGTACTACAGATGCATGGAGATGGAAAGAGAGCTCGAGCTGGCGATCCTGAAGGAGAGGTACATACTAGAAGAGATAAAGTCGCTGAAAAAAGAGACAATGAGGTCGCAGCAGGCAATAGAGAGGGTAAAGAGCGTTCCGCTGATTATGGGGCACTTTTTGGAGTCAATTGATAAGGAAACAGCGATTGTGGGAAGCACTGCGGGGTCTAACTCTGTGGCAAGGGTCCTGTCTACCGTGAACAAAGAGCTGCTGAGGCCAAACACGAGCGTAGCGCTGCACAGGCACTCTAGCGCGGTGGTGGACGTGCTGCCACCCGAAGCAGACAACACCTTTTCCGTATTAGGAGAGGAGAACAGGCCGAACGTTAAGTACAGCGACATAGGAGGATTGGACAGCCAGAAACAGGAGATCAGGGAGGCGATAGAGCTGCCGCTGACAGACCTAGCGCTGTACCAGCAGATAGGAATAGAGCCGCCGAGGGGGGTGCTGCTGTACGGGCCTCCGGGAACGGGAAAAACGATGCTGGTAAAGGCGGTGGCGCACCACACGAAGGCGACTTTTATTCGCGTGAACGGGTCAGAGTTCGTTCAGAAGTATCTTGGAGAGGGGCCGAGAATGGTGCGCGACATTTTCAGGCTGGCGATAGAGAAGGCGCCGTCGATTATCTTCATAGACGAGGTGGATTCGATTGCAACGATGAGATTTGATGCGTCAACGGGTGCAGATAGGGAGGTGCAAAGGGTGCTGATAGAGCTGCTGAACCAGATGGACGGATTTGAGCAGAACACGAACGTGAAGGTGATAATGGCGACAAACAGAGCGGACACGATAGATCCTGCGCTGCTTCGGCCGGGGAGATTAGATAGGAAGATCGAATTTCCTATTCCGGACAGGAGGCAAAAAAGACTGATCCTGACGACAATAACGAACAAAATGAGTCTTGGGACGGACGTGGACCTGGAAAGCCTTGTTCAGAGATCCGACAGGCTATCTGCAGCAGACATAAACTCGATCTGCCAAGAGGCCGGGATGCTTGCTGTAAGAAATGGAAGGTACGTGGTTCTGAGGCAGGACTTCGAAGCGGCGTACTCGAAAATGGTCGAGAAGAAAAACGCGGAGCACGGGTTCTACTACTGATGAGAGTGGCCAATCGGAAAGATCAATAAAAATACGCGGTAAAAAAGCGATTATCAGAAAATTAGAGATTTGCAAGGGTATAAGTAGAGAAGGTGTTTTTTGGCATGGGAATTTCGAGGGTACTTGGAATAGCGTCGATCTGTGTTGGAGCTGCGTATGCGAACGGCGTGGGGCTGGGAAGTGGCGCGCCTCTGTCGGGAACTATTGCGAACTCGCCGTTGGGAAAGAGCGCGGGTGCGCTGGGCGGTGGGAGTCCTGCGGGGGCGCCGGGAATAGGAGATAGAACAGAGCTGGGGATGGAAGGCGATAAGAATAGCGCTGGAGCTCCTGTGCTGCCGATTAGCGGGAAGAAAGAGGGCGGAATAGGAGCTGAGAGGCCTATTGGAAGCGGAAGAGCGGCTGGCGCGCTGGATGAGGCGAAAATCCCAAGAGAAGAGAGCCAGAAGAAGATCAGCAAGATTGATGCGTATAAGGGATTGGCGGGAAGTGCAGAGCAGAAAATCCCGGGTAGTGGAGAGATAAAGAGAAAAGAGATAGCAGGCGGTGTGGGAGCAGAGAGAAAGGGCCTAGAACCGCAGCAGAAAAAGGAGAAAAGGGAAAAACAGGCTCCATTGAACGGGATAGACAACAAAGCCGCTACTTCAAATAGAATAGGCGGAAATAACAACAAGGTGGTGAACATAGACAGTAAGAACCAAGCACAGACAAATAACGTAGTGAACAACTATAACAGCTACATGTGTAGACACGGTGAGGATAGTGTGAAGGATAAAGCAGCGAAAAGAATAGGAGAAAATGGAAAAGGCAAGAAGAGTGGCGCAGGTGAAGATTTGAGGAGGCACTCTGTTGGAAAGCGAGATGTAGCTGAGAGAGAAGAGATGGGAAGTGGGTGTAGCCAGCGGTACGCGGACAGAAGAGATAAAGATGTGGATGGGAGAGGTAGCAGGAATGTTCATGGTAAGGATGTGAATGGTAGGGATGTGCATCATAGGGATATGGACAAAAAGCAACGTTATGGTGATCAAAAAAAAGCCAACAATCATCATCACCACAACGATCACCAAACCAATGATCATCACCACCATAACGATCACCACAGCCGCCTGGACAGCAGATCTTCCCTAAAAGCCGGTACCAGAAAAGATATGCAAAAAAATCTCGACGGTACGGACCATAAAAACTTTTCAGGAAAAAACCGTTGCAGCCACAACCTGTCAGAGAATGGCTCTGTTCATCACCACCACGCAGCTAGAGGCGTTTCTGAGAGCAAGAACAAGTCGAATGAAGCTGAAAAAAGCGTACGAGTGAGGAGATCCGAGAGCGGCAGGAAATCCGATGTGAACTACGCAAATTCAGAAAAAGAGCTCGGTTCGAAAAGTTCGAAGAGAGAGCGCCGCGAAACAGGACACAGAAGCAGGCGTGACGCGTGTTCCTCTCACGACTGCTCATCTCAGAGCAGGAGCAGTCACAACAACACGCAAGAATGCGACTTCGGAAGTTGTAGTGCAAAAAAAACGGTTAAAAGCGGTGAAGTGCGGATCACAAACCAGAAGTAGAAATAGCAGAAACAGCGCGTGCTCCAGAAAGAAAGCCGCCAGCAGATGCTCTAAATCAAAAAGATGCAGGGGATCTGCCAAAAAAACCTGCAAGGGCGGTGGATGTAAAAAAACTAGCGCAAAAACATAATCAGTGCAGAGATAAGACCTGCCCAGATGCTAAGACCTCCAGCAAGTGCCCAGATGGCCTATGCAGCAGCTAGGTCTTCCGGAAGCAAATAAACAGATACGCACAGCCGGTTTTCAGCATTTTCCTAATAGCTATATGGCAGTTATCAATTTTGTGAGGGCTGCAGGCCGCTGCTGTCAGGCTGTTGCTGAATTAGCGATAGCACGCCGGCAAGTCTTTACCACACTGGGTAACTTTTCCACGCGGTAAATCTCAGGACACCAAGATGCGATATATTACCCGCAGAGTATTATTCTAAGCGCACGCGTGCCTTCCCAGCTCTACATTTAGACCTAATATCAACGACTAACAGATGTTTACTAAAAATTGTTCAGTTAGATGCCCCGTGGCCTACAAATGGCGGCTTCAGCTTTAATATGTTTAGAAATCCAGAACCTGCTGTTTTAGTGCTGCCTGGTGCTGAGTGTGCTGGTGTGGTATAGCGGATAGTCTTGTTGTGGCTGCAGCAGCAGTGTAAGCTGTTCAGTGGCTAACTTATGGATATAGCTGTGTAAGCTGTTCAGCGGCTATAATGCTGTTGTGGATATGGCTGTAGCAGTGTAATCTGCTCAGCGTCTAACTTATGGATATGGCTATGGCTGCGCTAGTTACACTGACATCGGCTATTGTCTATCCAAATGCGTACCATCTAAGACACCCCTGCACTTGCATTAGATAGTTCGAATAACCGCACCGGCTACCACACCGCCCTACCTGTTTCCCGGCTTTCTCTGCTCTCTTTTTACCATCTGCACCCTTTTGACGTGTTCTTTATCCGGCTCTCTCTGCTTCTTGTTTGTAAACACATTGTACATCTCCATCTTCTTCTCTATCCTCAGCGCGAAAAGTATGTCTTCCGGCGCGAGCTCCTCTGCGTTCCTATTTCTGGCTGCCATGCACCCGTACGACACGAGGTTGTCTATGAAGATGTCGGACGCGCTCAGCAGTATCTTTTTTACCCTTGCGTCTATCTCTGCTTCGATTTCCATCTCCTCAAAAATCTCTTCTATATCTGCTCTTCTCTCTAACGGATCGTTTTGCGCGCCCTCCCCGTGCCCTGTTTCCTTTGTTTTTTCCAGCTTGTACGGCTCCAGGTTCATTCCCTGCGCGCTTTTTCCCGCTTTCTCTGCGTCTGCTGCTTTTGCCTGCGCCATTGCGCTGAGATCTCTTATCTGAAGCGTGATTCTCGCCTTTTCCTCAAGGATCTTTGCTACTATCTCCGCTGGCTTCTGCGGCGGTGTTTGCAGGTACTTGTTTATCTCTTTCAGCATGTTCTGCAGGTTCTGGATCTTCTGCTGCATCGCCTCCGCCTCGCGTGCCATACCCTCTCAAAAAAAATAAACGTTCCGTACTTTTATTAATTTATGTACGCATAGGGATTCTCTCCCGTGCTCTTCTCGATGCTCTGCATGAGACGCGCAGCTCGCTTCCGCACCGCCTCCACCCGGCTCTCCAGTAGAACAGAGAAATACGGCGCGCTCTGTGCGAGTATCCTCGGTAAAAACGCCCTGTTTTCCTTATAAATAGCCTTCAGAACACTAAATAGCCGTACATCCGCGTCTTTCGCAGCTACCCGTTTGAGAAGCGCCAGGTTCATCTCTTCAGCTTCCGCCGGAGACGTTCGCGTACGCGATGAGAAAAGAGCCGATAGAACAGATGTCGCACCTCTGAACACGCGTTTATGCTCGCGTCTTTTGCTGCTCTTAGGGTTTGAGACAGTCTCTGCGAACTTTCCATTTGCCAACTTCATATCTTTCAATCTATCCCCGGCCAACTTCCCACCTGCCAATCTACCACCTGCCAATCTACCACCTGCCAACCTACCATCAGCCAATCTCTCCTCCATCACTTTCCCACCTTGCATATCTTTTTTCAGCGCCTCCCGCTCTATCTTCTGCATACTCGACTCTGATTCTAGCCTTCTAACGGCTTTTCTGGTTATTTCTTCGGACTTCGCAAGCGTGCCTTTTTCGGCCCTGTAATACCTCTTCATGACCCCTACAAGTGCGAAAAACGACGCGCTCGGGCTCTCCAGCTCGGACATAAGGAGATCTTCGAGTTTTGTGTATATAGCGCTCAGCGACTGCGTGCATGCGCCTTTCTCATCTCTTTTCACCATGTAGAGAACTGTCGCAAGAAGCTGTCCCGTGACGCCTCCGCTTTTTCTGAGCAGCGGGCCCCAGATCGCCTTTGGCTTCTCCATCACAGAAAACATCTCCAGAAGCGAGTGCGCAACAGCCCCCGGCGCTACGCGGTCGATGTGGTGGCTCAGCAGCTGCTCTTCTTCTTCGCTTTCTAGCGCGTGTTTTTCTGTTCTGAATCTAACGTATCTTCTCAGTATCTGATAGTCTGTTTTTGTGTGTGCGAGCGCCCTAAGTATGTTGAACGGCGATATTCTAGATAGCGATCGCACAAGCCCTATCTGCCTTGTGGCTTTTGCCAGATCCACTATTTGTGCGGCGTGCGGCGCCATCACGTCCCCTTCTCTTCTTATGATGTTCGCAATTACGTGCGCGATCTCTTTCGGAGACGCGTTTTTGAACTGCAGCACTGCCGGCACCGTTCGAGGGAGCGTTCGCTGCACATATTCTCTGATCTGCGGCGATTTTCCGTCCTTCAGAACCTCTCTCACTACGTCTAGGCCCTTTTCGGGCGCGGTGTTGAGAACCATGTCGAGCAGCGCAACCTTCGATTTCTGGCTTGGGCTGTGTTCAAGTACGCGGAAAATCACTGGCGCGTCGAAAATTCCGTTTTTCACAAGTGATTCGAGAAGCAAAGTGCTTGAGCGCCCCTGTTTGAGATATCTGCCGATGAGCGTCGTGACGATGGACGCGTCTTTTCTGTCCGCGAGCTTTTGGGAAAGAAGCTGCGGCGCGCCGGGCTGCGAAAGGACGTGCGCTTCCCACCGCTGCGCGTCTTTCTCGGGCACGTGCATTCTCCGCGCTGCGATGAGAAGATCGAGCGAGAAGAGGGAAACGGGTGCGCGCTCCTCTGCGATGGCGTCAAGCGCAAGGGAGACCGAGTACTTCGTGTTTTTCGGAATCAGCGGAAGTATCTGCGCGAAAGAGACGGCGTGCGCCAGGGCGGACAGAAGAGCACCGTTTCCTTTTGACTTTTCTTCTACAGCGGTTGATACAACGGTCTCTTTTCCTTTTTGGGACATCTGCGAAAATTTTTGGATCAGAATGGGCGCGTACATCGCAGGGCTCTGCTCTTGCAGCGCAAGGAGCGTCTCTTCGCTGAGCTTCTCTGCGTGCTTTTGGACCAGCGAAAGAACCAGCTGCTTCTCTTCTGCGCGCGCCGTCTCCGCCATCTTCTTTATCCCGGACCTGCTCTTCGAGAGAATCTCGCGTGCGAACTTGTTCACATCGAAGTCTTCCACGTCGAGAGATACTAGCGCGTTGAAGTACAGAAGAGATAGCGCTGCGTCTATTTGCTCCGGGGATAGCTTATCTGCGATAGAAAACAGCGCAGCGCGGCTTATTCGGTCTTTTCTGCGCGCTAGAACTTCTAAAACCGCTTTTACCCCTGTTTTTCTGCTATCTTTTGGAAGCTTCAGCGCTCCGGAGATAAGGGGCTCCATATCTCTGCTTGGAACTGAAAAGTCTTCTGCTAGCGCGCTGCACATGATGATCGAGTTTCTCGTGTGCGTCTTTCTCTTTATCCGCTCGTCTAGCGCCGTTTTCAGCGCGTCTTTTTCCTCCTGCGCGAGCCTGTCCGACACTTTCTCGTACACGCCGAGGGCTTCTGACGCGTCCAGGTAGTGATGGAACTCTCTAACAAGAGTTTCGCTGTTCATATTTCTTGCAATAAGTGACAGGGTGCCTTCTCTAACGTACGGAGAAACATCGCTCCAGCTTTCGGCTTTTTCCATCTCCTCTGCAAGCACTTCGCGGGAAATCCTGTCCAGAAGATGCTTTGACAGCAGATCTGCGTCTGTTTTTGTTTTTGCTAGCTTGAAAAGTTTTTTTTCTATTTCCGCATTTGGAAGTATCTCAGATACTAGCTTGAGGTTTTTTTTCGTAAAGATCTTCTTTTTGTTGCCCTCTTCCAGGCCCTTCAGCACCCCAATTACCGGACACTTTCTGACCATCTTTGTCCACACAGAGCTGCTGCTGACAAGATCCAGCGCTTCTCTGCTACGTGTCAAAATATCGACGCCGTCTCTGCTGCTCTTCTCGACCAGCTCCATAACTAGTTTCGCGAACCCGTCGAATCCGATCCAGAAATCTTCTCTATTTTCCGTTACTTCTCCGTTTTTCCCGTTTTTCAATCTGTAGCTCAGCTCCACTTCGCGCGAAAGCTCCTCTACGAACTCTCTTAAGTACTTTTCTTTCAGATCTTTGCACTCCCCTGATCTCCTGTAATGCGTGTACAGGACGCTGAAGGGGGCTTTTCCAACGTGTTTTTTCTCTGTTACGCTGTCTGTTTGATCTATTTTCGGGTTCTCCTCCTCTTCTCTTCTCTTCTCTATAGCTCCGATCTTCTCCGCTATCTCGTCAATCAGAACTGTGCTCCTTCCAATGCAGATAAGCATCTCGTCAACACATCTGGAAATTCTCTCTCTGTGCTGCTCTGACTCGCCTTCACCACCCACTTCATGATCTATTTTGGCATCTATTTTGGCATCCACTTTATCACTCATTTTGATCCTCTTGTTCAATCTACCCATCTCTATCTCCATCTCTTTCTCCCTCTCTACTCTATTCTTCACTTCGAACAGCGCTGCAACCCACATAGAGACCACCCCCTCCTCCGCCTCTGTTTTTTCGAACATTCTTTGAACTATCCCCTCGAATATCGCCATGTACTGCGCGCCTTCTTTGTCTAAGCTGAGGTTCGCAATCGTGTCCAGAACGCACGAAGAGAACGCCACGCTTTTTCCGAGCGCTCTTCCAACTGACTCCTGCGTGTATCCGTACTTCAGAATCTCTTCGAGCGCTTTCTTCCCTCCAGCTGCCATTTTCTTCATTCTGCTGCTGAACTCTTCGAATCTCTCCCTGTTTGTAATTCTCGTGCTCAAAAGACTTTCAAACTCATTTCCGTCCACTCTGTAGCTCCTGATCATCCAGTCTATCAGCACTTCGCAGTGCTCGTGCTCTACATACGGCGCAAGAACGCTGAGAAAGTGCTTGATTCTTTTTGATAGCTTAGCGTTTTCACTCTCTGTTAGTCTGTCTCTTCGGAACCCCTGCGACCCACTCCCAGCGAAGTACTTGAAGTATTTTTCATTTTTAGCGTAACAGTCCCTGTGCAGGTCTCTAAATACCCCAACCGCCCTCTCAACTCTATCGTAATAAACAACGTTCGGCTCGCTCTTGTGTTTCGAAAGAAGCGACTCGGAAACCTTCCTTGTGACGCATTTCTCCCGAATACTCTTCAACTGCTCAGCAATTCCCATAAAAAATATTTTACGTTCAACTTATATCAGATCGCGAGATACAGCTGGATGGGTAGGGGTGGTAAGTGGGGTAGGGTAGGTAGAGTAAGTAGGGATGGGTAGATAGTTATGTGGGGGTGGTAGGTAGGTGGAGTAGACAGACTGAATGGATAGGTAGATAGATAGGTAAGTAAGCTGGATGGATGGATGGGTAGATAGGCTGGTAGTTATATGGGGTAGACAGGGCGGGTAGATAGGATGAATGTGTAGATACGTCCAACACACAGCTAGTCCATTTTAAACTAATTTTTAAACTAATAGATAACCCTGTTAGTCGTAGCATATTTATAGAAATAGTTTTTGCAATAGGGATGCTCCAATTGACAAATACTCGTCTGCTATTTGTGAGCGGGTCTGCAGAAGTTCCATCCGCTATCTTTAATCACATCTGCTCAATCTAAATCACGTTGATAGCTACTCCATCTGCATCTATTCTATCTGCATCTATTCTATCTGCATATACTCTATCTGCATCTGCATCTATTCTATCTGCATCTATTCTATCTGCATATACTCTATCTGCATCTGCATCTACTTCATCCACTTTATCTGCATCCACCCCATCTGCATCCACTCCAGCCACTCTTCCTGCACTCCACTCTACTTGCTCGATATGATCTTCTGTATCGTGTGCGACAGCTCCTCTGCCTGCTCTCTAAGCGTGTCTTTTGTCTCTGCAGGCGTGTTATACACCATCATGTTGGAGTGGCTGATTTTGCACTGCAGGTCCTCTCGCAGTATCATGCGTTCAATGTCTCTAAGTATGTACTCTCTTCGTACTCTGAATATCGAAGACATCTGCGCGAGAGAGATCGCCCTGTAGCTCGTAAACAGCTGGTTGTACGCCCGCACCTTCATCATATACACAAAATAGTCGACGGTTCCCCTCAAGTTAACATCCTCCAGCAGAGACTCCGAAAACTCCACAAGGTACGAGAACATCTGGAAGTAGTTGCACTCGTAAAAAGACTCCACAAGCTCTCCTGCTCCGTCTATTTCCCCGATCACTTCGCGCACTTCGCTCGACTCCATCAGCTTTTGCCCTATTTCGGCTCTTGATAGCGTTAGCAGGCCGCAAAATATGCTGTAGTGGACCAGCTCCCGGTACGTCAGAAGCTCTTCCCCTTCGAACGTCGAAAGAGCGTCCAAAAACAGCTCTGCAGCCTTTCTGTAGTCTTTTTCCAACATGCTCAGAAGCCCCTTATACACTTTGAACTTGTTTTTCCTTCCCCAGTCTACTCCAAGCTCCATCAGATGCTCTGTTTTCTGTAACGCTACCTTTGCTTCGCTATCTCTTTCAAGTACCAGGAGAATGCGTATCTCGGCGCACATAACGTCGAACTTCAGACCGATCGATTTGTTCATCTCCGTTAGTCTTCTGGTGAGGTACAAAAAAAGCTCGTACTTCACTTCCTGCGCTGCTTTTTCGCTGCGTGCAAGAATTTCCTCTTCGCTCATTCCCTCCGTCTCTATTTCAGCCTCTTCCTCCTCTATCTCGTACTCTATTCTGCCCTTTCTCGCGTAGTCGTTCAAAATCCCTATGTGTTCGTTCTCTTCTAAGTACTTCACCAGCGTCTCCTTCTTTCCCGCTCCGATGCCAACCTTGTACCCCAGCTTTCTCGCCTCCAAGCTCGGCTCTCTGAAATTGCAGTCCATTTTTTAATTTTAATTTGAGATATTTATTTAACCTGTCCGCAAGAGTCTCATTAAAAAAGAGAAAAAGTCTTCAGCCCTCTCATTCCCATTTTGAATTTTTTTCTGAAGTAATTGTAGCTGAATAGGAAGAACGTGATGATCTCTCCAACTGTAAGTGGTAGATTAACAACGTAGGGCAACTTTCTGCCCACCAGAAGCAGAGCAGAGTTCGCTGCGAAAATAACGCTGTAGAGAGCCATCTCTCTAGAAACAGCGTTTGTCACGAATGTTTTGAACCCGCCGAAGAAACACACCATCAGAACGCAGAAAAACGCAAACGCTGCGTAGTTGAAGCCAAATACCTCTGGTCTGTACGCGAGTGTCAGAACGCTGGTGAGCGCTCTGAAGAAAAAGAAAATCCCCGTGAGCGCAGATATTGCCGCAAACGCTATTCTTTGCTTCCAAGAGAGGCCGAGACTCTCTAACGCTGTTTTCTTCTCTGAGAAGAAGTCTATGTGTGTGAAGAGGAACTTGTCTTTTTTCCTTCCCTCTTTTCCAAGAGTGAGTGTGTCGAGTGCTCCCTGTACTGCTTTGTCAAAGTTCATGCCGCAAATTTTTTCTCGTTTTTAAACAAACAAAATAGCCAATCGAAATAGAAACAAGAAATTTTCACGCGATATGGGGGTGGTGATGTGATAGGGGTGTGATGTGATAGGATGGTGGTGATGGAAGGGGTGGTCAGATGGAAGTGGTATGGCAGGGGTAACAGAATGGGATAGGAGTGAGGTAGGGTGGAATGGGAGAATGACCGATAGTTTCACCCTTCGCATAGCTGATACGAGGTGTTAAAATTCGATACCTAAGATGGTGCCCCATGACATCAGGAGCCCTAGATAACAGATATCGAGCTGCAAGTGATCTACATTCCGATAAACCACCTGCATCCCTACAACTCACCTGCATCCCTACAACCCACCTACATCCCAGTAACCCACCTGCACCACCACTCCATCCAATTATTAACGTTTATTTCCTTACAAGGTATCCTAGAACAAGGGCTGCTGCTACGGCTACTATGCTGATGACTGTTTGGATTCTGATTGACGAGCCAAATCTTCCTATTATGTGCAGGAGGATGATGTTTCCGATAAAACACAAAGAGAGAATCAGGACGTGGATCGGTTGAAGCGATAGGTGAGAAGACGACACCGTCAGAAACTCTTTAATGGCGCTGCTTCTGGAGCTGGCTAGACTCGCTTTTCTCCCTGTGATTTGCTCTTTCTTCATAAAAATTAAAATTAATTAGAGTCTTATACATCTTTCGAGGTGTTTCGTAAATACCACGCTGTTGACCTGTGTGTTGCACCTCTTGCAGGCTATCTTTACCATGCCGGTCTTTCTCTTCTTGATCTTCCCCTGGTGCTTAACTCTTCTGGAAACGAGAGAGATCGTGATTTTGTGCGAGATTAGGAGTAAAAGGGTCGAAAGGTTCATAAAAATATTTAGCAGATGGGGCGCGTAGAAGTAGTTGGAGAGGTAGAGAAAACAATTAGAGAGTGGCTCTTAGAGAAAATAAACGAAGAAAGAAAAAAAGACGTGGGAGAAGAGGCGGATGCGATGGGCAGGGCCGTGGGAGGCGGTAAGATGGTGAAGATCAGAGAGGTCGCGGGGGGAGGGGTGCTGGAGCGGATAGGACTTAGGCCGGTGGTGGTGCGCGTTGAGGGCGTTAGAAAGATAGTCAGCAGCACTGTGAGCGTAGACAGCAACAAAAAAGGCGCGATCAGAGTGAAGTTGGAGGTGCCGAACGCTCTCAGCAGGTACGTTGGGGTGAACATGGCGGTGGTAGAAGGAGGGGTCGGGCTGGTAAAGAGCAGCGTTGTGTTTGGCGAAGTAGATAGAACAAAGAGGAAAAACGAAGACCCGGTGGTGTACAGGTGGAAAATCGAAAGCGAAGCAGAGAGGAGCAGGAAAAAGATCGGGGTGCTGAGGTGCATGCAGGGGTTCAACGCGCCAACAAGGGTAGTGCTCGGCGCAGAGATGAACATAACGGAAAAATCAGCAGAGATAACGGGAAGGATCGAAAAAAAGATTGTGGAAGACGAAAAAAGAGAGAGCTGCAGCATCGCAGTCGGAAAAGAGTGCGGAAGAGAGGGAAGCGAAGATAGAGATGGGGTGTATCTGAAAGGCGGATGGTACCACCAAAGAGTGCGCGAGATCTTGAACGTACCAGAGAAAAAAATTGAAGAGATCATGAAAAAAATCGGAGTAACCGAGAAAATTTTTGATTTCAGGGTGTGCGCAGATGCAAGAGTGCAGATTGAAGGAAAAAGCTCTATTGGGTTTGGAAAAAGCTCAGCGGCAAGTGCTCATCTAAGCGAATCTGCGAGCGGGACGTGGATGGTAACTCTTCGAAGCGCCGTGAAAAACTTCGGGCTCTTTGCGGGGCTCACGGGAACGCACTCTAAAGAAGAGAACGCGTACAGGAATTCCGTTTCACCCGTACTTGGGGCGATCTATTTGCCAAAAAAGAACTGGATAGATACGGTTGATCTTATCTGGAACCTGAAAGAGGTTGCAGGTAAAACAGACATACTGAGCAAACTAGGAGCTGTCTCGATATGTGTTACAAACTGCTGGTAGGGGTGGGTAAATGGTGGATGGGTGGGTGAGGGGTGGATGGTATATGAGTGGGTGGTGATGGCAGGTGAGTGGGTGGTGGGTGAGTTAATGCTCGGTAAGTGATGATGGGTGGGTGATGGTGGATGAATTAATGGTGGATAAGGGGTGATGGGTGGTGATGAATTTTGGCGGTACTAGTCGGCAGTTCCCAAGAGGCTTCCATCCATACCGTAACATACCTTCTGTAGACCATGAGATAGTTATATGAACAATGTCTAATGAATATCTTTCAGTCTTAGATATGAGGTCTACATATTTATTAAGAAGCTGTCTATCTAAATATTGCACAGTGATAACTACCTATCTAACTACTCCACGTCCATACCTGCCTATCCAAATACTCCACGTCCATAACCGCCTATCCAAATACTCCACAACCCTTCGCTTAGTCGTAGTTAGTGACTTTGCAGCACGCTCCTCTATTCTGCGTAATGTTCAAAAACACGATCGCGCTCTTTTTCAGATCTGCGGGATTATCAAGATGTTTGTACTCTTCGTTCTTTGATATCTTTTCTATCTGTTTCTTCATGGTCTGTAAAAACACCTTCACTCCGCAGCCGTGCACCGCAAGCTCTTCCTCTATTCTTCGGGAGAGCTCCTGGTACGTTCCAAATGGGATTTCCGGGTGTTTACGGCTTGTCTGAACATGTGGCAGAGCTGCTTGTGATGGCATTTGGGGATTTGGCAGCAGATCTTGTTTGGGCGCTCGTTGCAATGCAGAATTTGCGCTATCTTTTGCCTTTTCAAGACGCCGCGTGTTTTTAGCGGTATTTGATGGCGCTCTGGCTTTTTTTAGCGGCAATATTTCCTTTAGCGGCTCTTTTCTTCTAGCGCGCTTCTCTGCGTTCAGAAGAGAGGAGAAGAACGTGAAGTCTTCTTTTTTCGTGCTAAAGGGGGTCTCTGTGTCCTTGCTCTGCTGCTTTGTGACCATCATGAACTGCCGGGGCGTGAGACTCTCCATCTCCATTTCTCGCAGCTCTCTGTGTTTAACGTATTTTGGAAGCCCCTTTTTTCTTCTCCGCCTGTTTCGCGCTTGTTTAGGAGGTGCGATGTCTTCAGGCCCCAATAGGGATACGGGGGAGGAAGGGCAGTACTCTTCCGTCTTCTCCACCTCCTTCTCTGCTGCTTCCTTGAAATTCATCGCTCCCTCGGCTTCCGAATACAAAAAGCAGAAAAGGCGGGAGCGGGAAACCGGTTTCCAGAAAATAAGCAAAAAAGCGTATCTGAACGCCGTGCGAAGGTGTACAGCCTACCAGAACGCAGAAATATACGCTAGCAAGAAGCCTTCCTAGTCCAAAAAATTTGCCAACTGTAAATCGCCCTAATAAAAATGAACTTCCCCATATGGAAATGTACGTTTTTTCTGGAAAAATTTTACAGCATGATATATTTCTGTTTTTTTTAGCTTGCAATGCTCGAAAAGATAGAAGGACTAGCAAAGAAGATAAAATCAACAGCGGGTCTCCGCACTTTCGCAAAAAACATGGCGACAACCCACAACACCACCATCGCAAAGGTCATGTGCACGGGTCTCCTTCTTTTTGGAGCCCTTGTCGTGCTCGGCCAAGTATCCGCTCCTTTTGGATTCAGAACAATATACGCCTACGCCCAAGAGTTCTTGGCTAACCCAAGAAACGGAATGAAATATGAGCTGAAAGAGCTTCTCGGAATACAAGCCGTTCTCGGCGTCCTCGCAGTCTCAACCACCGCGATCGCAGAGCTGATGTACTCGAAAATACACTACGCAACAAAAATAGTCCTGAAGATCGTTATCTCCGCCTTTTTGGTAATGATAGCGTCTTCTGTATCTCTCATTATCGTTGGCGCGTCTCTAAACTCGAATGTAGACGGATTTTTGAGCTACATTTGCGCGCTCTTCGATCTAGACTCCGGCGTTCTCTCAAAGTTCGCGCTGGTGTTCACAACCACCGCCGCCACGTCTCTATATCTGTTCAACTCTCTGGTCGATAAAATGTTCAACTACACCGAAAACACCGCGGCCTACGGCCTGTCCAATCTCATCATCCAGAAGGATAAAGAGCAGCCCGCAGAGAACGCCAACGCTAACGCGAAACTGAACGCGTACCGCTCAAACTTCCTTGCACCGTTCGCTATGGGAGTGCTTGCAGCGCTAATGACCACGCCTGTCTCTTCGGCGATGATTCTTCTTTTCAGCAGCGGATACTTCCAGTCTACCGACATAATAGGCGGGATGTTCGAGTTCTACAAGCAGCTTTCGGCCTCTGCGTTCTCTGCTAACATGATGTTCGAAAGCTTCGTGTACATGCTAAACCTGTTTGCAGGGCTGTTTGCGGGTCTCAGCAGCGCGAAAATACTGACGTTCTTTGTTGGGTCGGTTATTAGAGAGTCTCAGACACAGAGCAACATCTTCACGGTCTTCCAATTGAGCGCGAAAAAGACTTTCCAGTTCGTTCCGTTCACGTTCCTGACAAGTGTGCGGGTGGTGTTCTACGGTGTACTTCTGATGGTTCTGAAAACAACGTACACTACTCTGCAGACGGTGTACAGGTTCATTTTGAGGAGGTTTTTCGACGTGGATGAGATCAGAGCGAGAAGGTTCTCGGTATACGGCGCAGGGGAGAGCTTAATTGGAGCGATCAAAAACGGCGTCTTGTTCTTGGTGTCGGGGATTTTCTACTACAACTTCGTGCTGAAGAGCATCTTATCGTTCCTTATTCTGGGAATGCTGTCGACAGAGGAGCTATCGCAACTTGATCTGAAAAAGATCATAACCGTGCAGTCTGTGGTTCTTGACGACTACATGAACTACATCGGATGCGTGCTGCTTTTGGCGGTTGCGATATACCTTTTGGAGTTTATGCTGAGGGACCACCCAATAGGAGGAAAAGTCATGTCTGCAGGGCTTGGCACGGTGTCTAGCGCGCTAGGATACGTGATGAACGTGAATATTTCGACTAAGAAGCTGCTGCTTGTCATATCTCAGATGGTCTTCTTTATTATTCCGTCTGTGGTTTTCTCGATCAGCGGAAGAAAAAACATAGAGGCGAGGATCAAAAGACAGGAGGGAAGAGGCAACCTGGCTGGAAAAGCTGAAATATAACGGTAGGTTTTTTATTTAGGCATGGTAAAGCGTTAGAGTAGCGCGCACTATTAGAGAAATAAATCTATGTTCTGAAGATATTTGTGTAGAGTGTAGGGTGTTTAACTGGATAAGTTGTAGGCTGTGGAGTAGTTAACTGGATATCTTGTAGGCTGTGGCGTATTTAACTGGATAACTCTTAACAAGCATCTTTACTCTTTGGTATGAGGTCTACACTTTATATAGATGGCAGAATCGATTGGGCAGTCAACCTGATTTTGAGATCTGTATTGGTGGTTATCAGTAATATACTCCAACAATCAGTACCACACTCCAACAATCAGTACCACACTCCAATAACTATTAGCGGGAATACAGCCTCTTCTGGGTCGGATCGCAACTTCCAAAATATGCCATTTGCTGCTGCGTGCTAATCCAGCGGTACCAGACCAAAAACTGCCACCTATCCATTTGCAGCCCTACACGAACCTGTCTTTCATCTGCCTCAGAAGATTCAACCGCTCGACCGGGGAGAGAGACGCGAAATCTCGGTGGTTATCGAGAAGACCGGTGTTCACAAATATGTTGTTCTGTTTTTCGCTGTTTATAACGGAGAACACGTTGTCTTCCTGCTCCAGCGCGCTTCCCAAAATAGATTCTCTGAATCTCAGGTTCGTTTTTTTGTAGTCGTGTCCAAAGTATATGAGCGTGTCCGGCGGGCTGCTGAATATTTTCCTGAAGCAGGCCTGCATCATCTCTGCAGTCCCCTCGAAGAACTTTCCGCACCCGGAGTAGAAAAGCGTGTCTCCGACAAAGATGCTCTTGGACTCCCCGCGGCTTGTGGACACGTAGTACGAGTAGCTGTCGAGGGTGTGGCAGGGGGTGTGCATGCAGATGATGTAGATATCTGGAAAACAAACAACGTCTCCGTCCGAACAGATCCTGTTTGCGAACGATCTGTCAGATCCTGCAAATATCTCCGCATTCGGAAACGCCTCCAGAAGCTCTTTATTGCCCGCGTTGTGGTCGCTGTGTCCGTGGGTCGTAAGTGAAGCTACTCTGGAGTGCTGTATCTTGTTGTCTTTGAGGAAATCGCGGATCTTATTCATGTCCACGGGGTCCACGAGAAGAAGCGTTCCCTCGTCGCCAAGAACGACGTACATCAAATTTGTCTCTCTTGCTGGTACAGCGAACACCTTCATGAAAAATATTGGCGCTACTTTCGTTATTTTAAAAGAATGTCAGCGGTGGCTGGTTAGAGTGAGGGAGGGTGATTACAGTGAAGTGGGGTGGCTGGTTAAATGGATAGGGTAGATGATTAGAGTGAAGTGGAGTGGATGATTAGTGTGCTGGGGATAGATGCACTTGCCTAAAATGTCAGAGCTCTAGGGTACGCGAATATGGGGTGGCAAGAAAGGCGGATATGTTTGGGCGCTGTGCGAAGTTCTATTCGAACTGGTAGGCTGTTGAATGCCGGATGAATAAGTTGAGAAACGCCGCTTCTTCTCTGTTGGTTATCGGTCAGTCTTTGAACGGTATAATATCTCCGTTTTATTGGTGTGCTCCTGCTTTGCCAACTCGTCTGCCAGTGGTGCTATCGGAAATGCGCAGTATTTTCGGAAAACGTTCCGTACAAAAATAATAAAAGGTACGGGTCGCTATTTTTATATGAAAAAAGTAGGCTGTGAAATGTCAGTGAGCCGGAATGTAGGAGGTGAGCGGGGCAGCAGGTGGAATGGTAAATGTGGTTTGTAGGCCGTTGAAGCAGAGAGCATTTATTATGGTAGGTGGTTTGGCTGGTGCGCTGGCGGCATGGTCGGTGCTTACTAGCATACCCGTTTACTATGACACGTACTTGACATGGAGAGGCCTTGCTGAGCATCCTGATCATGGCCTGTACTTACCAATACATCTACCTACCGGTGTTAGGGCTGGGTGCTTCTGTCATCTACGTCGTGAGCGGATACCTTAAAGAGCTGCAGGCTGAAAAGTTTTTCATGAAGGAGACGCGGTCAGTACAGTGGGTGGGCTATCTTGCAGCGGCGCTGGGGGTGGGATACGCGACGTACAAGTACTTCAAATACGACAGGAAGAACCCGAAGGTTCTGAAGGACGAGGGAACTGCGCTCTACTCGAAGGAGATGTACGAAGAGGCGCTGAAGAAGTATCTCATGGGGCTGAAAATAGTAGAGAGCAGAGAGGGAGGCGCAGAAGACAGAGAGATAGAAGTAAAGCTCAGAAACAACATCTCGCAAACATATCTCGTGATGAAGAAGTACGAAGAGTGCAGAGAGTACGCAGAGCAGACGCTAAAACTAAATCCGCTGCACATGAACACGTTCAAAAGACTCGCAACCATGGAAAAGATAAAGAACGGGTACGGCGGAGTCAAAGGGATCTGCGTGATCACGGCGTACATCGTGCTGCTGAAGAACAGGCCGGAAAATAAGCCAGAAGAAAAGCCCGAGGAAGAAGCAGACAGCGAAATAAAGGAGTGGTACGAAGTGCTGAACGAGAGCATAGACGCGGTGGCAGAAGAGAAGCGCAAAATGTTGGAGACAAAAGACACTTTCGCAATATCGCTTATAAAGCTTGAGGAAATTCTCGAGATCTTCAGAAACGCGCTTGCAGACAGCTCTTTTGGAAAGCCCAGCGCCGAAGACGAGAAGCTTCTCGCAATGCTGGACAAAAAACAGTATGCGCACCTGATAAAATACCTGGAGAAAAAAAGCAAAAACAGCGCGCTTACCAGAAGAGGAAAGTTTGTCGTTGGGGGAATAAAATTTGTGCAGGAGCGACATGAAGAAGCAATCGAGATCCTAAACAGCACAGGAAACACGTACGGGGCAGTGTTCGCTCTCTACATCCAGAGAATGAAAAACATCGCGGCAGAGATATCGAAGGAGCAGATCGCGTCCATATCGGCAAAAAAGCACGACCCGATAATCAGGCTGTACTTAGCACAGATCCAGTTCGCCGGAAACAATCTCGGGGAGTACTTCGCAAACATATCCGAGATGCAAAACGAAGAAACATCACCCCTGCCGTTCATCGCAGGCGCCAAGGCTCTTCTCTCACTAAACGAGCACGCAGAAGCCGTGTCAACAGCTCTGAAGGCGCTTTCCCTGTTTCCAGAAGATCTCAACACGCTCTGCGCCGCAATCGAAATTCTCTCGCAGGCAGAGATCGCAGCAGCAGAAAAAGACGCAAAGATCCAAGAGCTGGTGGAGAAGCTCTCGCAGCGCCCCTACCAGAGGTCGCCGAGGTGCCAGTTTTTCAGGTACATAGGGATATCTTCGCTCGGGCTGGAAAAAGAGGCAGAAGAGGCGCTGGAGAAAGCGATAGCGCTCGACCCGTACAGCAGCTCTCTTCTAACACAGCAGGGGCACATGCTCATTTCAAAGGGAGAAGAGGAGCTGGGAATTAGCAAATTTGAACAGGCAGCAGAGATATCGCCGGAAAAAGCCGCTGCGATATACAAGCCAATGGTCGTGTACCAGAGCATCAAAACGATGGAGGCCGTTTTTCCAAGCGTTTCCCAGGTGGCAGAAGAAAAAGCTTCCAAAATTTCGCAAAAATTTGGCTAGGATGGACGAAAAAGACACGCAGAAGAGGCTCAACATGTTTCTTGGTCCGGAGTACATCAGCTTCAAAAACACAGGATATTCAGAGGAGCCGTACTTAGAAGGAGCTAACGCGATACATCTTGCCAACGAAATATTTGGATACGACGGGTGGTCTTCCGAAGTGAAAGAGGTGAAAATAGAAGATGTAGAGGAAAAAGGAGGCAGGTACACGATCAGTTCAACAGCGCTAATAAGAGTGACGCTCAGCAAAACAGGCGTGCACAGGGAGGACATAGGGTTCGGCGTCTCAGAGAATATCGCAGGAAAGGGGAAGGCGATGAAGAACGCGCAGAAATCAGCGGTAACGGACGCGCTGAAGCGGGCGCTGAGACAGTTTGGAAACGCGCTTGGAAACTGCTGCCACGACAAGGAGTACATCAAAGCGATCAGGAGAATGAAAAAACACGCACATCCACCGGTCGACGAGTCGCAGATGCTCAGACCAAATTCGAGCCTTCGAAGCGACGAGAGCGCAAGAGCAGAACAGCAGAGAGCGAAAAAGAAGAACAGAGAGTATATAGGAACACGCCACTTAAAAATAGAGGATCTGAGCTCGTCAGAGATAGGGTAGGGTTGCGGTGCAGAGAGAGCCTAGATCGCCATGGGACCTGCTTGCTTATCTTGATAGATAGCCGTACTAACTACCTATCCTAATGAGGAAATTCTCAGGTATAAAGATGCAATAGACTTATTGGTATGGCGCAGAGGACTTTCCGGGACTATGGTAGACAGGTCTGACTCAGGTATATATTTGAAACGGCACCTAACCAGTTAAATAGCCAAGGTCTACCAGATATCCAGTTAAATATCCTACACTCTACCAGTTATCCAGTTAAATATCCTACACTCTACATAACCCATTCAAAATTCAATAAAGATGACAAAATCAAGCAATAACTCAACGACCCATAATAGCTTCTGTTATCTCTAATCCAGTAAATGGCATATCGTTAATTCAGTAAACTACTATGTATGTAGAGTGTTACGACGGCTAGAAGATGTTTTAAAAGCTGATAGTATAAATGTTCTACTGTCCGTGAGCCATTCCCATTACCATACCAGTGATTGTAAGCTACTTCTATCACCACACCGCATCCACCACAGCACCATCACCCAACACCAAAATAGGCCTTCTAGTCGAGCATACCAACACTAATAGAAGAAATTTTTGAGCAGTATGGCAAAAAAACGAGGAAAGGCAAACCTAGAGGACATGTACAGCGTCTACGAAGAGTACAAAGAGCCAGAAGAGGAGCTAGAAAGCGCCCCCGAAGAGATAGAGCAAGAAGAAGAACAAGATAATCACGAAGATCTCGCTGACAGCAGATCAGAAATCGAAAAACCCCAACAAGAAAAGCCACAAGAGCCAACAGTTGCGATAATAAACAAGCTAGAAAGAATCAAGCTAGGAGCTGCGATGGCATCCCAAAAACCCCAGAAAGTAGAAGAGAAAAAGAAGCCTGAAAAAAAGGCAACAAACTACAGAAGCCCGATATGCTGCATTCTCGGACACGTGGACACAGGCAAGACAAAAATACTCGATAGAATCAGAGAAACAGAGGTGCAGCTATCAGAGGCAGGCGGAATCACGCAGCAGATAGGGGCAACGTACGTCCCAATAGAAGAGCTCGAAAAAAAGTACGGAATAAGATCGGAGCACCTGCCAGGGCTGCTCGTGATAGACACGCCGGGGCACGAGGCGTTCTCTAACTTAAGAACGCGGGGCTCCTCGATGTGCAACATGGTCGTGCTGGTGATAGACATAATGCACGGGCTCGAGCAGCAGACGCGAGAAAGCATCGAAATACTCAGAAAGAGAAAGACGCCGTTCGTAATAGCACTGAACAAAATCGACAGGATAGAGGAATGGAAATCAGAAGACGGAGAGTTCTCGATCAAAAGACAGAACAAAAAAGCGCAAGAAGAGTTCAAAGAGAGATACGACAGGATCGTGCTAAGTCTATCGGAGGAAGGACTGAACTCTGCGATATTCATAAAAAATCCGGACCCTAAGTCGTACATATCGATTGTTCCAACGTCTGCGGTAACAGGCGAAGGCATCCGGGACCTGCTTGGACTTATCGTGTCGCTGGTTGAGACGAGGATGCTAAAGAAGGTCGCGTACGATGAAAAAGTCGAGTGCATGGTGCTAGAGGCGAGATCCGAGGAGGGAAAAGCGCCAACAATCGACGTGATTCTGTCAAACGGGATATTATCGGAAGGAGACAGGATTGTACTGTGTACGCACAGCGGAGGAATAGAGACGGTGGTGCGAAAGCTACTTACGCCGCACCCGATGAGAGAAACGCGGGTAAAGTCGAAATACACGGAAAACAAGCAGGTTAGGGCGGCAATCGGGGTGAGGATAGTTGCGCCAAAGCTGGAGGGAGCGCTTGCAGGCAGCAAATTGTACGTTGTGAAGGAGGGAGAGGCGGAGGAAGCGAAGAAAAAGGTAGAAGGGCAGATAAGAGAGACGCTGCAGTCGCTTGTTACGGGAGGAGAGGGAAGCGCAGAGAATATCTTCGACGTTACAGGGGAAAACGGAATACACGCGCAGGCAAGCACCCTGGGATCTCTGGAGGCGCTGATAATCATTCTGAAGGGGAAGAGTATCCCGATAAGAACAGTGGGTGTTGGAAACATTTCGAAGAGAGACGTGATAAAGGCGTCGACAGTGAGAGAGAAGCATCCGGAGTATTCGGCAATGCTATGCTTCGACGTTAAGCCTAGCCCGGAAATGAAGGCGCTGGCAAAGGAGCTGCAGGTGAAAATAATGACAGCGGACATCATATACCACCTGACAGAGGCGTACAGAAAGCACATGGAGGAGTTCTGGGAGAGGCAGATGGAGATATTGAAGGAAAAAGTCGTTTTTCCGTGCATTCTGGAGATTGTTCCGAACTGCGTGTTCACGAAGAGATCGCCGCTGGTTCTGGGAGTGAAGGTGGAAGAGGGGACGCTTCGGGTTGGAACGCCTCTCGCGGTGGTGAGGGAAGGAGAAGTGGTGGGAATAGGAAAAATCGCAAGTGTATTGGAGGACACAAAACAAAACCCAAGAACAGATAAGATTCCGCAGGGGGGCAGAGCGTCGATCAAGGTGGAGGTGGGAGCGGGCGCAGCTCCGGTAATTGTGGGAAAGAAGTTCCTGGAGACGGACAAGATATACAGCAGGCTGACAAGGGAGTCGATCGATATACTGAAGGAGAGCTTCAAGGACGCGCTTTCGAAAGAGGAGTGGATGGCAGTTATCAAGATCAAAAGCGCACTTGAAATACCATAAGATGGGTGTGGGGTGGATTGGATTGGTGTGGTGATGTGGGATGGATGAGATGTGATTGGTGAGGTAGATGAGATGGTAATGCTGATATATATCGGATGTGATATGGATGGTACTGCTAATATATATCGAATGTGAGTGGAGTGTTACTGCTGATATATATTCCGTATATCTGCACATACATCTCATTATGTCTGCTGAGGTATCTTGGTTAGATGGAAGGCGGAGATCAGAAGGATTAGAAAGTGAATGGGTGCGATGGTAGGAAGAGTACGAGAAGAATTCTCGGTGCTGGACTGCAATGGTATCCTTTATCACGTGTTGATAGATTTACACGCTAGATAAGCATCTTAATAGGGCCAGACTTGTCCTGTAGAGATACAATAGACATATTGAAACGGCAAAAAGGCTTGTCTACATATGATGGATATTTTTGTTTTGAAATGTCGGAAAAGAAGGAGAGAAGGCGTTTCGGAGTGTGTCTAATTAGGGAAAACGCGCAGTGTCCTAAAATAGCAACGAAAGGAAGCGCTGGGTACGATTTATACGCACCTGCGCCGGGTACAATCAGATCTGGCGAGCGGATGAAAGTCGAATTGGGAATAAAACTCGCAATACCCGAAAACCACTACGGACAAATATGCGGAAGGTCCGGACTTGCGCTAAAAAACGGAATTATGACGCTTGGAGGAGTGATCGACTCGGATTACAGGGGAGAAGTCTCTGTCATTCTTCTTAACACGGGTGCCAGCGATTTCAAATACGAGCAAGGAGACAGAATAGCTCAGATGGTGCTAATCAAAGCCTACACAGAAGACGCGGTAGTTTTGGAAGATTTGGAAGAGACAGGAAGGTCAGAAGGGTACGGGTCAACAGGAAAATAACTTGGGCCTACTGTGGTGGGTGTCTAAATGGATACTTGGTAGGGATTATTCGGGATACTTGGGACTTATTCGCAGTAATTGACAGGACTTATTCGGAATAGCTATATGGCTGATCCACCATTTCAATCACCATTTTTGGCTGTTTAAGGAAGTATTTCTTGATCTATCCATCCCTTTAGTATATGGTGCGGGCCTGGAATGTCTGCTGCTATCTGGGGCTGCGTTTTAATAAACGAGGAGTAGCGCTATAAACTATTTTTCTTTTATTTCTGGAAATGAACAGTGCAGGTAAACGAGCAATGAAGGTTTTTTCTTTGTTTACTTCTTATTTATTTGCGCTTGCGGTGGTGATCCTTATCACTTCGGTCTTTATGAACAGAAGCACTCCGCAGGTCTCTCCTACCGTTCATTCTGTGAAGTACAACGAAATCGTTTTCACGCCTAATTTAGACCTAAAGGGAACGGATAACTACAACGTAAGAGAAGTGTATCTGTATCTGGTGCACAGAGTTGAAGACAACGGAAAAATTTACGAAAAAACAGTTTGGGACAGGCTGATTAAAAAGGAAAATTCGCTAAACCTGAAAAAAAAAGAGAAAGTGTCCGTGGTGCCCTGGAGAGGAAACACGCTGAGAAAAGGAACGCTCGTTTTGAAAGGCTCGTACTTTCACTACATCGGAGTTGTTAAAGAGAAAAAGTTTTCGGAGTTTGACCCAAAAATTTCCCAATAAATGTGTAGAATGCGAATATGTGTTGCAGGGCTCGGCGGAGCAGGGTCCACAATAGTTAGAGAAATCACAGAAGAGCTCGGAAGCGCCATCGAAGAGATCCATTTAATAGACATGGACAGGGTAGAGGTCGCCAATTTGGCAAACCAGGCGTACGACGAAGAGGATGCGGGAGAGTACAAGACACACGCAACAAGGAGGAGAATCGAAAAGAGACTAGCAGAGCCGAAAACAAGAATCTACACGTACAATGTGGACGTGAAAAGAGTACAAGAGTGCGAAGGAGCCTATCTACTTAGGAAATGCGATGTTTTCATCTCAGCAATGGACAGTTACGAAAGCAGAGTGAACTTCTACTACAGCGTCGTGCGAGAAGTCGAAAACGCGAGGCTCTACATCGACTGCGGAGTTGAAAGGTACCAGGCGCACTGTTTCTACACAGAAGACCGAAAACCCTGCATATACTGCATCAGATGGATGTATCCGAGGGAAAAAGAGATCCGGCCGCTATGTTCGCAGAGAAACACCCCAGAAGAGGTGAGCGAAGAGACAAAAGGAAGCGCTATAGCAGGGATGCTCAGACAGAGCGGAGGAAATCGCGATATTAGCGGCGATAAAAAGAGGCAACAGGGCGTAGCAGATAGATTTAACAAGAGGTACAGGGACACGCTGAAAAGAGAGATCGAAATTGAAGAGGTAGAAGAGGTAGAGCGTCTTGGGATACTTCCGAACATCTCAACAACCAACGTGATACTCGCATCTGTCGTAGTGCTGGTGGTTAAGCAGAGGAGAAGATGCGAAAACACAACGGATAAAAAGGGAAACTTCATTCTGTATTCGGGAAATTCAAAGCCTGTTTTTTATCAGCATTTACTTCTTCATGATGATAACTGTTTTTTGTGTAGGTGACGTTAGTTTGCGGAGTTTTTCAGGTTCTCTATGTACATCTGCAATATTTCGATTTCCAGGGGGGTAGCTGGGGGAAGCTCTCTCCTATCTGCTTGGCCTGGCGGTGTCTGTTCCATGTGGCTTTCTATCTTAGCTGCTACGCTGTGGATTGCTGATATGAGGTCGCTTTCGATCATGTCTGGCGGAACAGGGAAGGAGAGGAAGTCCGAGAGAATAATCCAGGCTCTTTTCTTCACGTTGTGTTCGGCTTTTTTTCTCTGCATCTCTTTCCACAAGATATCGTGAAGATCTGTAAAATCAAAATTATATCCTAAAATGGAACATAAAATGATTTCTGTTTGAAGAAGAGTCTTCGCAGAGGACTCCTTGAAGACGCTTTCTCTTGGCGCAATAAACGAAATGACTTCTGCGTCTCTGACCACTATTCTTCTCACTCCCTCTGTTCTGCTGCTGTATCTTGCGGCCTGTTTTTCCAAGACGAGCATGCACATCCTCCTGCACCACCCTTTTATCTTAAGAGAGATGTTGAGCAGAGCCAACACCAGACACCCCAGCCCTTCAAACCTGTACGCCTGTTTTTGAACGTATATTTGGTAGATAACTTCGCATCCAATTCGCGTCGCAATAGAAACAGCGCCCTGGGTGCATTGCAGCTCTTCTCCTCTTTTCTGCACCTCTCTGGCTAGCATTTTGACGTCTTTGCTCTGTTTTATGTCCGAATACGCTTTCTCTCTGTCCATTCAAAGAAAAATATCGATCTAAAAACAACCGCTCCCTGATCGCTAAGTGCCCGGTCTCTTCGCACCCGCTGTCTCCGAGTACTCCGGATCTTTCTGCTGTCTATCCAAAGCTGGACTTTCGTAGCCCACACCGCCTTACCATATAAAGAAATTATCCTAATAAGGAAACGCTCTAGATCTAGATATCAGATCTTGTACTACCCAGTTTTGATCCGAAAATAACCCCAGAAAGCGCCTCTCCCACAAAAGACATCTAACCCGCCCACCTAAACACCCGCCAAACACATCTCACCCCTAACACCCACCTCTCACCAATACTCTTTATTTCCCTTTATAATGAGCACACGATATCAAAATAGCCCCTGCAACATACCCCAAAAGCAGGTCCGTTACGCTCTGCCCGCCGTCAATTGTGTGGAAAATAGGAGGCAGCATTTCCACCAGAACAATAAAGCACAGACTTCCAAAAGCCAGCCCCATGCACACCTCCCTTATAAGCCACGTCTTCGAAAGAGAAAACGCACCCATCGATAAAATCATTCCAAGCGGCGTTAAAGTAGAGTAGAACAGAAGCAAACCCACACAAATTCTCCTCGGAAATGGCGACAGGAACAGAGAAACGCCAACGCTAACAGACTCTATCAACTTATGCACCACCAAACCAGCAAACATAATATGTGACGCACTTCCCTCATTCCCGGTGAAAGCGAGACCTTCAAATATAGAGTGGATTGAAAACACAAAAATAAACACAAGAGCCTGTCTTGGCGTAGTTTTGTACTTCAGCCCGTCCGAGCAGCAAGACTTCAGCTCCTTCTCAGCTGTTCTATGAAGTTTGTGAGTGGAGTGGTCATTTGCAGAATGGTTGTGAGTGGAGTGGTCGTGTAAGGAGTGGTCGTGCAATTCATCAAAACTACCTTCATCATGGTGTATCTCTATATGGACATGATCATGAACACCATTATGACCGCCATTATCACCACAATTATGACCACCATTATCAGCTACCCTATCACTTAACCTATCACCTACCCTATCACCTACCCTATCATCCACCTTATGAATGTTTTCCTCGTTATCGCAATGGTTGTGCTTGATGATTTTTTGATCTATCAGTATCAGGAGAATAAATGCGAGTCCGGAGATAGCTAGTCCTGGATGCGAGTTTTTGAACCCTTTTAGCACCGCTGGAAGGAAGTATCCAAGTCCTAAGCCTCCTGCAGCATCTTTTTTGGAGTGTGCTTCGGACGGTGCGTGGTGGTGTTCGCTGTGACTTGGCTCATTTTCTGGTTTTTCGTTAAATATAGCCCCTGCACCATCTTTGTGCGTATTTTTACCGGAGGGTTTCTCTTTAGGATGCGAGTGCCCGTGCGAATGCCCGCACCCTCCTTCGACAATGTGCGGCATAAAGTCCATGAACAGAATAGCCAGAAGCAGGCCCGCAGAGAAGACGCGAACCCTGTTGAACATCTTCCTCTTCCATTTCGACGACAGAAGGATCGAAGGAGACAGACTTGGCCCAAACGAGAACAAAAACACTATTGCTGGAAGCCCCCACTTGCTATTTATATTCTCCATTTTTTTGAAGTTTATTCACTGTTTATATCCCCCACCCTTTTATCATACTATCTGCGCTGTGTGTTGCTTGGTGCGTTGCGATGATAAGAAGAAAGCCAATAAACATAGAGATGATCTTTTTCAGAGTTTTTGACTTAGAGTTTTTGTACGAAGACGTCTCGAATTCGTTTCCGACCATTTCAACGAACCCAATATATAAAAAACTCCCTGCAGCCGTGCCGTCCAGACACATCAGAGCCGTGGAGGACGTGTCTCCCTGTTTGAGAGCGTTGATGTACCAGCCAATTAGCGCCCCAATCGAGGTAAGCGAAGAGTATATCACAAGAAAGACAAAAGATACCGCCGGAGAAAAAGACGAGGTTAGAACAGAGGTGCCCAGGACTATTGCCTCGAGCCACTTGTGTATAAAGATACTTACCATGTAATAGATCAGTTTTTCGTCTTTTTTGTTGCCCATTCCAAGGCCCTCCATGAACGAGTGCAGACTGAGCGCGAAAATAAAAATCATCGCCTCCTGTTTGGACGCGCCCGTCGGAATAGAGTCTTGCTCTTCCGCGTTAACTCGCTCGATGTAGAGCTTACTTATGAAGAAGAGGAGGAAAAACGAGATCCCTGTGACAACGGGCGGAATTTGGCTCCCTGCAGAGTATATGTCCGGGAGAACTTCCAGGAGGATAATTCCGATGATGGCACCGCCTGTGAAGCATTTAGCGTACGTGTATCCCTCCATTAGGGGTTTGAGGACTCTGTACGCGTAGCAGAACAGCAGCGTGAACAGAAACAGAAAAAGAGCGACTCCGTTAAGAAGAGCTCGAGAATTCATGACGCAAATTTATTTGGAATTATGAAAGTGCTGGAGGCGGCTTGTGAAACTCCGTGTAGAAAAGGGGGAGCGAAAGGAGCTTTGCAACGGAGAGAAGGAGGAAGGCGTGGAGCTGGCTCGAAAGAACAGCGAGAGAGAGAGCACGGGAGAGGAGGAGAAAGGTGAGGAGGTCTGTGATCTTGTAGTAGGAGCTGGCGATCTGGTCGGGTGCAAAGAGGAAGATGGGAAGCTTCAGAAAAGAGAGAGAGGAGAAGGCTGTGATCACAAAAAAGATTCTCGAAAAGGAAATAGATCTCCTAAAAAGGAAAACAGATAAAAAACTTTCTGTAGCTTGGAAAACAACAGATCTAATAAAAAGGTTTTTCTTGTGGGCGTGCTGTGCGCTGCTGGCTGCGATTGTAATAAGCCTGAGAAAAATAAGAGCGGGAAGTGCGGGGTAGCTCTGCAGGTTGTAGACGAGGTGCACGAAGGGCTCTCTTTTAAACAGAAAAACGTCTCTGAGGAGGTGTTTTTTATCGATAGAGTAGGGGTCTGCAACGGTTTTGCAGTGCTGGCAGATGGCGTGTCTGAGTTTTTTTCCGCTTCCCGATGCGGCTTGGACGACGGAGGGGACGCTTGCGAGGCACTGTGTACATCTACTTTGCATTTTTTAATTCTATGCGTGTGGCTAATGAAGACGTGAGAAGGAGCTGCGAAGTGGCGGGAGCGGGGGTGGTGATGTGTCTTGGGTATTTGGCGTCTGTGGTGGAGCACTGGAGGGAAATTGGAGCGGGGTGTTTTTTGTGGGCGTCTGTTAAGAACCCGTTTTCTCTTGTTCTTGACGTTCACATAGGGTTTTTGGGCATGTTTACTGCTGTTTGCTACCTGTACTATGTGGCGGTTAAGAGAGAGGTGGGCGGGGCTATTACAGGGTACAGGGTTGCTCTGACCGACGGGGTGTTGGTGCTGATAGGGCTGGCTGTGCTGAGCGGGTTCAGGACGTACGGTGCAGGGGATGCTATTAAGGAGAAAATTTTGATGCATCTTCTTAACGTTTTTTTCCTAACTGGGGCTCTTGTGCGGCAGACCGGGGTGCGCGAAGAAAAAGGGCTCGGGAGAGAGGGGCTGTTTGGTTATCTCGGGAAAAAGGGGCTTGTGAAGGCCGCGGCGGCGTATCTGTGCGCAGTGGGAGGGGCTGGGGCCTTTTTTGTGGGAAGGGTTGGAAGAAGCGAAGATGGCGCGTGGGGGCGGGTGCTGGCGGGGTGCCTGGACGGGCTGGTGGTGTATTTCGCGTACTCGACGATTATTTGGGCGTATATTTACAACGTCCAGCACTTTTCGAAAAAGATAACGGACCTGTCGCCTGAGAACGTGGAAGACACCCCGTACAACTACGCAGTGATGCAGAACTGCAGCATCGCGAGGGCGGGCGATAAGGAGGCGCAGATCAAAAACCTCGAAATTTTCTGCGGGTACTTTTTGGAGGTTGTGATGAACATTGAAGAGGAGATCTACGAGATAGTTAAGAACCAGGTCGTAAAAAATGTGTTTATGGAGCAGAAAAAGATAAGAGACCTTCCAGAAGTCTTTTTGACGGAAGAGGAGAGACACCTGCCGGCGCAGTACGACTATTCTTCGATACTGATGAAAAACGTCCTGTACCATTTCTACGTTAAAACCGTGTACAGAAAGAGCTTAGAAAAAGCCAGATCGATAAAAAACGTGGTCGATAAGATGAAAGGGCTTCTTTGGAAGCTCGACGCCCAGAAAAAGAAGAAGGTGATAGCGCATCTTGAAAAGACCAAAGCAGAGCTGACGAAAATATCGAAACTGGACACTTCGGAGATGTCTGACATTCTTAGCATGTGGATATCCTCGTTCTCTTCGTGATTTGGATATGGTAGGTAGGGTAGGATATAATGGATACGATAGATAGGATAGATAAGATAGATAGGATAGATAAGATGGATCCACCTCCAATATATAACCCATTATCCCATTATTCCACAGATAACACTTATTTTACCATTTATATAGATACTGCGATAATAAAAGTCAAGTAGTTTTCCTTTGTTCTACTATCTTATTCTTTATGTTCTGCAACGTACTAGATAGCCCAGATCTGCCATTACGTGCACCGGTCATCTTGGATATTGTCTTTACTCCGGCATTATAATCAGCAGATGGCACCTGGTCATCAGCCGTGTCGTTAACATCCACATCACCATCACCACCATCTATATCACCATCCACATCACCCTCCACATCACCCTTTATATCACCATCACCACCATCCATAACACCCCCAAGATACTCGATGCTGCCAAGATATTCTATTTCGTTCTCTTCTGCAAGCATCCTTCCGCCCTCACTGGAAAAAAGCGCTGTTCTTGTGCCGCAATTAGCACACGAAAACCCGCTCATGTTCTCCACCACCCCCAGAACCCGCATTCTTCGGCTCGTGAAAAACTGCACCGTGTCGTGCGCTTCCTGAAGCGCCAGGTTCTGCGACGTCGTTACGATCAGCACCTCTGCATCTGGGACCCTGTTGCACAGAAACGCCTGCTCGTCTGTCACCCCGGGCGGCATGTCGATCACAACGTACTCGTACACGTGCGGGTCTGCGCTCTCCATGAACAGCGTTAGAAGCGCTATTTTCTTAGGCGCTCTCCATATAACCGCTGTGTCCCTCTGCACCATCGATGAAATGCTCAGATAGAACAGATTCGCAGAGTGCTTCAGCGGCACGAGTCCTTTTTCTCCTTTTACCACCTTTTCCTCTATGTTTCCTGTTAGAACTCCCACGCTTGGGCCGCAGAGATCAAAATCAAGCAGCAGCACCCGCGCCTCTTCTGCCAGCGCCTGTGCAAGAAGAAACGCAACCGTCGACTTCCCGACGCCTCCTTTTCCGCTTGCAACAACCACCGTCTTCATCTTCCTTATCCTGCCGACTTCCTCTTGCATTTTTCGAATTTTTCTGCGGTTACGCATTTCTTCTCTCTCGCATAATGTGCTGCAGCGTGCAGAGGCCCGATGGGGTGCCCGGGGTGGTAAGAAGCACGCCTCCTGTCTGCTCTTCTTCTCTCTGTTTACTTTCTGCTTCTTCGTACATCTTTCTAAGCAGCGCGATCCTCTGCGACCTTCTATCCGATGCGGGGTATGCGAGCGTGTTGAGGATGTCAAAGACGCCTTCTGCGTGTGGGTACGTGCCATCTGCTGGCGATGGAGCGAAGGGAGGAAAAGTTGCCCCCTCTTCCGCTATCTGCTCGGGCCTTTCTTTTTCGGCAAATTCCTCCGCAATGGGTTTGAAAAGCTCTCCGTACTTTTTTACGAGAAAGTTAAGGTAGGCTTTGTTATTTTGCTCTTTGGTGTCTTGCTGAAATAGCTCGAGTAGATCGACGGTGTGTGCTCTTTTGAAGATTGTTGATGTTATTTTGCTGTTCTTTCGTTCTAGCCTGAGCGAGAAAGCCCCGTTTGTGAAGTGCATCGGGCTTTTGCTGAGGAGTTTTTCGAGGGTCTTGTTTTCCACGTAGGCAGCGCACGTTTTGACCTCCGGAAAGTCTTCCTGCACTGGCGACATTTCTAGCTCGCTGGGCATTCTGTGCGGTGCGCCGGAAATAATGATTTTTGTTTCGAGCGTTTCTTTTTTTCCGAGCTTGTTTTTCACCCGTATGCCTTTTAAGGTAATTTCTGTTTTTTTGAAAAACAAAAGGACGCTTTTTCTGACTGCACCGCAGAGGTTCTCGTACTTCTCCGCGTGTATCTGTGTTTTTCTTGCTCGCATCGAAAGCTCTTTTGTCCTCGTGTTTACAGCGAAGTATATCGGCGTTTCTAGCGTAGTCGTGCCAAGAACTATTGTGCACACCTCTCCCTTGAGAGTGCCCAGGAACTCTTCGATTGTGCCTGCCTTCTCTTCCTTTTCGACGAATGTTTTTTCGTGCTCGCTCTCCATCAGAGCCCATCTTTTCGCGATCTTATTCTCTCTTACCAGTAGAGGAAATATCCTTATTGGGAACGGAATCGCGCCCATGCCGCGCGCCAGGGTTTTCAAACAGACCGCTCCCTCGTCTTCAAATACAAGCACCGACGTCTTCATGAAGGAGTGCAAAAATTTACTCCATATACAGGACCCGAACGCCCGTGCAATCAGCCATCCGTTGACCCGCGTTATTTTGCGTCTCTCGTTAGCCATCCGATGCCTCATATTCCCGCCCCGTACCACCCGCAACACTCCAACGCTAGAACGAACCGGATTTATTAGAGATAGTGAAATACTGTCCAAAATCGAGCGGACCGAACTGAGACTATTCGGTCATTTCAACGAGCTGGCGAGCGCTGTTCGCCACATCGGTGAGCCACTCGCACCTCTCTGGCATTTCAATAAGTACACTGTGCAGATACCCTGAAAACTACCCTATTAGGAAAACTGCCTAATCTGCTAACTTACCAAAATACTCCAATGACACATCTCAATCCAGCTGCTGCTCATTCAAAACAGGATCTTCTGTACTTCTCGTAAAAGTGCATCTTTGTTGTGTCCATCATGTCTCGCCGCGCTTCCGAGATGAGCTTAACAAACAGGAAAAAGTCGCAGTGTTTCTCGTCGTGCAGTAAGATGGTTCCTGTTGGAAGCGATCTCCCAGTGTACGGCTTTCCGTTGACTAGTCCAGAATCTGCTCCAAAAAGAGCGATTGGCGTGTTGCTCTCGGGTATCTCCTCGGTCGAAAAAAGATCGATCTTTTGCTCCTGTATTTGATAACGGATGGTTTTTCTGATATTTTCCAGCTCCTCTTCCGTGTGCTGGTCGCATCGGGGGATCGCTGCGATGACATTCACGTGCTCGTGGAGCGCTTTCATAAGAGAGAGGTCGTAGTCCTTCATTCCATGCGCTGTAACCGAGAGAAAGTGCACCACCAGATGCACTCTTCTGTCATCAAAAAAAACGTCTCGTTCGCTCCTTGTCTCTTCGTCTAAGAACCCGTGGTAGCTCAGGCTGATGTACTCTTTGATTTCTCTCTGCTTCTCTGCTGTGTCTCCGTGCGCCCCGTACCCCCGCGTGTCTATTATCCTCACGTCCTGTCCGCCGATGGTTAACGAGTGCTCAGAGAACTCTCCCACTGATTCGGCGGTTTTTTCGAGGAGTGTGCTGATAAAAGACGTTTTCCCGAGGCCTGACGCGCCAACTAGCATTATGTTGAGCTTTTCTTGTGGTTTTAATATTCTCATCCTATTGTTTGTTGTTCTTTGCTCCCCGTCTTATGTGTAGCTGTGATATCGAAGAGTAACAGACGTTTATTGAAAAATGCTAGGATAGATAGTGCAAGGTGTGCAAGCTGTTCAGATAAACATTAGGTGGTGTGGAAGTTACTCAGTTAAATATCGTATGGTCTGCAGGTTATTCAATCAACTACCCATCGATCTACATAATATTTAGTTAACTAATCATCTATCAACAACTTACTCAGTTAACTACCTATCGCTCTACAAAATATCTCTGAGAAAGCGCCCCTGCACTTCCCTTTGATCATCTACCCGATCTGGAAACTACCACAATAACCCATAATTTCAAGATAAATAGGCGATATATTTGCTGAGCTGACAACAAGGCCTTTCCACCCCTACCTGTCCGCCATATCCTTCTAGATCTTTTCGAGCAGCTTTTTGTAGCTCTCCCCGATGGTCGCGATCTCCTCCTTCGAGATACTAACTCTCTCCCACTGGATTTTCAGCCCTTCTCCCTCTTCCTCGTTGTACGGCACAATGTGGAAGTGAACGTGCGGCACAGACTGGATGTGTCCGTTGTTTTGCAAAACGTTGTATTTCGTGATTGTTCCGATCTTTCCAACGATTTTTTTGATCAGCACCAGAGCGCCGCTCAAATACTCGTCCGGGATATCCTCCAGCGTTTCTCCGTGGTATTTTGGAACCACCAGCATGTGTCCTCTCGATAGAGGCCCTATGTCCATCAGCACCACAAAGCTACCGTTCTCGTAAATTATTTCCCCGAACTCTCTCCTGATTATTCTGCAGAATATACACTCCATCGCGCTAAAAAAATAAACTCAGCTATGTCAAGGAAGAAATCAAAAAGAGTCGTAAAAAAGCCCACAAGGGAAAAACAAGAGAAGAAGTTCTCGTGCTTAGACTGTAACCGAGAGAACGTCGTTGTTTGCTCGATTAACAGCACAAAAAACCAGGGAAAAGCCAAGTGCACGTACTGCGGCGCCTCCTTCTACTGCGCTACAAACAGACTCTCTCACGCCATAGACGTGTACTCAGAGTGGATCGATTCAAGAGAAGAGAAAAAAGAGAAGAAAAAGCCAGAAGAGGACGCTAATAGCGAGTAGCTGAGGCAACAGAGAAGGTGCACGCGGCGACTGAAACGCGCGGCACGTAAGTCGCTCTAATCGCGTAATTCTGTCTGTACTTACGAAGAGAGGGCGAATTTTTTTATGTACAGAGCAGACGGAAGAAGATGCAACCAGGCCAGAACAATGAACGTGGTGAAAAAAGAAGGCGTAGAGCTCGAGCACGGGTGCAGCAGAGTTGTCAGCACCCTGGAGTACAGCAGAAATTCCGCAAAAGGGTTCGAAGTGAAGGTGGTTCTAACGGATGGCGCAGTGCAAAAAGAGATATCCGAAAAAACAGTCGAGCAAAAGCAGGAAGAGATCGAAAAAATAGTGTCGCAGGTGTTCAAAGACGTTTATCTAGAAAAAGACTCCAGATACGTGGTGCACCACAGGGTAAAGTACGTGGACGGGTCGCTGGTGGCTCTCCTGGTCAACTCCACGTCGCTTGTGCTGCTGCTGTACTCTGTGCCGGTGAAGCACATGGTGTTCGGAGTCAGCTGCGGAGTATCGCAGAGAAAAAGAGACGAGTACCTGGTAGATCTAACAGAAGAGGAGGAAAAAGAAAGAGTCCCGATGGGAACCGTTGCAGTGCCGTACATCAAGCACAAAAAGATGGTATCTCTCGTTATGTTTGAAAACTGCGTTCCAGAAGACGAGTGCGAAGCGCTGATAGGGACAGCCACAAAGCATCTGGACAGCATCGCTAAAGATCTCGTAGAAAAAGCATCAAAGGCGTTTCAGCTGCAGAGATAGAGAGCGGAGAAACAGGAGTATCTTGAAAACCTCCTACGGTGCGATTAATCTGCAGAGTATTTCCGGGGTCTTGAGTTTGGGCGTTGGAGGGGGAGTCCGGAGATGCGCATTTTATTTATGGATGCTCTTTTGTTTTTTATGGAATGGAGTGACTCGGGGGAAGAGCATGTATTTTCAGACGAGAAACAGGAATTCGAGGAAAACGAGATCCACATAAGAAAACAGAACAGAAAAGGAAGAAAGTGGATCACCACCATCGAGAATATTCCAGAAGAGTACGACATAAACGATCTTCTGGGAAATTTGAAGAGAAAATTGAGCTGCAACGGAAGCATCACGGTTGATCCTGCAAAGAACAGAAAAATAGTGCAGGTGCAGGGGAACCACGGGCAGTTCATTCGAGAGTACCTTAAGGGTCTTTTCAATTCGCACACGATTATTTTCCACGGAAACTAGTTGGGAATAGGGGGAGGCGGTGCAAGGGAAGCGCAGGCGATATTTGGAATATGCGCGAACGAGCTGCCCCAGGATGGGTGCGCTGGGATAAAACTCGCAGAGCGGAGAATAGAAATGGGGAGCCCGGCTGTTGGGCTGCCACGTGGTGTTGGGATGTTTTTGGCGTACGGACCGAGTATCCTAATAGGGTAATTTTAAAGATCTGGATGTGTGGTGGACCTGTTGAACTGTCAAATAGATCTTGTCGAGTTTGCTTTTTGGTACCATCAGAAAAGAATAAATGTTTTTCCTTTATCAAAATTTTTATCTTTTTTCAGGTTTTTACGTCTTTTGCAGTGGGGTGTGGTGTAGTTAGCTGAAGTGGGGTGTGGTTTGCAGGGTGTGGTATATTTAAGTGGGTAACTTGTGGTTTGTGGTATATTTATCTGGATAAGTTATGGCTTGTGGAATATTTAAGCAGATAACTTGCACACCACTTAATGTTTATCTGGATAACTTGTGCACCGCGTAATGTTTACCTGAACAACCCACAACCCATAATGTGAGATCTACATTTTTATTGCTCAGATCGCGTATATTTTCAGAAAATAGATAAGATCAGTGGAAAATTTTTATACCAACGCTTTCCTAGACCTTTCCAACGTACCGAAGAATATCCGAAGCTGCTTTGTCCCTGTTCATCACGCACATCCTGATCGCCTCTTTCGCCCTGCTCAGCCCAATCACCAGATCGCCCTCTCCTATCTTCCTTATCGACACCTCCTCGTTATTCCGGTCCCTCTGTCCCACCACCATCACAAACGAGTACCTCTGCTTTTCTGCGTTCAGTATCTTTTTGTTCAATGTGTTCTCCGACCTGTCCACCACCACCTCAAACTCTCCAAAAAACTCCCCAACCCTTTCCGCATATTCGCTATCTCCGCTCGTCACCGGCACCACCACCACCTGATTAGGATTCAGCCACGGCGGAAGCTTCCCCTTAAAGTGCTCGAACAGTATCGCGCTCATTCTCTCCACGCTTCCCAATATCGCCCTGTGCACCATCACCGGCTGCTCCATCTCCCCTGCAGCGTTCCTAAACTTCAAATCGAACCTCTTCGGCATCTGGAAGTCCAGCTGTATCGTTCCGCACTGGTGCCTTCTTCCCATCGCATCTTTTATCGAAATATCTATCTTAGGCCCGTAGAACGCTCCATCTCCCTCGTTCAGCTCCCAGCCGCACCCCGCCCTGTCCAATGCCGCCTTCAGCTGCTCCTCTGCGCTGTCCCATATCTCCACCTCTCCGATGTAGCTTTCCGGCCGCGTACTTAGACACAGCGAGTACTCAAATCCCAAAATCGCGTATATCTCCCGCAAAAATCCAAGCGCAGATAAAATCTCCTCCGACACCCTCGAGCTCTGCGCGAAAATGTGCGCGTCGTCCTGCTGGAACCTTCTCACGCGCGTTAACCCGCTCAGCGCTCCGGACACTTCGTTCCTGTGGAGAACTCCGAAGTCTGCGAGCCTCAGCGGTAGCTCCTTGTAAGAACACGCCATGTGCTTGAACATAACGCAGTGCCCTGGACAGTTCATCGGCTTCAGCGCCATCTCTGCGTTATCTACCGAAAGACAGAACATGTCGTCTTTGTACTTCTCCCAGTGCCCGCTTGTTTTCCAAAGTTCGTTCGTGTACATGTTCGGCGTTATCACCTCTTTGAACCCTCTTTTCTTGTACTGCTGTTTCATCATCTGTATTAACGCGTTATACACGAACGCTCCCTTCGGCAGGAAAAAGCAGGAGCCGGGGCTGAGATGCGAGAAAAAAAACAGGTCCAGCTCTGCTCCTATCTTCCTGTGGTTGTACCTCTTTGCCTCCTCCACCTGCTGCAGGTACTCGGACATTTGCTGCTTCGTGGGGAACGAGATGCCGTAAACGCGTTGCAGAACGGGCCTGGAGGAGTCTCCGAGGAAGAAGGAGCTGCCGTGGTGCGTTACTTCGATAGCCTTGATGACAGAGGTGGACTGCACGTGCGGGCCGAGGCAAAAGTCGATGAGCGGGCCGCATCTGTAGACGGTGCTTTTTTCCTCTACTTTTTCCGTTATCAGCTCGAGCTTCAGGGGGTTTTCGGAAAACATCTCCAGAAGATCTGCTTTTTTTACCTCTAGTCTTGTGAATCTCTGGTTCTCTTTCAAAATTTTTTTCATTTCCTTATTTAGAACTTCGTAGTCTTCCGGTACAACGGTTTTTTTCATGTCCATTTCGTAGAAGAACCCGGACTCTGCTGGAGGCCCAAGACACAGGTGGCACTCGAAGCACGTTTCCGACGCCTCTCCGAGCACGTGCGCAGATGAGTGCCAAAACACCTTTTTCCCCTCTTCGTCATCGAACGTTAGAAACTGCAGCTCTCCGCTCTCCTCTAACGGCCTGTGCACGTCCCACAGCGCTCCGTTGAATTTCGCTACTACCATCTGGCTGTGCTGGCTGTTGTGCGCTTTCGAGAGGAGAAAAGGCGTTGTTTCCCAGCTTTTTCCGAGCACTTCGCCGCCTGGGAGCCTTATCGCGATCTCTTTTTTCGGCTTGTTCTGCAGCTCCTCTTCGTACCTGCGCTGAAGCGCGTCGAACATCTCTATTCTCTTGTTCAAATAGCTTTTAAATTCCATAAAAAATTCTAGATGAGAAATAAAAAGCGAGAGAGGCTCTCTTTTTACACCGACGCAAAGATCTCTCTAAGCAAGATAGAGGAGTACAGGGAGCACGTGAGAAAAAGAAGAAGCATCTACGAGTACATCGAGAGGTACCAGCACCTGCCGGTCGGAGCGAGCGTTGGAGAAGAGTGGGACGCAGAAACGGACAGAGCCATGCACTTCTGCAACAAGATAGCGAGCACCGCAGAACCAAATAGGACAGAAGAGTTTATCAACGGAGAAACGAAGATATTCAAGCTGCGGGTGGAGCAGATGGCGCGAGAAGAGGTGCTGAGCCTCTTTGCTGCAGAGTACCTGCCAAGGCTGCAGGAGAAGTTCGCGTTTGGGTATGCGGCTGCGGACGAAAAAGAGGCGCTAAGTAGGGGCGGGGAAGCGCTGGAGCTCTGCGAAAGGGAGAAGGGAGAGGCCGGTGCAGAGAACAGGCTGGTGGTAAGGATAGACGGAGATAAGCGAAACTGGATTGGATTAGAGAAAATTAACGCAGAGGATGCGGCGTCGGTTGGGAAGCTGATTAGCAGGGGAGCGAAGGATATTCGCTTTATAGCGCATTTCACGCACTACTACGAAGTAAAAGAGAAAATAGAACGCGGAGTGGTCAGATCGGGTGTTGAAGGGGCTAGAAGCATAATGGTCAGGGCTTTTAACGAGCTTCTAAGAAATACAACGAATAATATGAGGATGTCGGGGCTGGAGCAAAAGTACGCGGTGAGGGAAGAGCGAGAAGAGCTGTCGAACGAAGCATTTGACGAAAAACACGCGCCACCGTGCATGAAAAAGGTGCTGGAAAATCTGAGGGCAACAAAACACCTGAAATACGAGGACAGAACGAATTTAGCGAATTTTATGAAAAACGTTGGAGTGCCGTTAGAAGATACTATCTTAATGTTCAAAAAGAACTTTGCGTGTGCAGAAGACAGGTTTGAAAAGGAGTACAGGTACAGAATCAGGCACATATACGGAAAAGAAGGGAGCAAAATCAACTACCAGAGCGTCGGATGCGTTAAGATAATTAGAGAAAGCGGGCAGAAAGAGTGCAGCGGGTGCCCGTTTGCGAGAAGCCCGGAGCCAACCGCTAAGTGCGCGGCGAGACTAGCGGAGAAAAGCAGGAAGTACGAGATTCCCGTGGTCTCCCCTGTGGAGTACTACAAAAGATCGAAGCAGAACGAAAAAAGATAAAAATGTGCTGTCCCGGAATCGAACCGAGCACCTTTCGCGTGTTAGGCGAATGTGATAACCAACTACACCAACAGCACACAACACCAGACAGCCCACCTATGCTCTGGTCTAACACAACACTAGACAGCCGCCCTCATCTGCCAGCTGTCCCAATCCAGCACATCTCGAGTACACTGCAGGTACTGCTCGGGCATCTCCACTTATCGAGTCCTTCTCTTGGCTGCGACCAGAGGATGCTAGCGCTAGTCGTGGTGTATTAATAAAGCTGAGGTGCCTGCACTTACATTTATTGTTGGGGCTGTCCTCTGGTTGTTTTATTTTCATGGCGTTTTTAGATACCCCTGCACTTAAAAAATCTCTTAACTTAAATAGTTCGGGGAGAGTACCGGGCGCTACGCCTCTTCTTTTGCTGTTTCGATCCACTTGAGCACGAGTTTTTTTGCCATTGTCTGGATGTTTTTCTTTTCGTACGGGTTTTTCGAATAGAACAGGATTATTTTTCCTATGCCGCTCTCTACGAGGTGCTCTACTTCGGGATCGAACTTCATCAGGGCGTCTAGCACCTGTCTTTTTACCTCTTCGGGAGGGAGGGAATTATCGGGCAGGGGTTCCAGCCACTTTTTTAGATGCACAAGAACTCCGCCGTCTAAAAGATCCTGATGTATTTTTTTATTAAGTAGCTTCGGATATACCGTCTCTATTGCTGTAAGCTTCCAAACTGCTGGTTTTCCTTCTTTGTTCAGCTCTGAGTCTTTTTCAGACGCGTTTTTTATCTGCTCGATTATCTCTGCCGTTGCGTCTTCCGCACTGAGGCTCTCTTCCTTCTCGTTTTTTTCGCTCTTTTGCTCGTTCTTACCTTTACTTTCCATAAATTAAAATTGGTAGAGTATTTATTGGATAGATGTTGCAGAAGTGGAGTGGTAGAGTAAGTAGGATGTGGTGCAGGTAGGATATAAATATGCTGGTGCTGTTGGTATCTCCTCAATCTGGCCTCCTATATAATTAGTTGTAAGTCGAGCACCTTCTGAGATAACTAGTACTGAAGTGAGAATTATCCGCACGTCCATTCCACCTATCTATCTATCGCATGTACTTACCCATTCTACCTATTCATTCCACCTACCTATCCATTATACCTATCCCACTTACCTACCCATCCTACCCACTTACCTATCCTACCCTACCCACCTACACGTGAGAAGAGACGTGCGAAAGTATCTCCTGTACAGTGGTTCTTTCGACTCCGATCATCCCTGCAAGCTGGATAAGGCCCTTTGCCATCTCCTTGTGCTCGGGCGTGTTGTTTTCTCCTAATCTCTCTGCGATTACAGCCAGCGCAAACGGCACAACGGAGCGTATCTCCGAGGAGAGCCGCGATATCTCTTCGGCTTTTCTGATCACGCTTGAGGTGTCGTTTTGCGGAACTAGTCCCGTACTTTTGATCAAATTTGTAAGGTTGCCTTTCTCGCTCCCTTTCTCCCCTCCAAGGCGCACAACGCTCCACAGGATGTTCACCACTCCGCTGTTGAAGTGCTTCACTATCGGCTCCAGCCCGCTCTTTCCAAACTCTCTTTTCTTGATCTTTTCGATCAGAATCCTCTTCAGTATCTCCAAAGTTCTCTCGGTGCTTCCAAGATACGACACCCTCAGAGCGTTCTCCAGCTCTCCTATGTGCACATAGTACTCGGACACTTTCGCCACCACTGCTCCGAGCTCTGCGTCTACGTAGTTTTTCAGCGTGTCTTTTGTCTTTCTGCCTTCTGCATCTATCTTACCGAGCACTCCGAACTCTTCCGTGTCTATAAACACCTCTGCAACGAGATCTTCCATCCACTCTTTTGAGATGTACGGAGATACGCTTCTGATCACCGTGAGCTTCTCTTCTGGTCTTGCAAAAAGAGACGCAGCGTGCTGCACCATCTTGACAAAGAAACAGATGCACTCCGCAGACTGTTTTTTCTCTTCTCTTCGCTCTATTGGGAACTCTTCTCTCCTTTCCTCTTTCACTCTTTTGGCAACCGCGTTCGCCAGCACAAGCGCCTCCCCAACCCGCAGCCTGTCGTCGTAGAGAATGTCGATCGCTGCTGTCCACTGCCCGAGCAGCACCGCAGCCTGTAGCAGCCTCTGCACAGACACGGACCTCAGCAGCATCCTGAAAAGCTCTTCTCCATCTACCGTCTTTTTCTTGGGGAAAGATGCTCTGATTGTTCTGTTGATTAGCAGGTGGTACCACACGAAGTCTTCTATTGTCGTGATAACCTCTTTCGAAGGGTGTCTTTCTGCGTTGAAAACCTGGAAGAAAAAGAGCTTGAACGGGTCATCTCCTTCTCTCGGCGTTTCCTCCCACCCGTGCTTCTTTTCCAGCGTTCTTTTGATCATTCCCACCGACTGCATCCACAGCAGCACTGATTCCGAGAAGTTTCTGCACACCTGCGTGAAAAATTCGCTGTTTTCCTTAACAAATTCTGCTGCTTCTTCGTGCATCCCTCCTCTTATGTAGTGGTACAGCTCTGCGAACACGAACCTGTCGTTGTACATTTCTAGTCTGTACGGCCCGCCCCTGTGGTACTTATCTCTGACCCACTGCTGTGCCGCGGAAATTGGCTGGTGGGCGCCTTTGGTGCGCGAAGCGCTCTCTGCGCAGTGTCTTTCGAGCACGCCTCTGTGAACTTCTTCGAGAAACTGCACGCTGTCCTTGCATTCCGAAAGATACCCGTACGTATCTCTGAGCATTTGGGAGCCGAGCGCGCTTTTTTCGTCTGCGCACGCTGGCTTGCCATCTCTCACCATCTGGTCTGAAACGTCTCTTTTCAGTTTTTTTTCCTTTTTTGGCTCTTCTGCAAACCTGTTCTTATCTATCTTGAAAAACTTCTCTTCAAGGCGCTTGTCGAACCTTTCCACGTCTTTTCTAAAGAGCTCTTCGCCGTAGCCCACAAGCCTTTCTTGGAAAACGCCCTCCAAAAACGCGCTTACGTCAAACTCCCCGGCGTTTTCTGTTCTTCTCATAAATACTCCTATCTGTTTTATTTTTCTTTCGATCTCAGGGTGGAAAACGTGCGGCGCTCTTCCCTTCTTCTTTCTGAGCAGCTCTATTTCCAGCTCAGCCATGCTGTACATCCTTACGTAATACTCGTCATCTGCCAGTATCTCAAGCACGCCCATAAATAAAAATAAAAATAACCTAAATAGAGCGTATGTGTTCTGAATAGCTTAAGTAGAGTGTCAGTGTTCCGAATAACGTAAATATAGTGTATGTGTTCTGAATAACCTAAGTACACAGCGCACATTTTATGAATAACCTAAGTAGAGTGTCTGTGTTCTGAATAACTTAACCGAATATGCAGCACAGACACCCCTTTTAATAAACACGCGAGACAGGTTATAAATACCCACGCGAATAGTAAATTTTTAGAAATGAATTTTAGAGGAGCGGTCCTGGTCCTAGCGCTGTTGAGCGTGTGCAGGGGAGCAGTGGCGTGCGGAAGAGGATGCGGGAAGATTTTCGAAAGCATATTTCTGGACACCGACATGGAAAAGGCCGAGTCTCTGATAAACGCGTCAGACTCGCCGTGTTCTCACTTCTACAGATACTTTATCAAGAACTACCACAGTATAGATATCGAAGAGGCGATTAAGTCGCTGGTGATCTCTTTGGACTCGGACTGCGAAATGAAAGAGGCGGCGCAGCTGGTGTACGCAACAAAAATCGACAGCGCGCAGAACATCCTCGGGACAAAAGAAGAAGCAGCAAAGCACTACAGGGAAATCGCGCAGAAAGTGAATCAAAACTTTTTCGAAAAAAGAATTACCCTTTTTAGCAAGTGGGAGTTTGAAAACATAAAAAAAGAAGGAGAAAACACGAAAATAATCGATTTTGTAAAGACAATGACAAAGGGAGGAGAAAGCTCCGCGGGCAGCGGGCTTCTGTCGCTCATAAAAATAGGACACGTCGAGGCGCACGCTCACATCGGGTTTCTGAAAGAGTGCGCAGCGGAAGGCAGCATCGACGCAATGGGCGTGCTTGGAAAGATGTACTTCCGCGGGTGGGGCGTTGGAAAAAACAACATCAAAGCAAGACACTATTTCACCGAGGGCGCTAAGTACAGGGACGCAGAGTGCCTGAACGGGCTAGGGCTTGTGCTGCAGTCCGAGGGAAACGCCAAAGAGGCAAAAAAGATGTTCGAAAAAGCGTCGGAGCTCGGGTCTGCAGAAGGAGACTACAACTTATCGGAAATGTACGAGAAAGAGTACCAGAACCAGCTGCTATCGGACATACATCTCTACAGGTCGCTGAAAAACGACGGGTACCTGCCAGCGGTGTTCAAAAGCGCAGAGAAGAACTGGACGAAGAAAAAGTTCGCGGAAGCCGTGCTGCAGTTCAGGAACATATCGCTGTACTGCAAAAAGCTTCTGGAGCTGGAGAAGGCAGCGATAGAGATGTTCAAAAGCCACAGGAACAAAGAGGCGTTCTATCTGTCGCTGCTGATCGGAGACATGGGGTCGATAACAGGGTACAGAAACGCAGCGTACGTGCTGAAAAAGAGAAAAACAGAGATAAGGAACAAAGAGGGGCTATTGCTGCTGCTGAACAGAAGAATAGCAGAGACAGACTGCACAGACGCGCTGATCGAGCTTGGAAACATGCACTACTACGGGAAAGGCGTGAAACAGGACATGAAAAAGGCGTTTTCGAGGTACATGTCGGCGTCGGTGCTCGGCAGCGCGGAGGGGCACTATCTGCTCGGGTGGATGTACGAGCACGGGTGCGGAACAGAAAAGAGCTACCGCCTTGCGAAGCAGTACTACGGAAGAATGAGAAGAACGAACAAGTCGACGTACCTTCTGAATAGAGTAGTTCAGACGAGGCTGTTTTTGAAAGTGCACCAGGACGCGCTTGTGTCTGCAGGAGTGATTGTTGCAGCGATGTTGGCAGGAATCTACCTTGTTAAAGCGAATGCTGGCATAAGCAGAGCGATGTTCGAAGGGTTTGCTGGTAGCTCGGCTGTAAAAAAAGAGTCTATCGGTACGAAAATGGAAAGTGGTGATGGTGAGGTTGGTGATGGTGGTGATAGTGATGGTGGTGATAATGTTGAGGATGGTGTTGGTGGTGATAATGGTGGTAAGGATGGTGTTGCTGATCATAATGCTGAGGATATTCCTGGTGAAGTTCGTGACTCTCGTGATAACGGCGAAAATAACATAGATACGGCAGATATCTAGCTGGTATCTCAGTAAATGGTAATTAATTTTTCAATTCTGTAATAACGCTGACTAGCCATATCTATCCGATGTTTATTCGCAGCAGGAGCACCAGCTGGGATGTTAAGTTAAGAAATAACAGGTGGCAGCGAGGTAGGCAAGAAATAGCACCAGCAAAAAGCCATGGCAGTAGTGGAAATGAGCTATGACCAGTACTACCCGTACACCACAACCACCACTAATAGGTAACTATTCCCATGGGTGCTCTACTACCGCATCCTAGCATACGCTAAACCAGCACGACACGTCAACACGCTACCCAATTAGCTCTTAGTTAAATGCTCAATTAGTCTTCAAACGAACTAATTGGAGGGTTTTAGAACATCCAAGAACGGTCTAATTAAGGGGGCTGTTTGATTTTGCACTTGAATAACGTAGAGGTAGCAAATTAGAAGCCGTTGGAAAAGATCAATAAAAATTTAGAGAAGATTTTTTGTTTGGCTAGTTCTGAGGCTCTCCTTTGCGTTCCAAGTTCGTTTCGCTTTGTTTTGGAATTTATTTCGGAAGCTGTTCTTATTGGCCAAGACTTTTCTTCTTATTTTATTTTAAGTTTTTTCTATGTGCCCCAGAATGGACAGCAGAGAAAAACGACCAGGCTTTATGTCCGAGAACAACGAGAGGGAGAGACACGCGCCGTACTCGCACAATAGAGAGAGCGGCAGCTACCAGGGCAGAAGACCGACATACCGCCCAAAGCAAGACTACAAAAAAGACGAGCGAAGGAAAAAGCCTCTCGACGAGAGCGAAGAGGAGGAAAAAGAGTTTGTGCCTTTGAAGAGGCAAAACAAGGCGCTAACTTTGGTCATGGACGGTGCAGACCTAACGCTGGAGGACATCGCAAAAGAGTTTGAAAAGTACCAGATAAAGCTGGAGCAGCCAGAGAGCGCCCAGAAGCCGCAGGAAACAGAAAAGGCCAGCGAAGCTAGCGGAGTTATCGAAGCAGAGAAGGCTGAAGAGATAAGCAGAGCTGATGAGACGACAGGAGAAGCAGAAAAAGCGGAGGAGAAGTCAGACGAGGCAGAAAAGGTAGAAGAGATACTGGCCGAGCTGGAAGTGGAGGTTGTTGACGTTGAGGAGGTGCCAGCAGAAGAGGCGCGCGCTGAAGAAGTGCCAGTTGCTGAAACGGCAGGCGAGCAGGAGAGACCGGCAGCGAAGAGCGCAAACAGGAAAGAAGCGCAGGAAAAAGCACCCAGAGAAAAGACGCATAAAGAGGGAAGAAAAGAAAAGGAGATAAAGGACAGGAAGGAGAAAGAGGAGCAGAAAAAAGCGCCTCTGGTGCCAACAGAAGTGGCGCCTCCTGTTCAAGTAGTGCGGCCGGTGATCGATATAAGTAAGTACGGGATAGTCGGAGGAGTGCCAACAAAAAACACGGCTGAGAATAACACGTGGGACACCCTTCCAGCAGACGCGCTTCTGTCAGCCGTTTTCAACACGCAGCCAGCAGCGGCGCCCAAACCGCAGAAGAAGCTGCTGAAACCGAAGACAAGGCCAGATAGCAAGAAAGTGGAAGAGAAGGCGGAGGTAGCAGATAGGGTTGGTGATAAGGTTGGTGATAAGTTGGCAGATAAGGTGGAGATGAAAGTGGCAGATAAGGTAGCTGATAAGGTTGGAGATAAGATGGCAGAGAAAGATACAGATAAGGTGGAGATGAAGGTGGCAGAAGAGACAAGAGGCACAAAGAACGCCAATGACGTTAAGGACAATGACGTTAAGGAAGAGGTGAGGACAGAAGGTGCGGGAAGTATCGGCGAGCCAGAGGGAAGTCAGAACAGAATGGCCCCTGCAAGCGCCGTTACTACGGCAGTCCGTAGCACGCCTAGCACGCCTCCTACGACTATAGTCTACACGAAGGAGCAGCTGCTGTCTTATAAGGGAAATAGCAAGAATATCAAAGTGACAATTAACAAGAGCCTGTTCAGCAAAACAACGGCTAGCTTTAGCAAGAAGAAGAGAGAGTTTAAATCGTTTAAGACGGGAACGCCGCAGGATAAGAGGCTAACAGCAACTGTTTTCAGCGCAATTGAAGACTACATAGCGGAGTTCAACTTGGCGCTGAACCAGGTCTCGTACACAAACATAGAAGAGGTGGAAGAGAGGCTGCTGAAGATCCAGGTACCAACTAACGAGGCGATGGTGGGTCTCACGAAGATGTTTTTTGAGCGAGCAATGCAGCAGGAGGCGTACGCTGACATCTACGCTAAACTGGTTAACGACATACAGAAAAACTTCAGGTCAAAAGAGGAAGAGCCGTACGATGAAAAGAAGTACATGAAAGAGAAGGAAGAGGACAAAAAGAACTGGTCTTCGCGGTCTGTTTTTGGAAAGGCGATGGCAAACTTGGCAAGAGCGGAGTTTTTCGAGGACAAAAAATGGGTGGAGGAAGAGACGGAGCAGAAAACGCTGGTTATGAGCTCCGATCAGGTGGCGGCAAGGGTGCTGGAAATATCGAACAACAAGGAAAAAGAGTACGCAAGGATGCTGGTGAAGAAGAGAGCGCTGACGTGCGTGAGGTACATCGGGAACCTGTTTTTGTTCGGGTTTTTTACGTCGAGAATTATCCATGTGGCTATTAAAAACATACTGCCGAACCCCTCTGCAGAGAACGTCGAGAGGCTGTGCTATCTTCTGAGATGGACGGGAATACGGCTGGAGATAGAAGAAGAGCTGGTCCAGGGGTACATCGACGGATACTTTATGTGGCTAGACGAGGCGGTGAAGCCGCTGAGCGCGCGGTTCAAGTTTATGGTTGAGGATCTGAAGGAGCTCAGGGCGGCAAAGTGGAGGCCGGAGAACATAAAGAAGCCTGAGGACGAGAACGAAGACGAGTGGAAGAGTTGTAAATCAAAGGAAAAGAAGAAGTGGAGCATAAAAGAAAAGACAGAAAAGGAAAAACCGTTGCTTGCGAAAAAAGACCAGAAAGACAAAGTGCTTAAGATATCCGAGCAGATTGAAAAATACCCGAAAGATTATCAGAAAATGGAGTCAATTGCAGCGAGTGTGATAAAAAGCACGGAGAGGCCTGAAGATGAAGTAAAAAGACTGTTAGAACACAAGAACAGCCCTGTTTTCTTAACGGCATTTATTAAAATCACGATAGAAAGCTACGGAGACAGCTTGAGCAGAGGAAAGAGCTTTATTTCCGAGTGGGTCAAGCACTCTCCCATTTCAGTACAAAGAAAAGAAGAGATATTCACATACATAGAAAATACGATGGAAGATATCTTAGATGACTCTCCTGAAGCACCGAAGCACTTGACACAGATTAAAGCGATCGTCAACAGCCAGAAATAAAAAGATTATCAGATGAATAAGGCGTGTCTTAGGGGAGTGTTAGGGGAAGTGTTAGGGTGGTGTCTTAGGGATGTGTCTTATCTCTTCATGCGTTGTTCTTCCGCTTATTTCCATCTTCTGTAGGTGCAGGGGTACCTCTCAGCTGATAGGCCATGACTAGCGCTAACGGTAGGTGGTAACTAGAGTGCTAAAGGTAGATGGTAACTAGAGCGCTAAGGGTAGATAGTGACCAGTGCTAATGGAATGTATCTTTGGGACACAAATCTACACAAGGAATATTCACCACACCCTAACCCAAATATACCGCGCTACACTCTCCACCCTCCCTAACTACCCTCCACCCCTGGCCCATGTAGCGAGCCATTTTATTTTTATTTAAATTTTATTTTAGTCCCTGCATGCAGACAACAGAAACAAAGAGCGAGTTCTCAAAAGAGCTAAGAAGAATGGCGTATGAGGACATTGAGAACGTCTTATCCGACAAAAAAATGATGCTGATGAGGCTGCGAAATAAATCAACGGACGACCAGCTGAAGAAGTCGCCAGAGTGGGTAGAAACAAAAAAAGACATAGCAAGATGCATGACTGTACTAACTGAAAAAAAAAGAGAAGAGATCAGAAGAGAAGCAGAGGAGAAGAACATTCCTCTTCCTAAATTCTTGAGAAAAAAACAGTCGAGAGCTATGAGAGTGAACATGCCCAAGGAAATGCTCCAAAGATACTGCCAGAACAAGCACAGGCTGAGAAAGAGAGTTGTCGTGTTCGCTTCTAACAAGAACTAATAAAACAGCATTGACCTATTATGTACTGGGATCTTCAGGGTCTCAGTGCTGGGCAGGACTAGAAACAATCGCGCCTGGGAGACACTGCGGCAGTCACGGATGGATCTAATTATCTTTTAATATAGTAGATTGTTTTAAGTATTTTTATTTTATTTGGCTTATGAAGAGATGGGTGGTCTATTTGGCGCTGGCCGGGGCGGCTGGGTGCGCCGGCTTAAGGGTAAAATATAACGCGAAAATGAGCCTGCACAGTCCTTACACAGACTCTAACGGATACCTGGACTCTTGGAGGCTTTTGAGAGACGCGTCGGTTATTTCAAAAGGAGGGAGCTCAGGCGCGCATCTTGTTTCGAGCGGAAAAGGCTCTGCAGGGGGTATTACTTCGACAAATCCTTTAAGAATGAAAGAGTGGAAGGTGTCTTTCGAAATAGAAGTCAAAAACCCCGGGTCGATAGGGTTCTGGGTCTCCGATAAGAATATCGCAGCGGAAAAAGAGCTGTTTGGAGGTGAGAATGTTTTTAGAGGCGTGATGGGGTTTCTTTCGTACGGCAAGACCTCCGTTACGTCTGCAGAGCCGTCGGGGGGGCTGTGCCTCGGGGGCTCGCCTGGAACGTTCGTGGTAAAGGAAAAAAGAAGGATCGCAATGAAAAACACCTTTATCGTGGTGCTGCAGTACCTGAACAGCACGTTTAGCATGCAGTACGGGACAAGCCCAGAAAGTCTAGAAGAAATAGGGAAAGTAGACGTGTTTTTGCACCCTAACTACTATCTTAGCATAATAGGGGTGTCTTCGGAGAGCGGGGCAGCAGAGGAGAACGCCATAGTTGTAAAAAACATCACAAGCTCTTATCTATCAACGATAAAGAAGAAAAAGTTTGAAGAAGAAAAAAGAAGCAGGTCTTCGTACGTATGGGTGATATTTTTGGTACTTATAGTAGTTATTTGCTATTACCTGTACCAGCAGAAGAGGCTGGTTAAGAATAAGAAAATACTGGACTAGGCGTGCACGGGCGCCTTCTCAGCTTTAATAAACCAGGACTAACACAAAATGTTGATCGTTTGGTTGATACAGGTTATTTGACATTTCAATGGCTAGTATGACTTATTTGCCATTTCAATGCATGATATGACTTATTTTCCATTTCAATGGCTGTTAGGGTTTATTTCCCATTTCAATCCTTTATTTCCATCGCATCGTACCTGAACATTACCATATCTGGAAACTACCTAATCTAGCAAGTCACCAGGAGGTGGGAAGGGATCACATGTCACTCCAGCAATCGCTAAACTAACCTGAAGTATTGATAAGTTGTAATGGTGGACTGGGATGACGAGTGACAAGTGTGGTCCAAATAATAGCGCATCAAGATGCACTACCAGCATATCCACCTCCATCATCATCACCTCCATCACCATCCTCCATCCCAACCTCTATCTGTACTACAGCTTTGCCACTTTCCGTTTCAGTATCTCTTTGTTGAAGATAAACTGCCCCTGCGTTAGTCTTATCTCTGTTTCGGTGGCGAAGTCTGTGGCTTTGACTACCCCGTGCGACTCGTCTGCAGTCGATACGACAACGGGGCCGGTGTCTCCAAGCGACAGGACCCTGCCGTGTACGATATCACCTGGCGAGAACAGCTCGTTCAGTTTGTCGCTGTCTTTAATTCCGAACATGCTGTCCTCTCTGTGTATCACTCCCTGCGCCCCTACCGTCTCTTTTCCATCTACTTTTAGGAGCGTTATCAGAACGTGATTGTAGCAGACGTAATCGACAACGCCGGAAATAACCGCGTTCGTGTACGGAAGCGTAAGAAAACGCACGGGATGCGGCGCAGAGCGAAGCGGGTGGCTTTTTGGACTGTGGCTCTCGCCCGGAAGTATCATGGGTGAATTTAAAATTTAATTATGAAACAAATACAGACGTACTCGATCCCTAACATGAGCGTTAAAGAGATCGTAGATTACCTTTCTGAAAACGGGTTTAACATAGTTGAGAGCGATATAACGCAGCCAAACCCGGGGTACGTTGTGAAACTCTACGAGGGGGTGCTGGCGGTCTTTGCGGAAGTGAAAATACCCGAGGGGCTGGAGGAGCCGCTGGAAATAGGAGCGGTGTTTGGGTGCATGAGAAGCTTTCTCGAGAAGATCGGGTTTGGAGCGTTCGGGCTAAGGGACGTGGTGGCGCCGGAGAGCGGAAGAATAGTGAAGGTGCTGAGCAGCGTCGTGAATTTCTCTTTGTTCAGAGAAAGCAGGAGGCACGTGTACGCGAGCATGTACAGAAAAAGCGAGGAGATTGATTTGAGGATCGAAGAGCTGGAAAAGGAAATAGAGATCAAAAAAAACCAGCTGAAAAACAAAAGAGACGAAAAGATTGCAAAGCAAAAACAGTTCAAGAATCTGCAGAAGCTGGTGTCGGAAAAAGAAGAAGAGATCGTGAACTTCCACAGGACGCAGCAAAATACGATGAGCGAAATAGAGGAGCTGAAAAAAGAGCAGGCATACGCGGCAGAGAAGCTGAACGCCGAGAAGTGCTACGCGATCGACACGGAACAGGAGATATCAAAGATGCAGGCAAAGATTGTGAAAAACCCGCAGCAGCTGAGAGAGCTGCTGATCCAGATGAAGGAGCAAATAGAGAGCGAAAAAGAGGCTGTGGAAGAGTATGAGAAAAGAATAGGAGCGCTGCACCAGAGCTTGGGGCACTTCAGGACGGGAACAGAAGAGATAAAGTCTCTGTTCTGCACGATATCGCTTGCAGGAGAGTACCGGAAAAAGCTGAACGGGAACACGGCAGCCTTCAAGAGAACAGAGTCCGAGAACAGCACGCTGGAGACAGAAAACAAAGCGAAAGAGGGAAAGGCCGCACTGCTCGAGAAAAAGATACTCTACATCGTCGAGAAGATGAGCGCGCTATCGCAGGAAGAAGAGACGAGAATGAGCGAGACGAAAAAAGAGTTCGATGCGCTGAAAGAGAAGCACTTGCAAATATCGGAAGAGAGGGAGAAGATACAGAGAATAATAGAGGAGAACAACCGCCTGATAAAGAACCTCGAAAAAGAAATCATCAAGATAGAGACAGACCACGAGTCGAAAGTGTCTTCTGCGTTTAACCAGCTGTCCTATCAGAAGAACTACCTTTCTGGGTACGCAGACGATCTTTCGAAAGTGTTCAAAGGGGAGTATCTCGTGTAGTTAGAGGCGCTGGTGGAAGGTTGGCGGTGCGGTTGCGTCCCTCGTGTTTGTCTCTTTGCACAGACGGGCGCTTTGCGAAGTGCATGTTCAACGTATCTTTTAGTCATCCCCGGCCTGAGACGAACTGAGTGCCTGCTATTTTGAAATAAAAAAGTCACCGATAACTTTTAGCAAAAACTTACCAAAGACTTTCGGACCGGCTCAAGTTTGGAGCGCAGAGCGGGAGCGTCTTCTGTCAGCAGGAGTTATGGGTTAGGTAAGCATTAGAATTGTGACCTCATATCAAAGAGTAAAAGATGTGTTGGCCATGGGCTGTTTATACTCACAATTTATAACAAATATATGTAGACCTCATATCAAAGAGTAAAAGATGTTTATAATCATCCGCTAAAATACCCCATCGTCTACAAAACTTAATAGACGCTCCTAATCAGAGAACAGCGCATGAGAAGGTTGGCTGTGACCGGAAAAGCACTGCGGTACCACAGGAGAATTAGAGCCCACCGGGTGCCGCTAGAACACTCTACGGGAAATTTGCGCGTATAATCGCGAAAGGGGTCCGCGGTTCTTTGCTATTCCAATTTATTGACTTTGTGCTGTCGGTTATCGGATATGTGGCGTGCGGTGGTAAGACAGCAGCGAGACTTCCTCGCACTTTACCTGCGAGCAGCGCAATCTTCTGGCAGCCCACCTCATATTACGTTGTTGCAAGAGTGCGCTGCACCTTCACATTGCGCTACTTCTTGGTAACCCTTCTGACCGGCTGCCCCGCAGGCTGCGCTGGCTTAACGCATCCGCAGTTGGCGGCTGTTCTGCACTCTGCGTGCTCTTTTCTGCCGAGTTTTTTGGCAGCTCTGCAGCCCTCTTCTTCGCTTTCCTTCTCATCCGAGCTGGTATTTTTACCTTCCTTTTGATACTGACTTTGATAGTCACTTTGACACTCATTCTGGTCCTCATCTTGATCTTCTTTTTCGCTCTCGTCTTCGCTCTCTTCTGAGTACCTGCCTGTTTGTTTTTTCCGCCTTTTCCGTCCTTCGTCTTTCACCCTTCTTTTCATTCTCTCAATAAAAGACGCGGCATCTCCCTTCTCCGGCCTTGGCACTACCTCTGCCTCTTTCATCAGCTCTATCTCCTCCACTCTTTCTTTTATCTTCTGGACCACTTTCCCGTAGGCCTTTTTCATTCTTGTTTTCATTCCCACGCAAAAAATAATACCTTTAATACTGAACAGGATCGAGAAATGCTCCGTCCCACACGCTTCTCCAACAGACCTAAGTGCAGGGGCACCTTCTCAGCCTCAACAACGAGCAACTAGTATGATAATCGAAGCCTTTATTAACAATGAAATGGCAAAGAAGCCTTGTCACACCGATCACTCATTAATCCGTCAACCAGACTACTTACTTATCTATCTATCCACTGATAGATCCATCGACCAGACTACCCACTCATCAACCCATCAACTCATTAACCAACCAACCAATCCACTGACCAACCCATTAACCACCCAACCCTTCCACCTTTTCTATCTCTTCGTACACCCTCGCTCCCTCTAGCATAACGAAGTTCCCGTTCACATTCAGCAGGGTGCTGTTTTCCATAATCTCTACAACAGGCTGCCCCTGTATTTCAAACACGTCGTCTTTGCTGTAGAATATCGTTCTGACGTTCGTTATCACCGCAAACCACCCTATATACTTCTCTGCGCACGCCCCGCCCGTCAGATACTTCTCTCCTTTTCTGGCACCCCCTGCAATGCACGCGTACGCCCTGTAGTACTTGTTTCTCTCTACTTCGTACTCCGATGGCTTCGCACCAAGTGGCGGAGCTCTCGGCAGCTGAATTCTCAGCAGAGGCTTCTCCCCCTGGATCGCGTCTGAAATTGTCGTTGTGACCCCCTGCGCCAGCCCCATCACTCCCGAAATCGGCTTGAACACTGCGCCAACCAGCCCCTTCCCTATTCCCTGCACCATCCCGCTGAGCCCGTGCGACTTTGTGCCCTGGATCGGGCTGTGCACCACCCCCTTGAATCCGCTTATCACCGAGCCCATGAACTTCTCACCCGCCTTTGACAGGTGCGTTTTAGTCGTTGGCAGCACCATTTCCACCTCGTCCACGTATATGCACCTTGTCTCCTGGAACCTTTCGGCGAACTTCTCGTCCATCGAAATAGACGCCAGCTGGTGCGACAGCTTTCCCGTTATGTTCCCCACTAGATCTACAACCCCTGTCACAACGTTTTTCGCTAGGCTTTTTCCTCCGCTCAGAAGCTGTTTAGATAGCAGCGCGGGGTTATCTATGGCCCTGTACGGCGCCGATATCAGATCGTGCACGCTCACTCCGAGCTTGTCTATCAGCTCTCCAGGGCTGCCGACAATGTCTGCAGATAGCACAAGAGAAACGATGTTCTTAAGCAGCCCCTTCTTGTACGTTTTTTCTATCAGCTGGAGGATTTCTGTGTCCTTTGCGTGGATGTCTTTGAGAGATATTTCTGGAAGGAGGATCTTGCTGTTGGTGATATTGCACACCAGAGAAGACAGCGGAACAATCGAGTGCTCTGTGGCTCTTTTGAAAGACAGCGAGAACTTGACGGGCTCTATTCGCACGTACCCAATCGAGACGTATCCGGACGACTTTGCGGTGTACTTAGGAAAAGTGCACGTGCACCTGAGACTTTCGCATTTCATGCACCGAACGAAGTATTTTGGGTTCTCTGCGTGGTCTTCGAAAGAAACGAAGTGCTCGGCGATTTTTCTCGCGTGCACTTCCTCGACCGCAACGACCAGCGGAAAAACCGCCGCGTTCAGGTACCTGATCGTCGTCCTGTTCACCACCCACCCCGAAAAAGAGACGGCTCCTGCGTTGCCCGGAGTGTGCACCGGGATCGGATAGTGCGAAATCACCTCCTGGTTGTCTACTTGGAGCCCCTTCACTTTCAAAAGAAACTCTATTCCGTTTTGGGAAATAAAAGATGCAAAAAAAATCTCGAGTAGATGCGCGCACGCGAACTCCTGCTCCTCCCTGTCCAGCAGGCTCACCGAGACCCTGCTTATGTTGATCTGCGAACACGCCCCCTGCACCAGCAGCACCGCATCCTGCACGTGCTCTTTTCCGACCTCGCTAACGGTCAGCACCTTCCTGTCTCCTTCGCTCGACAGCGCCGCCCGGTACTTCTCGCTTCCCACCCCCGCGAAGTCTTTGACCACCAGGTGCTCGTTGCCCACTTCTATTTCAAACGCTGCCTGCGCCTTGAAGCTGTCCCAGTAGTACGGAACTTCTTCTCCAGCTTCCACCGCGTATTTCTTATCGTGTCCTTTTTGGGAAAACCGCACCTGCGCCCCTGTCGCGTTCTTCACAACGTACGGCCACGCGCTCTCCTTTTCTATTATCACCACCCTTTGGGAGTTTCTCACGTGCACAGTGACCGATAGCAGCAGCGGCTGGCTATCTCCCAACTTGACAAGATGCTTTTTCAGCCCTTCCAGCGGCAGATAGTACCCGCCTCCCACGTCTTCTACTTCTCTGGCGTGTTCTTCTACGCTCGAACTGCTCCACTCCTCCGAATCATCGCCTTCTGGCCGCCCGAGCCTGATCCACGTGCTGACGCGTTTTCGCGGCAGGTGTATCGGCACGGGGTTTCCGCTTCCGCAGAAAAACTCTCTTCCCGCTATTATTGTCAGCTCTATCCCCGTTCTGTTTTCCACAACGTTCGCATAGTCCACCACTATGTACTTGATCTTCTCTTTTGCTCCTTCCCCCTGCACGACGTTCACAAGATAGTTTCTCTGCGCTTTTCCCCGGTCTTTTTCTCTTATATCCGCAAATATCGTATTAGACACGATTTTTGAGCTGAAGTGCGAGCTAGACCTCTTTTCGTACGTGAGCTGGTGCTTGTCTTTTGATACGTGCAGCTCCGTTGTGGTTTTTGGCTCTACTCCGACCTCTCCGCTTCCCGTGCGGATCCCTATTCTGTCGTCTGTGTTGTTGTACACCACAAGCGCAGGGTACACTGTGACCATCTCTATTCCGATGTTTAGGAGGTGTCCGTGGACCAGAACGTTCTTCACTTCTCTTTGCGCGTACACGCCTCTGCTGACCCCTTCGGGCGACGCGGGCTCTCCTTCGTTTAGGTGCATTTCCACTTCTCCGTTGATTTTCAGCCTTGCTTTTCTCTTCTTTGCGACCTCTGCAGAGCCCGACATTTGTTTTATCTCTCCCTGCGCCGCTGTCCCGGTGATTCTTTCGGTTTTTGCGTCCTGGACGATCTTCATTTCGAATCTAAGCGGCGCGCATGTCAAGTTCGTGATGATAAACTCGTGGTAGAACAAGAAGTGCACCACCCTTCCCGCAGAATGTCTTTCTAGAAGGCACATCACCGTCATGTACGAGTCGTTCAGCTCGATGCGTCTTTTTTCGACAAGTTCTATTTGGGCGCTCTCTTCTCTGTGCTCGGGAAGCTTGAATACTAACTGGAGCGGTTTTTCGTTTTTGTGCTGGTCCACCCCGACTCTCAGCGAGAGCGTCTGCGATGTGATCGAAAACTCCGAAAAGGGAAGGAGAAAAATTTGCACAGGGTCCGAGTCTGTTGCGATCGTGAGCGTCGAGTCTGTCATGTTCTTGAAGACCGTGCACCCCTTCACAACCACCGTATCCTCTTTTACTATCGATATGTATGTGTTCTGCCCCGCGTTCTTAATTGAGGTCGTGTTTCTTGGGTACGTGGTGAATAGGAGCTCGCCTGTCTCGTGCTCCTGGATGCAGACGTTGTCTCTCAGCCTTCCAGAGCTGTTTGGATAGATCTCTTGTTTCCCGATTTTCAGGATCTTGTTCGTTATGTTCGTGAACTTTAGCTGGCGCGTTGGCGCTCTTAAGACGTCGATCATCTGCGCGCTCAGCCGCACCCTGACGGTTTCTTTTACCGTGAGAGATAAGAAGGACACGAGAAGAAACTCTTCGCCGTGCTCGGAAAACGGCAGGCTGTAGAACTTCACCTTTTCTCTCTCTGCTGGCACGCTTCCCTGGAACCTGCCCTCTATTGGGAACTGCTCGCAGAGTATTTCGTATTCGAGCGTCTCTCTGTTCTGGCCGTAGACTCTGACAAGCGCGAACGCTTCGATGGCGTCTGCAATGCTCACAAGGATCTGGAGAGCCTCCACCTGGACTGGCGGGTGGTTAAAGGTAAGCACGAGTTTTCCGCAGATAATTTTTGATACGATGGTGCTCGGAACGGGGAATCTTGGCACGCGCTTTCTGTCGATCTGTTTCAGCGCGTTTTGCAGCGCGGATATCTGCGATGTCTCTTCTATTGCGGCGTGCACGCTCGGAAGCGATACGGTTATTTCGTTTTTATCCTGCGCGCCGCTTACTTCTTCTTTTTCGCTTCTGATTGTGATGCGGGTTTTGGATACGACAGAGGACTCTCCAGCGGTAACCGAAAGGTCCATCTGCGCGTACCCGCTTATCGCGACGATGTCTGTTAGGTGGATGGCGGTTTTTTCGAAGCCGCTGATCTCAACGAGGTCTATTTTGATCTTTGATTCTACTTTTCCAGCCTCTTCTGCGCTGAGCGCTTTGGTGTCCGCTCTGCTCTCCGCTGCGATTTCCGCTTTATCTCCGATGTTCTGGGTGTTTTTGTCTTCGGTGCTCTGGCTGCTTCTGTAATCTGCGTTTAGATAGTGGCTCTGGAGATCGATAAAAAACCCAAACGAGTCGCTGATGCGAACGACTGGCGAAGAAACATTCAGTTTCAGGGGCGCTTCTGGGTCTCTCGAAAACTCGACTCTTAGATGCTCTATGTCTGCAAGGGTCTCTTCGTCGTTCCACACTTTTATCTGCGTTACCTCCATGGATCCGCAGTACCCTTCTCCTTTTGTCATCGATATTGCCGCGTTGCCCGTTGCCTCTGCAAGAAGCTCTCTGTTTTTTTTCAGGTTCACTTTGTTTTTCAGGTCTATTCTTATCTCTAACGGTTTTTCTGCTGGCAGGGCGTTCTCTGTCAGAAGACCGTAGCAGTCCAGCGCGAAAAACGTCCTGTTTATTAGAGCCGCGTGTAGCTCTGCGCTAAAGTCTCCTTTTATCTCCATTTCACCGGAAATTTGTCTTTCGTCCTGCTGATACGCGATGTTTGTTCCCGATATTTCCAGCTTTTCAGTTTCGGCCTCGACGTATCCCAGAAAGTGCGCGTGCAGCGTGTTCTCTATGCGCTCAGCTCCGAGTGTTTCTACAAGCAGCGAATATAGCGCTCCCCGATGTTTCATGTTTATTCTGCTGTTTGATACAGATATTCTAACGCCTCCAGACATGCTTATCTTTTCTAGTCGCTGTTTTTCCGAATTCTCCGGCTCTTTTATCTCAGCGCACTCTTTTCCGGCCTCCTCTTCATTCCCAGCAAGACCTTCGTTACTGTTAGCGCCACTGCTTCGCATATCGCCGATTTCTCCGCTATTCACCTCTTCTATACTGCCTCTATTATCGCTGAACTCTCCGATAAGCGCTTTTACGATCTCTGTCACCGTTACATCGTCTGGTACAGACACTTCTCCGTTTGTGAGTATGAAGGTCGCGCCGTCCTCTTTGTCCAGAACGATTTCCACCGGTGACGCTGCGGCAATTTCTGCTTCTTTGTGTAGCACTCTGATCCTCTGCGCGTGCACGTCTTTCGGGCCGATTTTCGCGTTCTGAACGACAACCCCTACCTTCTCACCCGACATGCGAGCGCTCAAGTCGAGGCTTGCCACCTGCAGAAACACTTCGCTATTCGCCGCACTATGCGCTGCCTCCTCTTCTGCGCCTTTGCTCTTTCCTATTCTGGAAAAGTCTGCTATCTCCTGAGCTGCTTTTTTCGCTACCGATGCTACGTGGGCTATGGCCTCTCGCGTTTCTAGCTTGCAGGCAGAAATCACCGCTGGCTTGTCCTTCTGTTTCGTCAACGAGACCTGCCCGCTTCCCACCACCGGCTTCCCGTTCTCGACTCCGATGTGCGCCACCTGCACCTCGACATCTGCTGTCGCCTTTATCTGATCCGAGTAATGGATTTCGCAGTCCGATAGGGATATCTTTGCCTCTGTTCCGGCTATCTCCGTTTCTATTTCCGCAGATTTCCCGGACACATACACATTCGGTCTCTGTGCCAGCTCCTTTTCATTTGGCTGTTCGCCTTCTCCTCTACTCTGGGCGACTTCCCGGAACCACCTGGCACCCTCCTCTGCCCTCCTAAAGTACTGCTCCTTCACGCGGCCTCTCACTCCGTCCATCTTTACGTACACCGTGGGACCCCTGTTTTTCGTTCTGATCACCTCCACAACCCCGCCGGATACCTCCAGAGCCTCTACTTGCCCCTCTTGCACCATAATTTCCGTTTTAATTTCACTTTTTAACGAAGTGATGCGCGCGTGGGTGCTCTTTGCCCGTATCGAGATTCCTTCGCCCCACGCCACTCCAACTACATCTACCGGTATGCTCTTAACAAACACTGAGACCTCGTACGCACCTGTTTTCTCTGTCTCCTCCGAAACACCCTCTTCTTTGTCCGCTATCTCGCCTCCTCCTATCTTACCAGTCATTTTGCCTATTCTGCGTACCGTTTCTCTATTTACAGCTGCTCCGTCGAGTACCACAGACTCGGCGTCTGCGTAGATGGTGGCTTTCTCCCCGTGCACTGTCCCTTTGAAAAAGACGCCTTTTGCGCGCACTCCGCACATTTCTACTTCTGTGTTGGATATCTCTATTCGGTGCTCCGATCTCTCTTTGTCACTTCCTATTTCTATCTTCTCTATCTTTATCTCGTGTCTCTTTTCTGTTTTCGCTCTTACTTGGAGCTCTTTTACCAAACAGGTAGCGTTCGATCTCAACTTGTTAAACAGTCCCTTGAGTACTCTTTTTCTCAGCCCTCCGCTCTCCGCCTCTGCCACATCCCCGGCTCTTCTGCGCTCTGGGAAATCCTCGCATATGCAAACAGGTTCTTCTACTTCAATCTCCACTTTGCTTATCTCCACCTCCACGGGCACCCCCAGATTGTACCAGAAAATACGCGCGCTTGCTCTCTCTATTTTTCCTTTTGTTATCGTTACTCCTGCACCGTCTATCCTTTGGGGTTTCAGCACTATGTTCCTAACCTCTGCCACCCCTCGTATCACATCGTACTCGATCTCTTCTTCCTTTATTGGCTCTGCTAGTTCGCCAAGAGCGCCGTTGATTTTTCTCAGAACCCATCCCTTTCCTGCTAGCTCGCTGAGCTTTTTCCGTATGCCATCCACATACCCGAATACAGAACCCATAAAAAAAAATCGACTCTTGTTTATTAATACCCGTCCGATCTTTCTTTTATTTGAGGAGAAAATCTTTTGGCGTGTTCACGGGGTTGGGAACACTTCGCTGCCTGTTTGTAATCCAGCACAGATACACAATATCTAAAAACCGACTTGATAGGACCTGCGCCACACATCATCCCATCCACAGATCATCTGGTATTTCCAAAATATGCTATCTTTAGTAGATTGCTATATGTAGTAGATTGCTATCACTTCTAGTTTGCCATATCTAGTAGATTGGTAGACCACATCGCTGTTAATTCGCTATATGTAGTAGATTGCTATCTCTGCTAGATCGCCATATCTAGTAGATTGCTAGATCACCATCTCTGCTAGACCCCATCTCGCACGTCCATTTGCCCAATTTGCTCTTCTAGAGCGGTCCGCCAGTCCTGCCGTTTACAGCACATCGCCATCTAAACCCTTTTCTATCCCTCATTGAACTCCTGCACCGTCTCTTTCACCTTTGAGCCCTCTCTCCATCCAAGATAGTCCTCCATCGCCCGGCTGATAATCTGTCCGGGGTCTGTGGTTGTTTCTATTCCCACCTTTACATGCCCCTGTTTGACGAAAGTAACGGCTGTTTTTATGTCCGGCACCATCTTCACGTCTACCATGACCGATGAAAGCCTTCTCTTGCAAAAGGAGCCCACGCAGACCTTCGAGCACTCCAGAAGAGTCTTGGACCCGATTATTCCGAGGGAGTACAGCTTCTGAGAAAGCTCTTTTGACAGATGTATTTTCGTTTCGTCGTTGTCGTTGAGCTTTGCAAGGGCCAGAGCCAGCCTTCTGATCTTTCCAACGATGATGTTGTATTTTGTGTATGTTTCTCTGGACTCCAGCTGGTACTTGAACGTCGAAATGTGCTCTCTTTGTGTGGACGTGCCTTTCCACTCGACCAGATCCACTTTTCTGAGAAGTTTTTTCTCGTGGTACTTCAGCTCTCTCATAAATTTTTTGTCACTGTGCTATTTCTGCATTCGCTAGCTGGCAGGCGCTGCTGCATTCTGGCGGAGCACACGGTGCAGGAAAGCTGCTGAGACGGTGGATATAGAAAAGACTGACGACGCAACTCCCCCGCCATTTCCAAAAGCCTCCAAAATGCCTCTCACCAACGGGCCCAGCTCTGCGTTCTTAGAGATGCCGGCGCTTGTGCGCGAGGTCTCCACCTCTTATCAAGACGAGGTGTCCACTTCGTTAGATGACAGCAAAGCAAGCTCCAGTCAGCCGAGGTGGAACCCATGTCTTTCTCGCTTGGAATGCCCTCTGACGACACGAGCAGCAGATGCGCGTATGATTTTACATGCGGCCCGTACGATTTGATTCTGATCTTCGACTTCATTTCCCAAACCATATTCAAAAAGTCCAAAACGGAAGAAGTGTACAGAAAAGTCTTTTGTAATGGCCACTTCAACGCTTTTTCGGCACAGGACTGCAAAAAAATCCTGTTTGTATTTGGGCCGTGCGGGGACGTCGCTGGTCCTAATGCTAAGCTATTGAACAGTAACTTCGGATGCAACGTTCTCGAAGTAGTGTTTAAGAACCAGTATACACACGTGGATATAATTCAAAAAAATGCGCTCTGTTTCAAGAACATCGAGGAGAATATATCCCGCGCTGTAAAAGAAGTGGAAGAAAAGCTGAGAAGCACGGGCTTAGAAGATATCTACAAAGACCTCGTTCCGAAGGATGGAGAGGGAAAGCGTTTCATGGTAATCGATCTAAAAAACAGCTCGTTGTTGGCTGAATGGCTTCCTTTTCTCAAAAAAGGGAAAGACATCTCGCTTATTTTTATCAACTCTAACTTGTGTACTGTAAAGCTGGACAGGAGCGAAGTAAATTCTCTAAACCACATCTTTTTATACGATGCAAGCTTTTTCCATTCCTTTATGAAAAACGTTTGCGATAAAACAAACGGTTTTCCGGGTATTTCGATTGTTCGAAATTTGAAGGAGTTAACAGCCAAAAGTATTGCCTTTTGGCTAGGAAGACTTGAAACTGACAACATACGCATCCCTCTCCTGCATTCAGACATAAATATCATTTGCTATCTTGCAAAGCACTGCAAGCTGTTACGAAAAAGCAGCTAAATGGTATAACGGCTAGAAAAACCCCTTTTCCATTCCAATCCTTTATTTTATCGCGTATATGCCTGAAAAACACCTTACCAGGAAATCGCCTAATCTAGCACTTCATCGACATACGCGCACGGATCACATGTCAGTCCAGCAACAACGCAGCCCTTTCACTGCCTATGTTAAGTAGCTCGCAATTTACCTTTCAGAATAGCCCGAGCACTGCCTGCCCTACCACGCAGCCTCCCAGCTCTCTATCTCTGCCCGCCGCTGCCCAAGATCCCTCTAAGAGTTTCCGCAAGCTTGCTTCTCTCTACCGTGATCTTTTCCCTGTTCTGCGAATCTCCCGTGATTATCTGGCACGTGTTCTCCTCTATTTCTTTCCTTCCCACCAGGAGCACCGTTCCAATGCCCTGTGCGTACGCGTACTCGCTCTGCCTCTGGAAGTTCTTGGTGGCCCCCATGAAGTACTCCGCTTTTATTCCCTCTTTTCTCAGACACGCGCACACGCGCACCCTCTCTTCAAGAAGCCCTTCTCCCGTCGAGCAGACCATCACCTCCGTATAGCTAGTTTTCTTCTCCCTCTCCAGCAGAGAGTACAGCCGGCTCACTCCAAGACTGATTCCGACGCACTTTATCTGCAGCTTTTCTTCCCCGCCTCTTTTGGCTCTTTCCTCTTCGGTCTCCATCAGGCTTCGCACAAGGTTGTCGTACCTTCCCCCTGCCACAATGCTTCCTTCCACGCCTTCAAAGCCGCCCTCGATCAGCACCCCCGTGTAGTAGTCCAGCCCCCTGATAAGCGACAGGTCCACCACAACGTTCTCGTCGACGCCATAAAGCACAAGCAGCTCGTACAGCCTTTCCAGCTCGCCCAGAGCCTCTCTTCCGCTCTCTATCTCCACAAGCCTTGTCTTTTTCAGCTCTGATATAATAGAAAGCGGCCCTTTTTTCCCAACATACTCTCTCAGCTTCCCAACAGTTCCTTCCTCCACGCCTTTTTCTCTCATCTCCGCAGCAACCATCTCCCAAGGCGCTTTGTCCAGCTTGTCGATCGAGCTTCCCGCAGTTCTTCTCAGGCTCTCCTCTACCCCGCACGCCTCCATCATCGCGTTCACAAGCCCTCGCGTGTTGATCCGGACTTCAAAGCCTTTTCCAAGCTCCTCGCCAAACATCCGCATGATCTCGCACCCCGCGCTCACAATCTCTGCGTCCGCAGTCATATACTCGTACTCGCCCACGATGTCAAAGTCGCACTGGTAGAACTCCCGGTACCTTCCTTTGTTCAGCGCCGGCTGGTCTCTTCTGTACACCTTTCCTGTCTGGTACCTTTTTATCTTCACCGTCTTCGTCTGCGCCAGATACCTCGCAAGCGGAACCGTCAGGTCGTACCGCAGCGCGCACTCTTCTCCTCCCTGCTCTGCCAGGTCGTATATCAACTTCGAGTCTTCCCCGTACTTGCTCGTGAGGGTTCCCTTCAGCTCGAAAACAGGCGTGTCCAGCGGAATTCCCCCTCTTGTCTTGTACACGTCCTCTGTTTTCGCAATGATTCTTTCGATCAGAATTTTATCTCCTCCAACGTAGTCTCTTGTTCCTTTCGGAGTCTTCAGTCTGTCCATGCTCTGAAAAATTATTTCAATATGAACGCTCTGAAGCAAGTCGAGAGCCTCAGGTGCGAGCTGGTGGAGACAAGAGAGCGAACAGAGAAGGCGAAAATGCTGCTCAGAAAGGCGCTGAAAGAGCTGCAGGGCGAGCTTCGTTCAGAGCACTACAGAAAAGAGCCCGGAGAGCTCGAGGAGAAGAAAGAGCTCGAAAAAAGAATAAGAGAAGCGGTGGCCGGCGCAGAGGCAGACCTGTCGCAAAGCAGGTTCCTCCAGCTGACGCTTGGAGCCAGCGAGTTCAAGCTTCCCGAGAAACAAAAGTTCAGGTACAAAAGCGACTACGAGAAGTTCAAGCTCTTTGCGGCGCTGGTGGTGTCGTGCATGACGCTGGCAAGCCTGCTGGTATTTAACAGAAAAGTGCTCGACACTCTTCAGATTCTCGGATACATGTACATATACGCTACGATCACGATGAGGGAGCACATCCTGCTTAACAACGGAAGCAGCATCAAGGCGTGGTGGATTGTTCACCACTACATGTGCATCACTTTGGCGGGGGTTAACTTGACGTGCCCCCACGAGGTTTTTGAAAAGATAAGAAGGCCGCTGCTTCTGTTTCTGTTTCTTCTGTCGTGCGCGCAGGCGGTGCAGTACCAGTACCAGATGAAGCGGCTGTACATACTGCGGAGCCTGAAAAGAGCGCATCCGCTTGAAACGACAAACGAGATGGTGAGCGGCACTCTTGCCGCGAATTTGGGAGTGGCCGTTATCCTGCTGTTTGCGTTCCAGGCGGTCCAGCTGTATGTGTCGTACTACATATACGTACTCCACAGAAAAAACGGGTGGGTGCAGTACCAGCCCCTGGTGAGCGCTATTCTGCTCGGGGCCATGGCGACGGGTAACATCATAACGACAACGTACACCTGCTACACGAAGATAGAAAAGAAGAAGAGAACGAAGAAAGAGTGACGCGGGTGGGTATTCTGGGATGATTATATGGTGGGTGAGTGGTGTGGGGTGATTATATGGTGGGTAGTAATGGTGGGTGATAACATGCTAGACTACAACATGCTAGGCGATAACATGACAACCCATTTGATCAGTATAAATTTTTGGATGCAGTGGCAACCTTGTCTCAGTGGCGGTTTGCCATCTGGGTGTTTGTTAAATACACTCGCATCCTTAGGACTGATTGGGTAATTTATTATCGGTTTTTTGGTATTTATAACTGCTGCTGTGCGCTGGCTATTTTTTGTCTTGGATCCAGTCGTACTCTTTTCTGGCGGATTCTTCTTCTTCTATTGCAACGCCTTCTTGGAACGAAAGATACTCTCGGATCTCCTCTGTTGTTTTTTCTCTCAACGCCTCTGCGATCACTTTGCAGCACAGTTCCAGAAGAAACGGCATGTTGAGATAGTTTGCTGCGGCGGTGATCCTGAAGAGGAGGTCTCTTTCTACTTCAACAAATGCTCTGTCGAAGTCGTTTATTATAATATCGAACGTGTCGTACTCTTCGTGTATTTCTGGGTCGTTTTCGTGTCCGATCATAAATTCTGTTATTTTGCTGAAGACGTCCGAGTCTACAAGGACCTTTACCCCTTCCTCCGGCACTGCTACGCAGTCTGATATGTTTCTTAGAAGGATGCTCTGTCTGTACATTTTCTCTGTCAGGAGGAACTTGGCGCCGTCTTTTGCCACTACATTCATATGGAAAATATTCTCCGAAATAAAACAGGCTAAGAACTTAGGAGAGGCCGCACATCTGGTACAAAAACCAGTTTAATTCGTACTATACGTAGCTGTGGGGTATTCAGGTAAATACCTGTTGATAAATATCTTCTGCTGGCACTAGTCATGATTTATCAACCCTTTGTATTTACTCAGACCCCTGCACTTGAATTTTAGTATTTGACATGAATCTACATCGTATTCGGCTCTCTATCTCGAACAACCTATCTCGAACAGCACTCGCGATCTGTGTTATACAGTGAGTCGTGAGCGGTGATGGAGCTAAATCGATGTACCAGAGCAATAATGTCCGAAGATGCGATGCAATAGCAGAAGACGCGAAATCCAGCGTCGCTTTGGCTGGTCTGGCTGAGAAGATCAGTTGCACTTTGGCAGGTACGATTTTGTAGACCACGTATCAGAGACTAACTTACTAAACATTATCCACCTGAGTACCTTGCTGTCAGCAGTTTATAACAAACTAGACCGTTAGTGGTAAATAGCTAATTTTTTTTTATGCCATGAGTTTGCAAAACAAGAACCCGAGGGTATTCTTCGACGTCAAATACACAGATCCGGTAAAGAAGAAAGAGGTGGTGAACAGGATCGAAATGGAGCTGTTCAAAGACGTAGTGCCAAAAACAGCAGAGAACTTCAGGGCTCTGTGCACGGGACAGAACAGTAAATCGCTGACGTACAAAAACAGCCAGTTCCACAGGGTGATCAGAGACTTCATGATACAAGGCGGAGACTTCACCAGAGGAGACGGAACAGGCGGAGAAAGCATCTACGGAGCTAAGTTTGCAGACGAGAACTTCAAGCTGAAACACAACGAGCCGTTCCTTCTGTCGATGGCAAATGCAGGACCAGGAACAAACGGATCGCAGTTTTTTATCACAACTGCCAAGACCGAGTGGCTGGACGGAAAACACGTCGTGTTTGGAAAGGTCGTGAGTGGCACAGAGTTCGTCAGGGACATTGAAAAACAGGAAACGTCAAGAGACAGACCTAGCAAGCCGGTGGTGATAGTGAATTGCGGAGAGCTATAAATAAAACTCTGTTTCGAAATGGTGATAAATTGGAAATTTACTTGCTAAAATTGCAATGAGAGAAGAGAGCGAGACGTGTTTGATCGCGACAAAACGGGGCGCAGCGGATGGAGTGATCGATAAAAGCGAAAGGAGCGCCCGCGAAGGCGAGGAGAGGGGAGAAGACGTGAGAAATCTCGCGGATATAAAGGAGTTCTCGCAGGACAGCGTCGTTGGGATAGTGAAGAGAAGGTACGAGAACAGTGAAATATACACATTTGCAGGGCCTGCGCTTGTTTCGATCAATCCGCAGAGAGATATAGAGATATACGGGAGAAAAGAAAAGGAGAGGGCAGAGGAGGACAGAGGGTATCCGCACGTGTTTACGGTGGCTGAAAGAGCGCTCAGGGGCGTCTTGCGGCAGGAAAGCCAAGTGG